>ERZ773005.523-NODE-523-length-28704-cov-14.815700_pt1 | contig 28704 bp, 21 predicted proteins | sample MGYA00580666_ERZ773005 | MGnify/ENA primary metagenome ERZ773005 (study PRJEB29015, sample SAMEA2737999) | human oral metagenome | biome: human oral; feature: human-associated habitat; material: dental | place: China | collected 2061 ...
CGATCCATTAGGTCTGGGTTTTGCCATCGGCATCGCTAATGGCGTGGCGGGCACGCTGCCCGCGCCGCGTGGCGTGCGTCCACGCCGGCGGCGAGATCGCGACCCGGTCGAGCAACGCTCCGGGGCGCGGCCCGACGAGCGCGACCCGAAACCGCTGGCCGATGCGCTGGGCCGCATGGTCCGAGATCGCGGATGGGCCGGCCAACTCGGCGTCCGCCAACTGCTGCACGACTGGCCCGGACTGGTTGGATCCGCCATCGCAGACCACTGCCGCCCGGTAGGTTTTCATGCTGGAGTGGTCATCGTGCAGGCCGAATCGACCACCTGGGCGACCGAACTGCGCCGCTTCTTCGTCGCACGGGTGGTTGCCCGGCTGAACGAAGCCCTGGGCGAGGGCACCGTTACCCGGGTGGAGATTCGCGGTCCGGCTACCCCTAGCTGGAAACGTGGCCCGCGTTCGGTGCGTGACGGCCGGGGGCCTCGCGATACCTATGGCTGATCGGGGATCGGCTGGCCTTAGCCGATCGGCCGCCCCGAAATGGACCCCATCGGCGATCAGAATACTGGCATGCTGCGACCTTCGAGCGGTCTCCAGGTCAGGGGGCGACTCGGTATGCTGGCGATCATGGGTGGTCTCACCCTTGTCGGTTGCACCGGCTGCGACGGTACCCGGGCCGTGATCGCCACCCCGGCCACGGATTCGGCCACCCCGCAGGTTGGCACGGACAGCGCCTCGGCGAGCCCGCAGGGTCCCTGGCAGCCGTTCATCCTGGCCGACCATGTCATGGCCTGGCTGCCTACCGGCGATGACTGGGTGTTGGCCGGTCAGGGCAAGATACCGCCCAACGGGTCATTTGTCACCCTAACCAATGAGCGTGCCGGTGTGGGTCTGCGAGTTCAGGGCTGGCGCGGCGGCGACCAGTCTGCCGCCAGCCTGTGCGCGCAACTCGCCCTTGAAGTGCTTGCCGTGAATCCGGTATCCCGCGGTTCGCCGACACCGGCGGGCAATCCCATTCAGACCTCGGAACTGATGGATGCCTTCAGTTGCGAGGTAACCGGGCTGCCCTCCCCCAAGGGTTGGCTCAACTACCACATCGATGTGGTGGTGCGCGTCCCAGATGGCGCCACCTACACGCAGGTGGCCTGCTTTCCGTCCGCAGCGGACGCCGATCCCCAGACCCAGGCGGCGCTCGGCCTGGTCCGGGAGACGTTCTGGCGCACGCTATCCGATCTGGATCAGCATTGACCTGTCGAACGTGGTTGACTGGCAGACGATGCAAGGGATTCCAGCCTGGTGGCACTATCTCGGTCGGTTGACCAAACAGACGTTTCACGTCTGGTGGCGGGTATTGCCCAAAATACTGGCCGCCTGGACGGGAGGCTGGCTGGTGCTGAACATGACCATGGTGTTGACCGCGCCGCTGCAACAGGACTACCCATGGTTGGTGGTCGTGCTGTTCAGCTTTGGCCTGGTGGGTTACCTGGCCGGCATCATCGTCGCCATCCGGTTCGCGGGTGAACCGGCTGGATTGTGGGACCGGCTGCCACCGGATGCGGTGCGGATTGGCCGGGACGAGTCGTTGCTGCGGGTGCTGAGCCAGACCTTGCTGCCCTTTGTGGGGGTCTATTCCGTGTTCGGCGGCATTCAGGATGCCACCTACAAGATGTTCATCTATGGCTCCCGTGCGGTTGGGGAGGGGGATGCGGCGACCCTGCTACTCGACCCGAAAAGACCTAGGGAACGCCTGGTCATGATAGCGGTGCTGGTGTTCTGCTATCTGCTCCGGCGGTGCTTCGAGGCGATTGCGGAACGCACCCGGTTCGTCTTCTTCGGGGTGCTGGGGGCGATGACCGAGGGCGTGTTCTCGGTGGTGCTGATCTTCGGGGGCAGCCGGATGCTGGGCGATCTGGGCGGCTGGATGCGCCGCCGGGAGTTTTGGGGGTGGCTGTTGCAGATCGGATCCTGGCTGGCCGAACGGTTGGCCCTGATCCACGATCTGATTCCGGACTTCATCGGGCTGGCCTGGAATTTCGTTTTCGAGCAGGTTTGGCCGCTGTTCAGCGAGGGCATCATGGCCCCGCTTCTGTGGCTCGCGGTTGCCGGACTCACTTACGGCACCTACACCCTCTCGGCCGCCGATCTTTGGCAGCGGGATGCTGCAAGCCGGGCGAGCGTTACCGGCCGCGGCCGGCTGTTGGCTGCCCTTCGCCAGCGTGGCCGCCGGGCGAGCAGCGTCAGCCGAACCGTCACGTTGGAATTCGCTGAGGTGTTTGCCGGCGATCTGGAGGACCGGATCATTCCCTTCGTTCAGTCGCTGCGCCACATCCTCAAGGTCGGCCTGCCCTTCATGGGAGCCTACGTCCTGCTCTATGCGGTGAGCAGCGTGCTACCGGCGTTGGTGTGGCGACTCGTCTGGTTCGTTTTCGGTGGCCGCAAGTTCGAATTCTGGTTCCGGATGGATATGCCCGTGGATCTGGCCGCCGGGCTGTTCGGCGAACCGATCCGGCTTTGCCTGCTGGCGGTGGCCATGACGCTCACCGTCGCGGCCGTTCGCGAACGGTCGGAGGATGGGAACCGCATCGCCACCGGGACGCCGGGGCCGGTACGACCCGGCCCGGCCGGTGACCGGGCCCGGATATCGCGGGCCTTGCCGTTGGTGGCCGTCACCGTGGCGAGCCTGCTGGCCTCCGGGGCACTGGTTCGTGCGCTGCCGGTCACCAGTTTGCAGCAGTCGGTGCGGGTTCCCGCCGGGGAATCCCAATGGCTGTACCCGGGCGAATATCTGAGCATCGACCAGCTCCGAGCCGGCAAGCAGATCACCCGCGATGGGCGGCTACAACCGATGCTGCAAACCAGGGATCTCTTCCTGGCGGTCGATGTGTGGGTGGAGAACCGCACTGCCGATGCGGGCAGTTTGGAGTGCAGGCTTCAGGCGGGACCCAAGTCGGGTCTGAGTCGTCCCATTCCACCGGTCGAATCCAGCAGCACGAGCTCACCCGGGCCGGGATTCGGCCGGATCGTGAGCCTGGTGTTCGAACGGCCAGCCGATGCTCTGGTGGGCAGCGCGGTGCGTTGCCAGGTGTTTGAGCTATACCACGCCCACGAACGGGTGCTGGTCTTGGATCTCGGGATCGACGCGGAACGCCAGACCCAGTTGGCCAACCGAACCGGTCCGGTGGAGGTGCCCGCGGAATATCCGGAAGAGGTTTTGCAGTGAGCGTGTCGTTCGAATCGGCACCGCCGGCCAGCGCTTCGCCACCGGATCGGCCACCCCGGCGGCGTGCGGCCTGGTGGTGGACACTGGCTGCGGCAGTGATCGCGCTGGCCGTGGGGTTTTGTGTCTGGTTCGCCTACCCGGTGCGCACCCCACACCTGATCCGGCTGCCGCCCGGCGCCACGCTGGTTGGTGGCCGGGGCATCTCCTATACCGTGCTGGCGCGCAACTATCTGCAGGTCCTGGACGCCTATGGACACCACTTTGTCGCCCCGCCCGGGGCGGTCATCGTGGAATACATCGTCCAGGTCGATGGCTATATCTGGCCGGGGGATGCCCTGGAGACCTCGCTGTGCACCTTCGACCTGTATGGCCGGGATGGTCTCAAGTGGGCTCCGATGGATGAGTCCTCGATGGCCTATCGAAAATCCTGCCGCACTAGGGACCCAACCCTCACCAGCCAGCAGGTCGCCTCCCACCATCTGGTACCCGAACGCGAACTCGCGGGGTTGATCGGCCTGGTTCTGCAAACCCTGGACGATCCGCGTCCCGATACCGAGCTGCCGGTCATCAGCGAACCGCGCTAGCTCATTTCTGCAGCGACAGCAGCACGGCATATCCATCGGTACCGGCACGCCACATCTTGGAGTATTCGGTGTTCGATTGCAGGTTGGTGTCATCGACATATTCCAGCTTGCGGATCGTGAGCACGGACCTCTCCCCCAGCCTGCCCGGCGGGAATGCGGCAGTAAATGCGCAGGGTATCGGTTGCAGCCCCGGTGACAGCACTTCGCGGTTTATGCCGGTGGGCTCGATGCCGGGTTCGCCACCCAACTGGAAGAAGGTGGATTCGGCCTCGGCCACTTCGTCGTTCACCCGCGCATAGGCGCGGCTGTTCAGCGATATCGCGTAGGTGATCTCGGAACTCGTCCAGTCCGCGGTGAGTTGGCAACTGCCGTAGTACTGCACAATGATGCCGTTGGCATGGGCCGTGTCCAGTGTCATCGTCATGGGGCCGAGATCCAGCGGTTCGCCCGCGGTTTTGTCCTGGAGCCGGTTCCGGGTTTTGAAGCCGCCGGCGAGCCAGACCACGCCGATCAGCAGGGCCATTGCCACCGTGAGGATCAACAGCAGCCGCACCGCGGTGGGGATTCCTCGCCAGGGGCCCAGCTTCCGGCCAGGTGGTGGCGGGGGCTCGGCGTCCGGCTTCCCCGCCGGTCCGGTGCCCGGGTTCTGCGATGGCACACCGGCCCCGATCGGCGGTGCCCAGTCTGTCGCTGGCTGCCAGGGCTGGTGGGGTCCCGGGTGGGATTGGTGGGCCGCGCGGTGTCCCTGGGTCATGACAGCCAGTCTAGGGGGTGGCGGACTTGGCGGATCGGTGCCGGAGACGGCGCAGGCGCCACCGTGGCCGCGGCAACGCCCCGAGCCGCCACTTATGCCAGGGGTATGCCACCGGCAACCGCCACTTCTGGGTTTGCCCCAGCACGGTCAGCACCAGCCCGGTGAACACCGCCGACAGGGTGGCCGCCATCCCCGGGACGTGGCCCCACAGCAGGACCATCACCGCCGACGCCAGCATCGCTGGGGTGGCGTACAGGGTGTTGCCGCCAAAGATCTGCGGCACCTTGCGCAGGGTGATGTCGCGCAGGATTCCCCCACCGACTGCGGTGATGGTGCCGAGCAGGATCGCCGGCAGGGGAGCCAATCCGTACATCAGGGCCTTCTGCGTTCCGGCTGCCGCCCAGCAGCCCAAGGCTAAGGCATCCAGCAACGGAAAGGCACGGTTCCACAGCTGCTCGTGTACGGGTATGAAGTAGGCGATGCCGGCCCCAACCACCGCCATCACCAGGTAGTAGTGATCGATCAGGGCTATCGGCATGACGGTGAGCAGCACATCGCGGATCATGCCCCCACCCAGGCCGGTCATGATCGCCAGGGTTACGAAACCGACCGGGTCGAAGCGCTCGTTGCGGGCGATAAGCCCGCCGAGGATCGCATTGGCCAGCACCCCCAGCAGGTCGATGATCCGCAGCACCAACTGGATTGCCTCACCGGGGTTCACCTTGCCCGCCTCGGTCCTGGCGCGGGGCTGCACTCTGCTGGGGTAATCACCCAACCGTTATACCCGGTGTGGCCGGCCGGTCCGGGCAGCCGGGCCGATCTTGGGACTGCCGCCGGGTGCCCTGCATTCTGCCGGTTTGCGACCCCCAGGCGGTACGGGACCGCTTGGCCGGGGGTTGCCCTCGCGCAAGGGCTGCTTTCAGGTGTCTGAGGGCAAACGCATGGTCACCCGGCACGTCCATCGTGGGGTCGCATGGTAGAAACTGGTAGAATCCGGTACTCGGGCAGGTTCCGTGGTCCGCAGCGGCGGCCGGACGCCCACCGCCGATCGGGCGGTTGGTCTTCTTGTGAAGGAGCATAGCGGCAGTGAGTGATCTGGCGATCCAGCCCGAGAACGCAGACTCCGGGGATGTGGTTGAGGTACCCGGGATCGCCGAACTGGATATCGAGCTATCCACCGAGGTCGCCGATCTGCACACCGATGGCGAGTACGGTGCCGGTCAGATCCAGGTGCTGGAGGGCCTGGATGCGGTGCGCATGCGCCCGGGAATGTACATCGGTTCCACCGGGGAACGCGGGCTGCATCACCTGGTGTACGAGATCGTCGACAATTCGGTCGATGAGGCGCTGGCCGGGCATTGCGATGTCATCAAGGTGGAATTGCTCGACGGCGGAGGCTGCCGGGTCACCGACAATGGCCGGGGTATCCCGGTGGCTGAGCACCCGACCGAGGGTATCTCGACCCTGACGGTGGTGCTCACCGTCCTGCACGCCGGCGGCAAATTCGGCAATGGCGGCTACAAGGTGTCCGGTGGCCTGCATGGCGTCGGCAGTTCGGTGGTCAATGCGTTGAGTTCCCGGCTGATCGCCGATGTACGCCGGGACGGCCGGCATTGGCGGCAGAGTTTCACCCTGGGCACCCCGGATGCGCCGGTGGAGGAACTGGAGGAGACCGAGCTGACCGGGACCACCATCACCTTCTTCCCGAGCGCCGGCATTTTCGAAACCACCAACTTCAACTACGAGACCCTGGCCACCCGGTTCCGGGAGATGGCCTTCTTGAACCGGGGCCTGCGCATCGAGATCGCCGATCTGCGCACCGACCGGGTGGACGATGCCGGCAGCCAGATCGGCAACGCCTTCCACTATGAGGACGGCCTGATCGATTTCGTGCGCTATCTGAACGGCAATCGCGAAACCTTCACCTCCGTCATCGATGTGGAGGCGCATTCTGCCGACCTGGGTATGGGCGTCGAATTGGCCATGCAATGGAATACCTCCTACGGCAGTTCGTTGCACACCTTCGCCAACACCATCAACACCCACGAGGGCGGCACCCATGAGGAGGGTTTCCGCGCCGCCTTAACCACCACGGTCAACAAGTGGGGCGAGGCCTGGGGGCTGATCAGGAAGCGGGAGGACCGGGTCGGCAATGAGGACATCCGGGAGGGCCTGACCGCGATCCTGTCGGTGAAGATCGCCAACCCGCAGTTCGAGGGCCAGACCAAGACCAAACTCGGCAACACCGAGGCCCGCAGCTTCGTTCAGAAGGTGGTCAACGACCGGCTGGGCGACTGGATGGAACGCAACCCGGCCGAGGGCAAGGAGATCGTCCGCAAGGCGATCTCGGCGGCGTCCGCCCGGTTGGCGGCCCGTAAGGCCCGGGAGGCAGCCCGGAACCGCAAGGGACTGCTCGGCGGGGGTGGGCTGCCGGGTAAATTGGCCGACTGCTCCTCGACCATTCCCGAGGAATGCGAGGTTTTCATCGTCGAGGGGGATTCGGCCGGTGGCTCGGCCAAGGGCGGCCGCGATCCACGCAACCAGGCGATCCTGCCGTTGCGTGGCAAGATCTTGAACGTCGAGAAGGCCCGCATCGACCGTATCTGGGCTAACAAGGAGGTCGAGGCGATAATCAATGCCCTCGGTACCGGCGTCCACGATGACTTCGACATCAACAAGCTGCGATATCACAAGATCATCCTGATGGCCGACGCGGATGTGGACGGTTCTCATATCCGGACCCTGCTGTTGACCTTGCTGTTCCGGTTCATGAAGCAACTGATCGATCAGGGGCATGTTTACCTGGCCCAGCCGCCGCTGTTCCGCATCCGCTGGACGAATGCCCCACACGAACTCGCCTATACCGATGCCGAACGCGATGCGCTGCGCGATGCCGGCATCGCGGCCGGCAAGAAACTGCCCCAGGTCAACCCGATCCAGCGCTACAAGGGCCTTGGTGAGATGGACGCCCAGGATCTGTGGGAGACCACGATGGATCCCACCGGTCGGATCCTGCTCCAGGTGACCCTGGACGATGCCGCCCGCGCCGACCAGATGTTCTCGATCCTGATGGGTGAGGACGTCGAGGAGCGGCGGCTGTTCATCCAGCGCAATGCCAAGGATGTGCGCTTCCTCGACATCTGACCGGCACCGCGTCCGATAGGCGAACGGTGCGGAGAAGGAAAGAAGTAGATGACCGAAACTCCGCAGGGCCCGGGTGGGCCCGGAAACCCGATAGATGACATTCTCGGGGACGGCACCGGTACCCGCGCCGGTGGCAATCCGGTGCAGGCGGGCGACGATGGCGCCGAGGCGGGCATAGCCGAGCCCCGCAAGGGCATCGTCGAGCAGGTTGATCTGCAATCCGAGGTGCAGAACTCCTACCTCGAATATGCGATGAGTGTGATCGTCGGGCGGGCGCTGCCGGACGTCCGCGACGGCCTGAAGCCGGTGCATCGCCGGGTCATCTACGCGATGTACGACGGTGGTTATCGTCCCGATCGCGGTTGGAACAAATGCTCGCGCGTGGTCGGCGAGGTGATGGGTCTCTATCATCCCCACGGCGATTCGGCGATCTATGACACCCTGGTGCGTCTGGCGCAGCCGTGGGTGATGCGTGCGCCGCTGATCAGCGGGCAGGGCAATTTCGGTTCTCCCGGCAACGATCCGGCTGCCGCGATGCGTTACACCGAATGCCGGATGGCGCCGCTCGCGATGGAAATGGTGCGGGATATCAACGAGAACACCGTTGATTTCCAACCCAACTACGACAATCGCGAGACCGAGCCGACCGTGCTGCCGGCTCGCTACCCCAACCTGCTGGTCAACGGGTCGTCCGGGATCGCGGTCGGTATGGCCACCAATATCCCGACCCACAATCTGCGCGAGGTGAGCCAGGCCGTCCAGTGGTATCTGGAGCATCCGCAGGCGACCGGTGAGGAACTGCTTGAGGCGGCCTTGGCCAGGGTGAAGGGGCCGGACTTCCCCACCGGGGCCCTGATCGTCGGCCGGCAGGGCATCGAGGACGCCTATCGCCGCGGCCGGGGTTCGGTCACCATGCGGGCGGTGATCAACATCGAGGAGGAACCCAATGGGCGCACCTCGCTGGTGGTCACGGAGCTGCCCTATATGTGCAATCCGGACAATCTGGCCCAAAAGATCGCCGACCTGGTCAACTCGGGCAGGCTGACCGGGATAGCCGATATCCGCGACGACACCTCGGCGCGTACCGGCCAGCGGCTGGTCATCGTCTTGAAGCGGGACGCTCAGCCGCGGGTGGTGATGAACAACCTCTACAAGCACACCCAGCTGCAAGACACCTTCGGCTGCAACATGCTGGCCCTGGTCGACGACGTGCCCCGTACGCTCCGGCTCGACCAGTTCATCAGGTACTGGGTGGATCATCAGTTGGCGGTGATCCGGCGCCGTACCCAGTATCGGCTCGATCAGGCGGAGAAGGATGCCCATATCTACCGGGGCCTGGTCAAGGCCCTGGATATGCTGGATGAGGTCATCGCGTTGATCCGCCGCTCCCCCAACGCCGAGGTCGCCAATCATGGCCTGCGGGAGTTGCTGGGCATCGACGAGGTGCAGGCGCAGGCGATTCTGGACATGCAGCTGCGCCGGCTGGCGGCACTGGAGCGGCAGAAGATCATCGACCGGTTGACCGCCCTGGAAGCCCTGATCGCCGATCTGATCGACATCCTCAACACCGAGTCACGCCAGCGGAGGATCGTCGCATCCGAGTTGACCGAGATCGTTGAGAAGTACGGTGACCAGCGGCGAACCCAGATCGTCGCGGCCGACGGCGACATGAGCGATGAGGATCTGATCCCCGAGGAGGATGTCGTGGTCACCTTGACCCGGGGCGGATACATCAAACGCACCCGGATCGACCAGTATCGCGTCCAGAAGCGTGGCGGCAGGGGGGTACGTGGCGCCCAATTGCGTGCCGAAGACCAGGTGGAGGCGGTGTTCACGGCGAAAAGCCACGATTGGATCGTGTTCTTCACCAACATGGGCCGTGCCTACCGGATCAAGGCTTGGCAGCTGCCGGAGGGCGGCCGGGATGCCAGGGGCGGGCATGTTGCCGGGCTGCTGAGTTTCCTGCCGGACGAACGGATCGCCCAGGCCATCGTGCTGCGTAGCTATGCCGATGCGGAATACCTGCTGCTGGCCACCCGCAAGGGGCTGATCAAGAAGACCGCCCTGGCGGCCTACGATTCACCTCGCCAGGCCGGTCTGATCGCGGTCAGTTTCCGCGATTCCGACGATGAGCTGATCGGGGCCGAGTTGGTCAACGCGGCCGATGAGGTGTTGCTGATCAGCCGTCGGGGGCAGGGGATCCGGTTCCCGGCTGCCGACGATCAGGTGCGTCCGATGGGGCGGACGACTTCGGGGGTCACGGGCATGCGGTTCCGCGGTGACGACGAGTTGCTTTCCATGGCGGTGATTCGCGCCGGGGCCGACGCCAACCAGTTCGCGTTCATGGTCACCGCCGAGGGGTACGCCAAGCGCACCCCGATAGCCGATTTCCGGGCCCAGAACCGCGGTGGCCTGGGGGTGCGGGCGATGCGGCTGCGCGATGGCCGCGGGAGTCTGGTGTCCGCGCTGGTGGTCACCGAAACCGATGAGGTGATCTCCTTCAAGGGTTCTGGGCAGGTGATCCGCAGCGCGGTGTCCGATGTGTCCCCGACCGGCCGCGACACCATGGGGGTCAGGTTCGTCGGTATCCGCGGTGAGGATCAGGTGGTGGCGGTCACCGTCAACCCCGAACCGGCCAACGATGCCGACATCTCCTCGGCCGGACAGCTGGCTGGGGGCGCGGCCGGTGTGGTGGCAGATGGCCCGGTGACCGATCAGGGTGTTGGCTTGATGATGGTAGATGGCGCCCAACAGACTACTGTTGTGCAAGACGCTGCAGGCCGATTGGAGGCAACCGATGAGTGATCATTCGTCCCGGACGATCAGCCTTCGACAGCGCAGGCCGACAACGACTGGAGGCAACCAATGAGCGATCAGCCGACCCAGGTGCGCGTGCCCGATCAGCCGACCCAGGTGCGCGTGCCCGATCAGCCGACCCAGGTGCGGATCGATGACCAGCAGGCCACGCAGGTGCGCAAGAAGCCGCGGCCGACCGCCGCGGCTAAGGGCTCGACGCGGGCCGGCAGCGACAGCCGGGCACGTACCGGGCGGGTGCGCGATTCCCGCGCCGATATCCGCCCGGCGCGTAAGGCGCGGCTGCGCATCGCGAAGCTGGATCCCTGGTCGGTGATGAAGACCTCGCTGATGTTCGCGATCGCCGCCGGGATCATCCTGTTCGTGGCGGTGATCCTGCTGTGGTCGGTGATCGAGGCGTCCGGGGCTTTGCAGGCCTTGCAGGAGACCTTGAATGCGTTGCTCGGTAACCCGGATGGTTCCGGGCAGGTGCAGGTCAGCCAGTTCATCAGCCGCGGGCGGGTGCTCGGGTTCACCGCCATCGTGTGCGGTGTCAACGTCATCTTGCTGACCGCGCTGGCTACCCTGGGCGCCTTCCTGTACAACCTTTCCGGTTCGGTGCTGGGTGGTCTGGAGGTGACTCTCGCCGAGGACTGATCGGCTCGCCCGCCCGGCTCGGCGCCGGCGTATATGGTTGTGGCCGGCCCCTAGGGGCCGGCCACAACCATATACGCCGGGCTTCAGTGCAGGAGTTCGATGCGCCAGGGGTAGCGGTAGAGGTCGCCGTTTGCGGTGCGGACGGCCCCGACGATGCCCAGGACGATCGAGCACAACGCGGCCGCCAGCATCAACGCCACCCCGACCGGTGCCAGCAGCGCCGTGGCGCATAGCAGGCCGCCGGCGAGTACCGCTAGCCACATGGTGACCTGGAAGTTGAAGGCTTCGGCTGCCTGGGAGCGCACGAAGCTGGATCGGTCCCGGTAGATGAACCAGGCGATCAGGGGGCCGGCGAAGGCCAGCCAACCGACGGATACGAAGGAGGAGATGGGACCCGCCAGATGTGCCAGGGTTGCCGCGGTGCGTTCTTCGCTGCCAGTCAGTGGACTGGGAGTGGTGGTGTTCATGACATCAATCCTCGCCCTGGCCGGTGGCCGGCAGAAGGTCGCTGGGGGAAACACCGGGGAGGGATCCGGGTGCGTGGGTGGGGATCGGGCTGGCCCTGGCCGGGGCCGCGGGACCGGTCGCGGGTGTCTCCCCGCCGACGGGATTCCTTGCGGGTATCCGGGTGGGCGGAACGCGCATCGGCGTCCCGGCCCGGAACCGGGTGGGCCGCCCTGGGGCGAATCGGCGGACCCGGCCGTGCCGGCCGGCGGATGAGGCATTCCGGCGATTTGGGGGCATGCGGCAGGCTGCGCTAGTGTGTCAGTCCGGTGCTGGTGGCAGCGCCGGTGCGGGCCTATAGCTCAGTCGGTTAGAGCGCTTCCCTGATAAGGAAGAGGTCACTGGTTCAAGTCCAGTTAGGCCCACAGATCGAAACCCTTTGGGGACAGGAGGCTTCGTCTCCTCCGGGGTTGGTTTGGGGTTCGTCGTGGTATTTCGGCGACTATCGGTATGCTGAACCGCCCAGTCGTGCTGGTTATTGGAGTGTCTAGTGTCGGACCGCTCGGTTGGACCAGAGGATCGCATCTCCCCGCAGGCCAGGGCCAGACCAGAACTCTCAACGAACTCGCCTTCCGCTACCCACAACGATCCCCCCCAAACCAACTAAACCCAACCACTTACATAAACAACTAGACAAACTCCAAGCTAACCACCGGGGGATTCAACCTGCCCACGTCCAGGCATCATTCAGCGATGCGGTCAAGCGGCCGCTAAGGCGCGCGGGGCGTGACCCACCGTCCGAGGGCTCGGCACACAAGCCAACCGTCCACATGCACACAGCACGGCCCCGGGCCGGTCGTGTTCGGCGATACCCCTACCAAGCGGCACTCTGCATAAGATAAGATTGCTAGTCATATCAGACTCGAGCTCCTGAGCGACGCAGGGGCGCTCCACGAAGGACAAACGTGAACAACTTTTCCCCAGGCTCTGCTGTTATCGACCTCGACGGATACGCGGTGACCGTCGCGGACATCGCGGCCATCGCTTATGGCGGAGCACGCGTAGAGGTACCCCCAGCAGCGCTAGAGAACATGAGCGCTCAACGCTCCGCCTTTGAGGAGATCGCTTCGTCAAACGTTCCGGTCTACGGCGTTACTACCGGCTACGGAGAGATGGTGTATGCCGCTGTGGACGCATCAGAGGAGACTTCCTTGCAGACAAACCTCGTTCGCAGCCACTCTGCCGGAACTGGACCTGCGTTTTCCGTCCCCGAAGCGCGAGCGATTGTAGCTGCCCGCATCAATTCTCTTGTCCGGGGATACTCTGCGGTCCGTCCCGAACTCGCGATCCATCTGGTCGAGTACCTCAATCGTGGAGTCGTGCCGATGATCCCGGAAATTGGTTCTCTCGGTGCCAGCGGCGACCTCGGCCCGTTGGCCCACCTAGCGAGCACCGTGATCGGGGAGGGATACACGCTAGGTGAGGACGGCAACTACGTTCCGACGGCCGAAAGGCTAGCGGAGGTAGAACTCGACCCCCTCACCCTCAAGTTTAAGGAGGGCCTGTCCCTCATCAATGGCACTTCCGCGATGACGGGAGTGATTGCGCTTCTAGTCGAGAAATCGAAGATGCAGGTGACGAGCGCCGAGATCATCAGCGCACTCATTCTCGAGATTATGCAGGCGTCGTCCAGCGCCTTCCTCAGCCACGGACACAATATTGCTCGCCCGCATGCTGGGCAAGCAGCGTCTGCAGCGAACATCCGAGCGCTTATTGAAGGCAGCGGTCTCGTCGAATCGCACGAACGGCTGCGTGCGGAGATGTCTGCCGCAAAAAGGGGAACCGCGGATTCCGTTGCTATCACTGACGTGTATCTGCAGAAGGCTTACAGCCTTCGGTGCATACCGCAGATCCTCGGTGCCGTCCGCGACACGATCGCGCATGTAGAGAACGTCGTCACCATCGAGCTAAATTCGTCAAACGACAACCCGCTGTTTTTCAAGGACGAAGAGGTTTTCCACGGAGGCAACTTCCATGGCCAGCCCGTCGCGTTCGGCGCCGACTTTCTGGGAATTTCCATGATTCAGGTTGGGGTGCTCAGTGAACGCCGAACTAACCGCCTTCTGAATCGCCATCTCAGCAACGGTCTTCCAGAATTCCTCGTACATGGATACCCGGGTCTGAAGTCTGGTATGGCCGGCCTCCAGTACCCGGCGACGGCGACTGTGGCTGAGAATCGCACACTTGCTGTGCCAGCCAGCATTCAGAGCATTCCCTCTAACGGGGACAATCAGGACGTTGTGAGTATGGGCCTCATTGGGGCACGAAAGTCCCGCACTATCATCGAGAACAACTGGATACCGCTCGCTGTGGAAGCCATGGCCGCTGTGCAGGCTGTTCATCTGAGCGGTCGTGCTGGCGATCTCGGACCCGCAGGAAAGGTTGCTTTCACGGCGCTGTCGGAGGTGTTCCCACTCCTTGAGGAGGATCGGTACATGGCCGATGATCTCTCGCGGATGATCGACTACTTGGCCTCTGGTGAGCTCCCACGTCGACTGCGCGACGCTGGGGTAGATCTGCGGTGATGCGGAAATCAACCATCCTGGAGATGAATCTCTCCGACGCTCAAGTGGAAGACGAGGAACGAACCCTACTCGGCGAGCGGGGGATCCCTCACTTTGGCAGCACCGCCGACCCGATCACGCCAGAAGTCTTCACGCGGCCGGTCATGGTCTGGTGTGAACCGCTGAATCGATTCCCGCAGAACATCTTTCTTGTCCGGATCGGAGGCGTGATGATTGTCGGTCGCAAGCTGATGAGCGAACGCCACGTTGCGGGAGAACTGTTCGAGCTTCACTGCTCTGCCATTACTGCATCACATGTGCTCGGGGTATTCGATGGGTTCCATCACTCTGAGAGTGAAATTTCTGTCAGCTATCTCCCGTACTTGGATTCCGAGCGACGCGGGGCGATCTCGGAGATTGCCGCTTCCCCGCTGACAGAGATCGTGTTCCCTTTCGTGTACCTTGAACATGGGCGCGAGCGCACATCTCCCGTAAAAGGATGGTCGCTTGACGTTGAGCGAGCCGAGAACCTCGGTCGCGGCGAAAGCGATCTTCGGGACTTTTCTGTGCGCATCCTCAAGAGCCTCGGAGATGGCCCCCACACGTTGTTCGATCCCGCTTGCTCCACTGGACAGTTCTTGGGTGAACTCAAAGCCGCCTCGCCAACCTCCACCACCATCGGGCAGGATCTCAGTAGCGAGATGGTTGCCTACGCGCGAGCATTTGTTGACCAAGTGCACCATGGCGATGCCGTACGCCCAGTGATCCCGGACGGTTCGGCATCCGCTGTGTTCTGTCGGTTTCTCAACAGCGAGGTTGTTACGACGGCAGCCGCTCGCGGACTCGTCGACAGGCTAAGGCGGGTCGTGGCGCCCCAGGGCTTGCTGGTCGTATTCGGGCACACGCCTGTGCTCGTGCGCGGCACGGAGATCATTGGAAGCGCGGACTTCGAAATGATCCGGGCGAACGGCGCCACTCCATCGGGTTCCTCAGTCTTCCAATACTACGTAGCCAGGCGCATCCGGTGAGCGTGGGAGACATGCTGAGGGCCGCGCACCCCCGACTTGTGGCCCTTAACTGTTCGGGTCTGACACTTCGGGAGTACCAAGACGAGGCGCGTGCCGCGATCGCAGGCAGCCGGCCAGCACAGTTATCTGAGCAGACGCTTGAGCGGGCGGTAGCGAAAGTCTCCGGTGAGCTTGCCCCGCAGATAACAAGCCGGTGGCTCCCGTCAAACGGGGAGCCACTGTGGGTGTCGTTTGCCGAGCACCATGCCTCCGTGTCCCATCCGGAGACGACGAACGCAGTGTCGAACCTCGCGATGATCGCTGGCGGCTCCGCGGCGCATGTCCGCACCCTGTCATGCGGGACGATACCGCTCGACAACGAGCTTTTCCCCCGAGGGGTCGTTGTCGCCGAGAAACTCGTCCCACTGGCGTCGAACCGACAACGCCGCCGAGCCGTGATCGACGCGGACCCGTGGGACATCCACGACTCCCGTAAGCGTCTTCATTCTCGGATGGCTTCGGATCGGGTCGAGCCGGCGGTACTGGCAACGATCATGGACTGGTTCGACGAGTTCGCACCGCAGATCGACGGGCTCCCCAGCCTGTGGCAGCAGATCACAGTGCTAAACCAGGATCTGGGCCGGCGGATGTTCGCTGACCAGGGATTCAGGTACACGTCGGTGCCGATGGAGCTCGTAGCCGCACAGATACTTATCGAGTGGTTCGTAACGGGAACGCAGAACTGGATCACGGAGATGCTCACCGATACAGGTCGGCTAGCCACGGTCGTCCGGGCACTCGACGGTACAACTGGGTTCTTTAGCCTGAAACGGGGCCGCGGAACGGTCTTCATCTGGCAGCGAGGGTCCGGGCCCCTCCGCCCCCTCGGCCTATCGTCGCCCGGCGAAATCCTCCGTACCGCACCTGCGTGGGTCGAGGCGCTTTCCTATGGCTCGATCGTTCCTTCCGCGACGCTCGCGATGCTCATCATCGCGTTTGCCCTCGGAGTCCCGAACTTCGGCGGCCTCTTGCAGTTCGACTACCTAGCCACGGCGCGGCGTCGCCTGCTGGAACCGGCGGCCGGGCTTTCGCCCGAGGAACGCGCTCGGCTCTCCATGGTTCCCGACAGCTTCTACGTTAACTTCGAGAGCCGCCCCGCGACGCGGGCGGGACTAGCACGACTCGCAGACCCCATTGCGTGGCCGGCCCTGGAGCGCGAGGCAGACCTCGCAATGAGCGCACACACCGACGATTGCCTTACTTGGCTCGCTTCGTCATTCCGTGGGGGGCACTAATGTGTGGAATCGTCGGTATCTTTGATCCACGGGGTACTGTCGCCCCTGAACGTGCACTCGACGCTACTCGAGCGATGCTCACTGCCATTCGGCATCGAGGACCGGATGAAGCTATCTCCGTCCTGATGGCGGATGGCGCGATGGGGCACGCGCGACTCAACCTTCGTGGCGGTGCGGCAGGTCGTCAACCGATCATTGATGCTAACACCGGGGTCGCGATGTCTTACGACGGAGAGCTGTATGCCGGCCTTGGTGGTGTGGCACATGTCAAGGCGAATGACACCGTCCAAATGCTGCATGGATACCTCGCCAACGGCGTAGATTTCTTCCAAGGCATCAATGCCGAGTTTGCACTCGCGATCGTTGACCCGCGGTCTCGATCCCTCACCCTGGTAAGGGATCGATGGGGGACGAAGCCCCTCTACTTCACGCGCACCGCCGGGGCCATCATCTTCTGCTCTGAGGTAAAAGGGCTCTACGCGAGCGGGCTCGTTAAGCGGGAATTAGACCCGGCCCACTTGCTGACTAGCCTGTTGCGCGTGGACACTCGCCGCAGTACCCCTTTCTTGCATGTCCACACAGTGCCTCCGGGAGGGATCGTCACCTTCCGGGCGGATGGCTCGCCGCATACCCGTCGATTCGGTGACGCCCAAGACATGCTTGGAGATCTTGCTGACACTTGTCAAGACACCCCAGAGGAGGCGGCTGAGACCGTCCTAGGGCTCCTTCGCCAGGCTGTCGTTCGTAGGATGGACGCCGACCAGATGCCAGGGGCCTTCGTGTCCGGCGGTCTCGACTCGTCGCTGATCGCCAGGATTATGGTCGAAACCGCACCAGAGACTCGCACTTACACGATTTCCTTCACCGATCACGCCTATGATGAATCCGGCTGGGCGAAACTTGCTTCGGCACACGCCGGGCTACGCAACGACACGATTGAGGTGTCTCCGGACGATCAAGCCCACCATTTCGGCGAGGCTATCTTCCATGCCGAGCAGTTCGTGCAACTGACCGACGGAGTCGCGAAACTCCTTCTTGCACGGAGAGCTCAGCGAGACGTCCGCTCTGTCCTTGTGGGTGAGGGATCGGATGAGCTATTTCTGGGATACCCCAGTCATCTCCGAGCAGCGGCGAACGACCTTGGTCGCGCTGGCCTTATCGAGCGTGCCGAACGCCAGACGACGCAGCGTGGACTGGACGACGTAACGACAGTGGCCGACACACTATCGAGTCAGTCTCGTCAGACGCGTCTCATGGAACGCGCACTAGGAAACATCCTGGGGGATGCGGTTCGAGACCAACTCAATGTCGACTCCACGCTAGCCCGTTTCCGGGAGGAGAGTGGATTCGCGTCAGTACAAACTGCCGTACGTGCTGAGCAGATTGCTGCGCTCCGCCTGACCCTCCCCGAATACCTATTCAGCTACTTAGGAGGCAAGATCGAAATGGCTGCCTCGGTTGAGAGTCGCTACCCGTTCCTTGATCTTGACCTCGTGCGTTATGTCTTCTCACTTCCCGTCACGACTCTGCTGGCAGGCGAGACGGAGAAGGGGGTTCTCCGCATGGGCGCTCGTCGGATTCTGCCTCGCGCGCTCGTTGACCGCCCTAAGCACGGATTCTCCGCACCGATCCTCCCCGGCGCGCTGCGCGAATCGGCGCTCAGTGGTCGAATCGCTGCGATGACCCCGGGCCGTATCGACGAGCTCGGTTTTTTCGACTCGTCGGCGGTGCGCGAACTGCTCATATCGCTTCGCACTGTGGGCCGTTTCGACGACGAAGATCGCGTCGCTCGTGAACGGCTCGCTGTTTTCATCGTCTCGGTGCAACTGATGCAGGAAATGATGGTCCGAAGGGCAGTACCGTCTTCCGCCGCAGGGAGGATTGCATGATGCGCAAAACCGCGCCCCAGCAACATTCAGGGTTCGCGGCTCTTGTCCTGATGTACTTCACGACCTTCGCAGGCGAAGGCCTGCTGGTGATGTACCTATTCAACAACGTCCGGGTGAACGGCCTCGATATCGGGGTTTCCGCGATGTTCTCACTCGTGTCCTATGTGCCGAGCCTATTCCTCATAGGCGTCGCCACCACCACGCACTCGCGTTTTCCGGTACGGGCACGGCTGCGGGTGATTGCGATCGCGAGAGCGATGGCCTGTGTGGCGCTCGTTGTGTCCGGCGCCTACATGAGCATTTGGGTCGCGGTGCTCTTCATCTTGGTCATGGAGATGCTCTGGTACGCACTCATGCCCTGCTTCGACGAACTAGAGAACGCGACGATCCACGGAATCGGTACGGGACGAGGCGAGGCGATCCTGACGATCACGCTTCAGGCTGCCATGAGCGCTGCTCTCCTAACTGGCGGCCTGTTGTTCGATCTCTTTGGGGCACCGGTCGTCCTCGCGAGCCTCGCGGCGCTCCAGTTCGTCCCGGTCATCGCATGCCCGAGCGAACCGTCGACCACCGCACCTCTAGAAGACGCTGCGCCCACCTCGGAATCGGCGCCGCCGGCAACAGCACCTTCGCTGGTTCCGCTACTCGTCGTCTTGGGGGTCGCATCGACGATTCCACAGCTCGTGAACATTCTCTTCCCAGTCAAGACATTTACCTTGACTGAGCTCTCCACCGTTGCAGGCGGCATCGACGCCGCCTATAACATCGGAGCCCTCGTCATCGCCCTGATCGGCCTGAGTACGGTGGTGCACCGCCTCGGAACGCCGCGCACCGCAGGTGTGCTCACGATGCTGACCGCGTCAGGTGCGCTCACGGTTTTCGCGGTGTCTTCGTCTCCGCTGGTGCTCGCCGGCGCCTACCTCTGCCTCGGATTCGTGACGACACTGTGCCGAGTGCGCATACGCGCCGAGACGTTCTCGCGACTCAAAGGGGCCGGCTCGGGGCCGTGGTACTCACGGATTACGAACACCACGCTCGCGTGCTGCACAACCGGAGCCGTCGTCCTAGGAATCACGGGATACCTGACCGATGTGACGTGGTGCTACGCCGTTATCGTAGCCGTCGCCATCGCCGGCGCGATAGCATCGGCACTAATCAGAAGCCCGGCGCAACCGCCGGCGACCGCGAAGGACGCTTCATGACCGGGCAACACCTACTTGTTATCTCTGCAGGAGCGGCCAGGGAGTATCGTGAATATCTTCTCCGATCGATCACCCAAGATTACCGCATTACTCTGCTCGATCACCGCGATCAGCACTGGCTAAGTGAATATATCGACACCAGAATCCCATTCGACGTGTCCACTCAGGACGGTATTGATGCCGCCATTGACGTGCATTCACGCGATCCCTTCGACGGTGTGCTCTGCTATGACGAGACTCGCGTACTGCAGGCCGCTCGGCTGGCTGACGTGCTGGGTCTGCGCAGCGGGGGTGCCGCTGGCGTGGAAGCCTGCAGGGACAAGCACCTAACGCGGCTTGCGCTTGACGCAGCAGGCGTACGACAGCCTTCCTCTGCCCTCGCAACAGACCTCGTTTCAGCGCAGGAGGCGGCTGAGCAAATCGGGTACCCCGTCGTTCTGAAACCCCGAGCCCTCATGGCGAGCGAAGGCGTTACCGTTGTGCACTCGAATACCGATCTGCGGGATGCTTATCAACAAACGGCCGCCCTGACCCTGGAAACCGGTCCAGATCTTCAATTTTCGTCCGTGCTCGTCGAGGAGTATGTTGAGGGCCCGGAATTCTCCGTTGATGGTGTCGTAATCGACGGGGTATACGAACCCCTCTTCGTCGCGGAAAAGAAGCTTGGGTTTTCGCCATATTTCGAGGAAGTGGCCCACATCGTGGACGGCCGGAGCCCCCTCGTCACGGACGCGGAGTTCCGGCAACTCATGTCGAGAGTCCACCAGGCACTAGGGTTGCGCACGACTATGACACACGCCGAGTTCCGGCTGACCAAACGAGGTATTTCAATCATTGAGGTGAATGCACGTCTTGGTGGCGACCTGATCCCCAGAGTTGGATGGTTTGCCACTGGTATTGATGCCGGCTCTGTCGCCGCGGCCATCGCTGTCGGAGTGGCACCCTCACTTAACCCGACAAGGGCACAGGCAGCGATGATCCGTTTCTGCTACCCGCCCGGTCCCATGGTCGTCGATCACGTCATCTGGGCCACTTCAGAGGGAATTGTTGAGGCGGGTGCCCTCGTGGATACGGGAGACGAGGTCGACCTACCGCCGAGACAGTTCGTCACAGGCAGAGTCGCCTACGCGATAGCAGAGGGCCCTGACCCGGGCAAAATCGAACGAGTCCTTGCTAGGTTCTCCGATAGTGTGCAGGTAGTAGGCAAGCAACGATTCTGAGGCGCACCCGATCTGACCTGGGACTGCCCAGCGCCTCGGCTGATCCGGTCGTGGAGGCATCCTTGTTTCTCGCGACGCGACCGCTAGAGGCGCCGTCGCCTTGGTATTCAGTGGGTCTGTGCGTCATTTGGATGGGTACCACGTTGGACACTCCCGTGTGCTGGTCGGCGCCGGAATCGGCCTTAACGGATTTCTGATTGGTGCGGCGCTCGGGGTGCTCGTTTGGTCCATTCATCACACCCGACTTGGCTCATGTTTGCTGGTTTGGGGCGGTGGCTGCTGGTTGGCTAGGGGGTCTGCTGGTTGGGGTGTGCACTAGTCGGGTGCTTGTTTTAGCCTGTGGGGCGTGACTGCGTATGTGCGGACGGTGAAGATCGCTTTGGGTGCGACAGCGGTCCGGGTGGTGTGGTCCTCGTCGCGGGGGTCACGCATGATGGATCACATCGGCTCAGCGCATACCCCGGAGGATCTTGAGGTCCTGCGGGCAGCGGATGGTGGCAGCGGGGCGACGAGTTGGACTTCGGTGGTGGCCGGCCCCGCCGAGGCGTGTTGCCGATCCGCTCGTCGCGGGCTAAACACTTGTGGGATGCGTTGAGCGCCGGATACCAGGCTGTGGGTTTCTGGAGGGCCACTGGGTGTGATGCGGTTTTCAAACAGCTCGTGTTGGGGCGGTTGGTCGAACCGGTCAGCGAGTTCGACACGATCCGGGTTCTCGGCGAGATGGGTATCTCGGCAGCCTCTTACGCGGCGATCAAACGAAGGCTTTCTGTTTTCTCCGAGCCGCAGTGGCGGAGGCGTTTCGCGGTGGCATGCGCATCGCATGTGAATCTGGGGCCCCGTGACGCTGGTGTTGTATGACGTGTCGACGTTGTATTTCGAGACCGATGCCGGTGATGGGTTCCGCGAACCCGGCTATTCGAAGGAACGCCGTTTGAAGCCGCAGATCACGATCGGGCTGCTGACCGACGTGCGTGGGTTCCCGCTGCTGGTCGAAGCGTTCGAAGGGAACCGGGCCGAGACCCGTACCCTAATCCCGTCGATCACAGCATTCATGACCGCCTACCAGCTCCCTGAAGTGGTAGTGGTGGCCGATGCCGGGATGGCCTCCGACAGCAGCTTGAAGGCCCTCGCCCAGGCTGGGCTGCGTTACATCATCGGGCAACGGATCCCCGAAGTTGCCTACGTGGTCGAGCAGTGGAGCAGACACCACCCCGGCCAGGAACCCGAGGATCAGCTCGTGTTGGCCCAGCCCTGGGCCCGGGGTCTCAAAGGCCAACAGCAACCAGAGATGATCTACTACCAGTACCGCGCCGACCGGGCCCGCCACACCCTGAAATGTATTGATGAGCAAGTCCGGAAAGCCGAAGCTGCTATCCGTGGCCGGGTCGCCGTCAAACGCAACCGGTTCATCAAACTCACAGGTGCGACCAAGAGCCTGAATCTGGAGCTGGAGCACAAGGCCCGGAACCTGGCCGGCTGGAAAGGCCACATCACCAACCTCACCAACCCGACCCCAGAATTCGTGATCGGCGCCTACCACCAACTTTGGCAGATCGAAAAGTCGTTTCGGATGTCGAAGTCGGACTTGGCCGCCCGCCCGATCTACCATCGGCAACGCGATTCCATCGAAGCCCACTTCAACATCGTCTTCATCGCCCTCGCCGTCGCCCGCTGGCTAGAAACCGTCGCCGACACCACCATCCGGCAACTGGTCCGGACCCTACGGCGCTACCGCACCATCACCATCCAAACCAGTCACCAACTCATCACCGCCGAAGACCCCCTACCGGCAGAACCCCAAACCTGGCTCGACGCCATCCACCACCGATACGGTGCACACTAAATGAGCCAAGTCGGGTTCAACGCCGCTGCGCCGGCTTCCCGGGCGGCGTAGCAACGAACCGCGTGGAAACCCGAATCGGGTGAACCACACTGGTTTGGGCCAGGAATCCAGACCGCCTCGATTGGTTCGGGGGAACCAGCCGAGTGCGCCACGGCACACGATCTGCGGTGTCAGTGGCAGAGGATGCTTTGATCCGGCGGGTGTGGGGCGCTCATTGCATGCCCGGAGCGGAAGATGGCAGCGATCGGGTGGCGAGCGCTCGCTGCCAGAGCGCGCAGTGGCTGTCGACGAACCGGGCCGCTTCGGTCTGCCAGCGGGGGGATGCGTGGTGGACCAGGAAGAACATGATGACGGGGGTGAGGATGTCGTGCGCGGCGGCCTGGAGGTCTGCGGCTTCGTCGACTTCTCCGGCTTCGCGGCGTTGCCGGAGGACGGTTTCGAGCATCTGCTGGGTGGTGGCGATCGTTTCGGTGAGTTGGGTGCCGAAGCTCGGGTTGGTGAGGGCTAGGCCGGCGAGGAGCAAGGTGGCGCTGGTCTCTCGATAGAGGGTGTGGAGCCAGCCTGTGCACAAATTGTGCAAGACGTCTCCGAGCGGCCTGGGCGAGGTCTCGGCCTCGGTGAGCAGCTCAGCCATCTGGGAGGTAAAGGAGTGCCGCGTGGAGAGCACTGCGCTCAGCAGGCCCTCTTTCGAACCGAAGTAGTGGAACACGAGGCCTTGGGTGACGCCGGCTGCTTTGGCGATCTGCTGCGTGGAGGTGGCTTCGAAGCCCTGCTTGGCAAACAGGTCCAAGGCCAGGTCGAGCAGCTGTTCGCGGCGGGCGTCCGCCTGCCGCTGTCGCCTTGATTGGGCCATGCCCCTCCTTCATCCATCAGCAAGGTTACCGGAGCGCATGCGTTGACAGGAGCGTGGCAGAGGCGCAACATTGACTATGCGATCAATCAATGAAAGAGAGGCGTGATGACTGACCCCGCCGTACATCTGGACCATCTGACCTGCCGCTTCCGCCGCAAGGACAACGATGACCTGGTGGCCGTCGATGATTTCGATCTGACAATCCCGATGGGGCAGGTCTATGGCCTGCTGGGGCCGAACGGGTCGGGCAAAACCACGACGGTCAACGTGATCTGCGCGCTGCTGCCACCGAGCGAGGGCACTTGCCGGGTGATGGGCATCGATGTACGCAAAGCCCCATCGGTAGTACGCTCGAAGATCGGTGTAGTCCCGCAGGAGACGGCGCTGTACGACGACTTGTCGGCGTTGGAGAATCTCCAGTTCCATGCCCGGCTGTACCGGGTGCCCCGGGGCGAGCGGCAGCGTCGCATCGACGAGGTGCTTGAGCTGGTGGGTCTGTCCGGGCGCCGCAAGGACCGCGTGGGCACCTTCTCTGGTGGTATGCAGCGACGACTCGCGCTGGCCCGGGCGCTGCTGACCCGCCCGGACATCATCATCTTGGACGAGCCCACCCTCGGCGTGGACGTTCAGTCCCGCAACGCGCTGTGGGAACGTATTCGCGCCCAGGCCGATGACGGCGGGACGGTGCTGCTGACCACCAACTACATGGAGGAAGCCCAAGCGCTGGCCGACGACCTGACGATCATCGACCACGGCAAGCTGGTCGCCACCGGTACCCCAGACGAGCTGCGAGCCACGCTCGGACGCCACTATATAGAACTCCGCTCAGACACACCGGCGTGCTGGGCACGGCTGGGGCAAGCCGACGGGATCGCGGGAATCCGGACCGCCGGCGACCAGATCAGCATTGAGGCGACCGGTTCTCGTGACCCGGTGCGGACCGTGCTGGACTTCGCTACGGCTCAGGGGATCTCAGCGGAGATCTCGTCGGTGCGCCAGCCTGACCTCAACGATGTCTTCTTGGCGCTGACCGGCACGACGCTGCGCGACCAGGCGGCCTGAGATGCGAGAGACCTGGGCCGCCATCGGAGCGATCGTCGTCAAGGACTGGACGCGGTTCTTCCGCCAGCCCTTCTTCATGGCGATCAGCGTGATCATCCCGCTGGTGTTCATCTTCTTCTACTCATTGGTCGTCCCGGTCAGCGCGACCAACCCGATAATGATCGCCGACGAGGACCGCACCGCAGCCTCCGCGCAGTTCATCGATGCGATGCGCGACATCCGCAGCGTGGAGGCTCCCTACTACGAGATCATCACCACCGATGCCCTCACCACCCGTCAGGCGTTCGACGACCAGGCCGCACTCGCCATGGTCGTCATCCCCGAAGGCTTCGCGAACGACGTCACCGCAGGCGACGCGCGGGTGGAACTGCACCTGAACAACATCAACTCCGACTACTCCAAGAACCTGCGGCTCAGACTCGACTACGCCACCCGTCTGGTCAACGACCAGCTCGCCGGGCCGGTCGTTCAGGTGCGGGAGACCTCCTGGCTACCGACAGACCCGACCATGCTGGGCTATATCTCCACCAGCCTGCTGCTGTTCGGCGTCCTGTACGCCTCGATGGTCAACACCGGATTGAACGTGGCCAGCGAATGGAACGACCGGACCGTGAAGAACCTCCTGCTCGCGCCGGTCGGACGCGGCGCCCTGGTCACCGGGAAGGTCCTGTCCGGGCTGGGGCAAAGCGTGCCCAGCATCCTGCTGGTACTCCTCGTGCTGATCTTCGGGTTCGGCTTCCAACCGCGCGGCAACCCCTTCTTGATGGCGGGCATCGTGATCCTGACGATGCTGCTCGGCGCGGGCATCGGAGTCCTCGTCGGTGTGCTTTCGAAGAAGACCCTCGCGGTCACCTCCGGGCTCATCACCGTGGCGATCCTGCTCTTCCTGGTCTCCGGCAACGAGGACTCGATGCGCGGCCTCGCCTGGGGCCAACCCATCACTGCACTGTGGCAGTTCTCCCTCGTGTTGCCGCCGACATATGCCTTTGGCGCTACGCGGAGCCTGTTCCTTACCGGCGAGACCAGCACCCTGGCCCGCGACCTCACCATCGTCGCAGCCGCCGCCATCGCGCTTCTCTCCCTCGCAGTCTTCGCCCTACGCCGCGCTTACAGCAATCTTTCCGGAGGCCAGTGATGAACCCCACCATTCCAACCAGTACCCCGGCACAGCGCACGCGACCCGCCGGTCTGGACCAGTTCGCTGGAACCGTCGCCAAAGACCTGAGGCAATGGGCGCGGGATCACCAGGCTCTCTTCGCGCCGCTGTTGCTGCCCATCGTGCTGATGTTCATCGCCACCGTGCTCTTCGGCTTCGGCGGCGATCAGTGGAACATCGGTCTGATCGACAAGTCCGGCGGCAACTACGCCGTATCCCTCACCCGCGCGGTCGAGAACTCGGAAAGCAACATCACCCCGTACTTCACCATCGTCACCCGCGACGAGGCCGAGGCCCAGCGCCTCGTCGAAGAGGGACGTATCCATCTGGTCATCACCATTCCCGAGGACTTCGACCGCGCCATTGAAAGCGGGCAAACCCCAATCCTGGAGACTGCGGTCTACAACATCAACACAGACATGATGAAGAACGCCCGTCTGCGCCTCGACCGCGTTCTCCAAGACTGGGGTACCGAGCTCGGGCAGTCGCCGATCACCATCGACCAGGTCACCACCCGAGCAGACGACATCTGGCGGCGGACCTTCATCGGCGGTTCCGCAGTCGTGCTGGCCGTCATGGTCGGTGCCGCCCTCAGCACCGCCCTCATCATGGCCCGGGAATGGGAACACCGCACCGTCAAGGAACTCCAACTCGCACCCCACGCCCGCACCGGTATCATCGCCGGCAAGATCGTAGCCGGGCTCCTCGCCGGCATGGTCTCCACCGCCGTCGCCCTGCTCCTCGCCACCACCATCTTCGGGCTGCGCGTCCCACCCGAACGCATCCCGATGCTGCTGCTCTATGCCGGACTCGCCGCCATCGGCTTCGCCGGCCTCGGCCTCGCCGCCGGCGCCTGGCTCAAGGACTACCGCGCCGTCCAACCCCTGATCCTGGTCACCCTCGCCGGCAGCTTCTTCGCCGCCGGCGGCTTCTCCAGCGTCCCCACCCTGCCGGCCGGCGTCCGGGCCTTCGACCAGTACTGGCCACCCTCCTGGGTCTTCGAGATCATCAACGACCACATCTTCATGGCTACCCCACCCGACCCCAGCCGACCGCTCATCCTCCTCAGCCTGCTTGCGCTTTCGGGAATCGCTATCGGATCGCTCACGGCCTACCGGCGGCTATGAGCGAGTGCGGGCCGAGATTGCGCGCACCGATTGTGGAGGAATGCCGCACGACCGCGGCCGGCAACGGGCGGGGTGCCAACGGTTGCGCGTTGTGCTAGCCGATCGATTGCATAGCTGGTGCGGGACTGCCGGGATCGGAGTTGAATTGGACTCACCGGCCGGGCCGAGTTGAGCCATTCCTGAAGATGCCCTATGGTTTTCTCAGGTTGACGGCGGTATGACCGCCTGGCCGAAGGTGAAGTGAGGTACTTGGATTGATTGCGCGCAGGGCGCTGCCCGAAGATATCGGGCTGGCAGAGGAACCAAGCATTCTGCTCGCCGACACCAGCGGCGCTCGCCGGGCCCTGGTGGTCGAGACCGGACGGCGCGGGTTGCCGGCGGCCGAGCCGCTGGTTACCCCGAACGCCCGGCGCGCCCTGATCGAGCTCGACCTCGGTTTCGATCCGCAGGACGATCCGTATGCCGTCGGCAACCGGGCGTTCACCCGGCCGGCCCGGCCAAAGCGGCTGCGGTTACGGCTGCTGGCCGCCGGGCTGGTGGCCTGCTGCGCATCGGTCACGAGCTGGGCGATCGCGAATCGCCTATCCACCGCGGCGAATCACAACACCACCCCGGCCCCCACCCAGCATTTCGGCGACCTGCCGCTTGAGGTCCGCAACGAGTCGATCAGCCGCGATGAGCAGCGTCCCGAGACGATGTCCGGGCAGCAGCTGCCCAGCATCCACGAACTGGGCATGAACGAGGTCATCGCGCCCGGCCAGCGAACCCCCGATACGGTCGAACAGGCGATGGCGAAGGCGGCCTCGATGATCGGCCACCGGGGCTATTCGAACATGTGCCTATCCCTGGTGGCCACCTTCTACGGCTACACGACCGCCGGCGAGGAGGGCGCCCAGCAGGCCGCCCAGACCATCATCGCGGCGGGTCAGATGCACTATGACCTGGAGAACATCCCGGTGGGCGCGCTCGTGTGGTACGACGGCACACCGAAGGGCAACCCGTTCGGGCATGTGGCCATGTATGCCGGCAATGGCATGGTGTACAGCAACGGCGCCCCGACCGGGGTGGGGTTGATTCCGTTGCGGGAGCCCGCCGATGGCTGGGGTGAGCCGCTCATCGGTTGGTCTACCGTGTGGCTGCCGAAGGCCACCCGCTGATCGCGTCCCTGGGTATCGAAGACACCGCCGCCCGGCCGGGGCCTGGCGGGGTTTCCGGTTGAGTATCGGCCGCCGGGCCGTCGCATACGCCGGGCTATGGGTGGCTGGTGGGTTGCCGGCCATGGCCGCGGGGTGGTTTGCGCGAGACTGTCGGTGCCGGGGCCTAGGCTGGCCGTGAGCCAGTTAGGGGGCCAATATGACGGCGCGGTCGATCCCCAGCAAACCGAGTTTCGTGACCACCACCGAGCAGGAGGTCTGGGCATATGCCCAGCGTCAGCTCGACGGATGCGTGCTGCTGCCCAATTTCCGGATCTCGGACGACCACAAGGATCACGAGATCGATCTGGTGGCCGCGATGCCCGGCTCAGGCATCGTGACCGTCGAGGTCAAGGGTTCGCACGTCTGGTACGACAATGGCTGGTGGATTATGCGGGGCGACGGGCCGGCTCCGATCCATCCGGTCGATCAGGCGCGGGATGCCTGCTATGCGCTTCGGCATTATGTGGAGCGGGATCCCCGCTGGGGTAGCCGCAGCCGGGTCCGTTGGGGCCACCACGTGGTGCTGGCCCGCACCGAGCTGCCGGCCGGGTTCGCGCTGCCCGACTGCCCCAGATGGCAGATCAGCGGTAGCGCGGATCTGCCGGGGCTCGGCGCCCGGCTCCGGGACACCACCCGGCGTCATCGCACCGATGCCCGGCCACCGGATACCGATGACATCGAGCTGATCTGTGAGAT
>ERZ773005.525-NODE-525-length-28660-cov-5.847509_pt1 | contig 28660 bp, 14 predicted proteins | sample MGYA00580666_ERZ773005 | MGnify/ENA primary metagenome ERZ773005 (study PRJEB29015, sample SAMEA2737999) | human oral metagenome | biome: human oral; feature: human-associated habitat; material: dental | place: China | collected 2061 ...
ACCATGGCGTATTCAACGGCAATCAGCTCAACGGCGACTTAGTCGGCGGCATGACAAAAGATGGCGGCACGGGGATCGTCAAGGGCAATACGGCGACGCTCAAGGGCGGCAATGCAAACAAGGACATCTACGGCGGTCTAGCTGTTAACGGCTCCAACGGCGATGTGATTGAAAACAAGGTACGAATCGAAGGCGGTACCGTCACTAGCCCAACAGGAACAATTTACGGCGGCTATTCAGAAGGTAATGGTGCCGTGAAGGGTAACACCGTCACCATTACGGGCGGTATCATGCAGACAGTCTACGGCGGCTATTCTAGTGGCTCAGGCGAAGTGTCGGGCAACACCGTCAACCTTGGCGATGGCACGGGCAAAATGTCGACAACCGATGTGATTCATGGCACGATTTTCGGCGGTAAAAATACCACCGACCCGAGCAAGGTGTCGAACAATACGCTCAACGTCAACACCAATGCAAAAGCGGGCAACATCGAAAACTTCTCGAAGATCAATTTTAATTTCAGCACCCATACGAATACGGGCAATTCTTTACTCCACCTCACGGATACGAACGGAACAAAACTCGATAGTCTCAGCCAGCTTTATGTGAAAAACGCAAAGGTCGGCAGAGGCACATTGATGTGGAACTCGAATGGCATTGATGTTACCGATTCCACTAAGGTAGGACGCACAGAAGAAACGACGGAAACCATCATCGAAAAAAATTCAAATAACAAAGCAATTAACTATCGCACCTACCAGTTCAAGGGTTCGACGACTACGGACTTCGAGGGAGCCAATACATGGGGCGGTCGCTCCACCATCGGCAACACGACAACAGGCAACGAAGTCACCGTGAGCGACAACAAGCCGCTTGATTATGCTTACGGTGGCTGGACGAGCGGCAGCGGCTCTACGGAAACGGGAGAGAACGCACGAAACCACAGCATAGGCAATAAGATTACGCTTACGGGGTCTGCTTCTGCCTTTGGCTACATGGCAGGCGGAGTCACCGATTCTCACGGCGGCAACGCAACGAAGAACCATGCGATCGTGGAAGACGGCGTACTGACCGGTTCGCTTAAGGGCGGTTATGCCAAACACGGCAACGCGACAAAGAACATCGTCGACATCAACAATGGTAGCGTGGGCGGCGCAATCTACGGCGGACACGCAGACGGTGCGGGCAAGGCAGAGGGCAATACCGTCACACTCGCGAACGGTTCGGCGAATGGAGATATTCACGGCGGCGTCTCGGAGCACGGCGATACGGTGGATAATACGGTCACCATCAAAGGCGGCTCGGCGACAGCTAAAGATGTCTACGGCGGCAAATCTGAAAACAGCGGCAACTCTACGGGCAACAAAGTGTTCATCGAAGGTGGCGGTAAACAAGATATTTTCGGCGGCTATTCGCAAAGCGGTAACGCAACAGGCAACAAAGTCACCATCACGGGCGGTTCGGTACGCAATGTGGATGGCGGTCGTTCTCTAAGCGGCAACGCAACGGGCAACACCGTCACTATCGGAAGTGCAGACGCCGCCTTTACGGGGAGTATCTTAGGAACCATTTCCGGCGGCAGCGGCACGACGGTTGGGAAAGACTACCGCACAGGCAACACGCTGAACGTCCATAGCAATGTGAGCGCCGCCAATATCAGCAATTTCGCCGAGATCAACTTCCACTTCCATTCACATGTGAATCAGTCAACATCCTTCCTAACCTTGAGTGATGTGGGCGGAACGACGATCCATAGTCTCAGCGACCTCAAGATGAACGGCGAACACGGGCGCAAAGGCACGCTGCTGAAAAATACGCACGGTATCACGATCTCCGACGGCAACAATCGCCTTGTCAAGACGAACGAAAACAAGGAACTCGTCCTTGCCAAATCCTCCGACAACAAACAGATTGACTACGAAGGCTACGCGTTCGCCTATCAGACCGCACCGACAACTGTCGCGGAAGGCGGCACGACAAACACATGGGGCGGTCGCTCCATTGGCGGCAACTCCACGCGCCACAACACGATCACCGTCGGAAGCGGCACGCATACGAACATCTATGGCGGTTGGACAGCAGGCTCGGGCACGACTGCAGCCGATAAGGACAACAGCTACAAGAACGAAGTCACGCTCGACGGCAGTAGCACCACGACAGACAACCTCTATGGCGGCTATGTCGATACCGATGCAGGAAACGCTGAGGAAAACACCGTCACGGTCAAGAACGGCACAGTGAATGCCGACGTTTATGGCGGCATCACAAACAAAGTCGCAGGTACAGGGTATGTCAAAAAGAACAACGTGAACATCTCCGGCGGTACGGTCAGCAATGTCTACGGCGGCTACAGCGCAGGCTCGGGCGAAGTCTCCGGCAACACCGTCACCGCCACAGGCGGCACAGGCTTCAACGATGTGCGCGGCGGCTACTCCAGGAACGGCGCAGCGAACGAAAACAAAGTCACGCTCGGCGCATTCAACACAGGTGCCGTCACGGGCGGTCACGGTGCGACGGCGGCAGATGGCAATGAAGTCACGCTTACAGGCACAACCGTTACGGGCGATGTCAAAGGCGGCGAAGGCGCGACGACGAAGAAAAACATCGTCAACTTGAATGGCGGCGTGACCATCAACGGCGCACTCAAAGGCGGCACGGGTACACCCGGCGCGACAGGCGAGGAAAACAAGCTGAACGTCAAAGGCACGAACTCGGCGCAAAGCATCTCAAACTTCCAGAAGCTGCACTTCGATACAACGGGTGCGACAGCAGCCAATCCCCTGCTGAATATCACAGGCGGCGCAACAAACCTCGACTGGAACACCCTCGACGCCAGCGGCACATCGGTCAACCGCGTAAGCCTCCTCAAAAATACGGCGGGCATCAACCTCTCGAACCATACGCCCGGCACAGTGAAGTCCAAGATCAACGAAGCCGGAACAACGGAATACAACATCGACGTTGCAAAAACAGGCAGCACTGTCACGGACATCACCTACCAAGGCTATCAGTTCAAGGGAAAAACGACCGCGACGACCGAGGGCACAGACACCTACGGCGGGCGCTCCAAGGCGGGCAACACGACCACGGAGAATGATCTCACCCTCGATAGCGGCAGCCACACGAACATCTACGGCGGCTGGACAAGCGGCGCAGGCTCGACCGCAGACGCTGCGAAGCAGAAGAACAGCATCGGCAACAAAGCCACCGTCAAAGACACAGCGACCGCCTCAGGCGATGTCATCGGCGGTCTGACCGATGTCGCAGGCGGCAAGGCGACGGGCAACACCGTCACCGTTGAAAAAGACCTCACCGCCAACATCATCGGCGGCAAGGCAGCGGCAGGCGATGCCTCGGGCAACACCGTAAACCTCGCCAACGCCACCGTCAACTCTGTCACAGGCGGCGACGGCACAACGACGAACAACAACACGGTCAACCTTAATGGCAACGCACAGGTCACAGGCGCACTCAAAGGCGGCTCGCAGGCAAGTGGCACAGGCAACACGCTCAACGTCAAAGGCAAGAACAACAAGGCGGGCAGCATCGAAAACATCCAAAAGATGAACTTCGACGCGACCGGCCTTGCCAAAGACGACACGATGCTTGAGGACACGAACGCTGCCGGAACCAATGTCGACTGGGCAACCCTCAAAGCCACAGGCACAGCGACAAAACCGCTCACGCTCTTCAAGAACGAGAACGGCATTAACCTCTCCGCAGACTACACGGGCGCACCGAAGTCCGAGACGACGGACACGACGGAGACGAACATCGACGTCCGCAAGACAGGCACACGCATCACCGAAATCACCTACGAAGGCTACCAGTTCAAGGGCGTGACGCAGGCGACGACCGTCACGGAAGGCGCTGTCACAGACACCTTCGGCGGTCGCTCCAAGGCGGGTAACTCGACGCGTGAAAACACGGTCGAGGTCGCAAGCGGCACACATACGAACGTCTACGGCGGCTGGACAAGCGGCTCCGGCTCGACGGCGACGGACAAAGACAACAGCTACAAAAATACTGTCACCGTCAAAGGCTCGGCAAACGTCACAAATACGCTCTACGGCGGCTATACCGAAGCGGCGGGCGGCAAAGCGACGGAAAACACCGTCACCGTTGAAAAAGACCTCCCCACCGCAAACATCATCGGCGGCAAGGCAGCGGCAGAAGCCTCGAACAACACCGTCAACCTCTCCAATGCCACCGTCAACTCCGTCACAGGCGGCGAGGGCGCGACGACGAACAACAACATCGTCAACCTCAAGGGCAACGCGCAAGTCACAGGCGCACTCAAAGGTGGCACCGCTGCAAACGGCACGGGCAACACGCTCAATGTCACAGGAACAAACAACAAGGCGGGCAGCATCTCAGGCTTCCAGAAGCTGACCTTCGATACGACGAACGCCGACGCGAATCCCATGCTCCAAGTCACGGGCGGCGCGACCGATGTCGATTGGACGACCCTCACAGCGACGGGCGCGGCAAGCGAGACGCCAAAGACGCTCATGGAAAATGCCGCCGGCATCAACATCACAGGACGCACGGGCGATGCCGTGAAATCCGAGCTGAACACCGACGCCACGATGGAGACAAACATCGACGTCGTCAAGTCGGGCAGCACCGTCAAAAAGCTCGTCTACGAGGGCTATACCGTCAAAGGCTCGACGAAAACGACGACCTACGGCGCAGATACATGGGCAGGCCGCTCCAAGGCGGGCAACACGACGCAGGACAACACGCTCACGCTCGATGATGCGAGCAAGTCCTATACGAACGTCTACGGCGGCTGGACGAGCGGCACAGGCACAAAAGCCGCCGCCGACAAGCAGAACAACAGCCTGAACAACACCGTCAACTACATGGTAGGAACGCTCACGGGCACGCTCTACGGCGGTCACGCCGCAGCAGGCGAAGCCTCGGGCAACACCGTGAACCTCGGCGCCATCCAGACCGCCGCCAACATCTACGGCGGATTCGGCAGCGTGACGAAGAACAACACGATCAACCTCAAGGGCGCACGCGTCACAGGCACGGTCTATGGCGGCTCGGCGACCAACGGCACGGGCAACACGCTCGCCGTCTACAAGCCGTCCGAGGTGCAGGACTTCGCGGGCGTGCAGAACCTCCACTTCCACACCGACGAACTGACGGCAGGCAACACGACGCCCCTGTTGAAGCTTGGCACGACGACGAAGGACATCCGCGGGCTGAACATCGGTGTTGACCGTCGCGGTGACGCACCGAAGCTCAAAAAAGGCGACAGGCTCCTGCTCATGAAGACCGCCGGCGGCGATCTCACGACCGACGACAAGATCGAAAACAAGATCGAAGGCAAGCAGGGCATGGCACGCCGCTACACCTATGCGATCAAGAAAGAAAACACCGGTGAGCTGACCGCGACCGTCACACAGGTAGGTCTCGGCGACGACGCAAAGTCCCCGATAGAAACCCGCGCAGGTCTTTCGAATCTCATCAACCAAGGCGCGGACTATATCGTTGAAAGCGGCATAGCAGCAGCCGAAACGACACTTCGCACCGATGCAGGCGCAGGCAAATCCGGCAAGGGCGCACAGCGAAATACGGCAGTCGCAGACAACGCATCCTATCACCTCTGGGCAGGCGCAGGCGCGAACAGTATGCGCGTCGAAAGCGGCTCCTATGTTGACTCAAAGGGTTGGAGCCTCGGCGTCGGCTGGGCGCGTGAGGACGCGATGAAAGACGGCGCAAAGCGTCTCTTCAGCCCCTTCATCGAATATGGACGCGGCTCCTATGACTCCTATCTCGACAACGGCACGCACGGCAGCGGCGCGATCAGCTACCTCGGCATCGGCGTCCTCGGCAAACTCACGCAGCAAGACGGGCTCTGGCTCGAAGGCTCCGTGCGCGGCGGACGCGCCACGAGCGACTATCAGCTCCACGGCTCAAGCGACGCTGACTACGACGGCTCGAACACCTACTACGGCATTCACCTCGGCATCGGCAAAACCGTCGAGCTGAAAAAAGATGCCGCCATCGACGCTTATGCCCGCTACTTCTGGTCGCACCAGAACGGCATGTCCGTGAAGCTCTCTTCGGGCGACAATTACGACTTCGCAGCCGTCGATTCGCACCGTCTGCGTCTCGGCTTCCGCTACAGTCAGAAAGATCAGCACAAGGGCGAATTCTACACCGGTCTTGCCTGGGAGTATGAATTCGGCGGCGAAGCGCGCGCAACCATCGGCGGCGACGCAGCGCCCAGCCCCTCGCTCAAAGGATCGAGCTATATGCTCGAACTCGGCTACCGCTTCTCGCCCGAGAACAGCCGCGTAAGCTATGACCTCCATCTCAATGGCTGGCAAGGCAAACGCAAAGGCCTCAGCGGCGGCGCAGCCGTCAAATGGGCATTCTGACAATACCCAGATACACGGAAACATCAACCGCACAAAAAGCAGCCCCTCGCGACAAACGTCCGAGGGGCTGCTCTTTGCGTGTGGAAGGAAAAGGATCAGCAGGCGTGCAGGATTTTCGCTGCATGACAGAGAACTTGTCACCATACGTTCTCGCACCTATAGATCGAACGCCCGGAAAGGAAGGGGAAACTCATGTTGAACAAAAAACCCTCGTGTCAATCTCTGGCGATCTTCGCAGCCCTCGCGCTCGAAAGCAGCGCCTTCCTCGCCCCGTCGTCGCCTGTCTTTGCTGCGGATGTGACGATGGATAGTGAACATACGCACGACATGTCCAAAGGTGCGCGCACCATCACGACCGACGGAACTACCGCCTGGGGCGGCCGCTCGACGGATGGCAGCACGACCACGGATAACATCGTAACGCTCGACGACAGCGTTGCCGGTACCTATCAGAACGTCTACGGCGGCTGGACGGAGGGCAATACGACAGGCGACAGCACAAAAAACCAGCTTACGATCGCAGAGAAGGCAAATTTGATGGACAGCGGTGTCGAGATCTACGGCGGCTATACAGATGCAAAAGATGGCGGCAGGGCGAATGAAAACACCGTAATTATTCAAAGAGATGTAAATGGTTTTGTCAAAGGCGGCTTTTCTCCAAATCAATCGGCAGATGAAAACACGGTACGCATCGGCAAAGTCCGTGTAACCGGCAATGTTTCCGGCGGTGAAGGAATCCGAACTGCCAACAAAAATGAGGTACACCTGACCGGCACGACAGTCGGCAACAGTGTATATGGCGGCTATAGCAGAGGTAAGGCAACAGACAACAAAGTCTATTTGTACGGCGGCGTAAATATTGCGAGAAATCTCTACGGCGGCTATGGTTCCGGCGATTCCACGGGAAACAAGCTCTTCGTCGAAGGCAAAGACAACAAAGCGCAGAAAGTGGACCGCTTCCAGCAGATGACCTTCAAAACGGACGGCGTAGCCGAAGGGGAGACGATGCTCCAGGTCACAGGCACGGTCAAGACTAAGGTCGATTGGGAAAAACTCGAAGCCACCGGCACAGCGACAGGCATCACCCTGCTCCAGAACGATCACGGCATTGAGCTATCGGGGCGCACCTACTTCAATCAAGTGAAGTCCAAACTGAGCGCAGACGGCAAGAGCGAGTACGACATCGAAGCCGTCCTATCGGGCAGAACTGTCAAGAAAATCACCTACAACCGCTACCAGTTCGAGGGCAATCGCACCCTTTCGCGAAGCGCGAACAGACTCGGCGTCATGATGACTTGGGGCGGACTCTCCCTCGTGGGCAACACGACGAAGAAAAACATCGTAACGCTCGATCACAGCGTTGCCGGCGTACACCAGTATATCTACGGCGGCTGGTCGAGGAGCCTTAATGCGAACAGCAGCGCGGCTGGCGACAGCACGGAAAACGAGCTTACGATCGCGGAGACGGCGGTTTTGGCGGGCAGCGGTGTACATATCTACGGCGGCTACGCAGAGGCAGGCAAGGCTGAAGGAAACACCGTAACCATTAAAAGAAATGTGAATGGTCTTATCCAAGGTGGTCATTCTTCCGGTAGCAGTGCCGTCAAAAACATCGTACACGTCGGCAATGTCACAATAACCGGCGAAGTTGTCGGCGGCAGCAGCAACGATACGGCAAACGAGAACGAGGTACACTTGACCGGCACAACCGTCATCGGCGATGTAACCGGCGGCGCTATTAGCATGTCCGGAGAGGGCGCCACCGCCAAGGACAACAAGGTCTATTTGAACGGTGGCGTAACCATTCAAGGAGGGCTATACGGCGGCTACTCCGAAGACATCTCCACGGGAAACAAGCTCTTCGTCGAAGGCAAAGACAACAAAGCGCAGAAAGTGGACCGCTTCCAGCAGATGACCTTCAAAACGGACGGCGTAGCCGAAGGGGAGACGATGCTCAAGGTCACAGGCACGGACAAGACTACGGTCGATTGGAACAAGCTCGATGCCACAGGCACCGCGCAGGACATTACGTTGCTCCGGAACGAGCAGGGCATTACGTTTTCGGGCGGCTATACCCCGGACAGCGTAAAGTCCAAATTGAGCGCAGACGGTAAGAGCGAGTACGACATCGAAGCCGTCGGGTCGGGCGGCAAAGTCACGGACATCACCTACAAACGCTACCAGTTCGAGGGCAAGACCACCCTTTCGCAAAGCACGGACAGTCACGGCACCACGAGCACCTGGGGCGGCCGCTCCCTCGTGGCCAACACGACGAAGAAGAATGTCGTAACGCTGGATAACAGCGTTGCCGGCGTACACCAGTATATCTACGGCGGCTGGTCGAGACGCCTTCCTGCTAACGTCAGCGGGGCTGGCGACAGCACGGAAAACGAGCTTACGATCGCGAAGACGGCGGTTTTGGCAGGCAGTGATGTACAGATCTACGGCGGCTACACATCGGTAGGCGAGGCTGCCGGAAACATCGTAACCATTCAAAGAGATGTGACGGGCTTTATCAAAGGTGGCCGTGCCGGTCATAAAAGTGCCGTCAAAAACATCGTACACGTCGGCAAAGTCGCAATAACCGGCAATATTTTCGGCGGTGACAGCCCCAAAACGGCAAACGAGAATGAAGTACACCTGACCGGCACAACGGTCACCGGCGATGTATACGGCGGCTCTATTCGATCTTCTGGGAGGGGCGCCGCCGAGGGCAACAAGGTTTATTTGAACGGCGGCGTCACCGTCACGGGCAACGTCATCGGCGGCCGCGGCGCGACGACGAACAACAACATCATCCACCTCAAAAACGCAGCGGTCACAGGCACCGTCACGGGCGGCACGGCGGCAGGCGGCACGGGCAACACGCTCAAGGTCTGCTACGGCACGAAATCGTCCGAAATCGGCGACTTCCAAGGCATCCAGAACCTCCACTTCGACCTCGAAAATGCCCCGTCCGACGGCACGGCACACACGCTGCTCAACTTGAAAAACGTCGGCGCCAATAAGAGCCTTGCCAACACGACCATCGAATTTTATCGCAGCGGCGATGCGAAAAAACTCGAAAAAGGCGACTCCTTCACCCTCATGGACAACCAGACCGCAGGCGGCGGCTTCACCATCGATGAAACCACCAAGGTCAAGGGCATGAACGGCATCACCTACAACTACGAGTTTGAAATCGCACCGGATAAGGACAACGTGCAAAAACTCAAGGCGACCGTCACCAAGGTCGACATGACAGAAGCCGCAAAATCCCCCGTCGAAACGCGTGCAGGCCTTGCCGGCTTCGTCAATCAAGGCGCGGATGCTCTCGTCGAGAGCGGCATGGCTGCGGCTGAGATGGCGGTCAGCTCCGATGCGGGCGCAGCCGGCGGCAGTGCCGCCAAGTCCGGCAGTGCCGCCAAGTCCGGCAGTGCCGCAAAGTCCGGCGATGCCAAAAAGAACATACAGCGCAAGACCGCAGCCGCAGACAATGTTTCCTATCAACTCTGGGCGGGCGCAGGTGCGAACAGTATGCGCGTCGAAAGCGGCTCCTATGTTGACTCGAAGGGGTGGAGCCTCGGCGTCGGCTGGGCGCGGGAAGATCAGATGGAGAACGGCGCAAAGCGTCTTTTCAGCCCCTTCATCGAATACGGCCGCGGCGCCTACGACTCCTACCTCGACAACGGCACCCACGGCAGCGGCGCGATCAGCTACATCGGGTTCGGCGTCCTCGGCAAACTCACGCAGCAAGACGGCCTCTGGCTCGAAGGCTCCGTGCGCGGCGGCCGCGCCACGAGCGATTACAGCGCCAACATCAGCGGCACGGCGGCGAACTACGACGGCTCGAACACCTACTACGGCGTCCACCTCGGCGCAGGCAAAACCTTCGCCGTCAAGGAAGACTCTTCCATCGACGCCTATGCACGCTACTTCTGGTCGCACCAGAACAGCATGACGGCGACGCTCAACACGGGCGACCGCTACGAATTCGGCAGCGTCAACTCGCAGCGTCTGCGCCTCGGGCTGCGCTACAGCCTCAAGGACAAGAAGACGGGCGAGTTCTACGCGGGCCTCGCTTGGGAGCATGAATTTGCGGGCAAGGCGGGCGCAACCTACGAGGGTGACGCCGCGCCCAGCCCCTCGCTCAAAGGCTCAAGCTACATGCTCGAACTCGGCTACCGCTTCATGCCTGCGAACAGCCGCGTGAGCTACGACCTCCACCTCAATGGCTGGCAGGGCAAGCGCAAGGGCGTCACGGGCGGCGCATCCGTCAAGTGGGCGTTCTGACAAAAGAAACATCCTGCTGCACAAAAAGCAGGAACACAAAAGGGCAGTCCCCTCGACCTCGGTCGAAGGGACTGCCCTTCTTGTTGACAAATGCACCCGCTTCCTCTATCTCGAGGAGATGACGGGCAAGCGCAAACTGCCGAAGGCATGAGCATGAATCCGCCTCCTGTCTCCACCGGCTTGCAGGGAGATTCTTGCGCTCACGCCCTCGGCTCGATCACGCCGTTCTGATAGGCGATGAGCAAGTTGTAGAGATCGGCGATCTCCTCCTGGATGTCCTTGCCCTCGTCCGTATCGCCGAGCGTCGTGAGCTTCGTCTGCAGTTCGAGCGTCTCGGAGACGGACTCGATGTCCTTGTTCTCCTTCAGCGCCTGGCGCACGTCGGCGACCTGCTGGTGCATGAGGAGACGGAAGCCGCGCGAGTTGGAGATGAGCGTGAAGCCCGAAATGCCCGTTTTCTTGTGGTACGCCTGGCAGAAGCCGCCGTCGATGATGATGGCCTTGCCGTGCGCCTTTACGGGCGTTTCGCCCTTCTTGACCTTGACGGGAACATGACCGTTGATGATATGCCCGCTCTCAGGCAGGCCGAATTCGGCGAGGATGGAGCGGCAGAAATCCTCATCGTCCAAGAGGCGGTAGTAGGGATCGGCCGGCTCCTTCCATGTGCTCTCGTCCTCCAAGAGTGAGCGCTCGAAGGTCTTGACCTCGCGTCCCGAGCATGGCGACGTCCTGCCGCACCACAGGAACCACATGAAGTCGAGATCTTCCTGCGCCCGGAAGAGGTAGGCGCGGCGCGCGCGGCGGTCGGCGTAATCGAAGTAGGCGCGTCCCTTGTAAGCCTTGCCGTCGAAGATGACGTCGCGAAGCGAGCCGTCCTCGTTGACGGGAACGCAGCCGTGGTAAAGAAGGTTGCCGTTGCAGCACTTGTAGAGACTTCCCTTCTTGTAGAGGAAGTCGACGTGCTTCTGCAGCATCTCGCTCTCCGTGAAGTACGATTTGAGGTCGGCGATGATGCGCTCCTCCTCCTCCGAGAGCGCGAACGGATCTTTCGGGTCGATCGTCGGGAAGTAGGCGCTCTCCAACTCATAGCGGCGGTCGCCGAGCATGACGTAGGAGGAGTTGTAGTTGATTTTGTCGAGGAGGCGGCGGCTCTCCATCTCGAAGTCGGGATTTCGTGCGATGAGCTGGCCTTCGAGCTTCAGCATGATCATCGTGATCGCCTTCTCCGAGGCTCGGATGGCATTGGAATCGGGATAGATGCGCGTCGAAAAGAGCGACAGAGGACGCAAACTGATGCCGTAGCCGCGCTCCAAGACGTCGGTGTTGTGGTAGCGCAGGCTGTTTCTCACGACGCCCGCGATGCAGACCTCGCTGCCCGCCGCCGCGCCCATCCACATGACGTCGTGGTTGCCCCACTCGACGTCGATATCGTGGTAGTCGAGGATCATGTTGAGAATCGCGTCGGGACGGCTGCCGCGGTCAAAGAAGTCTCCGACGATGTGCAGACGATCGACGGCAAGACGCTTGACAAGCACGCAGAACGCCTCGATGAAGCCCGCGCCGCTGTCGATCTGCACGATGGTCGCGAGGAGGCGGCGATGGTACTGCGCCTGCGCCGTGTCCTCCTCGGGGCGCGTGTAAAGAAGCTCGACGATGACGGACTCGTAACGCTTGGGGATGAAGCCGCGCACCTTCGCCGCCGGGTACTTGTAGCTCATGAGCTTCGACAGCTCCACAAGCCGTGCTAGGTTCTCGCGATACCAGGCGGGCGTGTCCTTGCGCTCGGCGTGCATGCGCTCGATCTTCTCCTTCGGGTAGTAGATGAGCGTGCAGAACTCCGCCTTCTCCTCCGTCGTCATGCGGTCGGCAAAGACGTATTCGACCTTCTCGCGAATGACGCCCGAGCAGTTGTTCAGGATGTGGAAGAACGACTCGTACTCGCCGTGCAGATCGCTCATGAAATGCTCGATGCCCTTGGGCAGACCGAGCTGCGCCTGCAGGGAGATGAGCTTTTCGTAGACGGATTCCAGCGTCGGGTACTTCTCGGCGAGAAGCCCCAAGAGCTTGTTCTTCTTCTGCGTGCCCTGTTCCATCGTGATCCCCTCCAATGTGACCTCTTCTCCTATGCCTATAGTCTTCCCCGCAAGCAAGGCGCTTTCCTTCTTTCCTGCGGCGGTGCAAAGATAAATTTCTCCTATAAATACTACCATAAAACCAAGCGTCCGATTCCATAAAAGAAAAGGACGAGGACAAGCGCGAGGATGTATTCGCCGAACGAGCCGACGCGGAAGAGGCGCACGCCGACCTTCTTCTTCGGATGAAGGAACGGCACCTTGCCGCAAAGCGCATCCTCGGCGATATGAAAGAGTGCGCCGAGGAGGATGAAACGCCCCGCGAGAATGAGCGCGCGTGCGTTCTCGCCCAGCTCCTCGCCGACAGCGCCCAGAGCGAGAAAGCCGAGGACGTAGAGGAGCGGCCAGTGCGACCAGCCGCGATGGGCGAGGAGTCCCGCCCACGGCAGGCGCACGCCACCGCCCTTGCCCTCGATCCAGTCGGGAAGCACCGCGCCCGCCATGGCGCACGCCGTCGGCACGAGACTGCCGGTCAGCGTGTAGACCGCCATGCCCGTCACAACCTCATGGCTGACCCATTTCATGCCGCACCTCCTGCTTTCGTTGACATATATGCTATAATAGGACGATAAGGAGAATTTCTATGGACGATTATACTTGGCGGCTGCAGCTGCGCGCCCGAAAGATCAGCTCATACAATCGCACGCTCACGATGCTCGTCATCGTCTTCTTCGCGCTTGCCGTCGGCTCCGTGCTCTGGTACTTCTTCATCCACGCGAGAAGCCCCGAATACGCGCTTGCCGAGATTCAAGAAGCGGCGGAGAATCACGACGCCGAAAAATTCGAGCGTTACGTCAATGTCAGTCTGAGCATGGGCAGAATCTATGACGATCTCACGCGCAGTCTCTTCGCCGCCGACACTTCCCTGACGAACGACGAGCGCACGGAAGCCGTGCGTTTCTACCAACTCATCAAGCCGCAGGTCACGGCGGGGATGCGCACGACGCTCACAGGCCGCATCGAGACGGGCGAATGGCAGAAGCCCGGCGGCCTCCTGCAGGGACGCCAGCTGCGCATCGACTTCGAGAACCTCTTCGAGCGCAGCCTGCTCAAGAACATTGCCATCGTCGGACTCGATTCCATCGACCGCGACGGCGCGACGGCGACGGCGCACGTCAAGGCGAAGGACGAACTGACGGGAACGGAACTCACGCTGCTCCTCGCCATGGAGCAGGCGGGCGACGGACATTGGCAGGTCTCCTACATCAAGAACTACCGCGACTGCCTCGACCGCCTGACGCCGCTCCTCGAAAAGGACGTCGCCTCGTACCTTGAAGCGTCGACGCCCATCGTCGAGCAGTACAACAAGCGCTTCGCCGAAGAGCAGCAGCGTTTTTCCGCACTGACCGACATGCCGTGGGACGGCACGGGACTTCTCTCCAGTGCGCAGAAAGACGGGCTGAAGAAACTCATCCGAACGGACATCATCCCGACCCTCAAGGAGCGCCAGCAACAGCTCTCGGCGCTCTCCGTGCCGCCCGGCGCACGCTATTTGAGCCAGCTGCGTGCAGAATCCACCGAGCTTTCCATCACGGCTTGGGAGCACTTCGTCAACGCTCTTGAAACGGACGACCTCGATGAATTCGATACGGCGGAAACCGTGCACAAGGAAGCGCTCGACATCGAAATGCGCCTCGAAGACCTCCTGCACCACGCGGCGCTTTGCAGCCAGCCGCCCGAAATGCCTTGAATCCCGAAAAGCGAGAATGCGCCCCGGAGAGACGCTCTTCGGGGCGCATTTTTTGCTTTCTGTGCGCCGTCCGCAGACGAGCGCGAAAAGGCTCTGCCGCGCCATAGTCGAATGCAGCCGCACCTTTCAGACCTCGGTCAGCAGGAACGCGCCCTCGCCGCGCATCGTGTAGTCGCCGAAGCTCGCGGGAATGAAGTACGAGTCGCCCTTCTCCAAGATCTCCTCGCCGCCCGACCACGAAAGCTCCATCGGGCCTTCGAGCGCGACGATGGACTGGAAGCTCGCGCGTCCCGCCTGCAGGTGACAGCGACCCTTGAGGGCGAAGTGATAGACCGTGAAAAACTCGGTTCGTGCTATGACCGTCATCTCATGCTCGGCGAAGATGGAGAACTTCTCGCCACGGCTCACGTCATACGATAGCGGCGCAAACGAGAGCACGGCGAGCGCCTTGTCGACGTGCAGCTCACGCAGCTTGCCGTCCGCGCCGCGCCGCGCATAGTCGTAGACGCGGTACGTCGTATCGGAATTCTGCTGGATCTCCGCGAGGAAGATTCCGCGCCCGATGGCGTGAAGCGTGCCCGCCGGAATCACGATGGCGTCGCCCGCCTTCACCTTGACGCGCCGCACGACGTCCAAGAGCGTGTTCTCCTCGATGCAGCGGCGGCACTCCTCGCGCGAGATCTCCTCCTTGAAGCCGTAGATGATCTCCGCCCCAGGCTCAGCATCGAGGATGTACCACATCTCCATCTTGCCGTACTCGCCCTCGTGCTCGAAGGCGTAGCTGTCGTCGGGATGCACCTGCACCGAGAGGTCATCGTGCGCGTCAATGAGCTTGATCAAAAGCGGAAAATACGGATAGCGCGAACCGTGCGAGCCGAGCGCAGCGTGCGCCCCTTCGCGCGCGATGTACGCCTCCAGCGTCAGACCCGCGTCCGCGCCATTCTCGATGACGCTCTGATCCTCCTTGTGGCACGCAAGCTCCCAGCTCTCCGCGACCTTCGCGAGAGACGTCTTCCTGCCGTACTCCGTCTTGAGGCGCGTGCCGCCCCAGAGGTAGTCCTTGAGCGGCGCTCGAAGCTTCATCGGGTATATCATTCGATCCATCCTTTCTCCCGAGCTTGTATTCCTGCCGTGCACATGTTACGATACATGCACGATAATGAAATCTTAGGGAATCCGCAGGACGAACCTTTGTCCTGCGTGACGAAATCCAGTAAAATCCAGCAAAAGAGGCCTCTCATGGACGAAAAACTCTTCCGCATCCTCTACGTATTCACCGACCTCGCCGCGCCCCTTCTCGCGGGCTACATCGCCTATCAGCGAGGCCGCATCTCCGACGCGCAGTGCAATGTCCTCATCCGCTTCAACATCATCGTCATGGCGACGCTGCTCGCCGTCTTGAGCTTCTGGGTCATGCCGCTGTCGAAAAGCCTCCTCTGGCTGCCGCTCTTCAGTGCGCTCTTCATGCTCGTACCCAGCTCCATCGCCTATTTGACCTTCGCTCGCCGCCACAAGAACGCCCTTTCGCGCGGCGCTTACTACATGAGCGCCATGCTCACGAACATCGGCACGATCGCGGGACTCGCCGCCTTCATCCTCTATGACGAGGCGGGATTCGCCTACGTGCAGATCGTCTCGTCGTTCCAAGTCGGCCTCCTCGTGCTCGTCTGCTTCCCGCTCGCCGCGAAGTTTCGTGCACAAGGGGCGAAAGACGGGCATCGCGTCCACCTGTCGCTCCGGGAGCTCTTTCTCACGCCAAACCAGATGCCCGTGCTCGGCCTCATCGCGGGACTCGCGCTCAACGTCTGCGGCATCGAGCGCCCTGACGTGCTAGCCGCAGCATTTCAGGCGCTCGTGCATATCGGCGCCTGGACGGCGCTCTTCCCCGTCGGCTGTCTCGTCGACTTTTCGCGTGCGCGTCCCTACATCAAGAAAACCGCCGACCTCATCCCCCTGCGCTTCCTCCTCACGCCGCTGCTCTTCTTCGGACTCTGCCGCCTGCTCTTTGCGGACGCTGTGCTCATCGGCAGCATGCTCCTCGTCGCCGCCGCGCCGACGGCGATCAACGCCGTCCTGACCGCACGGCTCTACAAGCTCAACGTAGACCTCACCGTCGCGAGCTTCCTTGTCACGACCGTCCTCTACCTCTTGCTCTTCTACCCGCTCTTCTTTCTCTACGTGACGCACGGCGGCAGCTTCTGAAGGGGAGCGCTGCATGCAGCATTTCCTAAAAAATGGACGTGGATCACTCCACGTCCATATTAAGGAAGCACGGATAAACTCAGCCCCCCATCTTCACACATCTGCCGACTTCATTTTATCAGCGCTTCCTTTGCCTTCTGCTGACGGCTGCGGCGATAGCGCCAGTAAAGACCGGCGACGATGATGCAGCTTGCAATAACGAAGGCGATGCTCACCTCGTGTCCGACCTTGAGCATGATCTGCCAGCTCTCGCCAAGCGCCATGCCGATGCCGAGGATCAGCGCCGTCCACGGCAGAGAGCCGAGGAACGTGTAGAGGAGAAACTTCTTCATGTCCACATGCGCGAAGCCCGCCGGAAGCGAGATGAACGTGCGCACGACGGGAAGCATGCGGCTGAAAAACACCGCCTTGACGCCGTACTTGTCAAACCAGCGCTGCGCGATATCGACGTGCGACTTCTTCACGAAGAAATACTTGCCGTACTTGTCGACAAACGAGCGCCCGCCGTAGCGCCCGACGAGATAGGCGAAGATCGACCCCGCCATGCCGCCGACCATGCCGGCGACCAACGCCCCGACGAAACCCATGCGGTCAGCAAAGATCAGATAGCCCGAAAAGCCGAGGATCAGCTCGCTCGGAATCGGTATACAGGCATTCTCCAAGGCCATCAGAACGGCGACCGCCACATAGCCCCAGGCATCAATGAACTCCAAAAATGTCTGCGTGAACTGCTCCATACGCCCTGCCCTTCCTCAAGAGAAACAACCATACAGCTTCATTATACACTACCGCCAGCAGAAACGCTATAGCATTTCTGCTGGCGATTGACAACAAAAAGCCGCCCGGCGAAACTTCTCTTCCCTGCCGGGCAGCCTTTCCTCATTCCTATACGTTTCAAGCCATCGTCAGCTCCCTTGCGGCTGCTTTCTCGCCGCAATCGAGCGACTGCCTCTTCTCTGCCGTTTTCAAAAGCTCGTGGAACGCCGTGCCATCCTCGGGATAGTAGGCGACCGCGATACGGCACTCTAAGCCGTAGCCGCCGAACTGCGTATTCTCGCCGCCAAACAGCGTGCGGATTGCACGCGCCTTCATGTCCATGACCTCCGTGCGCTCCATATCCTTGACGAAGACGGCGAACTGGCCGTCCCCCAGATGCGCGAGCACGTCGCCCGCACGGAAGAAACTGCCGACCGCCTTGCATATACGCACGAGAAGCTGATCCGTCCAATGCTTGCCGCGCTGCTCTGCCAGCTGACGGATATTGCCGAAGGAGATGACCATCAGAGCATTGCTCTCGTCTCGGCCATGACCCGTGAGATACGTCTGCACCGCCTTCTCCAATCCTGCGCCGTTCAAAATGCCCGTGACCGAATCGCGCTCCGAGCGGAAATGCGCGAAGCTCTGCTCCATCCTGCCCATGCTCGATTCAATGTCCCAGAGAATGCCGATCGTGCGCTGCACGCGCCCCGTCTCGTCGCGCAGAAGCTTCACGGCAACCTCGTACCACGAGTAGCGTCCCTGCGGCGCTTCCGCCATATCGAGCAAGACCTCGCGCACGCCCGCCGTCTGCCCACGGAAAAGCGCCACAAGCCGCTCGACCGAATCAGGATGAACCATGCCGCGATTTTCGGTGCAAAGGGTGCGGCAGAACCCCTCGAAGCGCTTCTCCTTCATACCGTCGCGCGCCTTCGCCAAAAGAAGCGCATCGTGCTCAATGTCGTAGTCAAACGTGACCACACCCAGTTTTTCCAATAACAGCTCTACGCATTGATTCTCGTAACCTGCTACCGGAGTCTTATATCTTTCCATAATATAACCTCCCCAAGATAGACAAGCATAACTACCAATGCCTCCCCGATAACTTCCCCATGCATCCCCATGAAATGGCGAAGCTATTCTAACATATAGTATAGCGCGAGAACGCAAAAAAATCCAGAAAAAAGTGAAAATAATTCAAAAAATCGTGCCGCTCCTGTCAGTGCACGCAGAACTATGCCCGGCGCAAAAAAAGAGGGGCGCATCTGCCCCTCTTTCCATCTCACGATTTTTTCAATCCGTGCGCACGACGAAAGCGCCGAGTTCCTCCGCCGCATTTGTGACACGCGACAGATTCGCCGTGATCTCCTCGGTCGAAGCCGCCTGCTCCTCGCTGATCGCGCCCGTCGTCTCGATCGTCTTCGAGATCTCCTCGACCGCCTTGTTCATCTCCGCGAGCGTCGCCTGAATCTTCTCCGTCGCTTCGCGCGACTGCTCAGCGAGCTTGCGAACTTCCTCTGCAACAACGGCGAAACCTCTGCCCTGCTCGCCCGCGCGCGCCGCTTCGATGGCGGCATTGAGCCCGAGGAGATTCGTCTGCTGCGCGATGTTGTTGATGAACTCGATGACCTTGATCGTCTCGGCATTGCGCTCCTTGAGGTCAGCTGCCTGCTGCACAGCCTCCTGCCCCGACTTCGCAAGCTCGCTCGCACTCTCGGCAACCTGCTCGACGGCATGGTAGACGGTCTCCGTCGACTTCGTGACCTCGTCGACCGCATTGGCGAGCTTGATGTCCTGCTCGACATCCATCGCCGCCACAAGCGTGCCGATAACGCCGCCGTTCACGCCGTAGATCGGCGTGATCATGCTGCGAACGCCGCGTCCGTAGAGCTTCTCATCAATCAGACCGGCATAATCACGCCCCGTATCAATGACGTGTCTCGTATTGGGCGAAATGGGCGTGCCGACCGCAGGCGAGAACTCCAGCTTGGCATTTGGTATCAAAGCCAATGTCGTCTCCTTATCCGTTACGCCAATAGCAATATCTTGGCGAACGACATGATCCAAATAAGGCGCGACGGCAATGAACGCATCCAAAACATCTTGATCCGTCTTGATCGTATCGGGGTAAACCATAGAAACACAACTCCTCTACCTACGCATTCCAAAGAAACAACGGCATCCATGCTTTGCTTTGCACACTCACGAAACGAAAACATGAAAAAGATTTCCGCTATATTTCATTATATCGTGAAAGTGACCATAAAATATAAGTACTTTAGAAAAATATTTGGCAGAATCCGACTTTGGGATGTATTCCGCCTTCCTTCTGGGAAAAAACTCTCTCTTCAAACAAAAGGCGCGGATCTCTGCCCCAAAACATAGATCCGCAGCATCTTTCATCGCGCACTTTCTATTCTGCTGTTTAGCGCAGAGACTTGCTTCCCGCCTCTTTTTGCGGCTTTTCCTGCATCAAACCAACTGCCCGAAATATCCGGATCTCATGAAGGGAAACCGCCGCTTACGCGAATAACTTGCAAAAGCGCGAAAAGAAAATCTTTTCCCCCAAAAAGCGGCGGCATTCTTCGCAAAAGGAATCGACGAGAGGCATATCGATTCATAGACGAACATCTCCCTGCAAGACCGATATTATATACGGATGTTCATTTGACAGCACCCAACTCATACCGAATTGCTTCATATTCTTCATACAGATGCCGCAAATCTGTTAGGGCAGACAAACGGTTCTTTTTTTCGCCTTTGCCAGTTTCAATCTGCTCCCTGACGGGACGCCGCAAATCCTCTATAATCTGATTCAGTATAAGATTCATTTGCAACTGAATTTTATCGGCCATATCTTCCGCAGCATACAAACACCGTTGTTGCAAATCCTGCCTCGCTTGAGCCTCCGCTTCGGCTACACGCCGACGATATTCGTTTTCGGCAATGACCTCCTCCCGTTTGCGTTTATCATCATCGTCAAAAATAAGGGATTTTAACAGCTTGAAAATTATAGGCACCGCTATCGGCGGTATTGTCGGCAAGAAGGAAGCTACGGCCGTCCCGGACAAAGCCTTGCCGATCGCGGATTTACCTATGCTTTTGGTAATCTGTTCGGCTACCGGAACCATGAATGCACCTTGTCCAGCGGTCTTCATCATTCCTGAAAGGGGATTTTCGTCCCTGACGGCATATCGCTTATATTCCTCAGCTTCTTCCAGAATCCTTTGCAACTCATTGGCTACATTGCTTATTTTATCTTTCCAACCATCCTGCTGCGAAGGAACAGCAGGGATATTTTTTGAGCCGTCAATCGGAAGTGGAATATCTGCTGTGGAGTCCATTTGCAAAGCAGACACATGCTCCGAAAAGCTGTCGGCAGCCCTGTTTAAACTCTCGGAAATCTCTTGCAGGACAATTTGCATCTGTTTTTGTACATCCTGCAAAAAAGCATCTTGATATTTCTGAGCCAAAGCATTGATCGCTTCTTGCCCTTCGCTGCGATGCTCCCAAATCATGTGGGGAAGTTCCTTTGCCATTCGGCTCGACCGTCGTTCAATAAAGGATATAATCTCCTGCTGGGCTGTTTTTTTCTCTTCGCGAATATCCTCCAAAAATTCATTCATGGCTTGAATATCGGCGTCATCCTCGCCTTTACCCAATTCATTGATTATCACATCCAAGTGTCTTTCTATTTCCAAAATACTGCGGCGCAGTATCTCGAAAGTAGGCATACGTTTTAACTCGGATAAAATGCACTTTTCAAGGTTCTGAAATTTGCTCAATTTCAGAAGTTCGGCGGAACCTTCAATTCGTCCCGCTTTGGCATAATCGGCATTGACTTCCAAAATGACATAATCATCATCGGTCAAACCGACAGCCTTGGCATTGGCAGTTACCTGCCGCTTCACAACCAATAAATCTTGCTCATCTTCGGAGGAGCCGCCAAGTTTGCCATCCTTGTCATTCAGAACAATAATGATTTTTTTACCCCGCTGGGCAATAGCTTTTAAACGACGATAATTTTCCAAATACTCGTGAGATCCGGCAGCGGATATTACAAACAACACCACATCTGCGTGTTCAAGATGCTCTTCCGTGACCTTTTCGTGTTCGATCGGTGCATCCACCCCGGGCGTATCCACAATGGAGTAACCGTTCCATTCATACCTGTCAATCCTGTCGGTGGTCGGTACATCGTCCACTTTGGCTTGATCACTGCCCAAGAGTTCATTGAGAATACTGCTCTTGCCCGCATTGTAAATGCCGTAGAACATAATTTCCGGTTTAGCATTCTTCACCTTGTCATACAAGGAGTCAATGCTTTGAAGTTCCTCGTCAATCATTCCGTTATCCGCATACGGCTGTGTTATGGAAAGAAGAGTTTCCCTCTTGGCTGCAAGCTCTGCTTGATAATTTTTCAAAACGGAATCTTCCATAATGCTCCCTCCCGATATAATAATCACTCCGCAAATTTCAACTTTTGCAAACCTGCTTTAAGTTCTTGAAGGATTTTGGTCATGGACTGCACATAACTTTCTTGCGGCACAAAGTAAGAATCCCTCAAATGCGCTATTTCGCGCCCCACAATAGGCTTAATCTCCTGCTCAACTTGCGGTAACAAGGCATCGCATACATCCTCACGATTCGTTCCCATATCAATGACCTGTGATTGGGTATGCTTTTTCTTGACTGGACGATAATATTTCTTTCCGAAAAGACTTAACAGATTTTCTTTGAATCCCTGTGCCTCGCGCTCTACATAATCCAGGGTAAAATATTCATAGGTATATGTTTCGGTTTTGTTTTCTAATCCCTGCATATTAAACCGAATGGCGAAACTTTGTATCTCCTGCTCTTCATAATCGGAAATTATCTTTCCTACCGTTTCGTTAAGCCGTTGCTGCACAACTTGCCGCATCATGTTTACAACGCGCTGTGAAATTTCCTCGGCAGAAAGCCTTCCTCCGCTTTGATGTACTTCTCGTTCCCATGAAGATAGCTCTGCCAGTATGTTACGCTTGAGTTCTCTCTTACAAGAAAGTTCCAAAGACCGCGCTGTTTCATCCAAGGCTCTTTTTTTATCGGCAATTGCCTCACGAATACGGGACAGGCTTGTTTGCAAAGCGTCTATCCCTTCATTGCCTTCGGCACTATTCTCGCCTAATATTTCCTCGATAAAAGAATTGAATGCACGGCGCGGACGCTTTTCTTTGAGTCTGGCGGCATCTCCCGCCGCCTTGCGTCCCAAAATTTGCATCAGCTGATCAAGATTGCCTGCTCGATACGCATCTTCATCCATATTTTCTATGCCTTGTTGAGCCAAGCGTGAGGAAATGCTTATTGCACGGCATTGATTCTCCTTGATGTTTGGATAATCGGCCAGCGTCCTTCGGTAAACATCATCCTCCTGTTTTTGGCGGCTATCTTTAGGTATGAGGTACCGAGTGATTTTTCCGTCCCTAATTTCCGTTTTTATTTTATCGGAACGTGTCAGGAGAATGATGGCCTCCTGTCCTTCACGGGACATTTTGGACATATAGTGCATATCCTTCTGCAAGCCCGGTTCTGCTGAATTCATGAGGAAGATGCACATATCTGCGTAGGATATGTACTCATCTACCATTTCATCCATGGAACGCATATCACCTTCTTTGCCCACGGCACCCGTGCCGGGCGAGTCCATCCAACGCAAGCCGGATAACGTGAAATACTGAATAGAGCCGGTGGTGTCCGTCACACCTTCTTCAAACCAGATTTCGCCGTTGTCATCTGCTTTGATGCCGCCCTTTTTACGCGCTTCTTCCTCCGTTTCAAAGATCGGCATAGGCAGGTGTTTGTAAGCATTATCAAACTCTGCTTTTCTAAAATAGCGGCCACCGATAAAATTGCCCAAGGAGCTTTTGCCGCTTTTTACCGCGCCGAAAACCAAAACGACCAAATACTTCTCATGCTTGGACATAAACTCTCTGCCCTTGCGGTCTTTCTCTATCTTGGTTTTCCATGTCTTGATGACCTCGTTCTTAGCTGTCAGATTGGCGGCAAGCGCCATACCGATGCGATCACGACTGTCTATATATTGCGTGAAATTCCCTTTGATCGCCTCGCTTTGCTGTTCAAAAAGGGTCAGCAATTTCGCTACCTCGTTGCTTTTGGCGTCGATTTCCTCGGAGAATCCGGCTAACTCCGCTTGGATATGGTCAAGATTGTTCAGAAAATCTGCTGCACTCTGTTGCATATATTCTGTTCCCATCGGCAATATCCCCCCAAATGACAATACTCCACCGTTTTCTTTGCTGTAACGATCAGTGTACTGCGCCTTTACCCATCCAGTTGCATAGTTTCAATCTCAGCAGCAACTTTATCGTTCCGAACAATTTCCTCTCGTTCGTCGGCAAATTCCACCAGAGTTCTCTCATCAATATCGTCCTTTACACCGCTCACGAGATCGCCCATATTCTCACAGTAATACGACGGACGTTTTTGCGCGTCCTGAATGGTGGGAAGGTCGCTGACATTTTCAAGCGCGCACAATCCGTCAAGGCACTCCCGAAAATTGGATTGCAGTTCGTTTTGCAGGCGTTCTGCTTGTCTGCGCTTGCTATCATAGGCTGAGGAAACGGAAACGTCCGTGCCCGTACGATTCGCCAATTTTTGTATGACTTCCTGCTGAAACGAACGTTCCAAGCCGTCCATGATTTGCCTGTGCAGTTCGTCAAGATTTGCTGCCTCGTACAAAAATTCACAAGCACGGTCGGCAACCTCATCAAGCGTGCCTTGTCCATCCCCATAGTTCAGCGAAAAGCTATACTTTCTCACTTTTTTCTCGCCGCCGAACCAACCGCTTTCGTAACTGGTATATGAGTCAATGGACCAATCTATACTGCTACGGTGTACCTTACCGCGAAATCGCGTGATAAATCTATCGAAATGCTCCTCGTATGCTCCTTCCCTCCAATCTTTTCCATGACAAAGTGATTTACCGTCAAGATCAAAATAGAACGATACCTCATCGCCGCCCATATAGACTTCTGTTCGTATGGATATTCCGGCGTTCAGTATATCGGTTTTTCCGGCTTGCCGGATAGCATTCTCCAATTTGGTTTTTATTCCGGAAAGGCATTCGAAAATTTGCTTGGAATACGCCTTCCCTAAGATTCCACAAATGTTGGGGGAGCGTCTGGGACCCAAATACCAATTACATTCTTCAGCATAGCTTTCCCGAAGCTTATCCAATCGGCTTTTGGCAGAATCACGGGAACTGAAACCATCCTCGTAGGTAGACGATAGATGAACCCATGGCATGGTCACACTATTGATACGGGTTACGTTTGCCGACTTAAATATGCTTTTGGCATCGCTGTCCAAGCGATAAAGCGGCTCCCATCTATTTTGTTCTGCCTTCGCTTCACACCAAGCATTGTGGGTATCTTCGATTTCTGCTTGGAACTTATCCAACTTTTCTTTCACCGATTTTTCCCAATCGATCAAACGCCTCTCCTTCGCCGTCATAGTGTCAGCCACAGTTTTGCGCTCCCCCTGAATGGCTTCCATAATTTCACGCTTAGCTTGCGAGAAGCGTTGCTCCATCAGCTGCGTCTGCTCTTGCCGCCATGCGTCCAAATGGGCAAGAATATATTCTTTAAGCTCCCGGATGCCGCTCATGGCAATCAACTGCTCGCTGTTTGCCTCATTGCCATCATGAAAATATGTGTTCGATACCCGAAATATCGGAAAATCATGCTCACCACAACCGCTCTTTATGTTTCGCAGACTTTCCTCCTCAATGATTCGCATTTTTTTGCTGTCCTCAGCATCATCCGCATCGTACTCGTCGATATTGGAGAATACAAGCACAAAATGCCGCCAGAAATATTCGGGAGATACCGCGTCCTTTACCATACGATTGAGGCTTTCGATGTCATCGCGTTCCACGGCGCCGGTTTTTACTGTATGAACAAAAACAATCAAGTTGGCACGGCGATATGCATCGAAAGCGACCTTGTCATCACTGCTGTCTGCATCCAAGCCAGGGGTGTCAACCATGACCACATCTTGGCTGAAGTCTGCATCCTGCCTTGTCATCGTAGTGCGAATGTCGTCAACCGCAAAAATGGGCTTGTTGAGCAACGAATTGAACAGGCTGCTTTTTCCATGATTCATACGACCGGCATTTACAATGAAAATCTTCTTTCCATCTTCCAGTATTTCATCGCGCTTATTTTTCAGGAAATTTACCCAATTTTTCTCCATATAAAAACTCCTCCAGACTATATCGTCAAGCTCAGAATGATGTGGATATATCAGGCGAGAAACAAAGAAAACCGCGCCAAAAGCCAACAAAAATCAGACACCGCTTCCCCCTTTCCCAATTCCTTTCTATGAACGAAACGGCTTTGCCTCCCGCTGTCCGCCCTTGGGCAGCAAGTGCTTCTAGGTGATGGCGGGTGCAGCCAAAGGCTATCAATGACCTGCATTATAGCAAAAACCTCGCAGGCATTGGTTACCTGCGAGGTAAATAAAGAATTTTGATTTCGTAGACATTTCTGCGGTCGTACGGTCGCAGCGGATTTTATAGGTCCAGCAATCTCTTTTGGTCAGCTACGAACTCGTCGATCGCCCGATTACGTTCCGCCTCGGTCATGGGCGGCAGACTTTTTATAAAGGCATCTGTTCGAAGCCCCATTTCGCCGTTCTTCATGAATTCAAGCCTTTCCTCCTCCGAACTATTGTCGGAGAAGAACACCTTATTCCTTGTCTGCCAATAGGCAAGTTTTTCCGGGTCATCCTTGAACTCTGCCAAGAATGCATCCACGCTCTTTATGGACTTTCTTTCCTCTTGGCTGACTGTCGGCGGCATGTAGCTGTCATGCGCAGTCGGCTCGATCGATGACGTCGGCATTGGCACGGCAACGTCTTGTTCAGACTCGCTGTCCGATGGCACAAGCGATTGCATAGAAAACCTCTCGTCAGATGTTTCTGGCGTCGGCGCAGCTGCGCTTTCTTCCGCAGCGCTCGGCAGTCGAACCGCTGGCGAATCGACCTCCGATTTGCTTGCAGGAGCGTTCGGCAGCGGCTCTGTCCCGTCAAATCTTGGCAGAATACAAAACACCACGGCAGATACGATTGCCAGCGTCCACAGTGCCGGCTTTCCCCTGCCAGCCCAAAACCTGCGGAAGATCAGCGCACGGCGAAGCTCCTGCAGATTCCGATAGCGCCTGTCCGGATCGATTTCCGTGCATTTGGCAAATATCCTGATGAGATAGCCGCCGTACTCCTCTGGCAGCGCTTTCCGCATGGTAATGCCGATGGAGTAGATGTCACTCCTCGCGTCCGTCTGCCCGTAGCCAAATTGTTCCGGCGGGGCGTAGCCCCTTGTGCCGAGGTGCATCGTGTCCTCGCCGCTGTGCTCTTTGACGGTGCGGGCAGCGTCAAAGTCGATGAGTCGGATGATACCGCCGCTTTGCAGGATAAGGTTGGACGGCTTGATGTCCCGATGAATGATGCCCTGTGCATGGATTTCGTCAAGGCCGTCACATAGCTGCAAAAGAACGCTCTCCGTCTCGCGTTCCGAAAGATACGCTCTGCGTCCGATGCGATCAAGCAGGGATTCTCCCTGCACATACTCCTCCACGACAACCGTCTCATCGCCGTCCTCGATACAATACAGGACGCGGGGAATCAGCGGATAATCCTTCCCTTTGAGCATCCTATAGGGAAGTCCCGTCAAAGCGATACGTTTCAATATGACCAGCCGCTGCGAAAACGTCCCAAGAGCGCAAGCCGAAGGCGCTACGCGATTGGTTGACGTTGACCGCTGCTGACCCATCCAAGAAGCAAGCCCCGCAGGGGCGCCGCTGATTGGGTCATGGGTCGTATGCGAAAACGTCCCAAGAGCGCAAGCCGAAGGCGCTGCGTGATTGGCTGACGTTGACCGCCCCGCTCTCTCGGATGCCAGCCATACATCCCCTTTATCACTGGATTTTAGCAGCTGTATCTTTTGAAAAATCTCTTCAAAATATGCGGTGATATGAGCATCCAAGAAACCACCTTGCTTTCTTCTCCATATCGTATTATCCTATGTGTATCAAATCTCATAGGAGGGCAGCATCATGCCGAAAAGCACCGAGGAATTGAAAGACGATCTGCGCCATGCCTCCGGACTGGAGGGCTTTCTCGTGGACAATCAGAAAGATTTTCGCCAATACACGCTGGCAGAATATCTGAATCAACTTCTGGAGGAAAAACACCTGAGCAAGATGGATGTCGTTCGGGCTTCCAGCTTGGAACGAATCTATGCTTATCATATATTCGCCGGACGCAAAAAGAATCCTTCACGCAACAAAGTCATTTCCCTCGCCCTCGCCATGAAACTCACTCCAGAGGAAACGCAGTATCTTCTATACTATGCAGGAGCGGAACAACTCTACGTCCGCAATCCGCGGGACAGCATCCTGTGGTATGCCCTCGATCACCGTCTAAGCGTGATCGACACGAACATCATGCTCCAAAAGATGTCGGAGCAACCCTTGTTGAACGTCGAAACAGAGATGCCTTGATTCCAAAATAAAAAACGCACCCTTTCGGGTGCGTCATCAACCAGCAGCTTTCTATCCTCCCAGGTCGTCTCCAACCAAGTACTTTCGACGTATGAGTGCTTAACGACTGTGTTCGGGATGGGAACAGGTGGAACCACTCAGCTATCGCCACTGGATTTCTTTGTTGAGGTGTGCCCTCAAAACTATACAGAAGACAAGAACATTTTAGGTGGCAAAACTTAGCGGTCAACGTCAACCAATCACCTGCGTCCCCTTGGGACTTGGTTCTTGGGACGTTTTCGCATACGGCCTGTTACCCAATCGACTTTCGTCTCTTGGACAGGCCAGTAGGTCAAGCCCTCGGCGTATTAGTACGGGTCGGCTGCACGCCTTGCGGCGCTTCCACTCCCCGCCTATCAACCTCATCGTCTTTGAGGCGCCTTACCGGATTGCTCCGTGAGAAACTTCATCTTAGGGCTGGTTTCACGCTTAGATGCTTTCAGCGTTTATCCTTTCCGGACGCAGCTACCCAGCTGCACGGCTGGCGCCATGACTGGTACACCGTCGGTCCGTCCACTCCGGTCCTCTCGTACTAGGAGCAGCCCCCTTCAGGTTTCTTTCGCCCGCGATGGATATGGACCGAACTGTCTCACGACGTTCTGAACCCAGCTCACG
>ERZ773005.526-NODE-526-length-28643-cov-24.086680_pt1 | contig 28643 bp, 31 predicted proteins | sample MGYA00580666_ERZ773005 | MGnify/ENA primary metagenome ERZ773005 (study PRJEB29015, sample SAMEA2737999) | human oral metagenome | biome: human oral; feature: human-associated habitat; material: dental | place: China | collected 2061 ...
TTCAAATCGCCAACATTTGCAGTACTCGTGCCGGTAATGGCGGTCGCATTAGCGCTATACGTTCGCCGCCCGCCTGCGACGATCGACTACACAGTGAGCCGCAAAGGAATTCACGTCAACGATCGGTTATATACGTTTGATCAATTTAAATCGTTCAGTGTTGTGAGGCAGGAAACGACGAATCATGTTGTGCTTATACCGCGTAAACGCTTCCAACTAGGACAAAACATCTATTTCCCAACTGAAATCGGTGAAAAACTTGTCGACATGTTGGCGGCACGTTTGCCAATGAAGGAGACAAGCCCGGACATTATTGATAAACTACTCGCAAAACTCCGTTTGTAATGCCGAGCCTCTCTTGCATACCTGCCAGTATCGTGCTATGATTTAAGGTGGTATGCACCCGTAGCTCAGCTGGATAGAGCGTTTGCTTGCGGAGCAAGAGGTCGTACGTTCGAATCGTATCGGGTGTACCACGATTTCGTCATACAAACCCTGGACCTGAGAGTCTTTTTCCTGTAGCTCGCAGGATGACACTGGGCTCCCATCCGTCATGGATGGGAGTTTTTGAAACACGTAAATTAACCTACTTCTTGCTCCACCTCCCCTATCTGTGATTAAATATAACCATGACGAACGAAGAACTCGCTACGCAAGTAAAAGATCTAACCGTTCAGGTTCAAGACCTCACAAGTGCCGTTAAAACACTAGCTGAAACAATGAATGCTAAGTTTGAACAGATTGACAAGAGGTTTGAACAAATTGATGAACGTTTTAATCAGATAGATCAGCGCTTCGAATCGATCAACACCCAACTCTCCGACATCCGCAAAGACCACAAGAACCTCACGGATACCGTGAAAGATATGGAGCTACGTTTTGAAAAGCGCTTCGAAACATTGGAAGCAGGACAATTAACCGTCCGCGCAGATATCACTGGTCTCCGTCATGACATCTTTATAGAAGAAGGCTCACGAGAAGAAGTAGACGACACAATCTCCAAAGAACAGAAACAAAACTACGAGTCACTTGATAAGCGTCTCCGCCTGGTTGAGGCGAAGTTTCCGGATCTAGCACGAGGATCGGCGTAAATCTGTCGTAGCCTTGCTCTATGGGGATAGATTTACAGTAAACACCCCACGCATCATCTCTGGATGTCATAGTTACCCAGTTGCTGGGGAGCGACTGCGGAGGCGTACCGCCCGAGACCTACGACTGCAAATACTCGCCAATCCGCTCTTTCGCCCGCTCTACCGACGCGCTGTCAGGAATCATCACATACAGTGGCATCGCACCCATGCTATACGTTTGGCGGGTTGCGCCTGCACCGTCGACGCTCATTGACTCGACTTTCCAGCCCTTAAAATCATTAAGCTGCATTTTTATCAACGATGCGATCGCCTCCTGACTCATGTTCGTTTGTAGCGAGCTTTGCAATGTTGATAAAATCGCGTTATATCGTGTCAGGTTGCGCGGCTCGCTCATCTTCGCGACGATCGCCTCAATTACCTTCTGCTGATTACGTCCCCGCTGCCGATCACCGTCACTAAAGCTATAACGCTCGCGCGCAAACTCAAGCGTTCGCTTGCTATCAAGCGTATTTTTGCCCGCCTGGAACGAATGAAACGCATAATCAGAATCAACCGTAATGTCGCCTACGACATCAACCATTTTTACGAGCGACGTAAAGTTCAACCGCACATAATACGGAATCTCAACACCATACAAATCACCAAGCGTTTGCCGCGACATGTCAATACCGTAAATGCCCGCATGCGTTAGCTTATCTGGTATACCCGCCACACCATGCAGCTGTACATAATAATCTCTCGGCGTGTTTACGAGCAGCATCGTCCGCTTCGCCGGGTTCATTACCGCTAGCATATTCACATCGCTCCGCGATACCTCGCCCACATCACCATACGTATCAATGCCGCTAATATACAGCACGAACGGCTTTGTCACGTCAGTTTTCGGTGCAGCTTGACGATTATCATCCCGTACTTTATAAGTCGCAAGCGTCGCCACGCTGTCATAAAATTCACGGTAATTTTCTTGCAATACGCCCATATTCGCCGTACGGATTGACGCTAGCTCAACTGCTCCAGCATTGAGTTGTTCCGTCAACGCCATCAAACTGTCATAGCTGCTCTGCGCCGCCGGCGTTACGCCGGCAAGTGCTTTCGCGGCCTTATCACGCAGCGTATCCGCCCCGACCATACCGACCGACCGTGCAGAATCAAGCACCACGCTGCGGTTTTTCTTCGCGATAACCGTGTATTCTACATAATTAACCTGCGGCGGCTGCACTGCATTCAAAAACGAATTCACCGAGTGCCCGCTTTTGTACACGGCAATATTAACGGTGATCATCACCATGCCAATTACCATGAATAGCACACCGCGCCATACCGCTTTCGACCGGCACATCAACTGCCACAGCACAACGCCCGCTACAATCACATACAACGGCGCGATGATATATAAATACTTGTCGGGGATCACACCCATCGCAAATAGATTAATTCCCGCAGGAATCGCCGTCACAATGATACCTGCACCAACTAACCGCTGCAGCCACGCAAACAGCGACGTTTTCTGTTCTTTACTCACTTTCACTGCTAAATTTTATCACATTTTTGATTTTTATGCAACTTATAAATAACCATATGTCCACCAGCAATAACTATCGCACCGACACATGCCGCTGCCGTATCAAGCAGCACATCGCTCACCTGCCCGCTTCGCCCACCAACAAGCAACTGGTGAGTTTCATCAGTCGCTGCATACACACACGCAATACCAACCGCCCATAGCACAACATTACGCCAGCGTACACGATATGTCCGTACTAGCAAAGTTAACAATATTCCCAGCACGAAATACAAAAACACATGCGCCGCCTTGCGTACCACCGCCTCGGAAAACGAGATATTCGTAATATATTGCACACTTCGCGCCACGCGCTCGCTCTGCCCGCTTGACACTTCATGCCCAGCACTCGAAAACCAAAAAATTAATATCATCCATGATATAACGAGTGCAAAAAGAATAATTCGTTTTTTAGTCATACTTTTCCAAACTACTCGCCTCTAAAATACCCGCACGAGACACAAGTACAAGCGCGGGGAGACAATTAAATTCTAACGAACTCGTCATAGTGTGTCAACTGTCGCTTATCCTCCCACAACATCACACACCATCACCGACTCGCACAAATCAATATTGGCTAAAATCCAGACAATAATCTATAATACAGCTAATGGACGAGTATCGCTTCATACATCAAAGCAGCGTCTCTAAATCACTTTCTTACGTCAGTAGTATTATTCTAGGTGAATCTTACAATAGAGTAAGGTCAATTGACATACTAAACATCAGTGATGACAAAGCTATCTCAAACGATTATGCTGCTGTTTATAAAAATTATTCAATATCCTTTGCTAAAATAAGTAGAAAAAAGAATGTCTCAAAGAAAAACAACAATGAAAAAAGAGACAAACAAGCTAAATAATCGACCTGTAAAGGTTGATGGAACTCTTGAGGGTGTTACTCTAGGGCTCATCGCTAGTTTTGCAAAGTCTCTAGTGTTGTTTAGAAGTATCGGCGATCGGTCAAGGAAAAAATCTACGGAAAGCAAAGATAACGACTCTCGGTCGACTAAATAATTACGTTTTTACCCCTCTGCGTCGCTTTGTAAACTCCCGCCCTTTACTCAACACACCCTTCCATAACACCACTGCGACTGAACGGTTAAGTAGCAATACCGCTACACCGATAATGATAATATTTGCAATATTGCCAGCTAGCGTATTCATATAATACAGCGTGATCGCCGCCGCATACAACAGTACCAACACCACAAACGTCTTCGCTTCATACCGAATTGTAATATGTTTTTTCATATCATAGTGGCGATATACTGCCATCGCGAAGAATGCTACTGCCATTGCCGCCGCTGGCGCATACAACCCCACGAAACGAATACCAAGCAAAGACACCGTCACACTCACGACTGCTGCAATAACAGAGGTATTCATTACTTGCTTTGTCATCTTTTTAGCAATATAGAGCGCACTGTAAAGCCCGACAATAGAGTTAAAAAATGAGCCAACGATAAGCAATGGTATATACAAATATGCTTCACGAAATGCCGTACCGACAAATAGATTAAATACTATTGGCAGCCCCGCAAGCATTACCAAGCCTAACGATCCAAACAGTTTCACGCTCGCATTCATCGTTCTTGAGAAAAATGTATCGCGATCTGGACTATTAATATGCACTGACGCCGATTCCGTCCAGGACATACTGAAAAATGAGAATAATCCGTTAAACACCAGTGGAAATCGGTATGCTGCCGCATAAATGCCATTAGCAGCTACGCCCAAAAATACTGCAACAATCGTACGGTCGGCAGCATTAATCGCCCACCATGACGCACCATTTGGTACTAGCGGCGCCGAATAACCAAGTAGTTGCCGCAATAACTTTTTATCGCGGATACGAAAATCTATATATCGATAGAGTTTCAACGCAACGAACAAATATATTGCGCATGCGACATTCGCTAAAATCGTCGACGTCAGCATACCCCTAGCACCAATGCCCATCACGACGATAAACAATATGTTCGCCGCAATCGTCGTTGCACCAGCGATCATACCTCCAATCGCGAACTTCACGTTATCGCCAAAACCACGCGCAATCTGCAAAAACATATTCGATACAATTACCGCCACTGTTGCACCAAGCGCATACAATCCGTACGGAATACTCACAAAATGCCAAACGAGCAAATACGCCACAGTCGCAATTGCGAGCACACACACCACAAACTGCACGACCGTTGAAATAATCTGTTTTTGCCCTTTTGTGTCGCCTCGCACATCTATCAAAAAGCGAAATACGCCCATTTCGAGAGAAACAGTGATAATCGGCGCAAGCAGCGTGACATACGTCATCACCAAATCGACCGTACCAAACTCACTCGTCGCTAAATACGTCGTATATAGTGGTAGTAAGAGGAATGTCAGAAACTGCGTTGATAATTTACCAAACGCAATGATAAGGGTATTTTTAACAAGAGACGATTGCTTGGACATCTTATTTTCTCTTCTCTAGAATTTTATCAAGCTCCTGAAACTGCTTTTCAGCAAGTTTCTTCTGCCTGCTAACATCATTTGATTTAAGATTACTGATGTCAAATTTTCGACCACTAAGCTTATCAATCTCACGAATATCAAAGATTGGACCATCAAAGTCCAAGTCCCTTAGAATATTAAGCGTTTTATCGCTATATACTATCGGCAAAATTTTTTTACCAAACACCAGTCCAAGAACTGCTGCGTGAAAGCGTGACGCAACAATAATCTCACTTCTAGAGAGAACGCCTAATGCCTCATTAATATCACCAGTATATGAGTAAGACGAAACTGATTCCTGTAATTTTTTGCCCATCTTACCTAATATGCGCTGAGCTGCAATTTCGTCACCCTCATACTTACAAAAAGACATTAACGTTACTTTGTAGCCATCTTTTACAAGTTGCCTCGAAAGATTCACAATTTCTCTCTCGTACCTATCAGCCGTTACTCTATCAAATCGACTATACGCATCTATCACAGAAATAATTACCATTTTTGCCTGTTTTGGAGCCGATTCAAACATACTAGTGTTCAACGTAAAAGCTATATCCGTCGCAACGCGAGCCGATGGGATATCTTTGAACAGTTCATACGAAGCTTTATCACGAAAACAAACGTCTTGGGCGCCCGAAACAATATCACGTACAATACCAACAAATTTAGGGTTCTTGTGTGGTCCAAAATTTGAACCAAGAATATAATATGGGATAGAAAGGTCTCTGTAAAACCGAGTTTCTTCTTCCCATTTTTGCAGATTATTATTTTCAATAAAGATTGAGCCGCCAATATAGACATATATTTCACTTGACCGACTAAGCCATATATCTAAAAAATTTTTTCTCGTTATTTTTTCTAATGCGCGGAAAAATATATACTTATATCTTGGAAGAACATATATTTTGTCAAGAGATGATGGAATTTTCTGGTTATACGTTAATATATTATTTTCGCCATATCGTCGTGATAGAATGTAGATAAACAAGTCATCTCCTAAGTTTAGTGCACTGTAAAATCTTACACCAATTATGCTTTTCATGATATACCACCTTTCATTCTTAGTCGAGCTGCAAGGACTTTTGTGCCACCTTGAGTTCCAAGCACCAAGAACAATAGAGCATATATTTTATTTTTTATAGCTGCATCTTTATTTTTCAAGACAAACCAAGTATTTGAATTTATAATTTTAACACACGCCTCACGCTCCTCGTGAAAACCTCCTGTACCGTACATCTGAATAAGATTGTATGCGGCCTCCATGAATATGCGCGTCTGCAGTGAACGCCATATTGACTCACGCTCATCAGGCAATTGTATTAAAACTTTTAGACCGTCCATTCTCTTTGATGAAAACGCTGTTTGCATAGCGCTACCTTGCCGCAGTATATAATAATATACTTTCGCGTGTAAAAGTGTGACTACACGCGCTTGAAGTAACGCTTTATAATTAAAATAAAGATCTTCTGCAATTGACACGCCTTCAGGAAATCGATTAATTTTAAACTTTTTTGTTAAGAATAATTTTGCAAAAGGACCATTTGTTATCCTTCTCTCATACAATAACTCTTTCAATGCCTCATCAGAGGATAGTATGTTACACACATTATTGGCATTTCCGATATCTCGCGACAGTATATCACTAGACGGGTATTCTGTTTGCTTTTCAACTCCTGCGCATACGACATCGGCCTTAGTCTCTAAAGCAGCCTTGACCATTAGGCTTACAGCCTGTGTCCTCATAACATCGTCGCCGTCAACGAACATAAAGTAATCACCACAAGACTCTTCTATTCCTCTATTGCGAGCTATGGACACTCCTTGGTTTTTTTGGCGTATATATTTAATTCTGTCATCATTACCCGCTAGCTTCTTGACAATAGATGGAGTGGCATCTACCGAACCGTCGTCGACTATTATTATCTCCAAATTTTGATATGTCTGCCTACGTAAAGACTTAACGCAGAGCTCAATATACCCTTCTAAATTATATACCGGAATTATAATTGACACTAACGGGTTCATCTCACCACCAAAAGTTGTATTACATTTTTGTACAGTACCTCAGGAAAATCCCACATAAGTTCTACTCCTGAAAAAGCTATGAACTGAAAACATAAATTACCCAATATTACGATACCAAGTAGTATAATTGCAATCAAGTTGTTTCTCGTTAGCTTTTCATTCCTACTATCCGCTAAAAACTCAAGTAATACTAAAATAAAAAGGTATTTGCTTATCGTAGTAAAGCGACTTGCAATAACAAATTGATAAAAATTTGCAAAAGCTATCAATATAGTGGCAATGTTTAATTTGACTATTATTGAAGAGCCTTGCTTTTTCTGTCGCATCAAGAAAATAACTACTAATAGTAATACGCACGTCAGCAAATTAAATGGGTAAACAAAACCCGATGGGATATTAAAAACTAAATAATCAGCAGCTCTTCTTCCGAAATGAGATAAAAAAGGGATAGCTGATAGCTGTTCGGAAAATACCAGCAGTAATGATGATATACTACCTGTAACTAGTGCTAGTGCATAAAACAGTATAGATCGCTTATGAAAAAACCAAACCCCTACACGCAGTACGGCCATTAATAGCATTGAAGAATGGAAGAATATTGACGAAATATACAGAATTTTTGATACCCATTTCTCTTTTCTAACAGTATCTAAATAAAGTGCAAGAAGAAACACTAACGTTCCAACACTGAATCTAAGACCTATTAAGCTATTAAAGACGATAAACGTAGAAATTGTAAATAATATACACAAACGTGTACGCCAATCTTGTTTATGTATAAATTGCTTCCTATAATCAAATATAATATAAAATAAGATTGAATAATCTATAAGTGCAACAACAAAGGGCACGAAATTATTAGATAAAAAGTGAGACACTATATACATCAAGCTATAGGACAATGGATCCCCTGCGCTCCATATAGACGAGATTACATCCGAAAAGTTATACCTACTTATATCATCAAGATACCGATAATATCGGTAAAGATCCGTTTCTTGACCGGGAACAATACTGTAAACAAGTAATCCCACAGTCATCGCAAAAATCACCCCAAACCATAGCGAGTATTTTTTACTAGTAAATAAACCATGGATAGTAAATATCAGCGACAGCAGCGGCGAGATAAAGAAAAGTAAGGTTACAGCTAATGGATATGCCATTAAGACTCCTTGCGCAAACCCCGAATGTACATTAATCTACGTAAATATCGCGGAGCAAGTGCTATGGGAACGCGAATAATGAGATTAAGAGCAACGTCCCAAATACTAAAAATTCCAGTCTTTTGAGCTAAATACTGAAAGTTACAGATATCACAAGCATACCTTAGACCACCTCGACGTGCTACCATTGAATCGCCAGCTCTTGCATGAACTAAAGGTGTTTGAAAGTTATAAAAGCTTCCTCCACGCGCAACAACTCGACACCATAAGTAGTAATCCTCAAAGAATGAACAGTGCATATATCCGCCCGCTTCCTGAACTGCGCTTTTCCGAAATACTACTGCCATATGGTTGAAAGGGCTTCGACGCCGAATGTACTTCTTTATGCTCCTATCTGTTTCAGGCACAACACGTACAGCCAATCGGTCTGTCAAAGACTCATCGTATTCCTGTATATTTGCACTAATGATTTTAACTTCTGGATTATTTTCCATGTAACTTATCTGCTCTGCGAACCTATTTGGAAGTGACACATCATCACTATCAGCACGCGCAACTATTTCATACGAGCATGATTTAAGCCCAGCGTTCAGGGCGCAACCTAAACCGACATTCTTTTTTAATTGAATAACTTTAAATAGATGCTTATACTCTATTTTTCTTAAGTACTTATTAATCACATCTTCTAATTCTTTCGTCAGAGAACCATCCTGTACAACTACAATTTCATCTGGCTTGCGAGCCTGTTCTACAAGGCTCCTTAACGCAGCATCTAAGAATTCTGGTCTTTCTTTTGCATAAACAGACATTAACACTGAGAATTTCATGCCGTTAGTTCCTGATAAAATTTACTGTATTCTTTCATCATCGCAACGTCTGTGAGATATTTTTCGTAATATTTTTTTGATTGTTTTTGATTATACGCTAAACGAATCTTATTCTTCGCAAACGTATTCTCCGAAAATAATTCACCAATATACATTGTTCTATCCATCTTAAAAACCTCTTCATGAGCAGGAATATTTGATAAAAGTAGAAGTAGGTTATTCTGAAGAGCTTCAATTATAGCAATCGAAAAGCCCTCAGATAGTGATGCAGAAACATATACATCGGCAGCTTGGTAATATTTTTGAATAGACGGCTGAAAACCCACAATATGAATATTTTTACTTGAGTAATTGCGGCACCTTTCGAGCAATTCACCTCCGCCTGCAACTATTAAATGTTCGTTACTTTTTCCTGATTTAGCAAATTTCTCAAGCAATACTAGCACTCCCTTGCCGAAGGTAAGATTTCCCGCGTACAGAAATACTTTATCTTCTAAATTGATCCCCAGCTCTTTACAAAGGCTGTTTCTGGCGTGCTGTCTTCTCCTATTGTCCCTAGAGATGTTAGGAATTCCATTATGAATACACTCTACTCGTTTTATATAACGCCGCAACTTCATGCGCGCGTTATTTGAACAACACACAACATATGAAAATTTTCTCAAATATATTAAATGAAGCATGATATAGATAGCCCCCTTAATTCTACCAAAGGAATAAATGTAGTCTTCAAACATGTTGTTATGAATCGTTGTAACACTTTTCTTTCCAAAGCCAGACCGAATCACAGCAATGTCCGACAGAATTCCATGCGAATGAACTACATCAGGCCTACATACATCTAAATATTCTCGGAGTTTCTTCGCACCAAGAGTTGGTATCTTTCTCTTATCAATTCCCAAAATGTCTAATTTTATACCAAAAGACTCTATCTTTTTAACTTCATCTGAGCTATCGCTATCAAAAAACGCAACAACTCGTATGTCATAGTGCATATTTTTTAATCCTGATATCATGCTAAGTAATACCCGATTCGGACCGCTGCGCTTTATTGAGTTGATAACATAAACGATACGCATGCTCATTAAATTCCGTTTGCTTGCATGCTATGATCAGCTTCTTGCTTCTTTAACATTTCCAATTCTTCATGAATCCCCTCTTTGCCGAGCTCGCACGCCTCGCGATTAAATAGCATTTTGATAGTAACAAAAATGACTTTTATATCACCGAAAAAAGACACATTACGAACGTATCGTAGATCATAGTTTATTTTCTCATAGATGTTCAAGTTATTGCGACCATACGCCTGAGCCAGACCAGTAATGCCTGGTCGAACGTCGTTACGGTGACGCTGTTTAGCGTTCATATGCTGATAGTATGCCGGAATCCATGGACGCGGACCGATAAACGACATGTCGCCACGAATGATATTGATGAACTGCGGCAGCTCATCAAGCGAGGTCGCACGGAGAATCTTACCGACTTTCGTCACTTTATCACCACTCTTTACGTCATTGACATCATTATCTTCTGCCATGCTACGAAACTTACACATTGTAAACGTTTTGCCGTGTAATCCTGTTCGCTCTTGCCTGAAAAATACTGGACCACGGCTTGTCAGTTTGACGATAATCGCCACAACGATAAATAGCGGACTTGAAAGAAGTAACAGAAAACTCGCCCCGATAAAATCTAAGGCTCTTTTTATAAAACGTGCGTACATAATTAGATTATCCCTCTCCTGCTCTACTCTTTTTCGTACGCTCCACCAGTGTAAAAATGCGAAATCGTGGTGCAGCGAGTGTCTTCCTTTGCAGTATCAGTTTCCGGCTCGTCGTCCGTTTGATCCTTTGGCTGCGCTGGCTCATTACTGCGCGGCTCATCTGCTTTCGCCGCCTTTGGCTGCGAGTGGCGGTAATCGTAGACGAAGAATAGTCCGATGATCGCGAGCATAAATCCAGCAGCGGTAGCAAGCCCGATTTGAATCGCTGGGCGTATGTTCGACGGCGATTTCGGCGTGCTAGCGGCATCGACCGTGTTGATTTTGATGCTGCTATTGCCGTACAGCTCTTTGGCTTCATTGCGGAATGATTCAATTGCGCTTTCAAGCAGCGCTTTGCTTTGCTTCGCGTCGGGCGTCTTGATCGACACATTTATAATGTCCGTGCTTTTCGTACCCCGCGCCGTTACGTTTGATACGAGCGTATCGTAATCTTTATCGTACCCTTGGTCGGCGATGACCGTATCAAGCACGCGGCGCGATTTGAATAGCTCCACGTAGTTATTTAGCGCCACTGATTCCTGGTTGCCCGACGTATGATCCGTCCCCACCAATAGCAGCGTCGCTTTGCTTTCGTATTGCGGCGTTTGAATGTAGTACGTATATGCGATACCGACGATTCCGCCGATCATGACGAAAATCGCTATCGTTAGCCATTTTTTAATATAAAACCTCAATAGGTCGTACAGATTTATCTCTTCCACGGTCACTTCCTTTTGTATTACTCTTTTTCATTATATCACAATACATATGTTTTGTAAATATCCAGGCTCATTATTCTGCCAAATCGTCAAAGCTTATTGAAAATGTCCTGCCGTTAGTGCTACTATGAAACTACTTACTTTTATAAAAAGTTAGTGGGGTATAAGGAAAAACGATGCGGAAGTTTCGATTAAATCAGCGTCGGGTGGCTATAATATGCGCTGTCATATTGGTGGGATTATCAACGGTAACGGTGTTGCGCCAGAAAGGCGTGTTGTTCAGTGCCGGGCAAAACGGTAGCGCCAACGCGCATGCCGAGCCGGCAAAGAAGCGCGCTACTACTGAGCCGCAGCCGAAGAAAAAAGTAGAGTCAGCTGCCGGCAAAACGCAAAATTCGCCTGTACTGCAAGCGAAACCAGAAACGTCTGTTGCATCAGCAAGTGAGAAGAAAGCAAGCGAACCGCAACCGGAGCAGCCTAAGCAAGCAGCAGAAACAAAGCAGTCAACCGCCAACACAACCGCGCCAGCAGCCAAACAAACGCAAACAGCGCAAGCGGATAATAAGCCGGTAGAAAAAACATCAGAAAAGACGACCGATACGAATACAGCCAAAGAAACAGGCGACACGTTCGCATACACAGCGAGCGCAGGCAGTTCGTACACGTTATTTGCACGCGAAGCGGTCTCGTCTGTCGTTGCCAATCAGCAGCTTCAGGCTAGCACTGTACAGACGCTGCAAGCTGAGGTGGAGTTGACAAATAATGCCGGATCGCCTCTATTAGATGTCGGACAGGCTGTTACGATTTCTCGCGCAGACGTTATCGCAGCATTACAACATACTGGCGTAAAAGCAGCCACTCAAAATGCTAGTACAGATTCAGCGACACAATCGCATGAATCTGACAAGTCTAAAGAGAATACACCAGCAAAAAACACGCAGCAAACACAAGCTACAACAACGAGCGTTGACTATAGCGCAACCGCGAGCCCTGGCGACTCGTACACATTTCACGCTCGTACCGCTATCGCAAAATATCTACAGGCAAACAAGCAGGCGTTATCGCCCGAGCAACGCGTTGCTGCTGAATCGTATATAGTTAGCGCAGCTGGTGCACCGTCGCTTGAGGTCGGGCAAACCGTTGTAATTAACGCAAAGACCATTGCGGACGCTGTTGCCCGAGCGATCTCGCTCTCTGCAAGCGAGCAGACGGCATGGAGTCAGTGGGCAACACCATAGAACACGCTATCATTTGTCTACTCAAAGACGTATTCATGCTAATCTGCTCCGCCTGATTAAGGGGTTATCCACACCTTTTCAGTCTATAACGCCAAAATCGCGCAATTGCTGCGCCGCTGCGACGTCGTAATCGGCGATTCTCGTCCGTCGTAGTTTCTGGCAATATGCGCCCGTTCCGAGTGCCGCGCCAATGTCGACCGCTAGACTGCGGATATACGTGCCGCTCGACACATGCGCGCGAATTACAAGCTCCGGGTAGTTGTACGACAATAGCTCAAGCGCGTAGATCTGCACAGTTCGTTCGGGAATTTCGACCTCCTTGCCATCGCGGGCAAGTTTGTAGGCTCGCTGGCCGTTAACTTTAATCGCGCTAAAAATCGGCGGGCGCTGCTTGATTTCGCCGGTAAATTGCGCGAGCACTGCCTGAATATGCGTAAGAGGCGGCGCGGCGGGTCTTTTGGCGGAATAATCTGAGGTTTGAGTAGACTCATCCGTCCGGCGTGCAGCTGTTTTAGAGGAAACTTCGCCTGCACCGCCTATAGTACCATCATACGCCGAAATCTCTCCTTCTGGATCGCCTGTTGTGCTAGTTTGCCCAAGCCTTATTGTCGCTTCGTACACTTTATCAAGTTTCGTATAGCGCACAGCATCTTTGCACGCTTTACCTGTCACGATAATCATCAAACCTGTCGCAAACGGATCGAGCGTGCCTGTGTGCCCGACTTTTACCTTTTTACCCGCCCGCGCCGACAACACCCGTCGCAAGCGCGCTACCACGCCAAAGCTTGTCATACCAGCTGGTTTGTCGATCAAGATAATACCATCGTGCATGCTACTAGTATACTATAGTTGCTATATTGTAAAATATGATATTATAATCTTGTTCCTTAACAACTACCTCAAGAAGGAGAGGCATTATGACGCCCGCGACCATTGCCGTTACCATTACTATCATCACTTTCGTGATTATTATCGCAATGTGGGTGGCAGTATTCAAGACTTTTAAGCGAGCGTCAAGGATTATGCTCGCTATCTGGCTTGTTATCCTGAGCGCAGCCATTTACGGCTGCGCCAATCTCACCTCTTTACGCCTAACCACGCCGACTGTAGCGCAGTCGCTGATGGCGTCAGGCATCAAGCCAAGACAGAGCTATCCTCTGTTCGTCGGAGTTGATCGCGACGATGACCAGGCCACTTGGGCAACTATTGACCCGTCGACATATAACGGGCGCACTGTAAATATGAACATTCACGTGCGCTCTTCGTCTCGTCAGGGCGGCAATACCCTTACCTGCACTATTCCAGTGCAGCGTAAGAGCATTGACCGCGACCGTGACATTTCACCTGACGCTTCATCGGTCGCGTTCTTAATCTATAAGAACGCCCCGAGCGGAGTAAAAGCGCGGCACTTCGCTGGCGTGCTCTATGACCAGGCGACTGATTACGGCGGGTGCGTCGGACTCGTCCTAGCCATCACAGGACCGGACGTTCACCCGGTCATCGCGCTGAGCGCGCAGGATCGCGCTCAGCTTGAGAGCGGACGTTCGTCTTAGCCCCTCTCCTCTCTTGTTAAGGAACCCCGCCACAACCAGTGGCGGGGTCTTTCCTTTGGATGCTCTTTATCTTTATTGCCCAGGAATCCGGAACTGTGCTGGGTCAGCAGACGCCGATGGAGCTGCTGTCTGTACTGTTTGCTGCGGAAGCGGCGGCAACGCGGTCTCAAGCGTATCCGGCACAGCGGCACCAGACGTACTATCATTCGTCGACGGGAGCGGCGGTAATGTCGAAAAGTCTGGCATCGGCGGCAATGGCGGTGGTGGCGGTAACGCCCCGTCTGCTGCCGGCGCTCCGCTTGGCGCGCCTGCGAGCGCTGCATTCACAGCGGCGCGTGCATCATCTTGCGTGGGCTGCGGCGCGACCGCACTTGGTGCAACAGGTGCGGGCGGCTGTACTGCCGCCGCGTGATCGGTCGGCGCAGTCACGGCGCCCTGCGCAAGCACATCAGGCACTGACGGTTCAGCGTCAGCGTGCGCTATCACGGCATTAAGCGGCGCCTGCGTACTTGGCGCGTCGGATGCATATTTACTTTTGCCGTCATGGCTCAAAATTACTTTGTTACGGTCGTCTTCGGCTGCGCGGCGCGCATCTTCGGCGGCTTGTTCGGTCGTTGCATTAAGTGTACCGCCGAGCGCCGGTTCAACGACATCGGGTAATTGCGTTTTCGGCGTCTCGATTCTCTCTTGGATAACAGGCTGCGCTGCCGCTTCGTCGAGCGTTTCGTTTGCGCGCGCAATATCACGCTGAATATCTTCGACCGATGGCGCAGCAGATTTGCTGACAGGTGCAGCCGCCGGCGTCGCAGCCGCTAATTGCTCAGCCAGTTTTTCTTCCGCCGCTATGGCGTCTTTTTTATTTAATTCAGCGACTTGCTGCGCGTGCTTAGCCAGTACCGCTTCGGCGGCGCTCAGAGCCGCTTGGCTATTTTTCTCATCGATCGCCCGCTTCACTTCGTCGACATCACCCTCTGGTTCGTGCGAAATCGCAAGCGTCCCGACGCCGGATTCTTGCGCAGCTTTTTGCGGCGCTTTTGTTTTGCTGCCATTTGTCATCTCTGAAACGCGCACCGACTCGCCTTCTTGCGCATCTTTGCTGCGCGGAGCAGTCTCATCAGCTTGAGCTTTTTTCTCGCCTTCCTCTAGTTTAGTTGCAATCAGCTGCTGGTTCGCGCCCGCCCCCATCAGCGATGCGGCGATCCGCATTACCGCCGAACTGGTCTTGCTATTGCTAAACCGTTCCGTTGCCGCCACAATGCCTGTCAGAAATGCCGTCGCAATCTGCTCGTCGATCATTTTCTTGTTCTCGCCGACCAGCACATCGGCAAGCGCATACAATAGTTCGCTATAACCGCTCGCGCGCGGATTATTCCACTCAATTCCGCCCAGGTGCGACGGCTCGTCCAGCGAAATTGACGTCACGGCAGCGTCGTGCAAAATCCGCCCGTGGCTCTCAAGCGCATGGTCTAAATCTGCCGTACTACGCACGCCAATCGCCAGCACCGCCTCAACGTTATAATCGCCTTGGCTAAAATCCAAATCCTTTTCGTTAATCGTCGTGCGGTACGGCGTAATAAAAATCTTAACCATATCATCAACAACTTTGTAGCGCAAGTGGTCGGCTTTCTCTTTATCAAGCGCAATGATGAAATCCCGCAGGCTGTCAACGGTGCCTTCAAATGTTTTTTCGGGCTGCAAAAACTCTAACGCCGGCGGCACGTGACCACTAAACACCGCTGTCGCGTGTTTATCAAGTTTATTCAGCAGCAGCGTGATACCGAGCGCCGCGCTAAGCTCGTCGACCGTCGGATTTGTGTTGACCGTCACGAGAATATTGCTGTTTTCTTCCAGCTTTTCGACGATCTGTGTGAGCGCATCTGCCATTATGTTTCCTATTTTTATGTTTTATACGGTTATTCATTTGCCACTATACCATAAGTGGTTTGCAATAGTCAAGTGGTTGCTGCCACTTTACAAACAGAGGTACTTGCGATATAATCTAACATTGATCGTAAATAGCAAGCAACAACAGAGGTAAAGGAGTCCTATGCCACTCATCAAATCAGCCATTAAACACATGAAACAGACTGCCAAGCGCCGCGAGCGTAATCTCGCTATCAAGCGCGACGTTAAGCTGGCAACCAAAGCGTTTCTCGCTAACCCGAACGCCGAGAGCCTGAGTAAAGCGCAGAGCGAACTTGATACCGCTGTCAAAAAGGGTCTGCTGAAGAAAGGTACCGTAAGCCGGCGTAAAGCTGCGCTCGCTAAGGCTGCAAAAGCTGCCGGCGTAAAGCTAACGGCGAAAAAGACAGAGAAAGCAGCGCCCGCTGCTAAACCCGCCGCAAAGAAACCAGCGGCAAAAGCAAAGACAACAATCGCTAAACCAGCTGCAAAGAAGACGGCGGCTAAAAAAACCGCTACGAAGAAATAACGTACGTTTATTGACATAGCGCATGAGCCGCAGCGCCAGTAAACAATTCTCCCCAGGAATTATTCGCTTTCCTGGGGCGAATTTCGCGTGGAAACGGTAAGTACAAACCGATTAATGATATCCCACGGCGCTGCCGCTAATGTTTTTGATTGGTAATCTAATTCTGCCGCCAACTGCGTCAACTCGCGTACGCTTGCCGCACTAAAATACGGCACAAGCACCTGCAGCTTCTTGGCGACAAACGGATGGATCGCCAGATCGCTCGCGATCTGCACGGACGAAGCGCCTTCTGCCATCATCACTGCCGCAAGTTGCGCCCACTGCACCCACAATAATGCCATCACCTTGTACGGATCATCAGTTGCATGCAATTCGCTAAGCGCTTTTTGCACCGCCCGTACATCGCGCCGCGCGGCTAATTCCAATATATCAAACACCGAAAATTCCCGCGCCGGCGGCAGTACTGCCGCAATAGCTTCATCTGTTACCGTATCAACGTTTACAAGCGCTTTCACGGCGTGCGCCAGCTGCAATTGGTCGACTTCTGCTATCCGCGATGTTTCATTCGGTATGAGCACCCGTGAAACCATATTGACCGCTTGCGCCCGCGAGATCTTCACGCCCTGCGCACGCGCTAAATCTCGCAGCCACGTTTCTGCCGTTGAGCGCGTACGCTCCGTCAACGGCTCGGCGGCGATGACTTCACCCGCGCGCGTAAGTGCTTTGTACGCCTTTGTGCGTTTATCAGGCTTTGTTTCAACCAGTACAAGCGTTGTATCGGCGCTAACGTCACGCGCCCACTCGCCAAGCTTTGCCCACAACTCCTTATGCTCCGATAACTGCCTTAGCACAACGAGCCGCGTTTCGTGGAATAAACTCGCTCCACGCACAATATCCGCCAAATTGTTTAGGCTAAGCCGATCTGCGTCAATCGTCTCTGCTCGCACGCCAAGCCGCTTCGCAAGCGCCGCGATCTCTTGTCGCACGCGGTATTCATTTGTACCCGTTATCAGATAAATCACTGCTTTATTATACCGCCGCTACACCTCGTTCGTACAGCGTACCGGCTAAGCCGCTAAACATATTAACCCTTCTTTACCACTATTTACTCTAACGGAAGCACTTGGCATACCGGGCATATATGCGTACCACGCCCTGCGACGCGAATTTTTTGGATAGTACTGTCAGGATGGCGCTGGCAAGGTTGGTTCTCACGGCGGAAAACATGCGCAAACTGCAAATAGTTGCCCCTATTCCCTTCGGCATCAACATAATTTTTATCGGTACTGCCGCCCATTTCAATACCAAGCGCTAAAACTTTTTTGATGCTCGTAAGCAGTACGGTGAGCTGCGCGTCGCTCAGCGCATGTACGCGTGTCGCCGGATGAATACGCGCTTGCCACAGCGATTCGTCGGCGTAAATATTACCGACGCCAGCAATAACCGACTGGTCGAGAATTGCGGCTTTAATAGTCGTATTATTGCGGCGGCGAATGCACGAAATAAACGTCGCCGAGCCACAGGAATCACCAAGCGGCTCCGGACCAACGCGGCGCATAAATGGCATATCTGACACCTCTGCCGTCGGATACAATTTCATCCAGCCGAACTTGCGCAGATCGTTAAAAAAGAGGCGCGCGCCATCAGTAAAATCAATAATAACGCGCGTATGACGATCGGGCAGCTCGTGGATCAAACTATCCGTTGGATGTCCGCCGCCCCAACGCTCCGCACCAACAAACACCAATTGCCCTGTCATTTTCAGATGAACGACAAGTGTATAGTGCGTGTCTAGCTCAATGAGCAAAACTTTTGCGCGCCGCCGTACCGCTATGACGCGAGCGTTATGCAAAAAATGCGCGACCGCTGTCGGATCGTTCGGGAAACTCTTCGGCGAATCGCAGTGGCGCGCCTGCGCGATCATCTTGCCAGTAATTAGCCGGTTGAGTCCGCGGCGAATTGTTTCAACTTCGGGCAGCTCAGGCATGCGCCGCCTCAAGCCATGCCTGAACTGCTGCCATCGTCTGGGCGTTTGATGTATGCAAGATTGATGAAAGCCCCGCTACTTCGGCGCCGTCGCAGTTCTCTGGCTTATCATCAACCATGACGCAATCGCCCGCCGGCATACTGAGCCGCTCCACCGCAAGCGTAAATACTGCTGGATTCGGCTTCGCTAAGCCCTCAGCAAACGATAAAATTTTTACATCAAACATATCATCAAGCTCGCCTGGCGCAAATAGTCCGTCCAGCGTGCCGCTGCTCACGTTGCTTAAAAGTGCGAGTGGTATGCCATCGGCATGCAATTGCTTTACATACGTAATAAGCGGTTCGTTGCGTACGCGCGCTTGCTTAAGCGTTGCTCTCACCTCGTCAATCGTCCAGCCAAGCACTGCTGCTACACCCCGTACATACTCCGCACTCGAAATATATCCGTAGTCCGCCTGCGTGTTCAGATCGCGCAATTCCTTCACGCGCTCCGGCTGGCATTTCGCAGCCAACACCTCAAAACTACTGCCGCACAATACTCCAAAACAATCAAAAATAACGCCGCGCATGCCCGCCTTTCTTTTAATAAATGTTGTTAAAGCTCGACTTAAATTCAGGAATTTGGTTCACAAAAAGCGCATGAATTTTCAAGGGGTCGGCGCCAAGCGTGCCCGGCGAATCCTTGCAGGTTGAGCCCCACACCGTGTGATCGGCAGTCGCGCCGTTGACCGTTTCAAATTTATACACGATACCGTTCGTAGCGCACACGCCGCGGATATCTGAATCGTCTTCTTTGCCGCGCACTACGCCAATGTTTGCTTTATCAAGCGCATACGTAAATTGTTCATACGCCGTCGCATTGTTGTCGTAGGTTTTTTGGCTCTCAACCTTGTCGAGATAGCCGTTGTAAACCGTGTAGGTTCGGGCAGTTGGCGTAATAACAATTTGATAGCTTTTGAACTTCTCATCGGCGACAATCGGTCCGCGTACCGTCCAGCGCACACTGCGCGTTGCATCTTGGCTAACCGCCGCCATTTGCAGTGTTTGCTTTTGCGCTTGATCAGATTGCTGATTATCATTTGGCGTGCCGCCCTGCAGCATAGAGCGCACAAGCGTCACAGCGACAGCAATCACAATCACGACCACAACGATCGTGATAAACACAGGCAAAATTCTCGGCCGCGATCCTCGATACATATCAATATATTTACATTCTTAGGGTAAAAAGTCAATCAGATTGTATGCTGCCAGCCTATCGGCGCGTACTGGTTTACTTCCGGTTTAGTACAAACATCACTCAGCGCCGCATCAATATTATTATAGTCATTAATACGCGACATGACGGTATCAAGCGGTAGATATAAGCTGCCGCTCGAATCGGTAACGACAAACCCGCGCTCATCTTTTAGCGATATAACTTCATATGTCGTGCCGCCTTCACAGTTTAGCGTTTCGATTGACGCGACATCATTCGGCCCCAATGGCGGCGGCAAAAGGGTATTTGTCTGCTTGCTTACTACAGCATCCGCCCCGATAAGAACCGATCCGTCATCACCTTCCCGAGTGCGGGTAATACACCAACCAGAGCCGTCCGGCTCATCTTTCCTGCTTCCATCGTTTCGCACTTCAACAATGCTGCCATCTTTTGCTACGAACTGGCCAAATGAGAAGCCAAGCGATTCGCCCGTTGTTTCGCGCCCATCGATATATGCCGCAAAAGCTTCAATATGATGATCAAGTGTGCCGTTTTGCCGCAATACATCCGCATAGTCAAGCGTTAAGCTATTCTGCCGTTCGCGCGATAATAGCTCTGTCGACGCTATTGTTTCGGCGTATGCATCATCACCCTCCCCTAGCGTGTTACCGTTGCTGAATGGGTTTTCTGGTGAGCTATACATACCAATGCCTCTTTTGTCTTATGTTAAAATGACACCTACATCATACGCTTTTCCTGGCAAAAAGTCCATAGTTTTTGCGGGTATTATCGTGCAAATGTTACACATCACCCCAATGCGCGCCAATTTTCACATCAACCCGCAAGCGAACGCCGAGTTTGGGATAGACCTGCTCCATCGCGTCGACCAGAAGCGCCGCAACTGCCTTCGCCTCAGCGCGCGGGCACTCAACCAAGATACTATCGTGAATTTGCAGGATTTGCCGCGCCTCGGGGTAATCGCGGTCAAGCAACTGTTGTATTTTTATCATCGCAAGTTTCATAAGATCAGCTTCCGTGCCTTGAATCGGCATATTTGCGGCAGCACGCTCTGCCGCATTGCGCACAGCAAAATTACTCGACTTCACATCGGGCGTCCAGCGGCGGCGCCCAAACAGCGTCTCAACAAAACCGTTGTCGTGCGCCTTTCGAATCGTATCCGCCATATACGCTTTCAGGTTTGGATGCATACGGTAATATTCATCAATAAAATGCTGCGCTTCAGCGTAATTCATATGCGCCGCGGCCGCTAACCCATGCTGGCTCATGCCGTACAACACGCCAAAATTCACTACTTTGGCGCGCCGGCGCTGCGCAGGCGTCACGTCATCAAGCGGTACGCCATACACTTCAGCAGCAGTTTTAGCGTGAATATCGGTATCGCTGTTGAAATCGTCTATCATACTCTGCTCGCCCGCCATCACCGCCGCAAGACGCAATTCAAACTGTGAATAATCGGCGTTTACGAACATATTTCCGTCTGCCGGCACAAATGCATCGCGAATGTGTCGTCCAAGCGCCGTACGTATTGGAATATTCTGTAGGTTCGGGTCGGTACTGCTTAGCCGCCCCGTCGCCACAACATCTTGGTTAAATGTTGTATGCACATAGCCGCGCTCGTCAGCCTGCTGCGGCAATGTCGCGACATACGTATTTTGTAATTTCGTTAGCTCGCGGTAGCGTTCAATCAGTTCAATAATTGGATGCTGCCCGCGCAATTTATCCAATTCTTTTTGCCCGGTGCTATATCCCGTGCGCCCTTTTTTGATTCCAGCGGTCGGCAATTGGAGCTTAGTAAATAACGCTTCAGACAGCTGCATCGGGCTGGAAACGTTAAATTCGTAGCCGACCATATCGTGCACCTGCGCCTGCACATCCGCAATTTCGCGAGTTAATTTTGTGTTCATCGCATCAAGCACGCCCGCGTCCAAGCGAATCCCCTGATGTTCCATGCGCGCCAGGATCGCAATCAGCGGAAAGTCCATCTCGTGCGCCACGCGCGACAGATCGGGTAGCGCTTCAAATGCTTGCCGCTGTTCATCATACAACGCCCAGATCGCGCGAACGGCATTTTTGGGACTATCAATTGACTCTAGCCCAACTAAATCCTCCAACCGACGTGATTTTCGCAACGGATTTAGGAGAAACGAGCCTTGCGCCGTATCGTGTTGTACTTCTGGCAACGTTGTGATTCCGTCGGCAAGCAACTGCTTCAAAAACTTTTTTACATCATGTCCGACTATTGGTACGTGAGTAAGGATTTTCGCCGCATCGGCGCGAGGGAGACGCGCAGCTTTAGCACGCTCGTGGCTAAGCCACACGTCGTCGCCGTCAGCCCAAACTACTAATTCCGGCGCCATCATCAAAACCGCCTGCGCTGTGCCTGGTTCAATTTCTTCAACATCATTCGTGTCGAGTACCGCTGCCGGTGTGTCATCTTTCATTGCGTCCGGCAATTTTCGCAGCAAGCTGCGGAATTCCAATTTCACCAACATCGCTTTCAACTTTGCTGTATCAAGTCGCGCAATATCCATCGCTGGCAGATCCAGTGCCACCGGTGCATCAAACATTAACGCTGCAAGCCGCTTACTCATATACGCCGAATCTTTGCCTGCAATTAATTTCTTGCGCACACTTTCCTTCACGTCATCAAGATGCTCGTAAATGCCGTCGAGTGTATTAAATTGCTGCAATAGCTGTGTCGCCGTCTTTTCGCCAACGCCCGCGACACCGGGAATATTGTCGCTTGAGTCGCCTTTCAAACTCTTCAAATCAAGGAATTGATCAATTCGAATCTTGTAGCGCGCTTCAAATTCCGCCACGTCGAATTTATCAATGTTTGACACGCCCTTTTTTAATGCATACAAAAACGTATTATTGTCCAAAATTTGCAGCGCATCTAAATCACTCGTGATTAAATATGTCTCGATATTGCCGCGCGCCTCTGCCTGGCGGTCAAGCGTCGCCATAATGTCATCCGCCTCGTAATCGTCAAACTCGTAGAGCGGCCAGCCAAACGCATCAAGCAGTTCGTGTAAAATCGGAATTTGCGCGTAAAAATCTGGCGGCGCCGGTTTGCGTCCAGCTTTGTACTCGGGGTAGATTTCGAGACGCTTACGAATATTTGTTTTCGGTTTATCCCATGCCACGCATACATAATCGGGCTGGATCTGTCGAATTAGCTCAAGGCTCAGCGCCGCAAATCCGTACACGCCGCCCGTCGGCGTACCGTCCGCCGTCGACAGATTCGGCATCGCATAGTAACCGCGATAAAATACGCTTTTGCCGTCAATGATTACGAAGCGTTTCGCCATAACTCTTATTATATCTGATATGATAAAGTTATGAGTGAAATTCCCGCAAACATCAAAATTATCGCGTTCGTTGGGCTAACAGGCAGCGGCAAGTCCGAAGCTGCAAGCTACGTTATTAACAAGGGCTACCCGCGCGTGTACTTCGGCGGCGTTATCTTAAGCGCTATGAAAGAAGCCGGCATCGACTGGAGCGAAGCTAACGAGCGCGCTTTCCGTGAAGATATTCGCGCACGCGAAGGTAAAGACTTCGTCGTGAAGCGCATTATTCGCGAAATTCACAATCTCATTAACGCTGGACAGCGGCACATCGTCGCTGATGGATTATATACGTGGACGGAGTATAAAGCCTTAAAACGCGAATTTTCCAGCGCCCTCACCGTTGTGGCAATCGTCGCGCCCAAGCGTCTGCGCCACCACCGCCTAACAGCGCGCCCCGTTCGTCCGCTTACTGTTGAAGGAGCAAGCTCACGCGACTGGGCAGAGATTGAGAATCTCGAAAAGGGCGGCCCAATCGCTATCGCTGATTACTATGTTCATAACGACGGCACGATTGATAATTTACACCAACAGCTTGACCAGATTTGCGCCATTATCCATTTTTAGCCGCCGGTACGCTATAATTAAATGTAATACGATGTAAAGGAGAATTAGTATGAGCAACGAAACACAACAAACCGCGCAGCAAACCCCGCCGCAACCAGCTCCACCTGTGCCGCCGCAGCCAGCTTACGTTCCGCCGGTAGGACAGCCCTACCAGCAATATCAAATGCCTAGCACTGGCCAGCCGTATCAACAACCCTATGCGCAGCCAGGGTATGCATACGAAAATCCAGGGCAGAACCTCGGTATCATCGGTATCGTTCTTAACGTGCTTGGTATCGGGATCGGCGGGCTCATCCTCGGCATTTTATCGCGCAATAAATCACGCGAAGCCGGTATGTCTACCACGATCGGCACAGTGAGTTTGGTTTGGGGAATTATTGAGGTTGTGATTGGCTTTATTGTGGGGATCCTCTTTATCGCTGCTTTTCTTATCGCACTTAGCGATCCGTCGATTGCGCCTGCTAATACGTCGTCTACGCTGTACTAGTAGACTGCTTAGATTAGACGCCAGACGAATTACAAAAAAACGGAGCGCTCTCACTAAAGGGTGCTCCGGATTGTTAAGCGGCTTAAGCGGTGGGCGCAGCGCTCCTAGCGCAAATATTCAAATAATTTTTTCGCATCTTTGTGCTTGCGTAATTTAGCGAGAGCCTTTGCTTCAATTTGGCGAATGCGCTCGCGCGTCACCGCAAACTCTTGCCCGACTTCTTCTAGCGTGTGGCTTTTGCCATTATCTAGCCCGAAACGCATACGGATGATTTTCTGTTCGCGGTCGCTCAGCGTACCAAGCAAGTCTTGCACTTGTTCTTTTAATAGCTCGTTTGATGCTGCTTCTTCCGGACTAATCGTGTCTTCATCTTCAATGAAGTCGCCTAGCACCGACTCGCCGTCTTCTTCGCCGTCGCGCCCAACGCCCGCATCAAGGCTGGAAATATCTTGCTTGATCTTCATGACATACTCAACCTTATCCGGCTCCATATCAAGCTCTTTAGCGAGCTCCTCGATCGTTGGCTCGCGGTTCAGATCTTGCGTCATGCGGCGCTGCGTGCGCAACAACTTATTTATCGTTTCAACCATGTGGACGGGGATACGAATTGTACGCGCCTGATCGGCAATGGCACGTGTAATCGCTTGACGAATCCACCAGGTAGCGTAGGTGCTAAATTTGAATCCTTTATCCGGATCAAACTTCTCGACAGCACGCAATAATCCCGTGTGTCCTTCTTGGATCAAATCAAGAAAATCAAGCCCGCGTCCACTGTAGCGCTTTGCGATTGACACAACAAGGCGCATATTTGCTTCCGCCATTTTATCCTTCGCTTTTTTGTCGCCATCTTTCACGCGCTGGGCGAGCGCTAGTTCTTCTTCGGCGCTGAGCAGCGGAATTTTACCAATTTCGCGCAAGTGCAGGCGCACCGAATCATCTGAGATGTCATCAAAATACTGGTGCGCGTTCAAAACATCTTCCGGCGTATCTTCGTCCATTAATTCATCAGCAGCCGGCCCGTCAAAATCCTGGTTTGAAAAATCATCCGCCGGTGCTGCGGGAATTGTTTTTTTTACTTGCGCTTGATTGTCATCGTTTGCCACGTGCTCTCTCCTTGATTATATTGTTGAGCGCAGTTCGCAAACGCTCCGCTGCCGGTTCATCGCCGGCTGCTTCGGCATCTCGCAACTGCGCGAGTAAGCTGTCCTGTGTTTGTTTCGCATGTTCATGTTCTATCTGCTGCAGCAACTGCCTCATCGCAAGCTGGCGATCCTCGCCGCTCCAAGCTGCATACCGCTCTTCGGCGCGTAATAGTACTATTTTTACATAGATGTCATATTCTTGCAACTCCTTCGGCACTGCCTGAACAATCTCGTTATGCGATTGTAAGTATAAAGCAAGCGTACGCCGAGACGCCTCATGCCAATGTGCAGCGTCAATGCGGCGCAGCATGTCGCGGCAACGTAAATCGCAGCACGCTAATGCAAGCGCATTATCCTCTTTAATATATGCATCATCGTCCACCGCTTGCGCCGACTGCGCAACTGGTTTAAGCGGTTTCTCGCGCGTCTCGCCGCCTGCGAATTTTGCGCGCACTGTCTCAACGCTCGTTTGCGCCAGCTCTGCCGTCCGCGTTAGATAGTATTCTTGCTCCACCGGGTCGCTCAAGAGGCGAATCACGCCAAGTGCTGCCGTGGTAAAATTGCGCTTGCCTGCCGCTGTGTCTAAATCCAGCCGCGCCGCATACTGCCGCAGTATCCAGTCGACCGCTGGTTCTGCTGTGTCGACTGCCCGCTGCCACAAGCTTACGTCTGCCTGAATTAGCTCGTCAGGGTCTTTATACTGCTCCGGCAAACTAATAATCGTCAGCTCGACGCCCGCCTGCGACGCCAGCGTAATCGCACGCTCCGTCGCTGCTACACCCGCTTTGTCGCCATCGTACGCTAGCCGTACATCTCCTGTTAGGCGCTTCACGGCGCGAATGTGCTGCTCGGTCATTGCCGTACCGGCGGTTGCGACGGCATTTTTAATGCCTACTTGATGACTGCTTACGACATCAAGATTCCCCTCAACCATCACAATGAATCCCGCTTGGCGAATCGCCTGTTTTGCCTGGCTGAGCGCAAAAATATGCCGCCCTTTATCATAAAGCAACGTCTGCGGCGTATTCAAATATTTCGGCGCGTTCGGTACATCGCCGATAATTCGCCCGGTAAAGCCAATCACCTGCCCGCTTGAGTCCATCAGCGGCACCATCATCCGCCCGCGGAACATATCGCCGCCAAAACGATTGAGTAGACCGGCATCATTGAGCTCGCGCCGCGAAAACCCTTTTTTTGCCAGGGCGCGCGCGAGTGCTTCGCCGCTATCGGGCGCATAGCCGATTTGAAAATCTGCCACGACCTGCCTAGACAGCTTGCGCACGCAAAATACATATTCCATCGCGTGTTGATTATGTAGCAAACACTGCTGATAAAATCGCGCCGCCAATTGATTTGCCGTAAGCAAACGCTTCTTGCGCATTGCGCGCTCTTTAGCATGCGCTGGTTCATAATCGCTCAGCTCAACGCCTGCTTTTTTTGCTAAAAACTCCAGCGCTTGGCGAAAGTCCATACCCTCGGCTTCCATTACAAACGCAAACACATCGCCGCCCTTGTTGCTGCTAAAATCATGCCAAATGTTTTTATCGGGACTCACGAAAAAACTTGGCGTCTTTTCGCTTGTAAATGGACTTAATCCCTTGAAGCTGCGCCCCGCCCGCTTCAGCTGTACATACTCGCCGATTACATCTTCAATATTCAGCCGCGCGCGCACCTCCTCTTTGGCATCCATAGAATTTATTATATCACCCTTTACCTCTGTTATCGATTATGGTTAAATGGAGTCATATGAATCCGCAAGATCCCTATCGTTCACTACAAAACCCTCAACAGCCGCAGGGATCTTCATCGCTGCCGCCGCTCAATCCAACGCCGAGTCAAAACTCAAATCAGAACCTATACGCCGCGCCAAGTAGTTCAGCGCCGCAGCCAATACCAGAACTGACGCCCCGGCCTCAGACAGGCTACCCGCAGTTGCAGGCGCTTCAGCCGCGGCCACAGCCAGCACAGCAAATACCGCAACCAGCACAAACTTCATACCGTCCGCAGCCATTGCAAACACCGTATCAATCGCAGCCGACGCAAAACCTGAGCCCAAATCCGAATCCAAGCTTAAGCTCAAACCCAGCGCCGTTTTCCAATCCAGCACTCAATAATTTCAACTCTCCAGCAGCAGCGACGCCTGACGATTACACGACTGTCGACTATCTCAACCGGATTGCCCCGCTTGAGGAGCGTACCGTCAACCGGTTTGCTGTTTTCGGGTTGATTGGCGCCGCGATCGTATCCGCAATCGTGCTGCTCGTCGTGATGGTAAGCAGCCAAGGACCGGACGCCAACGGGCAAATCCCAACTATCTCCGATCGTATCAACACACTGTCTAGCGTCTCGAAAAACGAAACTACCAAGCTCACCCAGCTTGAAATCTCTGAAGCAAACGCCTCATTATCCTCCACGCTCACTTCTATGAAATCGCAGCTTGACTCTATCATAAAAGAGCGCAAACTCAAATCTTCAGGCTCTGTTAAAAAGGAGGAAAAAGCGTATCTCGAAAAGTTGCAGAAAAAGCTCGACGACGCCCACCAAAAAGGTACGCTTGACCGCACCTATACTACCGCAATGACTTACGAACTATCAATCCTCAAAAGCCAAGTCAACAAACTCAAACGCAGTAGCGGCAATAATAAATCAATCGCTGCGTTTTGCAACTCGTCGATCACGAGCATCGACACGATTCTCGCGTCTTACAGCAAATTTAGCGCATCCAAACAATAGTTACTCAGCCACCAACCGATAGCTCAACCGCACCAAATCTTTAATCTCGTCGTCGCTCAATTGTCCGCTGCAAATTATCGTGATCCAGTGTTTTTTGTTCAGGTGGTATCCTGGTTGCACCGTTTCGTATTTCTGTTGTAAATGCAACGACAACTGCGGATCGCATTTTAGACTCACGCGCAGCGGTTGAGAATCCTCGGCGATGAGTGCGAACATCTTTTCGCGCTGCCCTGGTATATCATTATGTCCAACCTTATACACTGCCGGCGATTCGCCAAACGGATAATCAAGCCATGCGCCTGGCAA
>ERZ773005.528-NODE-528-length-28503-cov-46.476167_pt1 | contig 28503 bp, 34 predicted proteins | sample MGYA00580666_ERZ773005 | MGnify/ENA primary metagenome ERZ773005 (study PRJEB29015, sample SAMEA2737999) | human oral metagenome | biome: human oral; feature: human-associated habitat; material: dental | place: China | collected 2061 ...
GCGAGAGGCCCTCCCGACGGCCTCGCCGCCGGCGCCATCCAAGGCAGCGGCGCGGCGCTTCGCGGCCGGCTGTGGCAGACCTTGACGCTGTTGTTGCCCGACTGCCGGGAGTACGCCCCCAACCCGGTCGTGGGGTTCGCCCCGAACCACGAGGCCACGTGCTCGCGCTCAGTCCTCCCCGTCCTGGGCGGGGGGGTCGTGGGCCTCGGTCGCGTACCGACCGGACCAGGCGTGGCGTTCCTCTCGGCTCTTGGAAAACCTGGCCATTTCTCGGCAGCTGACGTCATCCGACGACCCTTGGGAGACCCTTGCGGGAGGGCACTTCGACGCCTCCTTTTCGAACGCGGCGAGATGAGATTGGCGCGACACGAACTGCCGTACGGGCGGCATAGCCTGCGGCATCCGGTGATGGGGCCGGTCACCTTGCCCTGCGGGCGGCGGCTCGCCCCCGGGGAGGCCCTCGCGGCCGAGCGCACGACCAGGCCGCGCAAGGCGGACACGCGACCCGAGGCGGCATTAGGGCCTCCACTTCTAGGGAGAATACAAACGGTTCCTCGGGGATTTGTATGGGTTGCTGCCTCGGCGAAGACGGCAAGCTAGCGGCGGCGCTCGCGCAGAGTCTGTTTTTCCGACCAAGGGGGGCGCCGCCGGCATACCATGGCGCTTGAGCCACTCGTGCCACCCGACACAGTGCGCGTCGCAACTCGCATCGCAGCTCGCACGATCCTCGCGTCGCAACAGTGTACACGAATGCCCCAAAACGGCGCCAAGAGGCCGTTTTCGCCGATCTGTGTACACTCCTGCGCCCCCACGTCTGTCCACAACGGCGCAACAGTGTACACAAATGGTCCAAAACAGCTCCAAGAGACCATTTTAGCCGATCTGTGTACACTCCTTTGCCCCTGGGGGCAAGCCGACCCCGCAGGTGCCCGCACCCGGGCGGCGGGCGACAAGACCGGACTCGCGCGACCGGGCGGTGTCACGGGTCCCACGACATCGACGGCCCCATGGCCCCCGTGATGCCAGAGCGCTCGGACCTGAGGCCCACGCCACCGGAACAGTGACGCAACCACCTACCCACACGAAGCCTCCTAAGATGAGGGGAGAAGAAGCGGGCAGGGACAAAGCGTCCAAAACCACGTGTGGATACCGCCTCTCGCTCGCGAGTCTGGCTTACCGACCCTTCTCTTGAGGAAGGAGTGGTCTGACAGGTCCACCCCAAGCCTCTCGCAGAGTACCCCAGCCCCAACCTGAACCGACACGGCCCACCAGCCAGGATCGGGACGCCCACTTCCACGACGTCCGAGATGACTTGCACCCGCGTGCCCAACCCCTACCGGATCCGTGCCTCACCCAGCAGCCGTGGAGCCTGCCACCCGCGCGCGCTCAGCCCTCTCCTTGCGGCTGACGCTGGCGACAAGTCCCTCGGGCGTGATCTTGCCGAGGCATCGTCCCGACTTCTTCCTACTCCTCTTGATCTTGGGGTCGTAGATACTGCCCCTCTCATAGAGGTACCAGTGCCCCCGTATGTGCTTGATCTCGGTGCCCCTGGGCCTGGCGAAGCTCTTGACCCACTCTGGCTTCTCCGCCATGCTTCCTCCTTTATCGGCGAACCTAACAAAGTATAGTACGGGCAGGCGAAGTCGTGTGTCAGAAAGACAATCCGGCGCCCGACGATAACGGCAGCGAGACCTGCGCGAGATAAGCAAGCTGTCTCAGCATATCAAAGGACGGATTGTGACGAACTATTGGCACGGACGGGGTGTACTGCGTCCCACTCGAAGAGATCCAGCTCGCCACCGTCTGAGACGAGATGCACAACCTCAACGTCTGGGTGCACCTCTATGGGCTCTTCAGGTGACTTGTTTCTAAGCTGATCAGAGCTTCGGGACACGTCGTGTCTCATCGATGCAAACGGAGCATTTGCTCACTTCATGTCCTTGTCGGTCTGGAGGGCAAGCTGTACGTTGGAATCAGAAGGGAGGGCATTTAGGAATGGATATGGTGAAGGTAGGAAGTTTTCTTCAGGAGCTCCGGAGGCAAAGCAATGTAACTCAAGAACAGTTGGCAGAGCGAATGGGCGTGGCGCGCAGGACGGTTTCTCGCTGGGAGACCGGACGAAACATGCCAGATCTGGACATATTGGTTGAGCTGGCTGACTTCTACGAAGTCGACCTGCGCGAAATCCTAAACGGCGAAAGGAAAGGTGAGCACATGAACGAAGAGCTGAGGGAAACGGCATTGCAGGTCGCAGAGTACAGTGGAGAAGAAAAGCTGAAAATCACACGGAGGATGCATTGGTTGTTCCTCGCGGGACTGGCTTCGGCCACCGTCTACCTAGTTCTGGTTCTAACGAACAAGGCAGATGACTTTGGCGGCGGGTTGTGCCTGGGGATAGAGTTTGGGACGGTAATCATAGGCGTCATCATGACGAGCAGATACGCCGCAAAGATCAGAGAATTCAAGTTGAGACTTTTATCAAGGCAGTAGGCACTGATCGAGTCAAGGGAGGGGCTACCCATCGCTTCCGCCAAGGACTGCCCCATACAGGACACATGATGGCGCCACACGTCTCGCATTCTCGCCCATAGCCGGTCAAAACCAGCTTGTAAGAGAATACCCTAGCTTACAGTTATCAATCCAGAAACCTGTTTTATCGCGGGGGGCGGATCTGAACCACCAACCTCCGGGTTATGAGGCGCTCTACCCGTCGAGCGAAATATATCCGATCTGAGGTCGTCTACCCTCTGCCCGCCCAACTGTTCCTCATAAGCCCGATCGAGTAGATTGGGAGATAAAGCAGCGTGTCATCACGTCCCACATGACATTCGGCCAGAACGTAGGGCACGTCGATGTGATAGCGTTCGATTTTGAGGGCATCGTCTATCGCGGCATGCGCCTTGTAGCCCCTCCCCGACTTGATCTCGAGCGCGATGATTGCCCCATCTTTCCTCTCAGTGACCAGATCGAGCTCGCCTATGCCCTTCTTTGTGAAGTAGCACAAGGGAAAGCCGTACGTATGGAGCTCTTGCAGCACCTGGGAGTGCGCGACACTGCACTATACCGGTGAGCTACACCCAGTGAATCCAGCCCTCGTCTGAGGGGTTATCGCGGTACGCGACAGACGCAGCTTGTCCGACGCCACAGCGCAATCCTCGTCCACAACGGCATCAACAAGAATGTCCAAGTCCAAGTCTCAGAGGCTCTCGTTGACGACGCGTCGGCAGCGGCTGAGTGACCAAGCTCCCTCCGCAGGCCGCACGTGAAGATGCTCACCACGCCCAGAACGTCCGCCCAGCCTCGCGCGGGACCCTCGTCGACGAGTGTGCACACCTCCGAGTATGCGCACCTCCGGATGGCTTAGCACGAGACGGTTGTCGCAAAAGATGAGGCTCTTGACGCCCAACGCCCACGTATGCAGCTCATCAGGCCGCAAGAACACAGCCCTGACGGAGAGAGGCGCCCCTGAGATGTCCTCCTTGGATGCCATGTGCCGACTCCTTCTAGGGAGAATACAAACGGCTCCTCGGGGGTTTGCATGGGTTGCTGTCTCGGCGAAGACGCCAACCTAGCGGCGGCACCACTCACGCAGAGTCTGTTTTTCCGACCAAGGGTTTTCCGACCAAGGGAGAGGCGACCACCGATGGAGCGCCGCCGGCACATCATATCGGTTGAGGCGCTCGTGCCACCCGACGCAACTCGCGGCGCAGCTCACAGCGCAACTCGCAGCAACAGTGTACACGAATGGCCAAAAACGGCGCCGAGAGGCCGTTTTCGCCGACTTGTGTACACTCTTGCATCCCCACGGCCTGCTCGCGCGACCCTCACGTTGCAACAGTGTACACAAATGGCAAAAAACGGCGCCGAGAGGCCATTCTCGCCGACTTGTGTACACTCTTGCGTCCCCACGTCTGTCCACAACGGTGCAACAGTGTACACAAATGGTCCGAAATAGCTCCAAGAAGCTACTTTAGCCAATCTGTGTACACTCTTTGCCTCCGGGGGCAAGCCGACCCTGCGGGATCCGCGTGGACGCCCACCCGCACGACCGACTCGTGCGTCTAAGGCCGAACCGCCCCCATATGGGAGAGGTCACCCGGCTAACGCAACGGACGGACTACCTATGCGCTAAGACCCATACGCCTGCTCAGGCGCGGCCAGAACGCCATGAGCAGAGAGGCGATGGCGGCAACCCAAGGCCACAGGGGCACCTCAAGGAAGTTCGGCAGAGTAACCGTCGGAAGGTTGTACGATGAGAGGGTGGACGAGAGGGTGGACATTATGATGCCGTTCACGCTCGTCACGATGCCACACCACGCAAGGCAGAGCAAACCCACCACGACAAGGATAGCCGTGTCGATGCCGCTCCTCCGCTCGGGCGCCGCAGGCCTGCCGTTCTTGACGAAGGGTCTCACGATGGTGAAGACAAGGGCCACGATCATGAGGGCCCACACAATCGTGACGATGGTAGCCAAGGTGGTGATCAAGCTAGCAAGGGGCTCTAGGTTTGACCCGCCGCTGGCATATCCCGAGCCAAGGCTGCTTCCATAGGCTTCCCAGGCCTTGTTTAGAGAGCTCACGAGACTATTGACGGAATTCGCGAGACCATTGAGGGACCACATGCTCCACTCGCCCCTGGCAATATCCTGCAGCTCAGATGCCTGAGTGTAGTTGGAGAGGATCGAGAAGAGCGAGGAACCACCCGATGACAGCTGGGCCTTGAGGAGCGGAGAGCTGACGCAGGGCATCAGCAGGGCGATGACCGCGATGACTTTACCCACAAGAGAGACGATGGCATAGGGCGTCGACCAAGTAGCCTTGGCCCCATTGACGAGGCTGGCGGCCTGCACCTGGACATGCGAGGAACCCTCTGCCCAGCCGCTCCCACTCACCTGCTGGGGCTGAAAGGCGGACTGCAGCGTGGAGGCGTCCCGCTGGGCGGCAGCGATGGAAGTCTGAGGCGCGAAGCTCTGGGGCTGGGATGACGGGTTCACGGGTGCACCAAATGTTGGGGTCGGAGTGGGATCCGGAAAAGAAGCCGGCGTCTGAGTCGAGGTCGAAACACCGGTGGATGCGGGCATGGGCGAGACGGTGGGCGTGGGCGCAGGTGCTGGGCCAGGCGGAGGTGCGGGCGCCGAGAAAGGTGTGGTAGCCGTGGGGACCGGCCTCGCCGCAGGCGCAGCGGGACCAGAGGGCAAGGAGACATCCTGGGACGGAGACGCGAAGGAAGGTGCCGACGTCACCGGAACGGTCGTAGGCGCTTCGGGAGTGGGGAAAGTCGAGGAGACTGAATCCGAAGCGACGGGCAGCTTGCTGCCGCAGTTTCCGCAGAAGGCCTGCCCCTCCTTGGCCTCTCTTCCGCAATTCAGACAAAACATACGCATCCCCTTCATGAGATTCCCGGGCCAAACTTGCAGTGCCCCCAGCAGGGCATCCGAACGTTGGTTCTGGCACTCCTTAGTGTTTGCATTGGCGCTGCGCAAGCGCTTACGCCCCCCCTGAGAACCGTGCCTTCTTAGCGCCGGCCTCTGCCGAGGCGAGCCGATTCTAAGAGAAACACTGATTTCATTCAAGGCATGGCATGCCGTGGAGGACCACGAAAGCAGGTACCCATGGGTACCCTGTGGTATAGATACCGCAGTTCTTTATAACTCTTTGAGAATTCTGGTGGGTAGCACGGGCTAGGTGACCAGTCCCCGAGAACCCCGAACGGTATCTCGGACCGATGCTTCGTGGCCATGCTGTGATGCCCAACAAAGGTTTCGAGTGCACCGGGACGCGGGGCACAACCCCCCGCCAGCCTGCGGGGCACTATGGGAAGTGGCTCAACTGGGCAAATGCGTCCGGGCAACCCCCCGCCAAGCTGCGGGGGGGGTCCGCAGGCCTCGGCTTGGGGCCTGGCTACACGGAAACGCCCCCGTGCCGCACCCCCCAAGGTCGACGGTACAGGAACGTAAGGCTGCCGACCTCATGAGAGGGCTGCACGAGATGGGGGAAGGGAAACGGTCGGGAGGTAAGGTGCCCGAACCACTCGTGGCTACCGCCCCTCGCTTTCGAGGAACTCCTCGAGGCGGGCGTTGAACCTCTCCGGGTACTCGTAGGCCATGAGGTGGCCGCCCATGACGCAGGTGGACGTCTCGGGGAACTGCGCGTGGCAGAAGGGCTCGGCCACGTCGGCCCAGTGCTCGGCGACGTACATGAGCGTGGGCACGGTCTTGGCGGCCGTCCTGGCGACCTCGAGGTAGTCGCTGAGGATGGCGTCACAGAAGAGCTGGCGGGCCACCCAGTGGGGCGTGCGGCGGCTCATGTCCATCAGGTACTCGTGCTCGTCCTCATCGAGCTCACGCTGCATCATGACCTGCGTGAGGTACTCATCCCAGAAGGCCTCCGCGCTCTCGGGGTGGATGAGGACGCGCGTGGCCACCTCAAAGAGCTCAGCAGGCGTGCCCTCGGTCCACCAGGCCGGATCCTCACAGAGCGGCAGCGGGCTCATGTCGATCGTGACGACGCCGGCGACCTTGTCGTAGCCTGCCTGCTCCAGGTAGCTCCAGACCTCTAGGTTGCCGGTGGACCAACCCACGAGCGTCACGTTCTCGAGGCCGAGGGCGTCCACGAGCCTTTTGACGTCCGCACCGTGAGTGACGTAGTCGTTACCGTGAACGGTCTTGGTGGAGAGGCCCTGGCCACGCGGGTCGACGGCGATCACGCGGTGGCGGTCCGAGAAGTGTTCGAGCTGATGCCTGAAGATCTCGCCCGAGAAAGTAAGGCCCGGGATGAAGACGATGGCGTCTCCCTCGCCCTTGTCCCAGTAGTGGACCTGAATGTCCGGTTCCACGGTGAGGAACTTGCTCTCTGCTCGGTCCTTTGACATGGATACCTCCCTGCTCGACAGCTGCGGGCAAAGCGCCCATCGGGAAGATGATAGGCCCGCCGGGGCACCGCAGCGACCTCGTTTACCGCCCGGTGGCGCTTCTCGCCGCCAGGCGGTAAACCTGAAAGCGCTGTGCATAATGTTGAGGGAAAGGAACCTCCGCGCGGCTATGGGGCAGGAAGAGCCATCGTCTCGGGCACAGGCTCCGATATCGCCCATAGAAGCTGCTGGCACACCGAATCTTGCAGCACACTACCAAAGCGACGCAGCGCTGTCGCGTACCTTAACACACGGCGCTCGCGTGCGAGCCACTCCCGCATCGCCCCGTCAGAGGACCACGCAAAGGTCGACTCAAAAGGGGTCCGCCGTCATCGAAAGCACGACGGACCCCTCGTCTGGGGCTCACGTAAACTTGAAACTGTCAGGAAGGCGAACTGCCCATGGCATGACAGCCTGCATCATGAGCATCACAGCTTGGCTGAAACACTAGAGGATGATCGCTAGGTCTCGCGCATGAAGGCGTCGACTTCGGCGGCCGTTGGAATGGCCCTCTGTGCCCCGACGCGAGATGCGGTGATACCGGCTGCCGCGCTTGCCCTCCTCATGGCGTCCTCCATCGGCATTCCGTTAACATATGCCGCGCAAAGCACGCCGAGGTAGGTATCTCCCGATGCCGTCGTGTCCACCGCGTTGACGCGGGCGGCGGGGGCACGGTAAAGTCGTGTTCCCTTACGCGCAGCAGAGCCGCCTGCTCCCAGCGTCACGACCGCACATCCCACGCCCCTCTTGATGAGAAGGTCCAGTGCCTGCCTGAGCGCCCCATCGTCTTCGGGGAGCACGCCACAGATGGCCGCGCACTCGGTCTCGTTGACGCAGACGAGATCTATGCAAGACCATACGTCCTGCGGGAGGTCCCGGGGCGGGGCGACGTTCACTACCACGTACATGCCGCGCCCGTGGGCGTCCTGGATGGCTGCGCAGGTGGTAGCGTAGTCACACTCCATCTGCGTCAAGAAGACATCGCCCGGTTCCGCGAGCCTGTCAAGGGCCTCCTTGACGTCTGCAGCGCTAAGCGAGTGGTTCGCGCCCGCTGAAAGAAGAATCCGGTTATCCCCGTCGACGCGACAGATCATGGCGATACCCGTCCCCACACCCTCACGAAGGATGACCTCGTCACACTGGACACCGTACGAGGCGACCCGGGCGAGGAGTAGATCGCCAAAGACGTCAGCGCCCACGCTTCCGACAAGATAGGTCCTAACCCCCGCCTTGGACACAGCCACGGCCTGATTCGCCCCCTTGCCGCCCGGGTTGGAGAGGAAGTTCCTCCCGGGCAGCGTCTCGCCGCCGTAAGGAACCCGATCAGCCTCAATCGTCAGGTCCATGTTGAGGCTTCCAAAGACAATGACCTTTTTCATAGGCTATCGCTCCTTTGGGTTGATGGCTTTGCGGAAACAGGCGAAGGCAGTGATGCCCAACATCATGGTGGCAGCGTATATGAACAGGAGGTTGGAATAGGTCGCCGTCTTGCCAGCTGCGCCGATAAGGCTGAGGCCGGAAAGCGCCGTGGTGCCCATAATGGAGCCGAATATGGTAATGCCAATCGAGCCGCTGACGTTCATGACAAGATCGTTCGTGCCAATGCCGCAGCCAGCTTGCGAAGCACTCAAGGTGCCAAGCACCATGGTCGTGATGGGTGAGAACATGAGGCCCTGGCCTGCGTAGAAGAGGCAGATTCCCAAGGTGAACGGTACCATTCCGGCCTCAATGAGAAGGGAGGAGACCAGAAACCCAATGCACTGAAGGCTGCCAGCCAGAAAGATTGAGGGCGTACGACCGATCTTCTCCACGACCCTTCCCGAGCTAAGGCCAAAAATCCCCGTCTCCGGCAAAGGCAGCGAGGAAGCGCATCTCGCCCGAGAGAATCGCGGCGATATCGTCCTTGAGCTGTCGGTAATCGACCTCGCAGGAGTCGTAGTGCACGTGCCACCCACCGATACCCACTGCGCACTCGTTACCGAACCCCATCCATATGGCCTCGCCGCAGCGAGGGTTAGCGACATCGACTACGATCTCCTCGTCACAGAGACGGCCATAGCTCTCCTCAGCGTTAGTGCTCTACGATCTCACAGCCATCGAAGATCGCCAAGATGTCGTCTCGACGCTCCCCAGGACTCTATCGGCAAGAACCAGTCGACGGCCCCGCTGCCATACCGGAGCCGTTCCTCGTGCAGGAGCCCATGGGCATGCGAAGCCGGTCGCCGTTGGGGTCGCCCACAAGCCAAGGGTTCGTGCCGTTCTCGTCATCCACCTCCTCCACCCATGACACACCGAAGACGATCCACTGGGGCTTGGCGTCGGCGGGAAGCTCCACCGTCGCGGCCAGGTCGGCGGCGGTCGCCTGGTAGTCGTACTCGTACTCGCCATGTCCCTGCGCGTAGTCCTCGAAGTCGTACTCCACGGCGATCACCAACCGCGAGCGACCGTCGTCTATCTCGGTGGCCTCCAGCCTCTCGCCGCTTGCGAAGCCGCCCTCACAGCCATGCGAGGGGTCGAGCCTGCATGCGAGCGTGTGGGCGGCCCCGTCTGGCTCATGCCAATGAGCAATGCGCACGTTGCCGTCCACGGGATGCCAAGTCGCATAGTCGGAGCGGTCAACGACCTCCCAGAGGCCGTCGTGGGCATAGGGCCTACCGTCGAGCCAGAGCCCAACAACCCCAAGCGGTGTGGATATGCCCATAGCCGTGCTATCCACGACTTTCACCCCTCTCCCAAGGGCTCACGACCTCACGGTTCACGCGATGCCACTTACGAGCCTCTCCCGGAACGCTCTCGAAGCGCTCACCATAGACGAACTCACCGAGGGCCTTTCCGATCATCCCGGCAAGAAGTGACGTGTCACTCTCGGGGAGCCGCATGTCGATGTTCGCCATCGCTATTCACCTTCTTCCCGGATGACGTAAGTCTCCTACCGCTTGATGCCGCCGCTGTCACTGCTACCCAAGATAGCACTGCCCACAGCCAAAGAACCGTCGCTCGGACTCACCTCACGCATTGTGATCATCGTTTTATCAGAAAAAATCGTCCTCGCCCCCCCTGCCATCCGGAAGCAGCTCCTCGATGCCGCCTTGTGTTGTCCGATCATAGAAGATGACGCCCTTCGTGGGAAACCCCTTGATGGGCCGGTCGCAACTCAGCTGGTGCTGAGCGCTGGAAAGCGTCACCAAGCCTACTCTTGGAGCCCCACGCGCACAGGAACTAGTTGCGGCATACGCTCCACATCTTGAGCAGCCACGGGAAGTCAAATTGGCAAGCATACAAAGGGTCTTTACCTGCAAAGGTGCCAATCTGGCATCTTTGCAGCCCGTCTGAGAGAATACCAGACCGACATCTTGAACTCACAATCTGTGACCTTAGATCGCATGGAGGTGTGCTCACCCGGCGGGAAGATTGGCACGCCCCTGTCCGACGACGTCATCAAAAACCGCGTGAGAAACGAGGGACGCAACCCCATCATCGCCGATGTCTTCGACCGCATGAGCCTCATGGAGCGCCGAGGCTCCGGGCTTCGCGAGATCTGCACGGCCACCGCCTCCGAGGACGTTTACAGACCGGAGTTCATGCCTAGGCTCGAGACGGGAGAGAACTGGTTCACGGTCACGCTCTACAACATGAACTACGTCGAGGCCGACACAGTCGGGACCCAAGTCGGGACCCCCTCTTGCAACACCATGCCAGACATCTCCACGTCTTTCTTCGACGCATTAGCCTGCTGAAGACATCGAGGCAAAGACGCGAGCTATCGTCATGCCGACGGTGGCCTAACAGAGGTTTTCTCCATAGGTATAGCAAATGCAGAGGGCAGGCTGGCTCCGAGCCAGGCCATGGGGATATGCAGGGCAAGCCGACGCTGCCAAGATACCGTCGCTTGCTTGCGATCGTCGTGAAGGACCTCCAGGGGTATTTGACAGTACGGACGGAATGCTTGGGGGCGAGTGGCAGTGCTACTCGCACTGCTACTCGGTGGTGAACGTACGAGGTGGAACGCTCAGGGGCGAGTGGCAGTGTAGTACTCACTGCCAAGCGGCACCGAGCGTACCGCATCGGAACGCTCGAGGGCAAGTGGCAGTGCGAACGGAACGCTCATGGCCGAGTGGCAGTGCTACTCACACTGCCACTCGCCGGTGAACGTACTGGGCAGTGCGCCATGCACTGCCAGACGGCATCGAGCGTACCGTATTGGTACGATCGGGGTCGAGTGGCAGTGCGTCCGGTACGCCGGGGGTCGAGTGGCAGTGCGTCCGGTACGCCGGGGGTCGAGTGGCAGTATAAGCTGGGACGGCTCCTTCGCGAGTAGCAGGCCACCTCTCTCTTCGTTGTTCTCTCTGTTAGACACAGCTTCCCTCATCCTTAGGTATGCGCCGGGGCGGGGATGGGGAACCTCGCCTCGTGTGGCACACCTAGGGTATCGAGCAGCTTCCTGACTGACCCCTCACGGTCGCGCGGCACGAGGACGCGCCGCCCGTGTCGCGCTCCTCCCGCTCGACCACCGTCGCACGACCGTCCCACACGCCTCCCCGAGCGTCATGTCGCCAACGTACGGATACCTGCGGGCGTAAGCAGCCCAGAGGCCGAGCGTCCCGTCATCGGAGGCCACCTGGGCCATCACCTCACGGTAGTTGCCCATCGCTGCGTGCGACCCGCGCTTCTCCACAGTGGTCGCCAAGGCATCCCTCAGTACGTCGGGTTTGGCTTCGTCCCTCCTTGTGAGCCACAGCGTATGCAGGTCGTAGTAGTCGCGCGGCCGTGTGTTGGTCACGCTCCTGCTGATGGCGATCTCGAGCTTCTCGGCAAGCGTAGTAGCGAGCGAGTACGACATGATGGCGATGCTGCGGTCGTCGAACAGCAGCGGGTAGCTGTACTCGACTGACTCTGGCGTGACCTTGTCGCCCGTGGTCACGTCCACGGTCACCGGCGAGCTCATCTTCTCGTAGTTCGCCAGCAGGTGGACCCTGATGCCAGGGTAGTCGTCGGCCTCGCATATGTCCTCGATGCGCACGAACTCGAAAGAGAGAAGTCATCGTCAGCCTTCACGTCCGCGATCTCCCGGAACGTCTTCTCGACGTTCTCATGGGTGAGCGGGAAGCCGCACACGGTAATGTCCAGGTCCCTCGTGCTGCGCTTGCCCACGCCGACAAGCGAGCTGATGAGCACTCCGCCCTTGATGACGATGTTGTCTCGCCACATCGAGAGGGAGATGCGTTCCAACAGCCTCTCGAGCAGGTAGCTCTGCATCACCAGCTGCGAAAGGACGCCCTCGGCCTTCGCCCGGTTGCGGATGATGGCCTTGAGCTACATCGCGTTCTTCGTTCTCACAGCAGTACCTCCAGATAGCTTCGGATCTTCTTCTTCACTCCGAGCGCATGGGCGTAGCCAAGCAGCCTCTGGACATCCTTGCTGCCGCTGCGAGCGTATTGCCTCATGGCCGGGCTGACCACCTGCACGTCCACGATGCGCTGGCCGCAGACGACATCGCAGAGCGTCCACTTCAGGTCGTACGCCCGCACCTCGTTGCCATAGCTCGTCCTGACGCTTGTACGTCCCAGGTCGAGGACCTCATCGGCGCATGTCCTCACTTCGATGCCCGCCTCCCGCGCCTTGGTGGCCCGGTACGAGCGTGGGAAGGTCATGGTGAGCTGGAGGGGGATGCGGTCGGTGTAGCCGTGCAGAAAGAGCGCCGTCCCGTCCGAGAAGGTTCCCTTGGGGAAGCGGAGCTGCGCCACAAGGAACTCGTCCTTCCGGGCATCCGCCAGACAGTACACGCTGCGCTAGACGCGCTCGAGCTCTCCGACCTTCACCATGTCCGGGATACGCGCGCGAAGGATGCCGGCCTCAACCACTTGAGCCGTCGTCACCATCCCACCGTTCTCCTGCGCCAGATCAACGACAGCCTGCATGCCCATCACCCCCTATAGTCCGTTTACACTGAAAAAAGCTCTTCGGAGGTTTGTGTGGGTTGACGTCTCGGCGAAGACGCCAAGCTAGCGGCGGCGCCACTCGCGCAGGACCTGTTTTCCCTACCAGACGAGAGGCGGCCACCGAGGGGACGCCGCCGGCACGCCATGGTGGTTGGGGCACTCGTGCCACTCGACGCGGCTCGCGTCGCAACTCGCGCCACCCTCGCGTCGCAACAGTGTACACAAGTGTCCCAGAACGACACCGAGAGGCCGTTTTCGCCGATCTGTGTACACTCCTGCGTCCCCGCGCCTGCCCACAACGGCGCAACAGTGTACACAAATGCCCCAAAACGACTCCGAGAGGTCATTTTCGCCGATCTGTGTACACTCTTTCGCTCCCACAACTGCTCGCGCGACCGAGCGGGGCCACGGGTCCCACGAAGTCGACGGCCCCATGGCCCCGTGACGCCAGCGCGTTCGGACCTGAGGCCCACGCCACCGGGGCGGTGACGCAACCACCCACACGAACTCACGAAGCATCCTCTATACTGCGGAACTACGGGGGCCACCGCCCGGAGCTCGTCTTCCGAGACGATGCGATGGCAGGCGCCGCCGCAGCCAACCCGGAGGCGCTCTGGAAGCTCGAGAACCTCGGGGAGACGCGCCGATAGGGCCCGCCGCCTGCTATAATGTGCATTGGCGTCTGTCCGAGCGACTGGCGCCCGTGAAGATAGAAACGCAACGCGCGCTCGTACGCGCCAGAGCCGGTAGGTAGCCCGGCCGTCCCGCATCTGCGGGGTAAGTAACCCTCCCTCCTTGGGTTGTCCGTTCTTCGCGAGACGACATACAAAGGAGGAAGACCATGGAGCAATCCAGCATCACGCTGACCGTGCTGTTCGACGCACCCTTCTGGGTGGGCATCTTCGAGAGGGTCGAGGGCGGCGAGCTCGCGGTGGCGAAGGTCACCTTCGGCGCCGAGCCGAGCGACCTCGAGGTCCTAGACTTCGTGCTCGGGCACTTCTGCGACCTCAAGTTCAGCCCACCCGTGGCGGCGGAGGCACACCGCGTCGCCGAGAGCCCGAAGCGCAGGCAGCGGGCAGCCCGCAGGCAGGTAAGGGAGTCTGGCATCGGCACCAGGTCGCAACGGGCGCTGCAGGCGCAGCTTGAGGCGGCCAAGTCCGAGCGCAAGCGTGAGGGAAAGGAGCTCCGCGAGGCCGAGGAACGGCGCAAGTTCGACCTCAGGCAGGCAAAGCGTCGCGAGAAGCGTCGCGGCCACTAGAGGGCGGGACCGCGCTCGTTCCCCTCGCGCCACCACTGCACGTCGAAGCCGAGGTCCGGCCCCAGGGCGAGCAGGCGGGCCCCGACGGCGTTCTTTACGAGGTGACCGCGAGGCTCCGAGTTGCCCAACAGCAGCTCCCTCGAGCGGCCGGAAACCGCCGTCATGAGCGCCGTGTCGTAGACCATGAGCCTCGGCGAGGACTTCCTGCGCTCGATGGCCTTCGGGTGGTACTTCTTGAGGCCGCAGAGCACGCCCGCCTTGTCGATCAGGGTCAGGTAGTGCGCCAGCGTCGTCGTGTTGCCAGCGTCCTGCAGCTGGCCGAGCATCTTGTTGTAGAAGAGCTTCTGGCCAGAGAAGCGCGCCCCCAGGTCGAAAAGCGCACGCAAGAGCACCGGCTTGCGCACGTCCTCCTGCTCGAGCACGTCGTTGGATATCGTGGGCTCGATGATCGAGTCCGCATGTACACCCGCCAGCGCCTCTCGTCGACCACAAGGCGCGCTGCACCTGGGAAGCCCCCGAAGAACAGGAAGTCGTCGAGCGTGAACCCGAACGCCCCCCGGCACTCGGCAAGGTCCCAATGCGTGGAGCACAGCACCTCGAAGCGTCCCTTCAGCGAGTCCTCAAATCCCTTACGCAGGAGCAAGCTCGACGAGCCAGACAGCACGACCTTCAGGGGGCGTCCCTCGCGTTGATCGGCGTCCCAGAGCCCCTTCACCACGTTGGGCCATCCGCGCACCTTCTGCACCTCGTCGAGCACGAGAATGGCTGGTCTGTCCGAATCGCGCTGCAAGTTGCGCGCCTGTTGCCACTCCGTCCGCAGCCATTCCACGTCGGGAGCGATGACGTCATCAGCGCCCGCCGAGTGGGCGGGCTTGTCCACTCGGCGGGCGTCTGTGCGATTGCCGTTGACTTGCCGGTTTGGTGGGGACCAGCCACGACCTGGATGAGGGGGTTATCATCCTCCCGCATCCTCGCGGCGATGATCTCCACGATCTTGCGCTGGAACATCAAGGCTCGCCTCCTTTTATTTCGAATGATGATGTGTGATTTAACTCAATATAATGAGCAAAAATAAGACCTGAGATGAGGAATCGAGAGCAGCGATAAGGTCGAGAATACAGTAGAAGGCTCCGCGCTTCGCGTTGCCCATCAGCATGAGGAGCCCCCCGAACGCATATCAATCTCCAGCATTATCCTATGCTGCTTGAACAACTATTGATTATTCGCACGTTACGTGACCGGCACACCCAGCAGTGAGTGCACCGGTCCTCAGTCTCTTCGGCATTCCCCGTGCAGCACTCCCTAAGGTATTGCCATCCGATGCCCTCTTCGGCATCTCGGACTTCAACGGCACGCTCTCAAATCCCATCCCGCTCCATGCGATGCTCGGAGACTCCCGGGCAGCGCTTGCTGCTCGAGACTGCCTCGCGCCAAGACAGGTGAAGGCAACCTACGGTACCGGCTCCTCTGTCATGCTCATGGCAGGAGATGCCCCCATCCGGAGCACGCATGGCCTTGTCTCGAGCATTGCCTGGAGCCTCGAAGGCAGGCTCCCCTATGCGCTCGAAGGAAACCTCAGCTACACGGAGCCGTCGTCACCTGGCTGAAGAATAAGGTGCATCTGATCGAAAGCCCGGACGAGCTTGAGGGCCTGATCCAAGAGGCAAACCAGAATGATCGGAGCTACTTCGTGCCGGCCTTCACGGGCCTCGGTGCACCCCGGTGGGATAGTGGCGCCACGGACATGCTCGCAGGCGTCACGACGCTCACCGGCAGGGCAGAGATCGTAAAGGCCTGTACCGGGTGCATCCCCCACCAGATAGCAGATGCGCTCGATGCACTCAGGGCAGATGGCGGCGTCACAAAGAATGCCCACCTCATGCAGTTCCATGCAGACATGGCAGACAGCTCGGTCGAGGCCTCAAAGCTCGCCGAGCTCTCTGCCGCAGGAGCCGCCTTCGCTGCAAGCCATTCAGCTGGTCTCTGGACCACAAACGCAATTCATGAACGGTACGGACATAAGACCTATATGCCCCAGATGGCAGACACAGTGAGGCGGAGCAAGCGCTCTGGCAGGCGGGCGGCCTTTCGACAGGTCCGCTGCCATATAGCTGACCTATCTGGGTAGAACACGCAACGGACACACAGCGCAGGGCCAGTGGGAAGCTGGCCCTGCCGCACAGGAAAGGGAATATGCATGGCTGGATACAAGACCTTCACCTCGGCCACCGATATGGGGCCCTATGTCTCGAAGCTCATCCTCGAGCTCCCCGAGAAGGTACACACAAAATTCGTGGACAGGCAGGGCTTCAGCGTCTATGTGGAGCGCAAGGATGCAGAGACCAGCGAGGTCGTGCTCGCAAAGGAGCACCATACGGACGAGTGCGCCTTCCCTTCGAAGGGCTACATTCCCGTGCTTGCTGCCTATGCCTCTGACAGCGAAGGCAACCCGCAGACCGAGGGCTCCTCTATCGCGCTCAAGCTCCCCGAAGAGCTCCTCACGAAAAGGATCGATGGAACGCTCACCCGTGGCTACATCCGCCCGATGAGCTTCCGCATCACGCAGACGAAGGAGATCCCGAGTGAAGGGCCCGGAGAGGCTCCGCTCACAGGCATGATATTCGATATCGATAGGGGAGACGTCTGCCCCGATCTTACTGGCTGGGACCTCACGGGCTCCGGCATCTTCGATGATATTGATATGAACTACGGTTTCTTCACGCCCGATCTCATTACAGTCAATGCTGCACGTGCAACCCGTCCGTTCACGCCGCTTCCTCCTGTCGAGAAGGTGCCGCTCCTCGTCTGGCTCCATGGTGCAGGAGAAGGGCAGGAGCCCTACCGTACCGTTATGGGCAACCGCGTGACGGCGCTCTCCTCCCCCGACATCCAGGAAAAGCTCGGCGGTGCCGCCTACATCCTTGCCCCTTCGAGCCCGACCTACTGGATGGACTCAGGCTCGGGAGAAATTGCAGATGACAACAAGTCCATCTACACGAAGGCGCTGAAGAACCTGATCGATGAGTTCATAGAAGCGCGTCCCGACATCGACCACAAGCGCATCTATGTGGGTGGACTCTCGAACGGCGGATTTATGGCCATGAGACTGGTGGCAGACTATCCGGGATTCTTTGCCGCAGGCGTCCCCATCTGTGCTCCCTGGGTCGCATCCCTGGCAACAGACGACGAGATGAAGTCGATTGCCAAGACGCCCCTCTGGTTCGTGCAGTCTGCTGACGACCCGATCGTGACGGCAGATGTCCATACCTTGGCAAACTATAGGAGACTCAAGGAGCTCGGTGCCACAGACGTACATATCACCTGCTTCGACCACATCGAGGACGAGACTGGGCGCTACCACGACAAGTTCGGCCAGCCCCAGCGCTACATCGGCCACTTCGCCTGGATTCCTGCCTATCACGATACGGTGAAGACGGAGCTCGACGGCACAAACGTGCTGGTGGGCGGTGTCCCCGTCACCCTCTGGCAGTGGGTCGGTCTCCATCGGCTGACGTAGACTCAGAAAACGCGCTCCCGTACGCAGGCGACCCGGCTCCTGATGAGTCGAGCCGCTCTTTTCTGATCGCATCACTCCATATGCTTCGGAGCGCCCTTCTCTCTGCACCGCTTCCGTACTCCGTGGACGATTACGTCTGCCACAACGGCCAGAAGGACAAGGACCGACCGCTCAAGCACGCCTCGATGCCCTTTCACGAGTTGCCTGCTCCTCTACCTCCTTAGACACGCTACGCCCTCTAGCAAGTGGACGAGGAGCCCATGGTCATTCACCCCACAGGGCTTGCAGGCGACAGATGAAGAACGCCCGAGCGATGTTCCCCCGCACCGCGAAGAACGAGCGCATGGATACCAAGGTTTGAGCGGAGCGTCTACGAGGACAGGACCGAGGGCTGGGACGCCGAGAGGCAACTCAAGGTGCGGGTTTTGCGCAGGATATGACGTAGAGCAACATGAGGGACAGTCGAGCCACAGCGGCCAAGGCCGCCCGCAGGATGCCGACGATAGCCAACGAGGACGCATGGAGAAGGGCATGCTGCTCGAATAAGGGACAAGGAGCTGTCAGGCATACAATGGACAAAGGGTCAAGCAGAAGAGTTCGAGGTGGATGATATGCTCGCACGTATCGTGCTGTGGGTCATATTCGCGGTGTGCGCCGCCATGACCGTCGCCTTTCTGTCCGGTCACGGAGCAAACCTTATCGCGGGCTACAACACTGCCACCGAGGCGGAGAAGGAGACGGTGAACGAGCGGAAGCTGCTCCGGGTCATGGGTGGAGGGATGCTCGTGGCCACGCTCGTCATTTTCGTCTTGGCACTGCTGGGAGGGGCGGCCCCCATGGTGCTCGTGTGCGTGTCAACCGCCGTCATCGCAGTTGACAGCGTCGCAATGGTCTACCTCGCAAACACGAAGTGCAAAAAGTAGCGGCAAGTTACCCGCGATGCTGTTGCCGATACCGTTGCTTTCGTTGGCTTTGGTCCTTAGGAAAAGAAGAAGTACTCCGGACGTCTCTGGGTGGATGCACGACATGAGCGCAGACGGCTATGCGCCCAAGAGCTGCTCTAAGGCCTTCCGCCTATTCAAGCAGGCGCTCAAGTGGGCCGTGGCGCAGGACCTCATAGCGAAGAACCCCTACGACTTCTGCAAGCCGCCCAAGCGCGTGAAGACGCCCATCAACGCCCTCTCGCGTGAGGAGCGCACGCGCATGCTGCGCCTCGCCATGGAGGCTGAGCCTCAGCCTCTGGGCTTTGCGGTGGAGATAGCCCTCACCACGGGCATGAGGCGCGGCGAGGTCTGCGCCCTCAGGTGGTCCGACCTATCCGACGACGGCACCATAACCGTGAGCCACGCCCTGGGAAACGGTCCGGGCGGCTTCTACGTGAAGGAGCCCAAGACCGGGAGCTCCGTCAGGACAATCCCCCTCACCAAGCACCTGAACACGATGCTCTCCGCTAGGCGCCGCGACGCGGAGCGCGTGGCGCGCGAGATGGGCGTGTCGCTGGGTGATCCGTATATTCTGGGAACGCAGGAGGAGAAGAGCCGGCCCTACAACCCCACGCAGCTCGGGAAGGACTTCGCCGCCTTCTGCAAGATGAACGGCTTCAAGTGCACCTTCCACGGCCTCAGGCACACCTTCGCCACCATGATGATTGCCGGCGGCTGCGACGTGAGGACCGTTGCGAGCTACCTGGGGCACGCCAGCGTATCCATGACCCAGGATATCTACGCCGACGTGGACCCGGATGCGAAGCGTGCGGCTGTGGACAAGGTGGCGGACTCGTTCGACGTAGACCTCGACTCGCTCTACGACTTCCCGAGCCCCGCCGCAGCGCCAAGCGCTGGTGCTGGCGCACTCACGTTCTCGGTGGATCAGCTCAAGGCAATGCTCGCCGCCGCAGAGGAGAAGGAGGTAGGCCATGGGTGTCTCTAGGCTCGTCTGGCGCTTCGTGCGCTGGCTCTTCCGCGCTATCTCGCGCTGGATGTGAGCGCGCTTGATAGAATTGCATCATCGGTTCGAGGAGGAAGACTACGGCCATGGCTGAAAAAGAACCCGCTAGGAATGAATCTGCAATCATCGCCTCCAACGATGCGCAGATCAGGGACATGATCTACACCGTGCGAGGCTAGCAGGTCATGCTCGACAGCGACCTTGCCGAACTGTACGAGGTCGAGACCGGCGCCCTCAGCCGCGCCGCCAAGCGCAATGAGGACCGCTTTCCCGAGGACTTCCGCTTCAGGCTCACTGACGATGAGTACGAATACTTGAGGTGCCAAATTGGCATCTCAAGCGATGACCTGCAGAAATTCGCAGCTGGCGGCCGCCGTTACATGCCTTATGTGTACACCGAGCAAGGCGTGGCGATGCTCTCGGGCGTGCTCCGCAGCAGGGTCGCAATTGATGCAAGCGTCCGCATCATGCGCGCCTTCGTAGAGATGCGACACTTCATCGCAGACAACGCCCATATGTTCGAGCAGATCCGCACGGTTGAGCTCAGACAGCTCAAATATCAGAAGAGCACCGACGAGCGCTTCGAGCGTGTCTTCGACTACATGGAGACTCACGAGGCGCCGAGCCAGAAGGTCTTCTTCGAGGGACAGGTCTACGATGCGTTCGAGCTGCTGGTTTCCCTCGTGCAGAGAGCCAAGCGCAAAATCGTCCTGATTGACGGCTACGTGGACACGGGGACGCTCAACATCCTCGCTAAGAAGAGGCAAGGCGTCTCCGTCACCGTGTGGACGCACCCAAAGACCAGCCTCACCAAGTGTGACGTCGAGACCTTCAACGCGCAGTACTCCACGCTCGAGATCAGGCACACGGCCTCGTTCCATGACCGCTTCCTCATCCTAGACGGTATCGAGGGCTACCTGGTGGGGGCGTCGCTGAAGGACGCAGGCAAGAAGAGCTTCGCGGTCGCCAAACTTGAGGACTCCGCCGTCGTTGGCTCGATTGTCGCCGCGCTTGACAAGTAGAAAATGAGATCTCTAGCTCTAAGGTCACAGAATGTGACAGACGGTCTCGACGCTGCTCGGCCACGCGGACCCCGCCATGACACTACGCGCCTACACCGACAACCTCGAGGACGGCAAGCGTACCCAGATGGAGAAGCTGGACGGACTGCTGTAGAGACGGGACCGCGAGGTTCGACAGGTCCGACATACTCCGACAAAGTCACGGCAGGGCTATGACGCGATGGAAACTTCGGAACCAGACTCAACGCGTCGCAGGTAAACGGGCTACGCGGAATAGGCCCAAGGGGTTCTTCGGGGCTTCGACAAGGTACGACAAGGTACGACAAGGAGGATTCTACCTCAGCGCATAGAACTGACGGGGGTCGTTGATCGAGGAGCCGTGCCACTCAAGCAGGCCCTCTGGCCCGGCAATGCCCTTAAGCACTCTGGTGGCGGTTCTCTGGCTGCGGCCAATGCGCTCAGCGAGCTCCTTGGCCGTGACCCTCCCATTCGTGAAGGCGAGGCGCACCGCCGCCAGCTCGTACTCGTCGAGCGCGGAGACCACCCCTTCGGTCAACCTGTCCTCGAGGGCCTCATGTCGTCTCACCGTGCGCGCGACGATGTTGTTCTCGAGCGTCAGCTGGACCTTGGCGCCGCCCGGCTCGGAGTAGGTGGGGTCCTTGAGCAGCATGCTCTGCATCTCGCTGTAGATGCGCGGCACGCCCTCGTTGAGCTCGCGAACCCAGCCGAACTCGACGAGGGTACGCGCTATGCGCGGATTACGCGAGTAGCGCGTCGTCATCATGTTGTCGAGCGTCACGATGTTGGGCAGCGCACCCGGACTCACGATCTCCAAGCGGTCGTCGAAGACCGAGACGCGCACGTAGTCGCCGCGATAGGCGTAGTCGCGTGACGGCATTCACAAGTCCCTCGAACCACGCAAACTCAGGGTACTCCGGGACCGTTCGGAACTTGCCATCCGACGCCAGGAACTGGAACTCTCGCAGCATACCGGAGATAAGCGAGTATGCGCCCTCGATGACCCTGGGAAGAGGGCCGCAGAACACGCGTTCCTTCGTGATGTTGAGGCGCTTACCAGTCTCGGCCCTCGTGCCATCGTAGCGCAGCACGCGCGCCTGGGGCATCATCGCAGACGGATCGCTCGCGAAGAGCAGTGCGCCCGCGACTGTCAGCTTGCCGTCACGCATGAAGCGCCTGGATCTAAGCACCTGCTCGTCAGGAAGGTCGGTCCCAAGGACCCCCTTTTACCTATCCAGGACCTCATGGTCGACGTCCTCTATCGAGGAGTCCTCGATGAGCTCGTCCTCGAAGGCGCGCTGGCCCTTATCGTACTCGAGGGCCAAGACCTGCCCGCGGGTCAGCCTAACGTTCCTGTCATTCTGCCGCAGGAAGACCTCGCCGTCGCTCAAGCGGGAGATGACGTGGCTCGAGGACGCCTCGATGTCCAAGACGAGCACTATGTCATCCTCGCCGGCCGAATTGGTCACGGAGACGCGCTCGGCGCGGACGATGGGGCTCGGGAAGCAGGTGGCGAGCGGCGCCCTCTCGAAGTCCTCGATGTTACGGGCGCCGTTTCTCCTGAAGCCCGTGATATCGCCGCCGTCCTCGATGCCGATGACGAGCTTGCCGCCCGATGCGTTGGCGAAGGCGCTGATATGCTTGGCAATCTCCCTGTCATCCTTGCGGGCGCTTTTGCGGTGCCGCCCGAGCCACGGGGAGCGCCAAAGGGGCGCCCCACAAGCTTAGGGGCCAATCATGGGAAACAGGGCAGTCATCACCACGAAGGAGCATGAGATCGGCGTCTACCTGCACTGGAACGCGGCAAGGACACGGTCGCACCACTGCTCAGGTACTGCGAGCTACAGGGCTACCGCCCACCGAGCGGAGACTGCTACGGATGGGCACGGATCTGCCAGGTGATGGGCAACTTCTTCGGGAGCGGCCTGTGCTTGGGAATCGACCGGGTCGAGCAATTAGGCGACCAGGGCGACAACGGCGCCTACGTCATCGACGGCCGGGAGATTGTTGGCCACGAGAAGCTCTACGACGGCTTCGCCGAGCAGGACCAATACGACTTCGACGAGATACTCCGAACGTTCGACCTCGATGCCTAAGGACGAGCGGCTCGGCGAGTACCTGAACGCGATCGAGGTGCGCGCGGCCGAGATCGAGCTGGGCGACGAAGTTTGGATGGAAACGGCGAACGGCCGCAAGGCTCTCCCGGTCATGGGCTTCGCCGAGCGTCCCGTCCCCCTCTCACAAGGTGGCAGAAGGCTCGAGCACAGTCCGTACGTCGCGCTCTGCGAGAGAGACGGCGACTACACCTGGAATCCCAACAACTTCCCGAAAGGAGACGTCCTGCGCGTGCGGCGGAGGGCGTAGCAACTGCCGGGGCGCGCCAGATCGACCCCTGTACCCGAAACGTTCGCCTAGCGGGCCTCTCTGCAGAGGGCGTGTCCTCCTGGATGTGCGACATGAGCGCCGACGGATACGCGCTCACCAAGCACCTGGAGACAACGCTCTCCGCCAAGCGCCGCGACGCCGAGCGCGTGGCGCACGAGACGGGAGTGGCGCGCGGCGACCCCTGTGCACCGGGAACGCGGGGGAGTGGGCCTGCCCTGCAACCCAGCTCGGCTCGGCAAGGACCTCTCGGCCCTCCGCAGGGCGAACGGCCTTAGCTGCGCGTTCCACGACCTCAGGCACACCCTCGCCACCATGATGATAGCGGGCGGGCGCGACGTGAGGACCGCGGCGAGCTGCCTGGGGCACGCGAGCGCGTCGATGACCCCGGACATCCACGCCGACGTCGACCCAAAGGCCAAGCGGGCAGCCGTGGACAGGGTGGCGGACTCCTTCGACGCGGACCTCGACCCGCCCTACGACTTCCCCAGCCCCCGCTGCGGCGTCGAGCGCTGGTGCCGGCGGCCTCACCTTCTCGGTGGAGCAGCTCAGGGCCATGCTCGCCTTCGCAGAGGGGAAGGGAGCTTCCCGTGGGCGTCCTTAGGCTCGCCTGGAGCTTCGTGCGCCGGCTCTTCCGCGCCATGTCTCGGCGGATGTGATTGGATGGGACTCTCAGATTTGCAGTTAATATCATATGGCAATAGTTACAACTTGTACCCGTTTCCACTATACTTCGTCTGCATGAAGTTCAAAGAGTACATAGCATCGCATCAGGCGTTCACGACGGGCGACCTTTACGCCATCGCCACGAGGGAGACCGCGCGGACGCTTCTGCGACGCGCCCTCAAGTCGGGCGAGGTCGAGCGGGTGCGCCGGGGCGCCTATGTCTCCAAGACCGGCAAGTTCCTCGGCGAGGCGCCCGACCCGTTCCTCGTGGCCAAGACCGTCGATCCCGAGGCGATCGTCTCGTATCACTCGGCGCTCGTGGCTCACGGCGTCGCGCACAATGTCGGCTTCGAGTGCTCGTTCAGGTCCGCAACAGTGCGCTCGCCATTTGAGTACGGGGACGTCCGCTACGTCCCCTTCGGTGCCGGCGGCGATCCGCGTGTGCAGACCATGCGCTCGAGGTCCTACGGTGCGGTCAGGGTGACCACGCGCGAGCAGACGCTCATCGATTGCCTGATGTACCCCAAAAGAGCCGGCGGCGCAGAGGAGGCGTTGCGCTCCTGCTCGGCCTTTCCCTACCTCGACCTAGAAGCCCTGACCGAGATCCTTGGCAGCGCACCTGCCGCCGTCGTCGCCCGGGCGGGCTGGCTCCTCGAAGCGAAGCGGGGCGACTGGGGCATAGCCGACGAGACGCTCTCAGCGCTCGAAGGGCGACTTCGGCGCGGCCCATCCAAGTTGGATCCGAAATCACAGGAGAACAGGGGCTGGAGCCGTCGCTGGAGGTTGTACCTGCCCGAAAGTGAGGAGGAGGTCCTGTCGTGGACATCATGAGCACCGACGAGTTCGAGCCGAGGACCGTGGACAAGGTCGAGCGCCTGCTCGACCTCCTGGACGAGATGGAACGCCACCCCGCCCTCAAAGGCAAGCTGGCGCTGCACGGCGGCACCGCCATCAACCTCTTCATGCTCGACGTACCGAGGCTCTCGGTCGACATCGACGTCTCCTACATCAGCAGCGTCTCGCGCGAGGGCATGCTCGCCGACAGGCCGCACGTCGAGGACGGCATAGAGGCCGTCGCACAGGCACAGGGCTATGCGGTAGAGGCACACCCCGGCGGGCATGCTGGACGTACCTTCCTCTTGCGCTACCGTGGCGACTGGGGCGTCGACCACGTCAAGGCCGACTGCATCTACATGAACCGCTCTCCCATCCTGCAGCCCGTGTTGCGAGAGACGCCCGTGAGGCCGGGCGCTATGGTGCGCACGCTCGCGGACGCCGAGCTCGCGGCCGGCAAGGTGAAGGCGTTCTTCGACCGTGTGAAGGTCCGCGACCTCTACGACATCTCCAACCTGAGGGGCGTCTACGAGACACTCGAACCCGGCGAGCAGGAGAGGGTCCACCGGCTGGCCCTGTACTACGCCTCGCTCTCCGCGTGCTTTCCAAAGCCCTTCGAGGGAAGGGAGCAGCGCTTCGCGGACAGACTTTCCGAGCTCGCAGACCAGCTCTACCCCATGCTCCGCTCGTCGATAGAGCACCCGACGCTTGAGGCCCTCATGGAGGACGCCAAGCGCTTCGTCGCTGACTGGATCCTTCCCAAGACGGATAGAGAGCGCGAGTATCTGGAACGGCTGGCGGCCGGAGACTATCGCCCGGAGCTCGTCTTCCAAGACGAGTCGATGGCCAAGGCCGCCGCCGTCAATCCCGAGGCGCTCTGGAAACTCGAGAACCTCAGGAAGATACCCCGATAGAACAACCTGCCCGATCCCCAAGGCCCAAGGCAGTCGCCTGGGCCAACCTCCTCGTCGAGAGGACCGACGCGGCGGAGCAGTGGCCCTCTAGGCCACCGCCAGACACGATGACGAACGGGCACTGAGGCCTCCATGCCACAGACGAGCAACGCCACCACGGCGCAAAGCACCCCGCGCACTTCACGGGCATGACAGCTGTGCATCGTGCGTCACCCGCACAACCACGCCGTCGCCCAGCGGAGTCGACGCGACCCTGAGCACATCACACCTCCACCACACGCTCCAGTGCACAGGCACACCAAACCCCGCAGCGACCACATCACCCCATTCCCACGAGCTGCCTCCGCACGCTGCCCCACCCCGCCTTGGGAGCGAAGACTCGCCCACGGACGTTTCCGCGCAAGGGCCGCGAAAACTTTCCGAAGGGCCGCAGGCGATCCTTCAGGAAACTCCAGCGCATCCGCGTTTTGCCTACACACCCTACACAGGCGCTTGCCCGCAGGCGTCATCCACCCCGCAAGGCGCGCCAAGGGGCGGGCCCCAACACGAGGAGGCAGATAGTCATGGGAAAGAGCATCGACGAGAGGTCGCACGAGACGGAGTGCGCACGTGATGCCCTCATCGTTGAGCTCGAGCTCTTGGGAGGGGCGCCGTCCTCCAACGTCTCCCTCAGGGACTTCATGGCCTCGTTCATGCGCCACAAGGAGGACTCCGGCACCATCGAGCCCTCCACGGTGCGGGGCTACCGCGCCGAGACGCGCATCATCTGCCGCTACCTCGGCAGCGTGAGGCTCGCCGTGCTCTTCATACCGGGCGCGTCCTCCTGGATGCGCGACATGGGCGCCGACGGATGCGCGCCCCCTCCCGACCAGACGCCAGACGCAATGACATAGCGGGCGCCGCAGCCCACACATCACAGGAGGGCGGTGCCACAACGACTATGAGCGCACCCGGGCATCATCACGGGCACAGCCACCGCATATTACGCAGCGCTCGGGAGTCAGTCCGCTGCCTACGCGAGCCGAACCCCCCTCGCCGTGGCGGACCGTGCGTGCACGCCCATCCTTAACAGCGCGAACCATAATCAGAGCTGATGGTGTATTCCACCATGGCGACCCCTTCCATGAATGCGGCGCGAACGCCTCTTGCAACGACGGCAGAAGCTTACCGCGAACCACGGGCCCGAGGGCATGCGCCGAAGGGCGCTCATCTTTCATGCCGAGGGAAAGTCGTTTCCCATCCGGATGCCGATGCCTGGTGATCGTCGGCGAGACGCGCGACGTCTTTGTCCGCCGTCACCCCAGCTCCTTCACGAGCCCGCCAAAACCTGCTGCCTGTCCCAAGCTCGCCTTCGCCAGACCGCCTTCATAGAATGAGATGAGCTCGGAGACGAACGCCTGGGCGGACCGACGATCCAGACCGTGTCGCAGTGTCTCGAACATGCCATCGAAGAAGCCGCGCGTGAGCACGTGGACAAGCAGCCGCTGGTCGTCATCAAGAGGCATCCCCAAAACGTCGGACTGGGCGTAGATGCGCCGGCAAGGCTGTTCGGCGACCTTTTCCACGTAGTGCTCGAACGCGGTGCCCGCCGAGGCATCCAGCAGCAGCATGAACGCGTCGCGGTTGTCGAACATCAAGTCGACTAGTTCCTCATATACGGAGTGCGAGAACAGCTCGCGTTCTCGGATTGACTCGTTCCCCATGTCGAAATACCTATCGTAGCCCGCCATGAGGGTTTCCATGAACTTGCCTGCCGCCGGCCCAACCAACGCGGCGAACAGTCCTTCTTTGCTGCCGAAACGCGTGTACACGGTGTGCGTGGTCACTCCCGAATCGAGGGCGATGGTGCGCAGCGACGCATTCGCGAACCCATGCCGGGAAAACTCCCTCCGCGCGCTTGCAAGAAGCTTTTCCGTTGTGCCTTCGGCACGTTTCGCCACGCGACACCCCTCTTTCACCTAGGGATCGAATTAGATCCGACCTCGTTATTATAGGGTAGGCATGATGTCCCTGCTTTGTTGCTTTGCCTGCGGCCGCTCCAGCACGCGCCCGCGCCCCGTGCGAAAGCCCCTTGCCTTGACCGACGGTGGCCGCGCTAGCCAACGATGCGCGAGAAGTGCTTGGCGAACAGCCTGCGCCCTAAAAGGGTTCCTGCCACGGCGCCCACCGTCGTCGCGGCGCCGAACGCCATCAGAAGCGGCCACTGCACGCATCCGGCGAGCGTCGCCATGTAGTCGACGCCGTAGCTCTTGACCGCTGAATCCATGTAGCCTTCCATGGAGAATGCGATCGGCGACATGAAGCCGAACCAGATAGGCAACGCGAACAGGACGTATCCTGCGACGATGAGGGGAAAACTCTTGTACCTGCCTGCCGACACGACCACTTCACCCACAATGCCGGCCATTAGAACGAACAACGGAACGGGCCCGTATGCCCCTATGAGGAAGTTAACCAGCGCCGAGATGGCGCCGAGGCCGAACACGGCCCCGCGTTTGGGGACCTTTGTCACGATGTAGACGAAGATGATGCCACCGGGGATGAAGCCGACAAGGCCGAACAGCGGGAATCCGACGGCGGACAGGCCACCTATCGCGCCCACGATGAACAGCACCGCCGTATGCAAGAGGGCGAAGATGCCCACGGTGACGTAGTCTTTGGTCGACATCTTCTTGCCTGTGCCGCCCGTTCTCACGGCCTGCGCCGGCATTCCCGCATCTTTGTTCTCTTCCATTCTTCCTTCCTTTCGGTCGAAGGGAGCCTGTGGATCTTGCCCTCTCGGCTCACCCTTTGCTCACCCGATCGAAAACCACGCGCGCAGGAGCGCCGCATGCTCTGTGTCAAGCGGATACGTGCAGGTCACCCGGCCGGATTCCAGCACCGCGATATCGTCGGCCATACGGCAGATGAACTCGTAGTCATGCGTTATGACCAAGACGCGCGTTCCTCTGCGCGCCAAGCGCCTTATCGCCTGGGCGATCCGCTGCATGTTGACGAAGTCGAGCCCGCTTGTCGGCTCGTCGAGTATCACCACGTCGGGCTCCGCCACGATCGCCGTGGCGATGGCGAGGCGTTGCTTCTCGCCTCCCGAAAGCG
>ERZ773005.530-NODE-530-length-28362-cov-26.027908_pt1 | contig 28362 bp, 27 predicted proteins | sample MGYA00580666_ERZ773005 | MGnify/ENA primary metagenome ERZ773005 (study PRJEB29015, sample SAMEA2737999) | human oral metagenome | biome: human oral; feature: human-associated habitat; material: dental | place: China | collected 2061 ...
AACTTTGATAATCTTTCCTTGACTCACAATCTTCCTCCATTCTTGGGAGATTTTTGTTCCTTCTCCATGAAAACCAAAGCTCAAATCAAGTAGTAGTTTGGATTTCATTTCCAAAGAGTGTTATTGTTTTTTTATTTTAAAAATCAGATAAGGCTTTTATTTGCTGGCCCTTTTCGTCGAAATTGTCTGGGCTTAGCCATTTTTCTAGACGTCTCCTGACGGCCGGCCAATCCTTGTCAATCATAGACAGCCAGTCCGTGTCTCGGTTACGCCCCTTATAGACAAGAGCCTGACGAAACCTACCTTCGTAGGTGAAACCAAGCCGCTCTGCTGCCCGTCTTGAAGGCTGATTGAGGGAGTCGCATTTCCATTCATAGCGGCGATACTCCAGCTCTTCAAAGACATAGCGTGCCAGTAAGTACTGAGCTTCCGTAGCCAGTCTGGTGCGCTTCAGTTTGGGCGAATAGGTCACCGCTCCCACTTCGATAACGCGGTTATTTCGGTCAATCCTCATCAAGGCAAAAGTTCCTAAAGTCTTACCGCTCTCCTTGTCCACAATCGCATAGTGAAAACGATCCTGTGCTGCCAGCATCTGTTCTAGCTTCTGGGACCATTCTTCCTGACTTTGGACAGGATTTTGAAAGAGATAGGTCCACATATCCGCAGGAGAATCCGGACCATACACTTCATACAAATCCGCCCCATGCTTGTCCTTGGACAAACGCTCGATAATAACATACTGCCCTTCGATTCGCTCTAGGTTGGGCAAGTCTCCCGGTTGAAAATCCGGCAGAGCATCCCCAATAGGCTGACCTAGTTCATTCATTCGCATAAAAACCTCACAATATATCCTGTCCAACAGCCTTTTCGACATTTTCATGAATCCGCGAAAGAGCCAGTCCCGTGCTCCCCTTATGGGTAGGAATGAGCACAAGAGCAGGGATCTCCAGCTGGTCATAGTAGGCCAGGGTTTCTGGAATATCCGCAGCCATATCCTCCGTCAGATAGATAATGCCGAAATCTTCACGGGCTAGCCGACGCAAAGTATTAATCGTCTCCTGAGCTTCCTTCACTGGAAAGGTCTGAAAACCAATCAGCTTAAATGGGAGAATGGTGTCGCGATTCCCCACGACAGCAATCTTGTAGCTAGTCTTGTCCATAAATCGGTCGCATCCTTTCTCTGATAAGCTCTACCGGTAGCTGATTGTCCATACCGGTCAAAATCAACCGCAGGTTCTTAACTTCCAACTCCTTACCCAACAGATAGCGGGCCAGAGGGAGCGGTCCATCTGTCTCAAACTGACCAGCCGCCAGCGACTTAGCCTGCAAGAGGTCCGCTAGATATTCTAACTCTACTGTCGTCAAGGTCTGGTTCCGCATTTTTTCCTCATAGGAGCGCAGTTCCAGATCGTAACCGCAGGGATTGACCTGGCTAAACCAAGTCAAGAAATCCCCCTGCTCTGCCATGGCAATCCAGTTGGCAGCAGAAAGACTTCCTTCATCAGACAGGAGCTGCCTCATAAAGCTACGCGGTTTCTCCAAGCCAACAGCCCGCTTGACGGTGATGGCATTGTAAAAATCAATAGTCAGATTCACCAGCTGCAGCAGACGGTCATCTTCCAATTCCTGTGTCAGGCGCTTGAGATGCTGGAAATAAGCCATGTCCATGCCAATCTCCAGCACGCGCACATCCTGATAATCCTGGTATTCCTGCCAGGTCGCAAGCACCTCGTCTAGCATGAAATCTGGACAATACTCAGCCGAAAAGGCCATAACTAGGTGCTCTAAAACCTCCAGCGAATAGGCCCCCACCGGCATCAGCAAATGCTCCAGGGACTGACCTGTCGCCCGACCCTTGAGAAAAACTTTGAGATTGTGGTAGGTATAGCGGAGCGTGAAAATCTCCACCAGCTCCTTACTTGGACTGATCTCAAGCGCCCAATTATAAACGGAATACAAATGCTTCATCAGTACTTGCTCAATGGAATTGAGATCCTTGATGGCATCAGCATCCATGGCATAGACCGTTCCCTGCAGAAGAGCCGAACGGCTGGCAGCATCGTCAGTCTGCAGCAACTGATCATATTGCTGGGGCGTCAAAAAGGAAGCCTCCTGCACACTAATGGCTGTATTGACTTGAGAGAAGCTTGTTTCACTCATGGTCCGCCTCCTATTCTGCCTGGTCTTTGAAAATGTCCTGAGCCAGACGGTAGCTTTCCTCCTGCCAGACAGAGTCCAGCAAGTCGCGATAGAGATAACTATCATCCACTCGTCCTTGGCTCAATACAAAGCCTGCCTGACCGGCTATGGACTGGTCTGAAAAGTGTACTTGCGGAAAGGCTTTTTTCAAGTCTTCTAACTGGCTGGAGCTGAATTTCTCAGCTGATAGAGCACCGAAAACTAGTGCCATCTCTTCCTCTGGGTATTTGGCCAGGACACTCTTTAGAAAATGCTCTTCTTCAGCTGGTGGCCAAGCCGCCATCTGAGCATAGGCCTCCTCAAAAAGCTCTCTGAGAACCCGCTGCTTTATGACCAGAGTAGACTGGCGCTTTTGATTTTCCAGCTGCTGAATATCGCGCTGACTGCGCCGACTGATTTCTTTCAGCTGCTGCTCCCTCTGTCCAAGCTTTTGCCGAACTAGCTGGGCCTCACGTTCCTTGGCTTCCTGTTCTATTTTCTCAGTAGCCTCGGCCAAAAGCAGACGCCCCTTTTCGTGAGCTTGCTCCAAGACAGAAACTTTGAGATCTGACATGTCAGACATAAAAGCCTCCTTACTTCACATTCAGAACCATGATGAAGGATACAACGAAGGCCAAGATCGCGTAGGTTTCAACCATAGCCGCTAGGATAACCCCTTTCATGACCTCTTCCGGACGCTTGGCCAAAATCTGAATACCAGCTGTCGCCACTCGTCCTTGATGCTTGGCTGAAAAGTAACCAACAATCGCAACTGGCAGAGCTGCTAGGAAATAAGCCACGCCTGATTGCAGAGCCAATTCCGGCTTGATATTAAAGAAGACGGTAATCCCGATAACAAAGCCGTAGAGACCTTGGGTACCTGGCAAAAGCTGCAGAATCAGAGCTTGAGCGAATTTTTCTGGCTGCTCTTTCAAGAGGGCTGCCGCTGCCTGACCAGTGCTTCCAACACCCAGAGCTGAGCCCATTCCGCTGAGAAAGACCGCCAAAGCTACTCCCAGACCTGCAAAAAAGGCGCCGCCGTAAGTTCCAAAATATGATGCTAAATGTTCCATGATTTACTCCTATGAAAATGCTGTAACCGTCGTAAAATCAACAGCTAGTTGAATGAATGTTGCTTGTTTTGATGTTTTAGAAAGTGTATTTCAAAAGATGAGTTTCTCATCTTTTATCATAGTTCCTAATCTTTATTTCTTGCTTTGCTGAACGTATTTCTCACTAGGCTTGAGCGGAGTGAAAGGCTTGCCGCCGCCGTCATAGAATTTTCCGAAGAATTCCACGAAAATCAAACGCGCTCCGTGTACATAACCGGACAGAAAAGATAGAAACATATTGACCAAATGCAGGGCAATAAAGAGCAGAATGCCAATGCTAAAGCGAGCGACAAGTGGAAAGAGGCTGACAATCAGGTTAAAAGCCGAGCCAATGCTGGCTCCCGAAAGCCCCAGAGCCATCAGCCGCGTAAAGCTGACAAGGTCCCCTACATAACCACTGACATTGTAGAGATTAAAGAGACCTGAGCCCAATCCTGCCAAGCTCTTAGCACTGACAATAGATACTGCCAGTATGCCCAGAGCATTGATGATGGCCAGCCACTGACCAATCATTGCTGCAAAGGCCAAGGATGGGAAGAAATTTCCCAAGGCCAAGAGTAGCAGCCCCAGCAAAATCAGCACCCAAGCAAAACCTGCATTGTAAGCTTCTGCATAATCCTTAAGGCGAATATTTTTCAGACCGCTGAGGAAGAGGCCCGCCAGCACTGTAATGAAGCCGAAGACGACCGAAATAACCAGAATCGTCATGGCGTCGGAGCTGGTGCTAATCAGAGCGAAGGGTAGTTCAAAGCCAAAGAAAGAACCATAAACCAGTCCCCAGATGATGACTGCCACACCCAGCAGGCGGAAGAATCGCAGATTCTTAGCCAGTCCCGGCTTGACATGTAAGAAGTGCAGCGCCAGGCTAGTGCCCAAAAAGAGCAAAAGGCCGTAGCCAATGTCGGCAACCATCATGCCAAAGAATACAAAATAAAATAGGGAAACGACGGGGGTAGGATCCTTGTCACCATATTTAGGCAAGGAATACATCTCCGTCACTAGCTCGAAAGGCTCCACCAAGGCATTGTTTTTAAGCTTTGTCGGAACCTTATCTTCCTCGTCCTCTCGAATCTCTCTGACCTGAATGAGAATGCTCTGGCCAAACTGCTCTGTCAAGCAAGCCTCAAGAGCTTGCACTTGATTGCTTTCAATCCAGCCTTCCAAGGCTGCCAGGTTTTGCGTACTGGCTAACTGGTTCTTACTTTCTTGGCGAGAGGAGAGATTGCAGAGATAGTCCAGCTGAACCTTGAGCTGGTCCAACTCATTCTTGGAAGCTGCCAGACTCTTGGTCATAGCATCTGCCACTGCCTTCTGCTGTCGAATATTGGCTTTTAGCTGGGCTATTCGCTCAGCAGGCAGTTCCACGTGATCGTACTCAAAAGGCTTAAAGCCATACTCTTTCAATACTTTGCGAACTTCTTCCAGAGAGCCTGCCTTGTAAAAAATAAGAACCCCATGCTCCGTATCATCGGTAAAGACTTCCTGAAACTTCAGGTCAGGATGTGCTCCCAGAGTCAGACGTAGAGCGTCGTCATCGGTATTGGGAATCGTCCCAATCAAAGCTCCCAAATGGCTGAAAGCCGCTGCTGCTTGCGGTGTTAGTTCCAGTGGCTCCCATTTCTCCAGCACAGCCACTTCCAAGCGGTCAGCTTCTATCTGATCTTTGGCCTCTTGCAAGACCTTGAGTTGCTTACTGATTCCTTCCAGCAACGCCCCCTCATCGCGAGACTTCCCTGCCTGCTCCAAAGCAGCAAAGGACAGCTCCAAAGGCTCTTCTTTTAAGGCTTCCAGCAGTTTCTTTTTGGGCATAAAAGGCTCCAGCTCTGCAATTAGCCTCTCCAGTTTTTCCTGACGACTGAGCAAATCCTGCCGAGATAGCTCTTGATCCGGCCGAACGACTAAAGCCTGCTCAAAGGCTGCCTGCCAATCCTCTTCCTGCCGCAAATCATGAATCTGAACCGACTCTAAACCCTGTAGGTAAAAGAGAAGCTGGTCTAGCAGTTCCTTGGGCAGGAGCAGAGACAGTTGCCGCATTTGACTAATGGCCATAGGCTTCTACCACCTTCTCTACAATGGCTCGCGCCAAGTCTGCTTTTTTATCCGTCAGCGCAGCCGCAACCTTGTCCTCATTTTGCTGGGTTGTCTGCTCCAAGTCTTGCTGCAGGAGCACCAACTTTTGCTGGGAACTCGCTGTTAATTCCTCTGCCAGCTTCTGCGTTTCATCGTCATAGGTTAGACCCAGTCGTCTGAGATTTTCATCTACCTGCTGCCGCAGCTCCTGAGCCTGCATCCTGTAGCCCATCAAAACTTCTTCTGCAGCAGTTTCAATTTCCTGCATCTTCTCTAAGGTCGTATTTGTCATATCCCCACTATCTCCTTTGGGTTGCATGTTCTTTCATGTGTAAATTATAACACATTTATGCTTTATCCGTCATAAGCTACAAGTAGTTGCTTATGTTCAATTACTATACAGACTTATATTCTGGCATATAGAAATATCTTTCTCAGATTCTCTTTTCAAAAACAAGTTCGCTTATGTTTTTACAGATTATGTTATAATATAAACATATAAAAAACCTTACTAAAATTTCAAGGAGATATTGATGGGAAATCAGCTACATATTATAGAAATCATTGAAAACAGTTTAGATTGTATGACCGGACTAGAAAGAGAGATTGCCCACTACTTCTTGAACTCTACAAATATTCAGGACGATTTATCTTCGCTTCAAGTGACTAAGCAACTGCATATTTCCCAGGCAGCCTTGACTCGATTTGCCAAGAAGTGTGGTTTTAAAGGTTATAGAGAATTCAAATTTCAATACCAACAGCAAACTACAGCGAGTGAGCCCGAAGTGCCTTCTCTCGGGCATGACTTATCACGTCGTGTCTTGCGAAATTATACACAACTTCGAATGCAGACGGAAGAAGTCATAGACGAAGATAAGCTACAGCGAATAGCTACTTTGATTGAAGATGCTGATCGGGTTTATTTCTTCGGCATTGGCAGTTCTGGTTTAGTAGCTCGTGATATGAAGCTACGCTTTATGCGTCTAGGAGTCGTTTGTGAGGCCCTGACTGACCAAGATGGTTTTGCTTGGACAACCAGTATTTTAGATAAAAACTGTCTTGTCATCGGATTCTCCCTGTCAGGACAGACTCAATCTATTATTGACAGTCTAATTGATGCTAAAAACATGGGGGCAAAAACAGTTTTGGTGACTGGACAGCCCCAAAAAGTCCAACAAGATTTTACAGAAATCCTTGCTGTAGCTCTGCAAAGCAAACCTGAATTCATCCTGCGTATATCAGCCCAATTTCCCATGCTGCTTATGATAGACCTCATTTACGCCTTTTTTCTTGAGATTAATCGTGAAAAAAAAGAGAAAATCTTCAATAGCTTTTGGGAAAACCAGAAACTAAATGGCTATCACCGTCGAAATACTCATAAAAGATAAAAACGAATCAGAATTTCTTGACTCGTTTTTCTTTTTCGGTTCTCGCTTTTTCGTCTTTTTTCACAAGGGAAGGATTGGACCGTAGATTTCCAATTGGGGCTGAACTTTTTCCATATGAAAGGTATCATAGGCACGCCATTTTTGATAAGTAGACTGATCGAGTTTGAGACCACTAAGACCAATTAAAAAACTAGCACTAGCACTTTTATGGAATCTTTCAAGAGCAATTAGGAGACGGTTATCAAGGGCTTTGGTTTTCTCCAAACTCTTCAAAACTTCTACTAAACACTTGTAAAAGAGAATTTCATCTCTTGATCGAATTGCCTTCTTTTGAAAATCTTCCATCAAGGAACCTAGAAGCTGAGTGGCTTCCTGAATGAAACTTTTTTCTGTCATTTGATTTTCCTTCTGAAAGACAAGGAACCTGAGAAAAATCTCAGGTTAAACTTGTTTATTTTTGAAATGATAGTAGGCTCCAAACATACCCGCAGTATTTTGATGATGAGCAAAAGCGAGTTTCGTTTTATCGGCAATGCTTGGAACCAAAGCATCCTGCAAAGCCACCTGAATACGCGGTCTAAGAATAGCTTCTTGTCCCATGATGCCACCTCCTAGGATGACAACTTCTGGATTAACAACATAGCAGATATTGGCAATTCCCTGACCCAGATAACCAACCATACGATCAATGCCCTCGATACAGAGCTTATTTCCTTCAGTTGCTTCTTTGAAAATCCGTCGGCCATTCCAATGCTCTGCTTCTTCTCCGTGTAGCTCAGCCACATAGTTGACCAGAGCAGTTGTTGATGCCACATCCTGGAAAGCTCCATCCGGCAGATGCAGGTAGCCAACTTCACAGGCTGAGTTACTAAAACCATGGAAGACCTGACCATCTACGACCAGACAACCTCCGATACCTGTACCAATCGTCAAACAAAGGGCGATTTTTGCTCCCTCTCCACTGCCCGACATAACCTCAGCCAAACCAGCACAGTTGACATCATTTTCAATCTCACAAGGTAGCAGGAATTTTTCTTCCAGGACTTTTTTGAACTGGGTGCCAGCGTAATTAGGAATCTGCGGCCCGGCATAGAAAATTTCACCCTTGTCTGGATCCACCATACCAGCTGAAGAAATACAAATCCCAGCCAGAGGTCCTTTTTCTAAATAGGCTGCAACAATCGCTTCAACCTTTTGCATAATTCCTGGACCACCTTTATGAGCCTCTGTCGGCATTTCATGTGCTTCCACCAAGGTCTCGGACTCGTTGATCAAGCCATACTTGATATTGGTACCGCCAATATCAATGGCGACATATTGTTTCATAGCACACCTTCTCTCTAGTATCTGTTCTTTGACTTATAAGAACTGCTCCTTAGTATGACGAATCAACTGAGCAGCCTCTTCCACGATCGGCCGGTCTTCTTCAGTCACTGGTGTCAGAGGTGAACGAACAGACCCAATATTGAGTCCTTCATTGATTTTCAAGACTTCTTTAATCACACCATACATATTACCATGCGCACTCGTTAATTTTCCGATGATGGCATTAATCGCATACTGCAATTCTTTAGCACGTTCCAATTCCTTGTCAGCAATCAGTTGATTGAGTTTGAGGAAGAGCTCTGGCATAGCCCCATATGTACCACCGATACCAGCTGCAGCACCCATGAGTCGGCCACCTAAGAATTGCTCATCTGGACCATTAAAGACTACATGATCTTCTCCCCCAAGAGCTACAAATGTCTGAATATCCTGCACTGGCATTGAAGAGTTCTTCACACCAATCACGCTCTCATTCTTGAGCATTTCCTTATAAAGGCTAGGAGTCAAGGCTACACCAGCCAGTTGAGGAATATTGTAAATCACGAAATCAGTATTAGGCGCTGCCGCACTGATGTCATTCCAATACTGGGAAACCGAATACTCTGGCAATCGGAAATAAATCGGTGGAATAGCTGCAATAGCATCGACTCCTAAACTTTCCGCATGACGAGCCAACTCCACGCTGTCTTTAGTATTGTTGCAAGCCACATGGGCAATGATGGTCAGACGTCCCTTAGCAACTTTCACCACTTCTTCTAGAACCCGTTTTCGGTCTTCTACACTCAGATAGATACACTCGCCCGAAGAACCGTTGACATAAAGACCTTGCACGCCCTTAGCGATGAAATATTCCACTAAAGCGCGAGTCCGCTCCAGGCTGATTTCACCTTCCTCGTCATAGCAGGCATAGAAAGCAGGGATGACACCTTGGTATTTTTTTAAATCTGACATAGTTTTCTCCTAATGTTTTAGAAATGAGAGGGACGAAAATCATTGTTTCATCCCCACATCTTTTATTTTACAATTTCCGATAATTTAACTTTACGATCTTCAAACATAGACTGAGTACATGCATCTGCTGTTGCAATAGCCTCCAGAGCCGCTTCTCCTGTCAATAGTTTTTTGAATTCTTCTGTTACAGGTGCTCCCTGCATAATTTCATGAAGGTAACGCATTTCCTTATCAATAACAGATGATAACCATAATGGGGTACGTTTACCAGGTTTCCCATAAGCAATCGCTCCATCCATTTCGGTACTATGATAAATACGAGTACGATCATCATCTTCTTCCTGTGACTCATGGATTAGGAAATAACTTTCTTGGCCATCTAATTTGAGAGTTCCTTTACAGTTGAACAAGTCCAGACGAATCGCACCTTTTGTCCCTTGAATCAAGACATAGTGTTCACCCCAGCGATAAGCAGAACCCCATTCTAGCAGAGCAAAACGTTTGTTTGAAAATTCCATATTAACAAAAATCATGTCATCTTCATCACCAAAGTTTTCTCCCTCATGGGCTACATTACCGCCAGTCATTGTAACAGTTTCAGGCATCCCACCCATGAGAAATTGAACACAGTCCAATTCATGGATATGGTGATATAAGTGACCACCAGATTTTTCTCGAATTTTTTTCCAAGATACTGATGGTTGTTGTTCCTCCCATCCATTACGAGCTGTATGACAATATAGAACGTCCCCGATCACACCTTGATTGATTAATTCTTTAGCATGGTGAACACCATTAAAGAAGTTCATGATATGCCCCGCCATAAAGGTCACATTATTTTCTTTACAAGCGTCTACCATTTCGCGACAATCCTCATAGGAAAGAGCAATTGGTTTTTCACAAAAAACATTTTTTCCATGTTGAGCTGCTTTGATAACCGGCTCTTTGTGTAGATTATTTGGAGAAGCTACAATAACACAATCAACTTCATCGCTAGCGACTAATTCATCTAACGATGCTGCAACTTTTGCTCCTAGCTCTTCAGCTACTGCTTCCGCATTTTCTGGATCATAAACAACCGTAATCTCTGCACCATCGTTTTTTTGCATATATCGAGCCAATTCAGCTCCAAAATATCCTGTTCCTACGACGCCATATTTAACCATTTGTTTCTCCTTTGTTATTGTGTATAACATTTTTATTTTTTCTATTTCACAGATCCCTCAGACAATCCTTTTGCTATCTTATTTTGAATAATAGAGAAGAAGATAATTGAAGGAAGGACGACGATAACAGAAGCCGCCATCATATCTCCCCAATCCAGAATTTCTGAACCATTTAATGAACGAAGTGCTACTGCTACTGTCATCTTACTGGTATCATTAATTAAGATTAAGGCATATAAAAATTCATTCCAAGCATTGATAAAAGTATAAATTGCTGTTGCCACAATCCCTGGTGCTACAATAGGTAATACAATCTTATAGAATGTCACAAATTTATTTGCACCGTCAATTCTAGCTGCTTCTTCAATACCGATTGGGACAGTCTGGAAGAAACCTACCAGAAGCCAAACCGCATAAGGAACACTAAAAGATAGATAAACCATCATTAAACCAAATAAACTATTTGTCAAGCCAACTTTTGCAATTGCTATTGAGTAAGGAATCGCCAACAAAATTGGCGGGAAAATATAGGTAATTACAAGCAATCTAGACATGATTGCTCCTAGCTTTGGAAAGAATCGAACAATCCCATAAGCAGCCATTGCCGAGATAATAATTGCAATGACTGTAGTCGTAAGGGCAATGAGTAAACTATTTTTGATATTATCAATAAAGTGTAAGTCATTAATAACATGAACAAAATAATCAAAAGTAAATTGCTCAGGCCAAAATCTAGTAGGAAACTGAGTCAGTTCTCCCTTACCCTTTACTGATGAAATAATGATCCAAATCAAGGGGAAAATAGCAACTATTGTTGCACCCACTAAGAGTATATGTGAAAGAATATCTAAATAAATTCCTGATTTCTTTTTCATCATTTTCTACCCTCCTTTTCCCACTTGCTTATAATGCCAAAATAAATAAAGCAAACTGCCATTAAGAAGATAAAGAGTAAAACAGTTACAGCTGAGGCACGCCCCAACAATTTAGTGCCCCATCCAAGATTATAGGCAAAAATTGGGAGAGTCATTGTTGCATTTGAAGGTCCTCCACCTGTAATCAGATAGATGATATCAAAGTTATTAAATATCCATACTGTTCTTAAAACAACTAGAAGCCCTACTACGACTTTAATATGAGGGAACACAATAAACTTAAATACTTGCCAACTAGACGCCCCATCAATTGTAGCTGCTTCAAATTGCTCTTCTGGAACTGTTTGAAGAGCAGACAAAACATTGACCATAATCATTGGAGCACCAAACCAGATATTGATAAATACCAAGCAGATGAAGGCCCATGTGCTGTCTGTTAAAAATGCAGGAACATGATTCATGAGACCTAATTTAACAATCAAGTTTGGTAAATAACCATAAACTCCGTTCAAAATCCATTGCCATGAAAAAGCTATAACGATAGTCGGGAAAGCCCAAGGAACAATCAAAAGAGTGCGATAGAGTTTCTTAAATCGTCGTACTCGATGCAGGGCTAAAGCTAATACAAAGCCTACTAAAACTTGTCCAACCAACGAGAAAACCGTCCACTTAATGGAGTTAAAGAACGCATTAAAGAAGTTGGGATCTGATAGCACAGCCTTGTAATTCGCTAATCCAACAAATCGATAGTTTGGCATGATTAAATGTTTGTTGGTAAAACTATAAAAAATACTCGAGAAAAACGGATAAACAAAGAGTAATCCTACTATAATCATAGCTGGCAAGACAAAGACCCAGCGCGTTAAATTACGTTCTTTGACCATTCTCTTTCTCCCTTCCTTTATAAGATAGGGCTAGGGCTTCTTCAGCCCACTAGCCCGTCTTTTTTTAATTTTTTACATCTACTGCTACTGTCTCAAACAAATCATTAAGTTGTTTTTCGGCTTCTTTTGCAGCTTTCATTGGATCTGTTCCATTTGTAATTATATCCTGGAACATTTGCTCAATAATATGTTGGTTTGTCAGCATACCCGCTTGTACACTTGGTCCATTTTCATAACCAATGGCTGTACCTTTTTCTGCTGCTTTTGTAATAACTTCTTCTGCATGTTGGAATTTCTTGCGGATGTCATTATCTTTATAGGCCGGATCATCGCTAATTCCTTTGATGGCAGGCAACATTCCAACAGGAGTTGAATCCAAGAAATGAATGTAGTCTTTCTTTTCATACAAAGATTCTAAGAATGCCTTCGCTACTTCTGGATGTTTTGAATTCTTCCAAACTACCAATGGAATATTAGAAGTTTCAATACCATAATCTTTATCTGATTCTTTTACTTTTGGAATCGGATAGGCATCAATCGCATCAATTAGTTGAGGGCTATTTGCTTGGATACCACCAATATGGAATCCTGAGTTAAAGTCAAAGGCTGTCTTTCCTTGATAGAACAAAGTAGCTTGTTGCAAGACATTAAAGTTCAATGAATCTTTCGGAGAAAATTCCTTGTACATCTTCACCCAATATTTAATTCCATCTTGAGCCAGTTTGCTTGTCAAGTTAGCTTTCAAATCTTTAGTTAAAAGACTGCCTCCACCACTACGAACATAGAAGTTCAAGAAGCGAGTACCCATCAAATCGTTTGTACCAAACGGAACTGACAAGCCATAAACACCTGCTTCTTTTAACTTTTTAGATGCTTCATATAGTTGATCCCATGTTTTTGGCACTTCAATATTATGTTCTTTTAATATATCGGTTCTGACCCACATTACTTGAGCATGTGAATAAAGAGGTACAGAATAGTAATCATCTTTTATTTTTGCTTCATCTAATGCTGTTTTATTAAAACGGTCTTTGCCAATACGATCAATAGAATCGTTAAGAGGAACTAAGGCATCCGAATTTACCATTTCCATTACTTGGTTTGGAAGTGCTGTACTAAGATCTGGAACATTACCATTCGCTAAACCAGTTGTCCATTTTGTATAAAAGTCATTCCAAGAAAACGTTTCTATTTTAATTTTTGTTTTTGGATGTTTTTTCATAAATTCATCTGCTGATTTTTGGATGCTTTCTAGACGAGGACCCTGTGTAAAGGAGTGCCACATAGTAATCTCACCAGATAATTCTGTTGATGATTCTTTGTTAGCTGTCTCTTCCGTCTTGCCAGAACAAGCAACCAAGGCAAGACCTGTCAGAGCAAGACCTGCAAGACATAACATTTTTTTAAATTTTTTCATTGTTATTTCCTTCCTTTATTACGAAATTGCAACTTTAAAAACGACTTTTTTTACAGGATCATCATTAACACGAACCTTCGGTTGATGGAGATCTTCTGGAAAAGTAATTAAACATTCTCCAGCTCTTAGATGCACTAATTGTTCTACTTTTCCTTTGTATAACGCAATATCTTTATTTTCATCGTATTCTTGGGTTACGCTTACGCTTTCTGGTGAAGTAACTGCCATTGCTTCCTCATTTTCTAAAACCAAGTGGATATCTAAATATTTTTTGTGTGTTTCAAAAAATGTGCCCGCTTCACCATCTGCTAAATAAGTAAAGCAATTCCCAAATATACTATCTCCATCAATCTCCAGCGAACCTTCTTGAAGATCATCTAAATCAGTTGATTTTAGAAAGGCAATTAACTTTTCAAAATGCTGATTCACACCTACATAGGTTGCTAAACGATTGATTTTGGTAATAATCATCCTCCATCCTCCTCTTTTTTAGTTAAGTAAAATTATTCCTATTTTTTTACAGCAGCTACAAAGCGTTCTGTTATTTCTTTGGGACGAGTAATTGCTCCTCCAACCACAATACCACGAACCCCTAAATCATGAATCACTTTAGCATCTGCGGGGTAATGAATCTTCCCTTCCGCAATGACATCCAAACCTGCATTACAAAGATTTTTGATAAGTTCGAAATCAGGCCCATCTACTTTAGGACTGTAAGAAGTATAACCCGATAAGGTTGTCCCGACAAAATCTACTCCCGCCTCTGCTGCGTCTACACCCTCTTCAAGAGTGCTAATATCTGCCATCAGCAACTGTTTAGGATACTTTCTCTTGACTTCCTTAATAAATTCCTCGATCGTTAAACCATCAAAGCGTTCCCTTTTAGTACAATCCATTGCAATCACTTCAATATCTAACTCTGCCAACTCATCCACTTCTTTCATCGTTGCAGTGATAAAAGGTTCTTGCGGCGGATAGTCCCTCTTAATAATACCGATGATAGGAAGAGAGGTTACCTCTTTAATTTCCTTGATATCCCGAACACTATTTGCTCGAATACCAATTGCTCCCCCCTGCTCAGCAGCCTTAACTAAAAGCGGAATCACTCCCCCTTTTTCTGTATAAAGTGGTTCATGAGGTAAGGCTTGGCAAGATACGATGATGCCATCCCTAATTTGTTCAATTAAAGCTTCTTTGGAAATTTGTGCCATAGACAATCTCCTTTTTCTTTTTGATATTCCGTTTGTTTTGTAATGTCATTATATATAATTATTAAAGCGCTTTCAATATTTTCTGGCGTTTAGATTTTAGTTTCCTATTTTTAGTATTTTTCACAAAACTCTGAAAGTAGTTTCAGAATTTAGTCCATTTCCATAAAATAAAAAACAAAGATTTTTTTGCTTACACTTCATTTTTCTCATCTTCCTGCGAATAGTTAAGTGTAAGCAAAATCGCTTAACAAACTGTAAAGGAGTAGCAAGATGTTTTTATTACCACTTTTCTGGCCTCTATTTTTCAAAATCTAAAAGATTGGAGATAATAATGAAAGAATTCAAAGAACTAAGCAAACAAGAGTTAGAGAAAACATGTGGCGGAGTTGCCATGCCTGCCTTATGGTTTTTTAGACGCCAAGCACCTTCAGGAAATCGACGGTCCTCTAGATTTTCACTTCTCATTCTCTAGACCATAGATGAGATAAGGCTCAACCGCTAGTCCTAAAGCTAGCTTCACTTCTACCAACTTAACAGTTGGTAACCTGTATAATAAAGGAGAATATACAATGGAAAATATGACAACAATTGAAAACCACTACCTCACCCTAACTGAAGACGAATTAATGAATGTTGAAGGGGGGGTTATCCCCGTAGCCATCTGGGCAATCTGGGGCGCTGCTACTGCTGCGGGCTTCACAGGAGGAATTGCTGTTGGTTTAAATCGTGTAAATAGAAAATAATCATACTATGAAAAACCAATTTTTAAACGAAGTTTACGAATATAGATACGCGATTGCATTTACACTTGTCTTGATTTTAGGATTTTTTGCAGGTATTATCGTCGGCCTAAATCATTTTAACTAAAAAGAACGGAGAACATTATGACTAAATTTGAAAACACAACATCACTTCAAGCTTTAACTGAACAAGAACTTGAAAATACAGCTGGAGGAATTGCACCTTTTCTAATTGGAGCAGGAATTGTTGCAGGTTTAGGCGGGGGCTTCTTTGGTGGATACGCTCTTGCACGTATATTTGGTTAATAAATAAAAGAGCACATGATACAAATGTAATATAAAAAATGATTGGATTATTCCAATCATTTTTTATATTACTTCAGCATACTAGTCAAAGCTTATGCAATTTATACCTCTACATCTAAAAGTGTATAATAAACTACTGCTAGGTCACATTCAAATACAATTTCCGTTTACATTTACAAATAAGAATCAAGCCTGATCTGACTTTTTAAATTCATTAAAACGGATGAAGATAATACCATAAAACAAGGATAAAAAAGATGGTAAAAGCAACATTGAAAGCCGCACCATTTAGATAAGGGCGCCCTATTTTCAGCTTTTTAACAAGTAAAATCACCCATAGACTACCAAATAAGGGGGTTAAAATTCCCAGATAAGATGGTAAAATTGTCTGATTTGTGAAGATGAGAAAAGAATAAACCAGCCAGCCCAAAGCTGTCACTCCAACAGCTACACGCCAGGTTATATCCAAAAACAACACTACTTCATTAATAAGCTTTGCATTTGAAACTGAACAAGATTTACCCTCACTCTGCTCATAAGCTACCTTGCTAATAATCCCCACATAGTAAAAAGCAACATGAGCCACTGGTGACAAAACAAAACCGATTCCCAAAAATACAATCGCTAGCCAATTCCACCTAGATAGATGAGCTAGCATAAAAAGACTATAAAGTCCAGCTAACATCAATGGAATAGAGAAATTAGCTAGCAAAGCGCCCCAACGCAGTCGTTTTTTAGAAGCAGATAACATCAGCATCGCCAACTCCTTGTTACCAATCAAGCTCCCTTTAGTAAACTGACTATAACGTTTCTGATCTACTTCAAAGCCAACTAATAAAACATCTCCAACGAGCCAGCAGATACCACTTACCAAACCGGCACATATTGATAACAATACCACACAATACTCCATTTCGCATTTTACTCTTATCTTAACATAAAATAAAGCTTAAAAACAACCAAACGGTAGCCTATAAAAGAATATCTTACAAGTACTCCTCATAAAAATATCAAAAGAATTCAGACTACATTTTCACTGATCCATCTGCAAAAATCCCTCACTCATGCGAGCGAGGGATTTTTTTATGATCTTTACAGGAGTTTTTCACTCCTTCAGCCATGTACTTATTTGCGACGTCCTGGACGTTCTTTGTAACCGTAGTAAGAATCTTCGATGATTTCTTGCATATGGTCAACCATTGGAAGACGTGGGTTAGCAGGCGAACATTGATCTTCATAAGCAAGGAAGGCCAATTCACGAGAATGTTTCTTCCATTCTTTTTCATCAATTCCTTGAGCCTTGAAGTTCATTTGGATACCAACGCGCTCACCAAGTTCGTAGACAGCTTTTGCGTAAGATTCCACACCTTCTTCTGGAGTAGAAGCTGGTAAACCAAGCATACGAGCGATATCTTGGTATTTTTCATCCGCACGGTAGTAGTTGTACTTAGGCCATGTCGCTGTCTTAGCTGGACGTGTACCATTGTAACGGATTACGTATGGCAGCAAGATAGCATTTGTACGACCGTGGATAGTGTGGAATTGCGCACCAATCTTATGAGCCATTGAGTGAGAAATACCCAAGAAAGCATTGGCAAAGGCCATACCAGCGATTGTTGAAGCATTATGCATCTTTTCACGCGAATGGAAATCTGCATTCTTCACAGAGCTTTCAAGGTTTTCGAATACAAGTTTGATTGCTTGAAGGGCAAGACCATCAGTGTAGTCACTAGCCATTTGAGATACGTATGCTTCAGTTGCGTGGGTCAATACGTCCATACCAGTGTCCGCAGCAACAAATCCTGGAACCGTTAATACCAAAGCAGGGTCTACGATGGCTACAGTAGGAGTCAATGAGTAGTCAGCGATTGGGTATTTACGGTTGTTAGCCTTATCAGAGATAACAGCAAACGGTGTTACTTCAGAACCTGTACCAGATGTTGTTGGGATTGCGATAAACTTAGTCTTCTTACCAAGCAATGGGAACTTGAAGGCACGTTTACGGATATCCATGAATTTTTGAACAAGGTCACGGAAGTCAACTTCTGGTTGCTCATAGAAGAGCCACATTACTTTAGCTGCGTCCATTGGTGAACCACCACCAAGTGCAATGATTGTATCAGGTTTGAAGGAACGCATGATCTCTGTACCACGTTCAACTGTTGTGATATCTGGATCTGGTTCTACGTCAGCAAAGATTTGATAAACAACCTTATTACGACGAAGATCGAGTTGCTCGATGATACGATCTAGGAAACCAAGCTCTACCATAGCATGGTCTGTAACGATCATGACACGCTCTACGTCACGACATTTTTGAAGGTATTGAATTGAGTCACGTTCAAAGTATGTTTTTGAAGGAAGTTTCATCCATTGCATGTTATTTCTCCGTCTTCCGACTTTTTTGATGTTCAAGAGGTTGATGGCGCTGACGTTATCTCCAACTGAGTTGCGTCCGTAAGAACCACATCCAAGTGTCAATGATGGCAAGAAGGCATTATAAACGTCCCCGATACCACCGAAAGTAGAAGGTGAGTTACAGATAACACGAATAGCTTTAACTGCTTTACCAAATTCTTTAGTTAATTCTTCATCTGCAGTATGAATCGCTGCTGAGTGACCAAGACCATTAAATTCAACCATTTGGCGAGCCTTGTTAATTCCGTCTTCACGACTGTCAGATTTCAACACAGCAATAACTGGAGATAATTTTTCACGAGTCAATGGCTCTTTTTCGCCAACTTCTTTACATTCTGCAGCAAGGATATTGGTTCCTTCTGGTACAGAGAAGCCAGCTTGTTCAGCGATCCATGCTGCTGGTTTCCCAACGATGTCCGCATTCAATTTCGCACCCGCACAGTTTTTGCTGTTAGCTTTTACGCCGAAGCAGAACTCTTCAAGAAGGGCTTTTTCTTTTTTGTTAACAAAGTAAGTATGGTAAGATTTGAATTCTTCAACAAACTCATCGTAAATTTCTTTGTCAATGATAACAGCTTGCTCAGATGCACAGACCATACCATTGTCAAAGGACTTAGACATCACGATATCATGAGCTGCCTGACGGATATTCGCTGATTTTTCAACATAAGCTGGTACGTTTCCGGCACCTACCCCAAGGGCAGGTTTTCCACATGAATACGCAGCCTTCACCATTGCATTACCACCAGTTGCAAGGATTGTTGCTACTCCTTCATGGTTCATAAGAGCGCTAGTTGCTTCCATAGATGGTTGGGTAATCCATTGAATACAGTTTTCAGGAGCACCCGCTGCGATTGCTGCATCACGAACGATTTGAGCTGCATGAGCAGATGATTCTTGAGCAGATGGGTGGAAAGCAAAGACAATTGGGTTACGAGTCTTCAATGAAATCAAAGACTTAAAGATTGCAGTTGAAGTTGGGTTTGTTGTAGGAGTAATCCCGCAGACAACACCAACCGGCTCAGCAATCAAAGTTAAACCTGTTACATCATCTTCTTCGATAACACCAACAGTCTTCGTGTGACGCATGTTGTTTACCACGTGTTCACAGGCGAATAGGTTTTTTGTTGCCTTATCTTCAAAGACCCCACGACCTGTTTCTTCATAAGCATGAAGCGCCAATTCTCCATGGGCATCAAGTGCTGCAACAGAAGCTTTAGCTACGATGTAGTCGACTTGTTCTTGGTCCAATTTGCGCATTTCATCAAGAGCAACCAAGGCTTTTTGTACTAACTCATCTACATGCTTTTCAGCTGCGAGTTTCTTTTCCTCAGGTGTCACAGTTTTTTTATCAGCCATATTTCCCTCCATAGCTTTCAAGGAATTTATCCTTTGTTAATTTTTTCACAATTTCATTATAACCCATTTGCTTTCCTTTGTAAACACTTTCGCTTACATTTCACAAACTTTTTTATTATTCTTTGTGAAATGTATTTCAATCTCCATTTATTGCTGCGACTACCTCTATTTTTTTGTGAAATCAAATTTTGTAATAATTTAATTTCACATAGATTTGTTTACATATTTTCACAGAAGCTTGTAAAAATTAGGTAAGCGCTTTCATATATTATATATAAAGAACCCGAATATCGGGCCTTTATATTCATCATTAAATTAAGGTTTGACAGGGCCTTGATTAGCTTCATCAAGCGTAGCCTTGATTGTTTGAGCATATAATTGACCACCTGCAGCAATGCTTTGTGACTCAGTGCCAAAGTGAACGTAATCTGTTCCATACCAGATAGCAGGATTATCAATAGCTGCTTGATACCAATCTGCTACGTAGACATAATCATATTTCTTCGCCAATTCCAATTGGTACTGCCGAGTTTTTACTAGATCGCTATTTTCATCTCCAGCAACTCGTCCATCATACGGAGTCACTAAGATTAAACGGTGTCCCTTAGGAAGTTTTTCAACCAGTTTATTAAGCACTTCTTCGTAATTAGGAACTGTGTTAGCGCCTAAAGCAAGGACCACATTTTGTAGCAGAACTTTGTTGCTAATATCTGTCTGGAAAACCTCTAGACCTGATTCCAGATTTCGGCTGACAGCCGCATCCAACTGCACACCAGGAATGGCCTCTTGTAACCAGTCATTAGCTCGCAGAGCAACAGAATCACCTATCAAGGTCGTTCCAGGCGCAACATTGTAATCAGTAGCTGTTGTTTGATCTGCTTGGCTACGAGTTAGTTGCATCTTACTATCCGCTTGATTTAAGGCATTAATCATTAAGTCTTCCTCAAAAGCTCCAACTTTAGGGGAAGTAAAGATGATAAAGAAGCAGATGAGCCCCAAAGGGATCAGACTATAAAAAATCGGTCTCGCAATTGATTTTACATCGAGCTTAATACCAAACAAATCTGGCTTTCTACCAGCTAATACAGGTTCTAAAATATAGAAGGAGACTGCTGCAAAAGCAAAGGATAGAAGAGTAGTTAATACTACCGCTCCTGCATTCCCCATCAGCTGACTGAAAATAATGTAAAAAGGCCAATGGAAGAGATAAACACCGTAACTCGTATCAGCAATAAATGTGACCCAGATTGGCTCTTCCAGCTTAGGTGTCTTTTCATGGAGAACACGAGCACCCAAAATCATAGCCAAGGCAGATATCGTTGCTAGGAGAAAGCCGACTAAATAAGTGAAGATATTGTCAAAACGAAGCAGGAAGGTTAGAAGAATTAAGACGGCAAAACCACCACCAATAGTGGCTATCGTCTGCTTCATGCTCCAAGACTGTTCTAGTTTCTTGAAATTTGCACCTACATTTTGAACACCAGAAACTGTAGCTAAAGCTGTCCCAGCAAAGAAGGGGAAGATATGTGTCCAGCTTGAAAAATAAAGTGAAGAAAAATTCTTAGTGAAAAAGCTACTTACAAACATGGACAGAAAACTAAATAAGAAAATTCCTGTCGAAATCAGAAAAATCATCCCCCGAAATTGGCCGAGGCTTCGACTTTTCTTAGCCAAGAACCAGACTGCCAATCCCCACAAAATATAATAATGCACCTCAAGTGCCAGACTCCAAGTATGTACAAATAAATGAGGAACAAACTGACTTTCGTAGCTACCGCCCGATAAAATTTCATAGAAATTTGTTACAAAACCTAGGGCACCCGCTATCTGCGTTCCAATACCAGCCACAAAATCTTTGCGAATGAGGAGGGTAAACGGCAGAGTGATCAAAATCATAAAGACCAAAGGCGGAAAAATCCTATAGAAACGTCGTCTTAGAAACCCTAAAATATCAATTTCTTGACGTTTAGCAAATTCATCAACCAGGAGTGAGGTGATCAAGAACCCAGAAAATGCGTAGAAAACGTCCACCCCAATAAAGCCTCCAGAAAACACTCCCTGGAAGAAATGATAGAGTAGAACGAGAAGCAAACCTGCTATCCTTACTAATGAAAACCATTTAATGCGCATTTTGATAAATTCCTTGTTTAAACTTTCCTTTGTAAACGACCTTTTGCTCGGTTATTAGAGTGCCTTGGCCGTCCGCTTGGCCTTTACTAAACTCACCTTCGTACTTCCAACCGCTCTTAGAGGTAAATTTCCCCTTGCCATCAAAGATTCCATTTTTGAAATCTCCTTCGTATTTATCGCCATTTTTGAAAGTCAAAGTGCCTTGACCATCCATCTTTCCATGAACCAGACTGCCATCATACTTAATAGCCCCCTTATCAAGAGTAAGCACCCCTTTATCTGGAATATTAGAAGTAAAAACTAAAATCGCAGACAAAGCAATTAGTGTAACAGCAGCTATCTCAAAATTTGTTCTTGTCAAATAATGCTGGTAGCGATTATAAAATTCTTTTAATTTATCCATTTTTATCCATCCAAACGTTCCAGCCAGCGCTCACAGCCTGCTTGAACTAGCCGGTAAGTTTCATCAAAATCATTAGTATACCAAGGATCTGGTACACTTTTATCCATAAACTGATATATCTTATCCTGGTATTTCCGAGGGGCCATCTCTTTTAAATCTGCCACATTGGAAGCATCCATACCAACGATATAATCAAAGAAGGCAAAGTCCTTTTCAGACATCTGCAGAGAAGTTTTTTCAACATCAAATATAATCGCATGCTCATTCAAAGCTGCTTGAGTCCCTTTGTGAATTGGATTTCCATGTTCCCAATTAGAAGTTGCCCGACTTTCAATATGAAATTTATCAGTCAAGCTTTTCATAACAAACTCAGCCATCGGACTCCGACAGATGTTGCCCAAGCAAACAAATACAATTTTCTTCATAGAAATACCTCTTCTTAATTATATCAGAAAATGACATTAAATAGGTTGCTGACCTCCAAAAAAACTGGACGCTTTTCTGCCAATTTAGCATTTTTCTCCTTTCCAAATAAGCAGGAAAAGACCACCTGATTGGGTGGTCTTTTAGGGAGATTATTATGAAAAAGAAAAGTTTTAGGAGTTCAAGCTAAGTATCCTTAACTTATGATTACAGTATACTCGAGCCAACTTAAAATTATCTTAAAGCAATTTTAAGTTTCTTTTTCTGGCAAATAAATATCCAACCTAGGCCACTTAGATTGCCATTTTTTCTTTTCCAAACGTTCTCTATAAAGTTTGATCCTTTCCTCATCCGCTAAAAAATGCAGTGTGGGTTTGACTTGAAAGTTAACAAGATCAGTCAAGCCATAAGCTGTGAATAACTCAAGATAATCATTTTTTAATAAACGTAAACCAAGAGCTGTACAGGTTTCTGGATATCTACTCATAGCGTCCTGTGAACTAGTATAAGGCTTAGTATTAGGACTATGAATATGCATATAAACTTGATTCTTTACTTCCCAGCTATAGAGTGGATGAGCTTCTCTTAAGCGCTTCTCAATTTGTAACGTCTCCTCATAAGAGACTGTCGGATCAAAGAATATCACATCTATATCTGTTTCAAAATCAAATTTTTCCCGACCTGACAAATGATTCCAGATGAAATTTCTAACACTTCCAGCTGCCAGCCAGCTATCCTGTAAATTCAACTCTCGAATAATCTTTACAATAGTCATTAGATGCTGATCATCATAGAAAAGGTCTAGAAGATTTTTCTCTTCTATTTCCATAAGCCTATTTCTCCATATATTCATAACCTAAATGTTCATAGGCTTTTCTAGTCGCAACACGACCAGTTCTCGTCCTCATGATAAAGCCTTTTTGAATCAAATAAGGCTCATACATATCTTCAACCGTTTCACGCTCCTCAGCAATATTTACTGACAAGGTACCTAGACCGACTGGACCACCACCATACATCTCAATCATAGTTCTCAGAATTTTTTGATCGACATAGTCCAAACCTTCATGATCCACATCTAACATGGAAAGAGCTTGATCCGTGATTGTCTCATCAATCAAACCATTGCCCATAATCTGAGCATAATCTCGAACTCGCTTCAATAGACGGTTGGCAATTCGAGGGGTGCCACGACTACGCAAAGCCAGTTCTTTAGCTGCTTCATGAGTGATATCCATCTCAAAAATTTCTGCCGTTCGCTCAACAATCTCAGTCAAATCAGCTTCTTCATAGTACTCCATGTGCCCTGTGATACCAAAGCGAGCTCTCAGAGGATTGGACAACATTCCTGCACGCGTGGTGGCACCTATGAGGGTAAACGGTGGTAAATCAAGATGGACACTACGATTAGCATCCCCTGAACCAATCATGATATCGATGTAAAAATCTTCCATAGCACTGTAGAGGACTTCTTCTACTGCCATTGGCAGACGGTGTATTTCATCGATAAAAAGAACGTCACCAGGCTCTAAATCATTTAAAATAGCAACCAAATCTCCTGCTTTTTCAATAACTGGTCCCGAAGTCTGCTTGATATTCACACCCAGCTCATTGGCAATCACAAAAGCCATGGTCGTCTTCCCCAGTCCAGGAGGGCCAAATAAAAGAGCATGATCCAAAGCCTCATCCCTTAGTTTAGCTGCTTCAATAAAAATTTTCAACTGATTCTTGACCTTATCTTGGCCAATATACTCCTGCAGATATTGTGGTCGAAGCGTGCGCTCCACCATTTCTTCATCCATCATTTGTTCATTATCTAAAATTCTACTCATGTCACCATTATATCAAAATATCATAGTTTAGGACTATTTTAAATAAAAAAGAGAGCGAGAAACCTTTTTAATGAAGGTTTTCCATCGCTCTCTTTCTTTTTAAACCCAAAGATTAATTAACCTTTTTAGTACGATATAAGAAGACTGAAGCTGCAAGGAGCAGGAAGCCAACAAGAACAGAGAAGGCTGAGGACTCAGCTGTTCCTGTCTTAGGCAATTCTTTCTTCACTTCTTTTTTAGGTTCTTCCTTCTTAGGATCTTCACGCTTATCACCTGATGGTTTTGGTTTTTCTTCAGATGATGTTGGAGGTGTTTTAGCAGCATACGTATTGGTAAAGGTTGGTCCATTACCAGTAACGGTCGCTACAAGTTTACCATTCGTATCATAAGCAACTTCTACAGTCACTGTGTGAACTTTCTTATCATAAGTCACACCTGCTTCATTACCAGCTTTTTCAGTAATAGTGTATTCATACTTACCTGGTGAAGTGAAGCTTTGTGATTTAAAGTTTACCGAACCATTCGCTTTATTCTTGGCAGTATCCACTACGTTACCTTGATAAGTCAACTCAAATTCAAACTGACCATCTTTCAGCTCTTTACCAGTCAAGACCTTGTTTGCTTGAATAGTTGCAGTGGCTGGAGTTGGTTGTTGCGGATTTGGAGTTGGCGGTGGAGTTGGTGCAGTGTATTTATTCACAAATGCTGGTTTATTACCAGTAATTGTAGATACCAACTTACCTTGGCCATTGTCTGCAACCTCTACGGTTACTGTGTGGACTGTCGTATCGTAAGTAACATTCTCTTCATTGCCAGCTTTTTCAGCAACAGTGTAGGTATGTGTACCTGCTTCTGTATATGTGATTGATGGGAATACAACTTTTCCATCTGCAGCATTTGTTGCCGTGCCGATGACTTTGTCGCCTTCCTTCAATTCAAATTCATATTTACCTGCTTCTAATTCCTTTCCAACTAAAGTTTTTGTCGCTTCAATTGTAATGGTATCAGCAGCTGGAGCTGGTTTTGTATAAGTGTTAGTGAAAACTGGTTGTTCACTAGTGATAGTTGCTACCAATTGACCTTGGCCGTTATCCGCAACCTCTACAGTTACTTCGTGAGTATTTGTATCGTAGGTAACGTTTTCTTCCTTGCCAGCTTTTTCTGAGACGAGATAAGTATGAAGGCCTGGTCCTTTATACTCAATTTCTTTGAAAGTAATGCTACCATCTGCTTTGTTCTTAGCGGTGTCAACAAGATTTCCTTCAGAGTCTTTCAGTTCAAACTCATACTTATCTGCTTCAAGGGCTTTACCGTTTAGAACTTTCTTAGCTTCAATTACTGTTTTTCCTGGTTTTGCAGCATAAGTATTGGTGAAGACTGGCTTCTCAGCTGGAACAGTTGCTTCAAGCTGACCTTGGCCATTGTCCGCAACATCTACAGTTACTGTGTGTGAAGCTGTGTCATAAGTCACACCTGGTTCATTCCCTGCTTTTTCAGTAATTGTATATGTATGAGGGCCTGCAGCAGTATACTCAATTGCTGGGAAAACTACTGAACCATCTGCTTTGTTTTTAGCTGTACCAACGACTTTATCGACTTCTTTGAGCTCAAACTCATATTTGTCAGCTTCAAGTTCTTTACCATTTAGAACCTTTTTAGCTTCAATTATCGCTTTACCTGGTTTTGCAGCATAAGTATTGGTGAAGACTGGCTTTTCACTTGTAACAGTTGCTTCAAGCTGACCTTGGCCATTGTCCGCAACATCTACAGTTACTGTGTGTGAAGTTTTGTCATAAGTCACACCTGGTTCATTACCAGCTTTTTCTGACATAGTGTAAGTATAAGTTCCTGCCTCAGTGTATTCAATTTCTGGGAAACTAATCGAACCATCTGCAGTATTCTTAGCTGTACCAACTACTTTGTCGTTTTCTTTGAGCTCGAACTCATATTTGTCGGCCTCAAGTTCTTTACCATTCAGAACTTTCTTGGCTTCAATTACTTTTTTGCCTGGTTTTGCAGCATAAGTATTAGTGAAGACCGGCTTGTCAGCTGGAACAGTTGCTTCAAGCTGACCACGTCCATTGTCCGCAACATCTACAGTTACTGTGTGTGAAGCTGTGTCGTAAGTCACACCTGGTTCATTACCAGCTTTTTCAGTAATTGTATATGTATGAGGGCCTGCAGCAGTATACTCAATTGCTGGGAAAACTACTGAACCATCTGCTTTATTTTTAGCTGTACCAACGACTGTATCGCCTTCTTTGAGCTCGAACTCATACTTGTCAGCTTCAAGGGCTCTGCCTTTCAAAACTTTAATTGCTTCAATAGTTGCTGTAGTTGGTTTAGCAGAGTAAGAATTTACAAATACTTTGTTGTCGTATTTAACACTTGCAAACTTTTCTCCATAGACATCTGTTACTGTAACTTCAGCATTAATCGTCTTGTTATCATAAACATAGCCTGGTTCTTTCTCATCCACTTCTTTGATTTGGTATTTGAAAGTACCAGCTGTTGAAAATTTAATGGCCTTAAATTTAACTTGTCCGTCTTTGTTATTTTTGGCAGTTTCAACTACTTTGCCATCTGGATCAATCAATTGGAAGATGAATTCATCACCTTTCAATGTTCCACCATTCAGTTGCTTTGTGACTTCAAATTCAACTTCAGAAGGTCGAGCACCTGATCCAATTCCTTCAGTAGTTGTCAGAGAGGCAAAGCCATCCACATCATAAACACCATCTGATGTTGTCACTTTCACATTGTTGAAAGCTTTCTTGGTTGTATTGTCAACTGGAGCAGTCAAGCGAGTACGGTACAAAACATATAGACCTTGTGTACTCAAGTCACCATTACCATTTGGAGTAATAGTGAAAGAATTTGTACCCGTAACATTTACATGTGAAGCATCCAGTCTTGGACGAGCCTCAGCCTTATTCCACTCAGTAAAGTAATAACCAGTAATTTCACTTGCTAATACTTGACCTTCAGGGATTGTATCTTCAATCTTAACTCCTGTAACAGGTTTTACGTAACGATTGATACGAATACGCCAGTTAACGTAGTTAGGATCATCAGCATCTTGGACACCCCACTTGGTATAACCAGTAGGATCATCATCTGGTACGATACGAGTCAATCTGTATGTCCCGGCACCAGGAATATCAATGCTGTATTCCTTATTTAACTCGACATCATCCGCCCAAACTACAGTGAATAAAGCAGTCAATTCACGATCTTCTGTCAGATTTTTGAAGTATTCTTCATTAGTAATGGTCACTGTAGCAGAATTAGTTGCAGCATTTGTCTGCAGTTCTGCGATTTTAGTAGCTCCATCCTTGGCGTAGATATCTGTCGTGATGTCACGCTCAACTTTAAACTCTTTTGGCACTTTATAAACCATAAAGTCCCCGTTCTTCAAAGTGGCAGAATCATCAAACTTGTAGGTCGGATTAAGATAAAACTTTCCTTCACCATACTTGGCACCATCAACCAACCGATTATTATTAATGGTTGGAGAGGTTGTCATCGTATAGTTGTTTGACGGTAATTCTTCCGCTTTTACTGTATAGCTTGTTTTTAGTAGGGGTATGAATACCGATACTATTAACAACAGCGTCATAAATGCATGAAAGAGCTTTCTATTCGTCTTTTTCACAACATTTCCTCCTTTATATTTGGGTACAATCCCTTACTTCATATTATATATTCTTCTATGAAGTTGTCAAGGATATTTCATCTAATTTTTATGCAATCTATACACTATAAACACGACAAATAGATTTTATACATAAAAGTCAAATATAAAGTCATAAAACAGCAGAAAAATGCGACATTTCTTCCTCTTTTTCTATATGCCTACTCCCTTTAACCAGGAAGCTCATATCCTTATCCTTCGAAAAACAAAAACCCCATCAGTCAGAATCAAGGCCTAACTGATGGGGCTATCCAAGAGAATTTTTTATTTATCTAAATGCCACACTTCATCATTGTATTGTTGAATCGTGCGGTCAGCTGAGAAGAAACCAGCTTTAGCAATGTTTACAATAACTTTATCCAACCATGCGTCGCGGTTTTCATAGTCAGCAAGCATTTGCTCTTTGACTTTGATATAGTCTTCTAAGTCAAGGAGAGTCATGAACCAGTCTTTGTTGATCAATTCGTTGTAAAGACGTT
>ERZ773005.532-NODE-532-length-28322-cov-11.287650_pt1 | contig 28322 bp, 29 predicted proteins | sample MGYA00580666_ERZ773005 | MGnify/ENA primary metagenome ERZ773005 (study PRJEB29015, sample SAMEA2737999) | human oral metagenome | biome: human oral; feature: human-associated habitat; material: dental | place: China | collected 2061 ...
CGTTGCGCACGATGCCCGCGGACACCGCGTCTGTCCTGCCGGACTTTGCGACCAGCGCCGCATCCGTCTCGGGACGCGCGAGGTCGGCGGCCGTCGTCGGCTCATGCGTTTCGAAGGAGTCGCTTCTGGCTATGCGGGACATCACGCACCGTTTTTCCTGAGCCTCGCCCTTGCGGCGAACTCGGACGCCTTCTTCATGGCGGCGACCTCCTCGGGCTTCGTGTTGAACAGGTCGTAGAGCTCGCCCTTGGGGAAATCGTCTTTGATCGGTATGCGTGCGCCACCTGCGACGAGCAGGCCTTCGCCCGCCTTGATGGACTCGTCGAGATAGCCCGCTTCCTGCGTCGACAGGTCGAGTAGCTCGGCCCATGCCTTGCGGTCCAGAGGCGACTGCTTGTGCAGGAGGATGAAGTCGGAGTTGAGCACCATGTTGCGCGCCTCCTCGTGCTCGAGCATGTAGACGCTGTTCTGCGTGATGCCCGTGCAGATGAGGTTGAACTTGCGGCCTTCGGCCCAGAACTTCGAGAAGTAGCTGATGATCGCCGGGTGCCCGAACAGGGATTGCACCTCGTCGATGTAGAGCCAGGTGGTGACGCCGCGTTCGAAGTTGTAGTACATGCGGTTTCGTATGGTTTCGAGGACGGCGATGATGCCGAACGCCCTCATGTTCTCGGACAGGTCCTTGAAGTCGACGTTGGTGATTCTCTTCTCGAAGGTTACGTTGCTGTCGTGGTTGAAGAAGGACAGCGCGCCCCTCACGTACCTCTCGTAGCGCAGCGCGATGCTTGATGCCTCGTGTTCGGGCTGCTCGCGCAGGATGTCGTAGAAGTCTCCGAGAAGGGGCAGCCCGCCCTCCTCGCCGCATTGCTCGTAGGCCAGCTCGACGCATCGGCTGATGATCGACTTGTCGGCCTCGGGGAGTCCCTGGCTGCCTTCCGCCATGGTGGCCGACGACAATGCGAGGAAGGCGTCGATTTTGAAGGCCATCTGCGCCGCGGTGGATTGGTGCGCGACGTCTGATAGGTCGAACGGGTTGAGGTGCGTGCCGGCGTCCGGCGCGAGCCTGATCGACTCGCCTCCGTTGCCGGTCACCATCGGGCTGTATTCGCCCGCAGGGTCGAGGATGATGATCTCGTCGTCCGGGTACGCCAGGATAGTGTTCTCTATCTCCCTTTTCACCGAGAACGACTTGCCGGAGCCCGGCTTGCCCGATACGAACCCCATGGGGCTCGCGAGCACCTTCCGGTTGCACAGAACCAGGTTCGAGCTCTGCTTGTTCTGGCCGTAGTACCCGCCGCCGTCTTGGGCGAGCTCTTGTGTTGCGAACGGCATCTGCACGGCAACCTGCGCGGTGGTCATCATCCTCGACACCTCGACGTGGTTGTGGCCGAGCGGGAGGATGGAGTTCAGCCCCTCGCGCTGGCGGTAATCGAGGGCGTCGGCCTCGATCGAGTGCTGACGCGCGGTCGCGACGATCTGATCGACCTGATCGTCCAGCTCCTTCCTGGTCGCCGCGTAGGTGTAGACGAGCCCCGTGTAGACGAACAGCCTCTGGTTGCGGTTCTGGAGGTGGTCGAGAAGGTCCTCGGCCTCCTCTTTCGAGTACTTGAGCTCTGAGGGCAGGATCTGGAAGTCGTACCCCTTCTTCACCGCCGACATCTGCTCGTCGATGATCTCCTTGTCCATCCAGGCGAGTCTCGTCTTCACGAAGGCGACCGCCTTCGCCTTGTCGATGGCCTGGACGTGGATGGTTACGTTGAGCGGCACCGGTAGGTCGATGATGTCGGCCAGGCACCTGTCCGTGAGCTCGGATCCGAAGCGATGCAGCGAGAGGACCTGGCACCACATGCCATCGGATTTGAAGCAGGCGCCGGAGCCCTCCGGCTTGAAGTCGAGCGTCGAGGGGCAGATGAAATCCTTCGATGTGAGGTTCCCCTCCGCGCCAACCTGGTCCCATGAGAAGTAGAAGGGCTTGGCTGGCCTGAGCTGCGAGCTGATGGCGCGAAGACGCTCTTCCCCGTCGAGGACGCGTGAGTCGCTGCGGATCTTGGTCAGGGTCTGCATGGCATCGCTTCTCATGCGTGCGAGCTTGGGCACGGCCGCGTCGACGCTCGCCGCGCCGGTCGAGAACGTCAGGTAACGCTCTCTTACGAGGTTGCTCACGCCCTCTCTCATCTTGTCGTTGAGGATGCGGTTGTATTCCCGTGCGTAGCCGGCGGTGTCGGGGTCATCGGTGGAGAAGAACGCCTTCTTCCCGATCTCGGACGGGGGGATGGGCGTGTTGACCACGGTGAGCTGGACGCAGCTTTCGGCTCCGAAGTAGTCGAACAGCTGGCACCAGCCGCTGAACACGGCCTTCTTGTTCTCCTCGCGTGCCGACTGGTAGCTGATGTCGTCGAACGAGATGGTCTGGCTGAACAGCCCCTCCTCGACCTGGCAGATGCCGTCCTTGTACATGAGGTCGAAGCCGATCGCGCCGTAGACGTCCTTTGCGGCGTGGCGCTTCCTTCTCTGTTCCGAGGTCAGGTCGGTCAGCTGCTTCTCCTGGTCTTTCATCCGCCGTTCGATCGACCGGCTGCGGGACCTGGACTTCTTGGGTTTCTCCTGGTTGTCGTCACTGGGCTTCTTGAGTGGGTTCACGACGTTCCGCCCCCTTCTTCCTGGATTTCTTCCTTGCCTTTCGGTCTGTCTTGGGGCACTTGACCTCGTCGGCCACCGAGCCCATGCGCGGTGCGGTCGAGTAGGCGAGCTTTCCGTCGCCCATGACGTGCTCGATGTAGAGCGGCAGGAACTTCTCCGCCTTCATCCCCTTGGGGCGCCAGAAGCCGGCAAGCCAGAACGGCATCGAGACGGCCATGACCGGCAGAGTCGCATCGGAGACGGGAATGCCGAGACCGAAGTAGACGCCCGCTGCCGCTGCGATGGAGGCCAACAGCCCGCCCGTAACGCAGGCGAGCGTCCTGGCTGAAAGCTTCCCGACGACCTTTTCCTGGTACTCGGATATGTCCTTGTGGATGGTTACGCTCAGCATGGCGCACCTACGCAGGCAGCCATGACGTGTCGAGCATGCCGAAGTAGACGGCCGCCGCGACGATGATGGCGCCACCAGCGATGGTCGAGATGGCGCTCGCTATCTGCGAACCGCCCTGCTGCTCGCGGATGGCGAGGCCGAGGGATACGGCACCCCATACGATGAGGAAGCCGCCCAGGAAGGTCACGCATCCTGACACGAGCGTGATGATCTGAGAAAGCATGTTCGGTTGCTCCTTTGCATCGGGGGCGGCTCATGCGTGGAAGCGCCGCACCGTGGGTTTACAATTCGCCTCAGAGCGATTCGCTCGCTCCTTTGCATCGGGCGGCGGCCCCCTCGGCGGTTGTGGAAGGCTTCCGAGGGCATGGCGCTTTCGCGCGGCCGTCGCCTACACGCAATCCCATCACATGCCGACCACCTCCCGCTTTCTGCCGAGGTACCCGACGAAGTCGAAAGGCTCGTCGAAGGCGGCGCCCTTATGCCCCGGATACGCCTGAGGCCACCTGGGGTGCTTCGTGATGTCGTACTTCCTGTCCTTGAGGGGGTCTGTGCCGGTGATGAGCACGATGGCCATGTCTCTCGGCAGCTTGGCAACCTCCGCGCCCTGGATAAGGTCGCGTTCGAGGGTGTTCCAGTTGCGCGTCGAGCTGGGCATCGCGCCTCGGTTCTCGTTCCATGTGACCGTGTCGAGCGTCTGCTTGCCTACGGTCTCCGATATCTCCTTGACCGTGTCGGTGGACTTTCCGCCGAGGAACAGCGTCGTGTCGCAGCAGTCGATGATCGTCGCGGCGTCGTCCTTGTAACGCGCCTTGAGCTGCGAGAGGGATTGCAGGATTACCGACATCGAGATGTTCCGCGATCGGATCACCGCCACCATCTTCTCCACGTCGGGGAGCCTTCCGATGTTCGCGAACTCGTCGAACAGCAGGTGGACTGGCACAGGCAGGCTGCCGCCGTACTCGACGAGCGCACGCTTGCAGAGGATGTTCATGGTCTGCCACATCATGATCGCGAACAGGAAGGAGTAGAGGCTGCCGGTGTCGGACATGATGGCGAACACCGCGCGCCTGCCGTCTGCATCGCCCAGCTTGTCGAGCTCCATCTCGTCGTAGGAGACGAGCTCGCGCACCTGGGGGATGGCGAAGGGCTCCATACGCGTGTTGCAGCTCACGAGGATTGACTTCAGCGTCTTTCCCGCCGCGTCCTTGAACATCTTGTAGTGCAGGAGGCAGAAGTCCGAGTCGACCGGCGTCGGGCTCCCAGTCGTCACCCAGCCGAACTCCGAGCTCTCGGCCTTGTACGACTTCCTCGACCCCTTCTCGTACTCCTCGGCGCGGCTCATGCCGGTGCGCATGTAGCGCCGCCCGGTCTCGACCTCGTTGAATATGAGGTCGAGCGGGCTCATGTAGCCCTCGTCGTTCTCCTTCGCCTTCGCGAGCGAGAGCAGCGTCACCAGGCCGGAGAGCGAGCGGTCCTTCTCTCCGCAGTGCTTGACCAGGTACCCGATGAGCGCGACGTAGAGCAGCCTCTCGGCGTTCTCCCAGAACGGGTCGCCGGCGTGCTCCTTGTCGCCCGTGGTGTTGTCGATGAAGCACGTGACGAACTCCAGAATATCCGCCTCGTCGTGTATGTAGCCGAGGGGGTTGTAGTGCATCGACCTCTTGAAGTCGATGGTGTTGAACGAGAGGATCTCGTACCCGTTCGCCTCGAGCATCCGTCCCATCCTCGGGAGGGTCTCGCCCTTGGGGTCGGTGACGAGGAAGTTCGAGTTCATCTGCATGATGTTCGGCTCGACGTATCCGCGCGTCTTGCCCGATCCCGAACCGCCGACCACGAGAACGTTGCGGTTTCGCTCGTAGCGCCTGTCGTGGTCTTTGCGCTCCATGGCCAGGCCGAAGCTCTCGGTGAAGATGATGTTGTTCGAGGGGTCGGACACGTCGAGGAAGTTTCGTCCCTCGCGCTTGGTTCCCCATTTGGCGCTTCCGTGCTCCTCGCCTGCGCGCTCGCCCGGACGATGCGTCAGCGAGTACGCCCAGGCCGCCCAGACGGCGCATGCGGCGAGCAGGGACGCCGCCAGGGCGGCGGGGCTCGATGAGAGCGGGAACTGGCTCGAAATGAAGTCGGGGAGGGTTTCGAAAGCGCTGGTCAGGTTGCTTATCGGGTTGCCTGGAAGTGAGAATATGCACGTCACGTAGGCATTTGCGAGAACCGCCGCTGTGGTTGAGGCGACAGTCGTCGCGACCAGCGGCATAGAGCCCCGGCTCACCTTGCTCTCGTTTCCTGGAACCTTGGGTCACGCACCCTCTGTTGGGGCTTGTCAGCCTCGCGCTCCAGGGCATCGGCTGCCTCGCGAGCCTCCTTTGCCTTCTCTTCGAGCGGGCGGGAGTCTCGCTTCTCGTCGAGGTCCTTCTTCAGTTGCTCCGACGCGCGGCTCTCGGCGCCCTCGGTCTCACGGGAGAGCTCGTCGAGCGAATCCCGGACCTGCTGCGCCTCGGCTATCCTGAAGAGGAGGTACTCCTTTCCCGCCGCCTGGTCTTGGAACCATGCGGACTCTACGCCGTTCGCCTTCAGCTTCGCCTCGATGACGCCCTTGACCTCGTCGTAGCCGTCGATCTCCTGGAACTCGCGCATGTCGAGCTTCGCCCACTCGACGGCTGCGTCGGAGTCCTTCGGCTCGGCTTGCGTTCCGCCCTTGGCGTTCTCGAAGGCCGTCTGCAGCTTGCTGGCGCAGCGATGCATGGCGTCTTCGCCCATCCGCATGCCGAGGCGCACCATGAAATCGAACAGCTTCTCGCCGGACTCGTCGCCGAAATCGCCTGCCATCGCGGCCTCCTAGCTCCTAGTGTTCCTTGCTTGCGGAAGGCATCGAGGCGTTCCTGGAGTCGAGCTCGCCAGAGGCCTCCCGGCTCGAGAAGGCGCGCTCTGCCAGGCCGTCGCCCTTGATGGCCATCTGCATGCGGACGTCGATGGCGAGCGCCCTTGCGGCGGGCTCGTCAGCCTCGAACGCGGCCTCGTCGAGGTAGCTCGCGACCGCCTCCGGGTCGTCGGCCAGTGCGTCGATGGCGTATGCGCGGAAGCTCTCGGGGCGATCGCGGCCGTCGGCGATCTCGTGGTGGCCGAATTCCTCGGACAGCTCCACGAGCTTGTCTGCGAGCTGGCGCGGGAACAGGTAGTCGAGGCGCACGCATTCGTCGGTCGACGCGGCCCTCATAGACGCGATGAGGCGTTCGAAGTCCGATTTCGAGTGTGCGATGATGTGCTCGCAGGAGACCGATTCGAAGTCCACCCAGCCATCGCCGTCCCTCTTCAGCGCCCACCACTCGTCGCCGCCGTTGACCTGCTGGATGAAGGCTAGGTCGTCGAACACGATCCCCTGCCTGATGGCCCAGTTCCCGTGCTCGAAGAACGACGTCAGCGACTCCATGTCAGGCGCAGTGCAGAACTCGTAGGGGTATTCCTCGAGGTAGGGGTCGTCTTGCCAGTCGTAGCCTCCTCGCATGAGCCAGCCGTTCTCCTGGCACTTGTCCTCGAGCTGTTTGGCGGTCTGGCTGTCTACGGGTGCAAGGTGCTCGGAATCGTATCCCATGGCATCTCCGTTCTCCGATGGTATGGCGCGGACCGCGCTGGCCGCTTTGTCATGGGCGGGGTTTCGCCGGCGCGGTCCACCATAGCGCTGTATACAACGACATCGGCTTGCCCCGTGCGCTGTGGCGAGTCCTATGCCACGCTAAGCCCCGCTAAGCCACGGTTTACCTTTGGCCTTCCGGTGGTCGATGTCGGGGAGGGTCACGATGTCGCACATCTCGTAGAGCCTCGATGCGATCGCCTCGGCGCTTTCCCTCTCCCCGGACCTGCCCAGTCTTGCGGCGAGCTTCGAAAGCGGATACTGGGACGTCACCACGATCGGGCGCATCCCCTCGTAGCGAGCGTTGACTACCTGGAACATGGTGGTGAGCGCCCAGCCGCTGCCGTTCTCCTTGCCCATGTCGTCAAGGATCAGGAGGTCGCATCCGGTAAAGCGCCCCACCCCGCCGCTCTGGCTTCCGTCGCGACCGTACGTCGCCCGTATCGAGTCGAGCATGGCGAGGGTGTTGGTCAGGACGACCGAGTGTCCTTCGTAGACGAGCGCCCGCGCGAGCGCGGACACCGCGTGCGTCTTTCCGCTGCCCACGATGCCCGAAATGTAGAGCCCGTTGCCGCCATGGCGGTCGAACCCGAGGAGGAAGTCACCAATCGCCGGTATCGACGTTCTGGCGTTCGCGAACTTCCCGGTCACTCCTGCGGCCACCACCCTTTCGGCAACGTTCCTCTCTTGCTCGGCCTGCTGCGCCCTCTCGGTCCTCTCGTGCTCGGCGATTTCCCCTTCGCAGCCGCAGGTCTCGCTCATCAACCAACGCACCTGACCTAACAGCTCCACGCCGAGCGGGGTGAGCGGCTTTCCGCACCATCGGCATCTGATAGGGGGAGGCTCCTCGAACTCGAATCCCATCTCCCGGGCCTCCCGAGGGGTGAAAAAGGCGTTTTCTTTCATGTCCTATGCTTTCCCTTTTCCTTTTGGGTGACGGATCGTCACCGGTGCGCCTGACGAGCCGTCAGGGTTGAACGCCTCTCGGAGCGACACGTCGTCATGGGGTGACAGTTTGTCAGGGGGCGATGGCTCGCCGTGCGCCAGTTTCGTGAGCCGGTAGCTCCTCGTCACGTTGCCGGAAGGCGACGCATGCGTGCCGACTTGCACTATGAGTCCCTTCTCGACGAGCTCGTTGATGGACCGCGTGACCGTCCTGGGCGTCGTCCCGAGGAACCTCGCTGTCGCCGACCTGCTCTCGTAGAACTCGGAGTTTCCATCCCTGCAGAACCCGTAGATGCGCGCGAAGACGCGCAGGGTCACCCCGTCCAGCCCGAAGTCGCTCCACATGAACCTGTAGACGACTATGAAGTGCTCCAGGACTGGCGGCTCAACGCTCGCCATGCTCTTCCTGCTCCTTGTGACCGAAGGCAACCAGAAACGAGTTCTTGAAAACCCATTTTCCCAAGTCGGACCTCGAGATGAACATCCCGCGGGCCTTGCCGTTCAGCCTTCTGAACGGCAAGGGGTCCTCGTCTCTGCTCGCGAGATCCCTGACCATGTTCTCGCCTATCCCGAGAAGGACCGAAACGTCCTCGACCGTGTAGTAGTCCTTTAGAGGAACGTGCGGCTTGGTTTGCTTTGCTGTCGTCATCGCCGAGTCACCCCTTCGATCGCTCGGTTAGAAGCTCCTATGCGAGCGATGTCGGAGTGATTCCGCGCCAACTGCTGCACGGCGGTGCCGGATTCGATTGGTTTCCTAACGGGTCGAATGTCCCCTGCAGACGACCTTGACTTCATGGCGTACTATCTCAGAGGTCGCTGCCCATGGAGCGCAGCGTATCGTCGAGCTCCTTCTTCCTGACACGCAGGAGCCTCCCGATCCTGATTGCGGGTATCTGCTGCCTTTCGATCATCTTGTAGACGGACGACCTCGAGACGCGAAGGTACTCGGCGACCTGCGAGACGTCAAGCAGGCTGTCTCCCGAGTAATTAGCGTCCGAGGTCGGGGAGACAGCAAATCCCCAGATTTCCGCCTCAGTATTCTCACGGCGTGCGCTTCCATTGTCGGGCGACCCGTCGTTAGGACCCCCGGACCCTCGCGCGGAAGCCCGTCTCAGTTTGAAGATATCGTCAGCCATGTACCACCTCTCGTCTGGCATCTTTCGTATCGAATGCCATCTAGTGCCAAGGAATCCTGTTCCTTGGACGATATCGAGAGGTGTACTAGTTCTGTCGATGCCCGACAATGCGGCGTGAGGGATAGGCCGCGCTAAGCCACTGTAAGGCCCTCTTTTCCAAGGATGCCCGCTGCATCTTGCGGGGAGATAACCGAGCGGACCGAAGCGGGACTCTCGCAAGCGCAGCTGGCGCAGGTCGTCGGGATGAACCGACAGACCATTTGCTGCATCGAGGCAGGCGGCTACAACCCCACCCTCAACCTGCGCATCGCCATCTGCAAGACCCTCGGGAAGACTCCCGACGACCTCATCTGGATCGAATGGAGGACAACCATGAGCCCACTCAAGAAGCTTTTCGCCAGCGGCCCCAAGGACGAATGCCTCACCGCCGTAGCCGCCCCCGCCTACAAGGCCGGATTCCACATCCTGGCGTTCGGCATCATGTTCGACCTCTGGGCCCGCTTCAACTACCTCGCGCAGACGGACGTCGCGGGCAACGTCGTGCAGCAGGCCTCTCGAGTGCGCGGTCCTCGTCTCGGCTCTCGCCGTGGTCTTCGCGATTCTGGCGAGAAGCGGCATCTACAGCGACTCGCTGCGCTTCACCGAGGCCCGCACGCGAAAAAGGACCGTTGGGGCCTGCGCTTTTCTCGTCTTCGTCAGAAGGAGGGATTTTTGCTCCACGAGGCCTATCTACGGGCAGGAGCCTCATGTCCGGCGAGGGTATCTCCTTGCGGGCCTTCCCCCTATAGCCCGAGCCAGCCAGCTCCCCTCCCCTGGGCATCCACCATATCCCGGTAGATGCCCGCGGATGCCGCAAGCTCTTCGTGCGTGCCGCTCTGCGCGATGCGACCGTCGTCAACCACCAGAATGCGGTTCGCATTCTTGACGGTGTTCAGGCGATGGGCGATTACGAGCAGGGTTTTGCCCGCGCACAGCTCGTTTACCGCCTGCTGGATGGCGCTCTCGTTGTCGGCATCGACGCTGGCGGTGGCCTCGTCGAGGATGACGATGGGCGCGTCCTTCAGGATGCAGCGCGCGATGGAGATGCGCTGGCGCTCGCCTCCTGAAAGGTTGGCGCCGCCCTCGCCGACGACGGTATCGTAACCCTCGGGCAGGGCACAGATGAACTCGTGGCAGCGCGCCTTGCGGGCAGCCTCTTCCACTTCCTCCCGAGTGGCATCGGGACGCCCCATCAAGATGTTGTTGTAAACGGTGTCCTGAAACAGGTAGACCTGCTGGAACACCATGCTGATGCTGTCCATGAGCTCCGATAGCGGCACGTCGCGCACGTCCAGGCCGCGCACCTGCACCGAGCCCCCGCTCGTATCCCAGAAGCGCGCCAGCAGGTTCGCCATCGTGCTCTTGCCGCTTCCGGAGTGGCCGACCAGCGCGTACATGGTGCCGGGCACCTGCGCGAAGCTCACGCCGTGGAGCACCTCGTCCTCACCGTAGGAGAAGCTCACGTTCCTGAACTCGATTTCGGGCGTTCCCGTGGCCGGCTCGGCCGGCAGATGCTGCACCCCCTCGTCGGGCAGCTCCGCTCGATCCATGATGTCCTCGATGCGGTCGAGGCAGCTGCTCATGACCGTGAGACGCGTCGTGTCGCCGTTGAGCGCCTTGATGGGCGCGAACACATCGAAGACGAAGAGCATGAGGCCGACCGCGAACGGCGCTGTTAGCAAGCCTGCGCTCTGCAAGACAATCGCCGCGACGAGAATCGCAACGGCACCGGCTGCATACAGCACGTAGAGCAGGCGCTCCCACGCCGTCTGATGGCGCTCGAACGCGATGTTCTCCTCGCAGGAGCGGCCGAAGTTCTCCCTGAGCTCGGCGGATTGCTCGCCAAGGAGGTTGTACGCCTTGATGATGGACATGCCCTCGAGGTAGTCGATGACTGCGGTCGTGAGCCTCTCGCTCTGATTCTGCCGCGTCGCGCTGTCAGTCAGAGCGCTCGTTCGCGCACGTTTTGCCACGGCGACGATTGCAAGGAGAACCACGAGCGCGAGCAGAGCAAGCCAGGGGCTCACCCACGCGAGCATGATGAGCATGATTGCCTGCGTGAACATGTGGCCCATGAGATCGGCGATGGCGGGGGTCACGGTCTCCTCGATGAAGACCATGTCGGTCGACAGCACCGAGCTAATCTTGCCGATGGCGCCCTCGGTGAAGTAGCCCATGGGCATTCGGCGTAGATGCGCGCCGAGCTCCACGCGCTTGTCCGCCATGATCAGGTAGCCGGTGCTCGCCTGCAGGCGGTCGGATACGTAGGCGCAAAGCGCTTGCAGCGCCAGGCATGCCGCCATGGCTGCCCCCAAGCCGATGCAGAGCCGCGCGTCCGCCGCGTCTTCGTAGAAGGCGACGAGTCCGAAGAGCGCGAGAACTATTGGAGCCTTGGAGAGCAGCGAGCGGAGGAAGGAGAACGCGAACGCGATCTTGATGCGCCCACCATGGTTGCCCGCGAGCCTGAAGAAACGGCGAATCAGCTTAATCATGGTTCTCCTCCTCGCGCTTCGTGGAGACACGCCATGCCGAGCTGGCGCACGACGCCTCCCAGAGCGATTGGTATCTCTCGCAGCGTTCAAGCAGTTCCCCATGCGTGCCTCTGTCCACTATCCGGCCAGCGTCCATCACGCAGATTTCGTCGGCACCGACAATGGTCTGCAGGCGGTGCGCGATGACGACGACCGTTTTCCCCTCGATGATCGAGGCGATGGCGCGGCCCATGCGTTCCTCGTTCTCCGGATCCATGAAGGCGGTCGCCTCGTCGAGCACCACGATGGGTGCGTCTTTCAGGAGGGCCCGCGCAAGCGAGACGCGCTGACGTTGGCCACCCGAGAGGAGCCTTCCGGAGTCTCCCGCATTCGCGTCCAGGCCGTCCGGGAGCTTTGCCAAGAAATCAGCGCATTGGGCGCGTTGGGCGGCTTCGTCCACTTCCTCGTCGGTCGCGCCGGGCTTTCCCATGCGGATGTTCTCGCGCAGGCTCGTGTTGAAGAGGAATTGTTCCTGGCTCACGTAGCTGATCTGCTCGTTCAGGGCTTCGAGGCTCATGTCGCACAGGTTCTGACCGCCCACCTCGATGGCACCGCCGTCGAGGTCGTAGTAATGAACGAGCAACCGTGCCAGCGTGGACTTGCCGCTTCCTGACTCGCCCACCAGCGCCACCGTTGAGCCCTCCGGGACGTCCAAGCTCACGCCGTGGAGCACCTCCTCGTCGGCGTACGAGAAGCGCGCGTCGTCGAAGCGGATGCCGTGGCCGTTCCCGTAGAAAGGCGCATCCGCCTGCTTGAGGGGCGCCGCAACGAGGGCGGACTCGAGCGCCTCGATCTTGTGGTTAATCTGCGGCATGACGGATATGAAGCTCATCGCACGCATGAGCGGAGCGCCGATGCCGAACCCCAGGCACAGTACCAGGACGAGGTCGGGTAGCGTTGAGAACCCCTGGATCACGAACCAGGAGCCCACGGGCAGGACGACCATCGCCACGCACGGCAGTATCGACCCGTACAGCGCCATCCACGGCCAGCTCGCGCGGTACCAGTCGATTGTGAGGTCACGGTAGGAGCGGATATCGTCCTCGAAGCGGCGATAGCTCTCGCCGTCGCGGTTGAAGACCTTCACCACCTCCATGCCGTTCACGTACTCGATGATGGTGACGTTCATCTTCTGGGCACTGCCGTAGTAGGCGCCCATGCGTCCCATGCCCACCTTGTACATGATGGCGCTGCACAGAATTCCCAAGGGGAGCGAGCATAGGCTCAGCAGGGCGAGCTTCCAGTCCACGAAGAACATGGCCACGTAGACGATCGCCGGCACAAGCAGATTGGCGAGGCCTTCTGGTAGGGCATGGGCAAGTAGGAGCTCGATGCTGTCGACATCGTCGATGAAAAGCTTTTTGAGAGTGCCCGTGCCCTTGTCCTGGATGGTGCCCAGAGGCTGGCGCTCCAGCTTGGACTGCATGGCACAGCGCAGGTTGCGCAGGATGTTGAAGGCGGCGTCGTGCGAGATGCTCAGCCCCCGCACGTAGAGGAGAGCATGGAAGATGCCGCAGGCGAGGATGGCGAGCACCCAGGGAAGCACTGCGGCGACGCCCAGGGCCTCGTGCTCCAGCAGGGGGCGGATGATCTGAAACAGGAACGCGTACTGCGCGACATAGGCGATGAGCGCGACGAGCATCACTCCCATCGCCTCGTAGGTGCGGCTCTTGTACGCGTCTGCGTAGGCGAATACGTTTTTGAACATGTTCGGCTCAGAGCTCCTTTGCATGCTGCGGCTCGTGCTCTCAGAACAGCGCCGCGATGGCCTCTTTTTCCGCTCGGACATTTAGGTCGGACTGCAGTCTGCCGTCGGCAAGGTGGATAGCCCGCGTGCAGCAGCGCGTCACGAGTTCGTGGTCGTGCGTGATGACGAAAACGATCCGCCCATCGTCTGCCAGGGCGCAGATGAGCTCCGCCACGCGCTGGAGGTTCAGCTCATCAAGACCGCTTGTGGGCTCATCGAGGACGATGATTTCCGAGTGCTTCATGAGGGCGGCGCCAATCGTCACCCTCTGCTTCTGCCCTCCGGAAAGCGATGCTGGATGGCGGGACTCGAGTCCGGAAAGTCCGAGGCGCTCGCACGCCCCTGCGGCACGAGCCTCGGCGTCGGGTTCGCCTTCCATGCCGAGCAGGAGCTCGGCTGCCACGCTCTCGCCGAACAGCTGGTAATCAGCGTCCTGCATGACGAAGTACGATGCCTTCCTGAGCGCTCGGGCGGACATGCGCCTCCCGTTGAGACGGATTATGCCTTTCGAGGGGCGGCGCAGGCCGCTAAGGATGCTCGCGAGCGTGGTCTTGCCCGCGCCGTTTGCCCCAACGAGTGCGATCACCTCGCCGGAATGCGCCTCGAGACCCACATCCCTCAAAACTTCATGCCCACGCTTGTAGGCGAAGGACAGCGAGGACACATCGAGGTGCGGGAGGCCTGCCACGGCAGGTCTCCTCGATCCCTGAGCGCGCTCGACGATACGCCTCGGGGCCGTCTGGCGCAGGGAGTATCGTTCACGCCCGGCGGCATCGAGCGCGAGGAACTCGTTCCGCTCCAGTTCCGCTGCCTTCTTTCCGCCCGACATGACGACGGCACGGTCCACGACGCCGGAAAGGTACTCGAGCCGGTGCTCGACGATGACGATCGTGCGCCCTTCGCATTTGAGCGTTGCGAGCACCTGGGCCAGCTGCCCGGTCGCTGTTGGGTCGAGGTTCGCCGACGGCTCGTCGAACACGAGGATCGGCGGAGAGTAGGCATGCACGGAACCGATGGCGATGCGTTGCTTCTCGCCGCTTGACAAGCTGAAGATGCTGCGCTCGAGGAGTCCGGACACGTCGAGCGCGCATGAGGACAGAGCGATGCGGTCGAGCATCTCGTCTCGGGGCATTCCCATGTTCTCGCAGGTAAACGCCATCTCGGACGTTGTGTCGGTGGTGAAGAACTGCGAACGTGGGTCTTGAAACACGCTGCCCACGGTCGCAGTGAGCTCCTCGACGCTCATGTCGGCCACGTCCCTGCCGCCGATTTTCGCCGCCCCTGCCAGCTCGCCTTGGAAGAAGCGGGGAATCAAGCCGCCGATGAGGCGCGCGACCGTTGTCTTGCCGCTTCCGGAAGGGCCGCACAGCAAGACGCATTCTCCCTCGGAGATCCGAAGGCTAAGCGAGGAGATGCTGGGAGCTGCGGCTCCCGAGTAGCGGAACGTGGCGTTCTCGATCGAGATCATGCAATCACCTGCCAGATCACGATGCCGCCAAGCGGCGTAGCATTGGCAAAAGCAACAATTACCGAAAAGACGGCAAGCACGACAAAGGCGAAGGCGTCCCTCCCGCGCAGACGCACGTCACGCACGCAGGTACGCCTGCGCTCGCTTTCGATGCCGCGACTCACGGCCGAGAGCGAAAGCTCGTCTGCGACCTTAAGGCAGCGCATGAGGAGCGGCACCATAAGATGCTCGAGCGCGGCGAGCGGCCTTCGCAGGACACTCGTGCCCGTAAGCTCGAGACCGCGTATCCTGAGCGCGTCGCGTATGCTCGACGCCTCCTTGCCGATGGTGGGGATGTAACGTAGGGCGACTGCGAGGGGGATTGTCACCTCTTTGGGGAGGTGAGCACGCTCCAGAGCGCATATCAGCTCGCCCGTGCGCGTGCTGTGCACGAACCACGCGACCAGCAGGAACACGGGGATGAACTTCACGAGCGTGAAGCCGACGACCAGCAGGATAGTCGAGAAAAGCGGCAGCCGGTAGGCGGCTGAAAGCGCCAGCAGGAGGTTCATGCCCGCATAGATGGTGAGCGCCGTGCCAGCCGCTCGCCCGGCGCCGCCCGCTGCGGCGAGCACGAACGCCGCAGCGGCGATAACGAGCACGATAGCCTCGCCTTTCGCTATGAGGCACAACGTGCTCGTGACAATCACGATAACGAGCTTCGTGCGCGGGTCGAGTCCTCTCACGCCGATTGGGACGGCGGATATCAGCCGCCGCGTCCCGTCTACATTCCTTGGGCTCTCTGCCATGTTGCGGGCTCTCACTTCTTTGTGCGCTACTCTTCGACGAGACCTGCGCGCACGAAATGCCTGCGCAACACCTTGCGACCGATGAGACCGCCGACGAGGGCGAGCGCCACGCCGACGGCAACCATCACGAGAAGCATCGGGTCGGAGATGAAGGAATTGAGGGTGGCGCTGTACTCGGCGGGGATGCCGTTGTTCTGCATCGTCTCGTTGAACGCGTCGCGCAACAGGACGATGGCGCCGCAGTAGCCAAACGAGAGGCCGGCGACGCTCACCGCGTAGCTCGCGAGCATGCGCTTCGGGTTGCGGGGGTTGCCCCACATGACGGCTTCCGCGATGACGCAGGAGATGAAGAAGCACAGCACGGTAAACCAGAACGTGCCCATCACCAGGAAGATCAGGCTGTAGACTACGCCCGAGATCGTGAACACCCCACGCTTGGGAACCTTGGCGAGCATCAGCATGTAGATGATTCCGTTGGGGATTGCCGCCAGCGCCGGGTAGAAGGGGTTGGTGACGGGGGAAAGCCCGCAGACGATGCCAATCACCATGCAGACGACCGCCGCTGCGGCACCGAGAACGCCGATGAGGACAAGATCTTTCACGGAAAGCTTAGAGCTGGTTTCGACAGCTTGGCTCATAGAGGCCTCCTTGATCGCACGGAATACCTGGTCTCTATTGGATTATTTACCTAGGCTTACTTCAACCGAAAACCGTTCAAGGTCAACCCGAATCCGGTATTCCCTTGTCGGGGCCTTTCACGGCAACACGGTTCAGATGCCGCTGGGGGAGACGCCGTAGTGGTCTTTGAAGGCCTGCGAGAAATGGCTCGGGTTCGCATAGCCCACCGTCGCTGCCGCTTGCGCCACGCTCAGACCCTCGACCTCGATGAGCGCGCGAGCCCATTCGAGGCGGTGCTCAATCACGTATGCATGAATGGTGGTGCCGTAGACCTGCTTGAAGACGCGGGAGAGCTTCGATTCGCTCAGGCATGCCATTCGTGCGAGTTCGGGGTAGGTCGGGGGGTCGATGAGACGCGAATCGAGGATGAGCTTCGCCTGTTCGGCGGCTTCGCAATCCGATTTGGAGACGCCGCTGCTTTGCCGCTGACTATTGGTGTCGAGCATGGCGACAACCAAGGCCAGCAATTCGAGAATCTTCCCCTCAGCATACAGTCTGCCAACGCCGCCAACGAAGGCATTATGACGCAGAGAGGCCAAGGACGCCCTCATTGCGGAGGTCATGGGCGCCTCGAACCCGTCCGCGCCGACTAGGATGACCCCGACGTCGCCATTCATATCGCTTCGACCCGCCATGCCCAAGGGAATACTTAGACTGACGAAGTCGTATTCTAAGTTTTGGAGATAGCAGATGCTGTGGGGTCCTCCGCTTCTGGACTGCACGAAGAACGAGTCGGTATCAACCGATCTGGCAACCTGACGGACGGCGGGACAGCCAGACGCCCATTCGACTCCCGTTCCGACGCAGAATCCCACATTGACCGACCGAGAAAGCCCCTCGTCGGAGAAACTCACGCTTCTTGAAAACAGCATGCGGTGTTCGCATGCGGAGATGGAGCCCGATGTTCCGAGCGAGCAGATGCGGCCTGCTCCTATATCTTGCGGAAGGGGAAAGTCGATCCAGCCGCCTGAAACCGCATCTCGATGAGCCGCATATATCGTATTGCAGCCTTCGGAGAACTGCGGTGTCGCTCGCCCTTTGTCCACGCGCCCGTTACCATTCCTTCGCTCGCTTTAGTTAGACTCACCTAACTATTTAACCGATTGTATCACAGGGACCATCATCGTCCTGGTCGAAAAAGTGAGAGAGGGCTCTTTCCATTCTGTCTCGTCATTCTCTGCTCTTCTGGCGTTATCGCTTGCGGTGCCAATTCAATTGGGACTCAGGCGGGATTGGCGTCGTTGCATTTTCCCAGATTAGGCGTTTGCTTCCTCGTGGCTGAAATTTACTCTCCGGTGATACGGGGAAAGTCCGGCGGCACCTGTCTTGACGTGAACTCGGTTACGTACAATCGTTTCACGTTTCCGCTGGTCAGGGATTTACTCCCCGACAACCTGTTACCATTCCAGCACTTTCGCGTGCTACAGTGGAACTCAGTACTGAGTTCCAGGTGAGTTCCAGTTTTGAGACGATTTCGCACTGCCGGGAGTAAATATAAGCGCAGTTCAGAGCACGGGTTGAGTTCACGAATGCTAGAGTATCGACAATAGAGTGGGAGTAGGGAAATAGCCCATTTCATCTGGTCTCATCCCGCACGCCTGGTAGCGGTGGCTAGCAACCAGTGCCCTGTATTGGACGAAGCCACCGGGACTTTTGGGGAGTGACAGACGCGAATAAGCCCCGAGACCTTCGGATTTCGGGGCTTATTTCATGGGTGTTAACCTGCGGAAATACTCTTCATACAGCGATTTGAGTGTGACTTACTACTCTTACCCACCAGTTGTACATTCATGCTTAATATTAGATAATATTAAGCGCGTTAGTACACATGTGAGAGGAGAAAAGACGGACACTCTGTTGGACATAGCCACAAGCTGCAACGGCTACGTTACCTCTGCGCAGGCAACAGACGCCGGTATCCCCCGACGCAAGCTTACAGATGCCGTGAGCGCTGGCAAGCTCGTTCAGGTGGATCGCGGCCTCTACGCGCTTCCTGATGTATGGGAGGACCCCCTCTACATCACCCAGCGCCGCTTCTCCCGCGGCGTCTTCTCAGACGACACGGCGCTCTTCCTCCACGGCATGACGGACCGTGCACCATTCGCGCCGACGATGACCTTCCCCAGGAGCTACAACGCAACCGCAGCCAGGGCAGCTGGAATCATATGCCGCACCTGCGCCGATGATGTCCTCGATCTGGGGCTCTGCGATGTAAAGACTGAGTACGGCAACGCGGTCAGAGCCTATGACGTCGAGAGGACGCTCTGCGATCTTGTGCGCGGCCAGGGCACTCCTGATGCCCAATTGGTCACCCCAGCGATGAAATCCTACGTGCGAAGCAAGATCTGCGACCCCATGAAGCTCGTCGAGTACGCGCGTGCTCTCGGCGTTGAGGCAAAGATCCGGAACTACCTGGAGGTGCTGCTGTGAGGACAAAGAACGCGATGCAGCTCAAAGCGCGCATCAACGCCCGAGCGAAGAATGTAGGCATTTCCGCGCAGTCCATGATGCAAAACTACATTTTCGAGAGATTCCTCGAGCGCCTCTCGAAATCCAAATGGCGCAGCAACGTCGTCATCAAGGGCGGCATGCTCATCTCCTCTCTCGTGGGGGTGGCATCCAGGACGACGATGGACCTCGACACAACCATCACCGGCTTCACGCTGACGCATGAATCTGCCGAGAAGGTTTTTCGCGAGGTGGCCGCCGTGAGCGTGGATGATGACTGGGGCTTCGAGTTCGACCGCACCGAGGACATCAGGGAGGCCGACGACTACCCGGGCATACGCATACATCTCAAGGCGATATATCCACCGATGTCGGTACCACTCATGATTGATGTCACCACGGGCGACAGCATAATCCCGGGCCCCATCGCCTACAACTACCCGCTCCTGTTCGACGAGGGAAGCGTTAGCCTGATGTCCTATCCGCTCGAGACGGTGCTCGCCGAGAAGCTCGAGACCGTCGTCGCGCGAGGCGTGACCAACACCCGCCCGCGCGACTTCTACGACATACACCTGCTCTGGAGAACTAGGGGCGACAAGTGCGAGATCCCCACGTTACGAGAAGCGCTTGAACGCACGTGCGTCAAGCGCGGCAGCATGGGAATGATAGCGCGGTGGGAGACGGTCCTCGACGAGGTCGCAACTGACCAGACGATGCTTGCGCTATGGGGCAAGTATGCGAAGAGTAATCCCTATGCAGCCGGCATCGAGCTGACGCAGTGTTGCGAGACAGCGAGGAAGATACTAGGAGCAGCAATATGAGCGGGAGCGACCAGATAGACTATCTTAATGAAGAGAGAAGCAGGAATCCTCAGTTATGGCCGATAATTAAAGGGCTACTGGCCCTGCTTGTGATTGTGCTTATCGCTGCATGTGGAACTGCAGTCCTGATTAATCTTGCTGGCCCCGGAGTCGCAGCCTTCTTTGCATCTCTTTCGACTCTGGACTCTGCAATTGTAGTCGCGCTAATTACCGCAACGGTATCCGTGATTACGTACGTTTCTGGTAACGTTGCGAGCAATATCATGAGACGCAACGAGTATTTGCGTATGCATCGTGAAAAGCCATACATGCAGCTCATTTCGATGTTCTACGACTTTCAGTCCCAAACCAAAACGGGCAAGAAATTCACTCAAGAAGAGCTGATCAATCTATTCAACCAGTTTACGAAAGAGTTGACTCTTTGGGGCTCTTCCAAAGCGATTAAGGCTTGGGGGAATTGGCGGGTTGCCTCTTCTAGGGGTCATAATGACCCCAACGACTTGTTGTTCGGAATGGAAAAGGTCCTTATACAACTCAGAAAAGACATGGGGCTGAAGCGAGGGATTGCAGAGGGGGATTTGCTTCGTTTGACCGTAAATGACATTGATGATTACATCGGCCAGAACAGGCGTGATTGATTGGCCAATAACAGTATCGCTTTTCAGTAGTCTTCCAATTCTTATGGTGGGGATCTTCTGCCGCTCGGTGGGGCCTGTAGACCGACGTCTTCGACGGTCACGGGTAGCCCGCGACCTGCGGAATGCCCATGAGGCCGTCGGGCAGGTCGTTCGCTTCGGATGTCGAGGAGGCAGCAGATCCCCGTATCTCCGCCCCGGCATTCTCGCGGCTTTCGGAGCCATTATCCGATATTCCCTGCTGCGCCGGGAACGCGTCGCGTGGCATCTGGAGGATCGTCTTTCATGGGATGACCTACCGTCCTCTCGTCTTGCATCTGGTGCCCTCGGGTCGCAAGTAGGCCCAAGGAGTCGCGTCTTTTCGACGTGACAAGCAGAGAGATACCTGTTGGGAGGCGCGTGCGCAAAGACACGCGGGGCGTTAGGCCACGCTAAGCCTCGCTAGGTTGTGGATGCATTCAACCACACGGCTTTGTCGAAGTTCTGTGGTGATAACACTCCGATAATCGCGCCCTGTCACATGCACGGAAAACGATGGTCATAAGCACGGCGAGCAAAGGCGACATACCCGCAGTGACACCCTATCCTCAGCGCCCCAGCCGCACAACCGCGTCTTTTGATTGCCCTATCTGCCACACGATATACTGGACTCTATAAGATAATCTGGCATAAGGATGGCAATATCGGAAAGCCCGATGACGACATCCACGCCCACGCGTAAGCAAGCAACCAAGAGAATCGGCATTATGAGCGCTGACATCCAATACGCTGGCCACTGGAAGGTTCCGGGTACAGACGAGGTCTTCGAGGGTACCCTCCATTACAACGAAGAAACAAGGGTACTTGTCCTCCAGCTGATACAACCCTACGGCACCAAGACGTTCAACTCGCATATCCTTGTATCGTTTCAGCCCCCCGTTATCAGCGGCAAACTATTCTCGGGCTCTCACGTCACACTTCTCGGATGCCTCAGAACCAACACCTATACGCATATAGGCAGCCATACCACAGAGACTATCTATGCGGACTATGCCCTCTGGGGCCTTGAGGAGGCTGACTGCGAATCCCCCTTGTTTCGGGGTTGCACCATCGACTATGGAGCCGTCCTCGAGTGGGCCGGGCTCTGCTACTACAATCCGGATACCAAGAAAGAGCAGCTCGGCAAGATAATCAGGTGGTCGCATGAGGAAGACATCGAGCTTGACGTGACTGGAGGCCTCCACCTGCGATTCTCTCCAAGACAGGGGTCATTTAGCCTCATGGACTATCGCAACGACGTGACTTTTCACCAGCACATCGAGGCGCGTCTCTTCTACGATGCGCCTAGGCGCTGGCAGGAAATCATGCTCGATGTGGACTGGCTCAGGCGGCTGATTGAGCTCGGCAAGGGTCGCGAGGTCGGCATCAGAGAGGCGCGATACCTACATCCATCACATCTTCTGCCAAAGGAATATGGGGCCGAGGGACAGGACCGTTACGAGCCCGCTGACGTCCTTATCGGCACCGAGCAGAGGGATGTGGCCGATGAGCATTCTCGCCGCTGGACGTTCCTGTTCAACCTCTCAGAGGCATACGCGCGCGGGGCCCTGCGTGTATGGTTTGAGAAACGCAGCGAGCTAGAGCCAGTCGTCGACCTCTACACGCTTGCCTATACGGACAAGATTCCCTCCGCCATGGCTCTCTTCCTCAACCTCATGCAGGCTCTGGAGACCTATCACGCCCGATTTGTGTGTGACAGCGCCAATGCCTACAAAAAGCGTGTCGAGAGCCTAGTTGAAAACATACCCAGTGCCAGCCCTGACGTCCGCAACTTCTTATGCGACAGCGGCCAGCAAGGTTCAACGAGTCTCTACCTCAAGAGCAGGATAAGCGACCTCCTCTACGCCGGTGGAAGACGCCCTGTCTCGCCAAAGCAGATGAGCTTTGTTGGCTTTCCCCAGAAACTAGTGGACACGAGGAACTACTACACCCACTACAGCCAGGGGAAGAAGGACAAGGCCTTCAGAAAAGAAGAGCTGCCCATAGTCAACGCCGAACTAATGGCACTACTCGAATACCACCTGATGCTGACGCTGGGCTTCGATGATGAGACCACCTTGACGAACGTGCAGCGTAGACTCAGAGACCATATAGGCTAATACCCATGTTCAGGGGTTATGATGTCTATGCAACGATGGTCGATGAAAATGGCATCGGCTTTACAGCGGTCGACATTAATGATCTGGGTTTTGTAAAGCGGATTCGCTCAAGCGGTTCCGCCTAGCTTTTTGAATTGCCATATATTCGTAGCGACGGAGGTCACACACACCACCGCCCGCTGAATCGCCGAGGGGTATTTGCAGCCCGTCTATCTTTGCTCCGTTGCGGGTCTTGAATCTGAGTGCCACCCGATTTTGTTGGTGGTTGGCTGCCGTACTGTAGATATGCAGCCATGTAGTCACTTCATTGTTCATGAAGTGCATTATCCCAGTTCAAGAGTGTCACTCTTCGCTCGGAAATTGTCACTCTTGGGTCGGGGCACGCCCTACCCCGTTGGCATCTCTTTCAACCATGTAGTCAGTTGCGCGCAATCGAGTTGCGTTTTCGCAGGTCAGAGATTTACTCCCCAGTAACCTGTTACCATTCCAGCACTTTCGCGTGTTAAAGTGGAACTCAGTGCTGAGTACCAGGTGAGTTCTAGTTTTGGGACGATTTTGCGCTGTTGAGAATAAATATAAGCTCTGGTCAGGGCGCATGTTGAGTTCAGAAGCGCTTAAATTTCGACGATTGAGTGGGAATAGATTTTTTGCCCAAAAATCATCTGTTAAGGGGGTACTTTTTACGATTTTCTAAAAAAGTACCCCCTTAAAAAGCCATTCAACTATCTTCCAGTGCGAGTCCGCGGACTTTGCTTACAGGTCTCTGCTATCTGCATCTTCAATTGATACTGACTCGAATACTATCTATAATTCTGGCTAACAATATAGGAGGTCAGAAATGACGGCATTGACGATGGGGCTCTCAGAGGCCAAGAATAATTTCTCTCGTGTGACGGCAGAGGTGAACAGGACGGGCAAGTCAGTCACCATCTTGAAGAACAACAAGCCCTGGGTCGTAATCCAACCGGCTCGGGAGAATAGCAACGCCACGGACGTGGCAGTCGACTTTATGGACGAGTACGCAGATGTGTTCGAAGAGCTTGCCAAGTGAGCGTCCTAGCCTTCTCCAAAGAAGATGTCCTGGCTATCCACGCGTCTGCAATCGAGTGGTTTGGCGGGCTTGATGGCTTACGCGACGAGGGGCTTCTCGACTCGGCGTTAGCGCAACCGCTCCAAACCTTCGGTGGAGCAAACCTGTACCCAAGCGCTATCGACAGGGCGTGCAGATACGCCTTCGGCATCATATCCGACCACCCGTTTCTCGATGGCAACAAGAGAACAGGCGCCGCCCTGCTTGGCACATACCTCAGGATGTCTGGCATTGGCTTCAGGCCTGACCACGCAGCCTTCCTCAAGGTCATGCTAGGTGTTGCGGATGGGTCGGTAGGCTACGATGCGCTCGTCGATTGGGTTGAAAGCGTAGTGGCATAAAGCGCTCCGCGACCTGCGGCACATCCATGAGGCCATTCGCCAGGTCGTTCGCTTCGGATGTCGAGGAGGCGGTAGGTCCCCGCATCCCCGCCCCGGCATTCTCGCGGCCTTCCGCATCATTATCCGATATTCCCTGATGAACCGGGAACGCTTCGCGTGGCATTTGGAGGATGTCGCCTTTCATGGAGTGGCTTACCGTCCTCTCGTCTTGCATCTGGTGCACTTAGGTTGCAAGTAGGCCCAAGGAGTCGCGTCTTTTCGACGTGACAAGCAGAGAGATGCCTGTTGGGAGGCGCGTGCGCAAAGACACGCGGGGCGTTAGGCCACGCTAAGGCTCGCTAGGTTGCGGATGAGCGGATATTCAGCTATCTACCGACGAGATAAAATTAGATTTGACGAATAAAAGAAGGGATTGTCTTGGCTAAGACTACGAACAAAACGAGCAGTCTCACAAGCGAGGAGATCCTTGGGCGCTTCGTTGTACGCGCGCGGAGAGTCGAGGATCATTCGCTAGTCAAAAGTGGGGATATCGAGCGCTACGCCACTCCCAGGATGACGTTTAGCGTAACCGAGACTGGCAGCGCGAGTACTCAGCATCACGTATGCACCGATGAGGAGGCTATAGAATCACTTGCGACGAGGCTGCGCCCCTTCATCGTAAGGAGCGAGCCGATATATCTGCCAAAGATACTCGATGCCATTTGCGCTCAAGCGCCCGGCGAAGCACTCTCGGAAAACGAAGCCGAGGTTTTGGAAACCACGAAGAGCTGGTTCTCCCATCGTTACGAGAAAAAAGACAGCGAATGCTACGGGGTCCAGCTTATAGGGAGAGACGGTGAGCTCCTGACTAGCCTGCTCTCTGACGCGCTACTTGCAGAGGCCTGGATTTACACGGATGCAGTGCACGCCGACCCGAAGGGAGAAAAGGCAGAGGCGCGAAAGCTTAGCTACTCTGATCGCTATAGGGCAGCTTCCTCGTACTCCTGCGAATTTGCCAGTGTAATCGTAAATTTGCTCAACCTTGTTCGCTCGCTCTCGGAAAGGAGTCTGCTTCAAGTGCCGGATTCTGCCTGGACCGAACCCGTGTCTTATGCCGAAGCGGATAAAAACGACCAAGAGCAGATTGCCGCGGGTTCAGCGTATGTCTTTCCAATAGGGACCGAAATTCCCGCAGGAGCTAATCCCGAAGGCATCCCAGGTGCGCGCAAGGCGACTCCTGCAGTGATGTTCAGACTGCAGCATCCTGAGAGCTCTGCGACCGTAATATCGTTCGATATTAGCCAGAAGCACGCAAGCTGTTACGAGGCGATTTACAGCAGTAAAGACGGGTTTCTGGTGTTTTGCATTGATGAAATCGGCAAGCTGATGATTTCAAAGGAGGCTATGGCTCAAGGAGGCGGGCCAGTTGGTTCAATTTCTTTTGCAGCAAGCGAGTCGCACCAATCTGAGGCTCACGATTTCCTCGCATCAATAGCTCCACCAAACATCCTCGGCCTTAAATTTATATTTGAGGGAAAGCCGATATTTGCGCTTTTGCAGCCGTCGAAACGTATTGCGGCAACAACAAAATAGGATTTATTCGAACCGTGATATAGCTTGAACAATTGGTGTAGTCACTTCGATGTCGCCAAATTGCATTTCCCCAGCCCAGATCCGTCGCTCTTCAGTCGGAAATCGTCACTCTTGGGTCGGGGAGCGCCCCACCCTGTCGGCGCCGTTTCAGCCCATATAGCCAGTTGCACGCAATCTAACTGCGTTTTCGCAGGTCAGGGCTGTCACTCTTCGGTCGAGCGAAAATACTCTCCCCAAGTGACTGCACGGTTTTCGCGACAGCAGAGCGACAATAACCGCAGGTCAGACGATGTGCTGACTACACGGAAATGGCTGATGTAACCATCGAGTGGGAGTAAACCATTTACTATATTCCTTTAGCTTAGCAACTAGTCGCATCTTTTAGCATCTATTCGATTCGGCAGTCTCGTCTCGGGGCTGCCATTTCTCATTCAAGTACATTTCGATTTTGCGAGCTTGCGGCGCGAGGCGCTAGATCGCGGCAAGCCTACTGTAAGCTACCTTTGGCCAAAATAATTAATATGGCGTTCCAGAACTGGGAGGGCTTCGTTCTTTCACTTCGCCTTCGAGCGATATAATGAACGTGTCATATTTGCCTTGTCGAAGCATGTCGACATTAACGGTTGCTGGCCATGAAGCATGGACATATCGATTCGCTTGATCGCTTCGTCTGGTTTAGACTGGCTTTCGATTCTACCAACAATGACAAATTCAAATTTATGGGAGTAAATAGCGTTGAAGGCATTAGTTGTATATTATTCATATTCAGGAATAACAAGAAGGTTAGCTGAAGATATTGCGTTGATTACAGACGGAGAATTGAGAGAACTGAAACCACAAAAACCTTATTCATTTTCATACAATACAGCTGTAAAAGAAGCGAGAGAAGAAATTGAAAAAGGGTATTGCCCACCGCTTGCAGAAGGGGCGGAACCAGTTGAGGGTGCAGAAGTAATTTTTATAGGCTCACCGAACTGGCTTAAAACTTTTGCGCCACCTGTTTTGACATTTTTGAAGACGGTTGATTTGAGCGGAAGAACAATAATTCCATTTTGCACTCATGGTGGTGGAGGTTTTGGGAGGATGATTGAGGACTATAAAAGAGAATGTAGAAATTCAATCATAAAAGAAGGGATAGCCTTAAAGGGAGACTATAGTTTTGATGAGCTTCAAAGCTGGTTAAATAATAATTTGTAAATCTCAGTTTACCCCACATGTCACGTAGTCGTTCATGGCGGAGACAATCCGTGCTGCAACTCTTCTGCCGGGCGAAACTACTCTTCGCAAGTGACTACATGGTTTTCGCGACAGTAGAGCGACAATAACCGCAGGTCAGATGATATGCTTTCTACACGGAAACGGGCCATGCAACCATGGAGTGGGAGTAGCGGAATATGGGAATTCAATTCCCATATTTGACAGTACTGGATACCGATGGGCAATGGCCTCCCGTTGCCGGGAGGCCATCTTATGTACAAGACCCTCCCGCTCATCATCGACGAGGTGCAGCGCGCACCGGAGTTCTTCTCCCCGGTGAAATGGGTCGTTGACCAATCGGAGGAAAGGGACCGCATCGTCCTCACCGGTTCGCAAACATACCAACTCATGAAGGGCGTGAGCGAGTCTCTGGCAGGAAGGATGCGGGTTCTGGAGATGCCCGGTTTGAGTCTGAGGGGGCTCTCCGGCAATTCCTCCAACCCCCATCCCTATTCGCCGCCTACCTTGAGTCAGCGGAAATCAAGGATGGAGGAACCGAGACGGTGGCCGTCCGATGCGAATGCCCTCTCAGGCTGGATCTGAGGCTGCAGAAGTCGTTCAGGACGGACGGCGAGGAGGCCGTCGATGCGGAAGAGGGAAGCGATTGGATGGAGGGTATTATGGGATATGAAGACCTTGATCAAGGGAGCGTTCGATTCGACATTAACGAGAAGGTCCCCTCGCGAGAATCGCCGCATCAACCCGTGTAGGCCTCGTCTGCTCGATTGGCGAAATCCTGGGAAGCGAGCCATGACTCTTCTTCAGGGGTCTCCGGAACGTCGATCCTCTCGATCTTGAATATCACCGGCCTCGTGCCGTCGTTGCAGCAGGCGATCATCATGCGCTCGTCGTTTGTCCAGCGATGCATGATAGATCCACCCTGGAGCGCGGTGTAGACGTAGCGGCTGATCGCATCCCATGCCTCGCCGCACGGAAAGTCCCCACCGCCTGCGAGCGTCCCTTTTCCCAGACGGTAGAAGCTATCGTTCTCCGGCGTCCGCTCGAAGGTGAAGACCTGCCCCGCTTCGAAGCAGGGGCATGGGCCGCTTTGCGGATTCGCCAGGTACTTCTCCTGCAAGTCGGGAAACACCTTGGTCTTCAGGACCGTCACCTTGCATTTGTACTGCATCGATAGACCCCTTGTCAGTCAGTTTGCGCTACTCTTAAATGAAGCTTGCAGGGCCGTAAATGGGTTTCTTCAAGACCTCTTTACCCGTCATCGTGACTCGAAAAAGCGTATTAGGGGGGCGCGGTCCCTGGAGTGGGAAGGGTAAATTGGATACCAAGCTATCTTACCCTCTCCGACCTTCCCGGACCTTCGCGGTCCAAGTTTTCGTCCGCATCCAATTTATTAGATTTTTTATATCATATTGACTGTTGAAAAGCTTTTTTGCTTTGACACTGCAACCCCTGAAAGGATGTCTTACGAAACGGCGTCAAATGCTGTTGGCGTGCGCACTTGCTCTGGTGATTTCCGTAACAGCAGCACTCACCGCATGTTCCTCGGAAAACAAGGAAACCACCGCTGAGAGCAACAGTTCAGCCGAACAAGTCGTAGGCGTTTGGGAGGCATATGATATTTATGACTCCAAGCAAGGCACTATGACCGAGGCAGGATACGCTAAGATCAGCGAACAGTTCCAGGCAATATATGCCTTTAATTTCGCTGAAGACGGCACTGGTTCGTTCATCCGCTTCGGTGTACGGAAACCATTTACTTGGACTGTTGACGGTGACGGCAAGATTACCGTTACCCTTGAAGGAACCGCAGGCACTTTCACAGGTCAGATTGATGCAAGCACAGGTAGGCTAAGACTTAAGGGCCCGGATGAGACGGATGCCGAGCTTAAGCAAGTTTCAAAAACTCCAGGGCCTCTTGTGGGCCCTCAGGGCCGAAGCGTTTTGCGATACTCGCTGGGGAGCATGCCGACCTCACGCCTGAACAACTCCGAGAAACGGCTTGTGCACGTGTAACCTACAGAGCGCGCGATCTGCTCGATGGTGAGATCAGGCTGTCTGAGCAGAAGTTCGG
>ERZ773005.534-NODE-534-length-28296-cov-5.368117_pt1 | contig 28296 bp, 26 predicted proteins | sample MGYA00580666_ERZ773005 | MGnify/ENA primary metagenome ERZ773005 (study PRJEB29015, sample SAMEA2737999) | human oral metagenome | biome: human oral; feature: human-associated habitat; material: dental | place: China | collected 2061 ...
ACGATTGAAGGTCGTGCTGTGCTTTCAACGATTGAAGGTCGCTTGAGCAAGGTCTATTATAGCATGATTTAGCAAGGAGAACAACGAATAACCTTTGGCCAATCTGAAGAGCTTTATAAGTTGTCAAGTAAATTTACAGTATTGTAAACACCTTGATGAAAAATATCATATTCCAAGCAAAAATGTACTAATAATTATAAAAAAGGGACTAGAATATAAACTCCAATCCCTGTAAATATAATTTTTCCTAAAGTTTTAATACCAGCCATTTACTAACCAGAAATTTTTAGCAGCCGACCATGAGCCATAGCGACCTGCTACATAAGCATCCGCTGTCTTCTCTTGATTTTCTGGTGATAAATCTCCATTTAGATAGGTGATGGTCAACTGATAGCGACCATAGTATTGCCCATTTTGCGCTGTATAACTGCCGCTGGATTCTTTTTGAGCAATCCACTCCTTAGCCTCTGCATCCTCAGCACTCAAGCCAGAACTTGGGTTTACAGTAGATTGCTCAGCCTTATCTGATTTTTCAACAGTCATTTGCTCAGATACATCATCGTCCAGTTCTAAAACCTGGCCAACACTAATCAGATTGATATTTCTAATCTTGTTTTTTTGCGCAATCTTGTCAACAGTCGTCTGATGAGAAGCAGCAATCGCGGACAAGGTGTCACCTGACTTGACAATATAACTTTCTGCATTGGCTACAATCGGAAGCAAAGCAGCAGCTCCTGCCATCAAACTGAGCAAGCCTGCTTTCATCATTCTATTTTTAAAATACAAATTCATGTTTAGAATTCTCCTTTTCTGTGATATATCTATCCTAAAGCAAAAGTATTACAGAACTTTATTACTTTGATGAATTATATTACAGACTATTGAAGAATTTGTAAAAACAGACCTATATTCTAAAGTTTTTTGATGATGTAAAGCCTATGCTGAACTATCTATATGTTTTTTGCTCCATTTAAATCGAACTCTATCATAGAAGAAAAATAAAACTATTCCTAAAATGAAAGCTGCAGTTCCTTCCTTTAATCCCCTTGGAACAAATGATAAAGTAACTCTACCTGCTCCTCTGTTCACATCAAGTTTCATAAAACCATTCTGCGCACGTTTTAACGGTACCTTCTTGCCATCTACACTAGCTGTCCACCCCTTATCATAAGGAATGGTGAAAAAGAGAGAACTATCTCTATCCGCATGATAATCAACCGTTACCCTATTGGATTTTGTCGTCACAGAAACTTCTTGTTCTTTCAATTTACTTATGAGTTGCTGATATTTGTTTACATCCACAGAGAAAAACTCTGGTTGATTAAAAGAGACAGTTCGATTCTCTGGGAAAGAAAATTGGATAGAAACCGTCTGTGCTTCCTTAAAGTAACCAATATTCAAAAATGGAAAAACATTATGAGTCGGATAACGATTCGTGATTCCATTTACAGTGATATTGACATCCGTTTGATTATTATTTGAAAAGTCAAGATCTGAAAGGTTGACATAGACTTGACTAAATGCAGGCACCTCAATTGTGTAAGTGACGCTAGCATAGCTTAATTGAGCGTCATTTTCGATGCTTGCAGTTACTTTCCCTTCAGTTTCTTCCTCATCACCAGCTATAGAAATTCGCTCATAATATTTATGATTCAACCCTGATAATTGATTTAAAAAGGCTGTCTGATTGTCGAGCGTTAAATTAGTGAACTTGACATCTTTGTAAACATCATTGGTTAAGAAAGCCAAACCCAAAGCATAATTATTTTCATACAATGTCATTGATCGCTCAGTCTTCTCAGCATAAAAACCAAATTTCTGCGGATCTGTCTCAGACAAGTTATACTTTACAGCAAAAAGACTATCCATCAAAATGCTATTATTTTGATAGCGGAGATTAAGATTAGTTCCTGCTGATTTAAAACCTAATTTATCTAAAGTCGAGCTTGCTTGCGTATTTCTGACTGATGAGAATTGAGAAATTCCATTATAATTAAATTTCATACTGTCATTCCCAGTCTGAGGATCAAGCCTCTCTGTTCGAAAGAAATCTTTGTTTTCTTTCTTACTATACTTGACAAGACTGTCAATCTCGTTCATCTTTTTCGAATAGGATGAACGACTTGCAAAGACCCATTCTTTTGCAATTCCATCAACCTGATAATAAGCGTTTAAAGTAAGCTCAAAAACCACAAAAAACAGTAAAGATATTGTAAACATCCTTTGCCTAACGTGATAACGAATAAAAGCAAAACTGATTAAGAGATAGGCAAAGAAAAACTCTAAAGTAAAAATGTAATTTTCGGGACCAAGAAAATCATAGTGTTTTCTATAATGCAAAGTGGCTAGAAAACCAAAAGAAATGAGTAGAAAGCTAAGGAATACTTGTCGCCATTTTACCTCCTCCAAACGATTGAGCGTCTCTGCAGCCATAAAAATGATAAGAAGAGAAAAGAGCCAAGAATAGCGATGTAAAAACATATTTGGCGCATGCATTCCTTGCCAAAGCAAATCCAAATACTGCAGTCGAAAACTCACTATAAAAATGCCAATCAAGAAAATGTAGGCCAGTTTCACGCGAAACTTAATACTTTTTATCGTGAAAAATAAGATACTTAAAATAAGAGGAAATAGACCAACATAAATCATAGGAATGGATCCATACTTAGTCGTATCAAAACTTCCTACAAAATTTTTAGCAAAAATATCTAGATACCAACTTTTCTCAGTAAATAAGTCTTCAACCCTTGTCAAGGTCTCACCATGTGAACTCAGATCTAGATAAGTCGGCAAAATCATAATTAAACTAGTAAGGCCTGCTAATATTGATACGATAGCAAAATCAGGGAGAGACCGAATCCTGGCCTTAAAATCCCAAGAAAGCTGAACGAGGTACCAAAGAACTAAAAACAAGGCCATCATATAGCCAAAATAATAGTTTTGGATAAAGAGAATTGACAAGCTTGTAAAGTATAAAACTCTCCCTTGTCCATTCATCAACTTGTGTAAACCAAAGATGATAAGGGGGACTACTATAAATACATCTAACCAAGTTTTTATTTCTAGTTGACTAACTGAGAAACTCATCGAGGCAAAGGAGGTTGACAGAATCAAGATTAGTGTTTCTGGAATTTTTTTAAAGATCCCTTTAATGCTAATACAAGTTGTCAAGCCAATCAAGCCAAATTTAATAAGAGTAAACAAGTAAACCGCATCTGGCATTGATTTTAAATCGAAAAAGTAGACGAAGGGGGAAAGGAAACTCCCTAGATAATAGCTAGATAGGGCATAGAAATTCTGTCCCAATCCACTTGAAAACGTGTAAAAAAGACTATCCGTTCCGTGAAGAATATTTCTCAAAGTCGTATCAAATACGACATATTGATGGAAGCCATCTCCAAGTAGCGGAGAAGTATCGCTGCCCCAGTAAATACCTTGACTCAGATAAACGAAACACATAATGAGAAAAGGTAAGATGAAGGACGCTAAATAAAGCCAATTTTTCTTAAAAAAATATCTGATTTTTTCCATGTTTCTTATAGAGAAAGAGGCCGAAACGTTGTTTCATGCCTCTGTAAACCTCTGTCAACTTATGTTGACAACTTATTAATCTTTCCAAAGTTCTTTGACTTTCGCCTGAACTTCTTGATTTTCCAAAAATTCATCATAAGTTTCGTCAATGCGGTCAATCACACCATTTTTTGAGAGAACAATGATATGGTTAGCCAAGGTTTGAATAAACTCATGGTCATGGCTAGCAAAGATGATCGACTCCTTAAAGTTCTTCAAACCATCATTAAGACTAGAAATAGATTCCAAATCCAAGTGATTGGTTGGGTCGTCCAAAACAAGAACATTTGATTTAAGAAGCATCAGTTTAGACAACATAACTCGAACTTTTTCTCCACCTGACAAGACATTGACAGGCTTGTTAACCTCATCGCCAGAGAAGAGCATCCGACCTAAGAAACCTCGAAGAAAGGTATTGTCATCCTCTTCCTTGCTAGCAAATTGACGGAGCCAGTCAAGAATAGATTCACCGCCAGCAAAGTCGCGAGAATTATCTTTTGGCAAATAAGAACGACTGGTTGTAACACCCCATTTGATAGTCCCCTCATAGTCAATATCTCCCATCAAGGCACGAATCAAGGCAGTTGTCTGAATATCATTTTGTCCAATCAAAGCTGTCTTATCGCCAGGACGAAGGATAAAGCTGATATTGTCAAGAATGGTTTCGCCGTCAATCTTGACAGAAAGATTTTCTACTGTCAAGAGATCATTCCCGATTTCCCGTTCTGCTTTAAAGCTGATAAATGGATATTTCCGGCTTGACGGAACAATTTCTTCCAATTCAATCTTATCCAGCATCTTTTTACGAGACGTTGCCTGTTTAGACTTAGAAGCATTGGCAGAAAAGCGAGCCACAAACTCTTGCAATTGTTTGATTTTTTCTTCCGCCTTAGCATTTCGGTCAGCGAGCAACTTAGCTGCCAATTCACTTGATTCTTTCCAGAAATCATAGTTTCCGACATAAAGTTTGATCTTACCAAAATCAAGGTCAGCCATATGCGTACAAACTTTATTTAAGAAGTGACGGTCGTGGGATACGACAATAACTGTATTCTCAAAATCAATCAAGAAATCTTCCAACCAAGTGATAGACTGGATATCCAAACCATTGGTCGGCTCGTCCAGAAGTAAGACATCTGGCTTGCCAAAAAGAGCCTTGGCAAGAAGGACCTTAACCTTGTCGCCATTCGACAATTCACTCATATTTTGGTAATGCAAGTCTTCTGGAATATTGAGGTTTTGTAGCAATTGAGATGCTTCACTTTCAGCTTCCCAGCCACCTAGCTCAGCAAATTCTCCTTCCAGCTCAGCTGCTCGAACCCCATCCTCGTCAGAAAAGTCAGGCTTCATATAGATGGCATCTTTTTCCTTCATGATGCTGTAAAGATGCTCGTTCCCCATGATAACGACATCAATGACCCGCTCATCCTCATAGTCAAAATGATTTTGACGCAAAACAGAGAGTCGCTCATCTGGCCCTAAAGAAATATGGCCTGTCGTTGGCTCAATATCCCCAGCTAAAATCTTCAAGAAGGTAGACTTGCCTGCACCATTAGCTCCAATCAAACCATAGGTATTTCCTTCTGTAAATTTAATATTTACTTCATCAAATAATTTTCGATCACTGAAACGCAGTGACACATCAGATACTGTAAGCAATGATTTTCTCCTATATATGTAGTCTCCTCCATTTTACTAGAAAATTCTTCTTTTTTCAAATTATTATGGAATAAAAAACTATTTAAAGAGATGAAAATGCCGTCAACTTTGTAAAGATACTGTAAATATATTGTCAACTAATTTCTTTTAAACTATGATTCTTCTTTTTTCTTCTAGATTCTTCCGCATTTTCTTTGAAAATGATATAATGAGAACAACACTAATTGAGGAGCAAGCAATGACAAAACCCATTATTTTAACCGGAGACCGTCCGACTGGAAAATTACATATTGGTCATTATGTAGGAAGCTTACGTAACCGTGTCCTTTTACAAAATCAAGACAAGTATGAGATGTTTGTTTTTCTGGCGGACCAACAAGCTCTGACAGACCATGCGAAAGATCCACAAACGATTGTAGAATCCATTGGCAATGTAGCCTTAGACTATCTAGCAGCTGGACTGGATCCGAAAAAAGTGACTATTTTTATCCAAAGTCAAATTCCAGAGTTGGCGGAGCTGTCAATGTATTACATGAATTTGGTGTCTTTAGCTCGATTAGAGCGCAATCCAACTGTCAAGACAGAAATTGCACAGAAAGGATTTGGAGAAAGTATCCCAACTGGCTTTTTGGTTTATCCTATCTCTCAAGCAGCTGACATTACAGCCTTTAAGGCCAATTATGTACCTGTCGGAAATGACCAAAAGCCTATGATTGAGCAGACACGTGAAATTGTTCGTTCTTTCAATCATGCTTATGATTGCGAGGTTCTGGTGGAACCAGAAGGCATCTATCCAGAAAATGAAGCGGCTGGTCGTCTGCCAGGGCTTGATGGCAATGCTAAAATGTCCAAATCATTGAACAATGGGATTTATCTAGCGGATGATATGGATACTCTCAAGAAAAAGGTCATGAGCATGTACACCGATCCCGACCACATCAAAGTTGAAGATCCAGGAAAAATCGAAGGTAATATGGTTTTCCATTATCTGGATGTTTTTGGTCGGCCAGAAGATGCTACTGAAATTGCGGCTATGAAAGAACACTACCAACGTGGTGGTCTGGGGGATGTCAAAACTAAACGCTATCTCCTAGATATTTTAGAGCGGGAATTAGGACCAATCAGGGAGCGTCGTCTCGAATTTGCCAAGGATATGGGCCAAGTCTATGACATGCTAAAAGAAGGCAGTGAACGTGCTCGACAAGTTGCTGGACTAACCCTGTCAGAAGTCAAAAATGCAATGGGAATTAATTACTTTAAATAACGAACAATAATAGCAGATTGTATCAAAAACCATCGTCTTTTACCTTCAAAAGAGATGGTTTTTAATTTTTGCATAATAATCATTGACAAATACCTATAGAATGGTATGATATTAACAATAAAAAGACGAGCCTTGCTCAATATATAAGAAAAGAGGAAACTGTGGATGTCTAACTGGGACACTAAATTTTTGAAAAAAGGTTTTACCTTTGATGACGTATTGCTTATTCCAGCTGAAAGTCACGTGTTGCCAAATGATGCTGATTTAAGTACAAAACTTGCTGAGAATTTAAAATTAAATATCCCAATTATTACTGCGGCTATGGATACAGTTACCGAAAGTCAAATGGCGATCGCCATTGCCCGTGCCGGCGGTCTAGGTGTCATCCACAAAAATATGTCTATTGCACAGCAGGCTGATGAAGTTCGTAAGGTAAAACGTTCTGAAAATGGTGTCATTATCGATCCATTCTTCCTGACTCCTAATCATACGATTTCTGAAGCAGATGAATTGATGGGGCGCTACCGCATTAGTGGGGTTCCAGTGGTTGAAACGATGGAAAATCGTAAATTAGTCGGTATCTTGACTAACCGTGATTTACGCTTTATTTCAGATTATAATCAACCAATTTCCAACCACATGACCAGTGAAAATCTTGTTACAGCTCCAGTCGGAACTGATCTGGCAACTGCTGAAAGAATTCTGCAAGAACACCGGATTGAAAAACTACCTTTAGTAGATGAAAACGGTCGACTTTCTGGTCTTATCACCATTAAAGATATTGAAAAAGTGATTGAGTTCCCAAATGCAGCCAAAGATGAATTTGGTCGTCTGCTAGTTGCTGGTGCGGTAGGTGTCACTTCAGATACATTTGAACGTGCAGAGGCCCTCTTTGAAGCAGGAGCAGATGCCATTGTTATTGATACAGCCCATGGTCATTCAGCTGGCGTTCTACGTAAAATTGCTGAAATTCGTGCTCACTTCCCAGATCGCACTTTGATTGCCGGAAATATTGCAACTGCTGAAGGTGCACGCGCCCTCTTTGATGCCGGTGTTGATGTGGTTAAGGTCGGAATCGGACCAGGTTCTATCTGTACAACTCGTGTCATTGCCGGTGTCGGTGTGCCACAAGTAACAGCAATCTACGATGCAGCTGCAGTCGCACGTGAATATGGAAAAACCATCATTGCTGATGGTGGAATTAAATATTCTGGAGATATTGTTAAGGCTTTAGCTGCAGGTGGAAATGCAGTTATGCTCGGTTCTATGTTTGCTGGTACAGACGAAGCGCCAGGTGAAACTGAAATCTTCCAAGGACGTAAATTTAAAACTTACCGTGGAATGGGCTCTATCGCAGCTATGAAGAAAGGCTCCAGCGATCGCTACTTCCAAGGTTCTGTCAATGAAGCGAATAAGCTAGTTCCAGAAGGAATTGAAGGTCGTGTGGCATACAAGGGAGCGGCTGCAGATATCGTCTTCCAAATGTTGGGCGGTATCCGTTCTGGTATGGGATATGTCGGTGCAGCTAACTTGCAAGAACTTCATGAAAATGCTCAATTTATTGAGATGAGTGGTGCTGGTTTGAAAGAAAGTCACCCTCATGATGTACAAATCACTAATGAAGCTCCAAACTACTCTGTCCAATAAAATTATAAAGAAAAAAAACCTTGTCAAGGAGTTGACAAGGTTTTTTTAGTTTACAATGTTGTAAATCCAATTTACAGTTATTTTACTAATTTGTAAAACCTACATTTTCTTCTTTCTTTATCACACCCTGACTTATCTGAAAAATATTAATATCATCTGGTAGATTTTGTAAGTGATCAAGGCTGGTTGTCGTAATGAATGTCTGAATGTTTTGAGAGATGGTTTCTAGTAATTTAAGTTGACGCATATTGTCAAGTTCGCTCATTACATCGTCAAGCAATAATATTGGAGTATCTTTTGTAAGGCTTTCTATTAGTTTAATTTCAGCTAACTTGAGAGATAGAACAACACTACGGTGTTGGCCTTGGCTACCAAATCCGGCATCCATATCATTGATAAAAAAGTTGATATCATCTCGGTGAGGACCAACACCTGTATTTTTTTTGAAAAGATCGCGTCTACGACTTTCTGATAAGGCTGCTCGAAAAGAAGCTTCCAAGTCTTCAAGGCATGAAAACGGAACAGAGGATAAGTACTTGATTGTCAACTTCTCTTTTCCTTGAGAAATATCGCTATGGCTTTCCTGAGCAAAATCTTCTAGCTTTTCAATAAAGTCTAAGCGATGTTGCATGACACGACAACCAAAATCAATCAGTTGCTCATCTAAAACAGAGAGAAAGGTTTCATCTACCTTATCATTAGCCTTAAGATAGACATTTCTTTGCTTGAGCACATGATTGTAACTAGATAAGTCAGCAAGGTAGATGGGCTTGATTTGCCCAAGCTCAATATCAATAAATTTTCTGCGTAAAGCAGGGGCTCCTTTAATGAGCTGTAAATCTTCTGGAGCAAACAAGACAACGTTGACAACCCCTATATAATCTGATAATTTCCCTTGTTTTAAATGATTTATTTTGGTGATTCTCCCCTTTGGTGTCAACTCGATGTCAAGTGGGATTTTACCCGTTGTTTTTTCAATAATTCCCGAAATTTGAAGATTATTCTCTTGGAAATGAATCAAGTCCTTATCGGTTCGGGTCCGGTGACTGCGAGTAAGGGCTAAAAAATAGATGGCTTCTAGAATATTGGTTTTCCCCTGTGCATTTTGTCCTAGAAAGATATTAAGGCCAGGATCAAAATCAACCTCTGCAGATTGGTAATTACGAAAATGTTTAATTTTCAGCTTTTTTAACCACATGTCTTAGGTTCCTGGAAAGCGAACAGGAGCTTTTTTATTTTTCTGCTCGAGCTTTCTTTTCTTCTGTTCTTTTTTTGTTGGTTGAGATTTTTTCAAATTCTTATTCATGGCTTTAACCAAGTCAGCCACTCTTTTTTTCTCTGCTTGCTCCTCTTGATGTTCAAGGATCTCCTCCTGACTTGGGGCAAGGAGGACAATCTCCAGTTCTCGGTCTGGAAGAGAGATAACATCGCCAATTCTAAGTTTTTTTCCTCGTCTATTTTCCAGTTCACCGTTAAAAAAGACCTGATGATCTGTTAAAAAGGATTTGATTGCTCCGCCACTTTGAATGATACCGACTTCTTTTAAGAGAGCCTGTAGAGTAATAAATTCGTCAAATAATTTGTATTCCATATTTCACCTCAATCCTTGTCATTATATCATAATTTAAGCAGAAACTGTTCCGTGGTAGTCTCATTCAAAGGCAAGTTTTACTAGAAAAATAGAAAACGCTTTAATCTCTAAAAATACCGTTCCTTACAAAGCATTAAACAGCATTTCGTGTTATAATAGAAGTCTATATTATTCGGTATGAGGAGAGCAATGGAAATCATAAAAGGAGTACATCTTCACTTCATTCAATCAGAAAAATTTAAAACCAATAAAATTAAAGTGCGATTTTCAGCTCCTATGTCTGAAAAAACAATAGCTGGGCGGGTTCTTACGGCCAGTATGCTGGAAACTTCAAATGCCCTTTACCCAACATCACAAGCCTTTCGAGAAAAATTAGCGAATTTATATGGGGCTAATTATTCGACAAGCCTTTCACGACGGGGATTAGTGCATTATCTGGATATTAATCTTTCTTTCGTGCGGGATCAATTCTTGAGCCGAAAAAATATGTTGGCAGATGAAATACTAGATTTTTTGAAGGCTAGTCTCTTTTTTCCTCTGTCAAATGGACAGGCTTTTGATATCAAAACTTTTGAGATTGAAAAGAGAAATGTTTTAACAGACTTGGAAGCTGAAATTGAGAATCATTTCTACCATGCTCACAGAGAGTTAAATAATTTATTTTACGATTTACCAGAAATGCGGATTCCACGCTTAGGAACAATCGAGCTAGTAGAAAAAGAAACAGCTGAAACTAGTTTCGCTGCTTTTCAGCAAATGCTAAATCAGGATCAAATTGATTTTTTCTTCATCGGTGATTTCAATGAGATTGCTGTTCGTGAGAAAATCCAAGAATTTCAGTTTTCTGAGCGAGAACAGCCTTTACAGCTTAGCTACCAGCAAAACTATTCAAATATAACTAGAGAAAAGCTGGAGCAGCGAGATGTACATCAGTCCATTGTTGAACTGGCCTACCATTTTTCTAGTCAATATGGGGATCGCAGCCATCTGCCCCTAATTGTTTTGAATGGCTTATTGGGAGGATTTGCTCATTCCAAACTCTTTGTCAATGTTCGGGAAAAAGAAAGTCTAGCCTACACCATTTCTAGTAATTTTGATATTTTTTCTGGTTTGATGCGAATCTATGCTGGAATTGACCGAGTAAATCGGACAAAGACCATCGCTTTAATCAACCGCCAAATTCTAGATTTGAAACGGGGGCATTTCACAGATGAAGAACTTGAACAAACCAAGAATATGCTGAAAAATTCAATACTTCTGGCTCAGGATCGACAAAACACCTTGATTGAGCGTGCTTACATGTCCTCTGTTCTAGGGAAAAAATTTCTGTCACTAGAGGCTTGGCTGAAAGCATTAGAAAATGTCAGCAAAGCTGATCTTATAGAGGCAGCCCAGCAGTTGAAATTACAGGCGATTTACTTTATGGAAGGGAAATAATGCAGAATCCAGGTTTAGAAAAAATCAATTATATAGCCGTGGGAGAAAGCATCTATCGGGCGGTGCTAGCAAATGGATTGCAGGTTTACCTACTCCCTAAAAATGATTTTAATGAAACCTACGGCATCATCTCAACACATTTTGGCTCTGTTGATACTAAGGTTGTTTCACGTGAAACAAAGCAAGTCTCTCATTATCCAGCAGGGATTGCGCATTTTTTGGAGCACAAATTATTCGAGCGTGAAAACGGCGAGGATTTACTGCTAGAATTTACCAAGTTTGGCGCAGAAAGTAATGCCTTTACAAGCTTTACACGGACTAGCTATCTGTTTTCTACGACAAACTGTGTAGCAGAAAATCTGAAGCTGTTGCAGGAACTCGTTTCCCAAGCCAATTTTTCAGAAGCATCTGTTCAGCGTGAGCAAGGAATTATCCAGCAAGAAATCGAGATGTACCAAGACGATCCAGATTATCGGCTCTTCTTTGGTGCTTTGAGTAATCTCTACCCTCAAACTCCACTAGCAGAAGATATTGCCGGAACGACAGAGTCAATCATGGATATTACTGTGGAAGATCTGACAGAAAACTTTGAGCTTTTCTACCGTCCGTCCAATATGACTTTATTTGTCATTGGTAATTTTGATTTGGAGTCTACTTTTGAAGACATTGTCCAAACACAAGAGACCTTATCGCCTCAACTATTAACCGAAACGATTGAAAAAGAGCCTCTCATCTTACAGCCAGTAGTTCCAACTGCTACTAGTCGGATGGAAGTTGCCAGCCCTAAGTTGGCGATTGGTATTCGTGGGAAAGATACGATACAGGATACGGAGCTTTATCGCTATAAAATTGCCCTGAAACTGCTTTTTGCCATGATGTTTGGTTGGACTTCCAAGCGTTTCCAGACCCTGTATGAAAATGGCAAGATTGACAATTCGCTCACTCTTGAAGTAGAGGTGGAAAAGGATTTCCACTTTGTCATCCTAACTATGGACACGCAGGAACCCGTAGGAATTTCTCATCAATTCCGCTCAGCCATCCGGAAGTTTGCTCAGGATCCAGATGTCACAGAAACACACCTAGATACGATTAAAAGTGAAATGTTTGGAGATCTGCTGCATGGGCTAAATTCTCTTGAATACATGGCAACCCAATATGAACCGCATTTAAATGGTGAGAATCTTTTTGATTTACCTAAGATTTTACAGGATATCACTTTAAATGACGTCTTAAAAGTCGGACATCGCTTTATTGACCAGTGTGATATGACAGATTTTACTATTTTCCCAAAATAGTTCCAAGTTTATTTCAAAATTTTGTTAGAATAATGTCTAAGAGAAAAGGACTATCCTTATGAGAAAAAAAACGATAGGAGAGGTACTCAGACTTGCTCGAGTAAACCAGAAACTTACTTTAGCAGATGTAGCCAAAAAAACAGATATAAAAACTGACTATCTAAAGGCTCTTGAAAACAATCAATACGAAAAATTTCCAAATGCCTTTTACGTCCGTAGCCTGCTACGAAAATACGCTTGGGCTCTGGATTTAGACGAGCAGATTCTATTGGAGGCATACGACACAGATAATACTGTCGTTTATGACGAAATTGAATTAGCTGAAAACGAGGAATTTCGAAGTAGAAAATATAAAAATCGTTCTTTCTCGCTTCCGCTCTTTTATTTCCTAGTAGTTGCCCTGTCTATCATTATTTTTGTCACCTATTACGTTTGGCAATATGCAAATACAACTACTCCACAGTTTGCCAGCTCCGATAGTTACAGCCTCGTCTCGAGCTCAAGTATCGAAGATAGTTCAACTCCACCTGAGACTTCCACAACAGACTCTAGCTCAACAAAAGAAAAACTAGAAGTCACTGGAGAAGGAAACTATTTAACTGTAAAATATCGTGGCGAGTCGCAAACTACTCAGTTAACAATCTCAGCAAGCAATACCTCAAGCTGGATTAGTGTGACAAATACAGACCTTGCAGCAGGTACAACCCTTACTCCAACCCAATCAAGCCAAACAGTGACACTCTCTCCCAATACAACTTATACAATTACTCTAGGAGTTGTGAAAGGCGTCACTGTCACTGTCGGCAGTCAGAAAATAGACCTATCTACCTTGACCAGCGACAGTGCTATAATCACCCTTACAATTGAATCATAAAGGAAGAATGATGAAAAAAGAAAATATCCCCAACGCTTTAACCCTTGCCAGAATTGCCTTAATCCCAATCTTTATTTTGATTTTAACTTTTGGTCATTCGCCAACCATGCATATCCTCGCTGGAATCATTTTCGCCCTTGCCAGCATCACAGACTACCTTGATGGCTATCTGGCGCGCAAGTGGCAGGTCGTAACCAATTTTGGAAAATTTGCCGATCCCATGGCCGATAAACTGCTGGTTATGTCCGCTTTTATCATGCTGATTGAAATGAAAATGGCTCCTGCTTGGGTGGTAGCTATCATCATTTGCCGAGAGCTGGCTGTCACTGGTTTGAGGCTCCTCTTGGTAGAAACTGGCGGAACAGTTCTAGCGGCCGCTATGCCGGGCAAGATCAAGACTTTCACGCAGATGTTTGCCATCCTCTTTCTCCTGCTCCATTGGACTTTACTCGGTCAGATTCTCCTTTACATAGCCCTGATTTTCACTATTTATTCTGGCTATGATTATTTCAAGGGCAGTGCCTATCTCTTTAAAGATACATTTAAATAATATGGAAAATATCATTGAAGTAAAAAATCTTAGTTATCGCTATGACCATAAGTCTGAAGATTATATTTTAAAAGATGTCTCGTTTCACGTGAAACAAGGAGAATGGTTATCTATTGTCGGCCACAATGGCAGCGGAAAATCGACTACGGTCCGTTTGATTGACGGTCTTTTAGAAGCCGAGAGTGGCGATATCATCATTTCTGGAGATAAATTGACGGCTGATAATGTTTGGGAAAAACGTCGCCAAATCGGCATGGTCTTTCAGAATCCTGATAATCAGTTTGTTGGGGCCACTGTTGAAGACGACGTTGCATTTGGTCTGGAAAATCAAGGTATGGATTATCCCATGATGGTGAAACGCGTCCATGAAGCTCTGGAGCTAGTCGGCATGCAGAATTTTAAGGAGAGAGAACCTGCTCGACTTTCTGGCGGACAGAAGCAAAGAGTCGCTATTGCTGGCGTAGTCGCGCTCCAGCCAGATATTATCATCTTGGATGAAGCAACCAGTATGTTAGACCCTGAAGGACGACTGGAATTGATTCGGACTGTCAAGGAAATTAAAGATAAGAATCAGTTAACAGTCATCTCCATTACTCACGATTTGGACGAGATTTCGCTGAGTGACCGTGTCCTCGTTATGAAAAATGGTCAGGTTGAGTCAACCGCTACACCAAGAGAACTCTTTTCCAGACCTGATTTGGAAGACTTGGGCTTGGATCAACCCTTTGTCAACCAGGTCAAAGCTGCCATGATTCAAACTGGGCTAACTCTGCCAGAAACCTATTTAACTGAAAAAGAATTGCAGGAACAATTATGGGAATTACTCTAAATAAAGTCAGTTATACCTATCAGGCTGGAACTCCATTTGAGGGTCCAGCGCTTTTTGAAGTTGATTTGGAAATCAAAGATGGTAGCTATACGGCTTTGATTGGGCACACTGGTAGCGGAAAATCAACCATTTTACAGCTCTTGAATGGCTTGCTGACTCCTAGTGAGGGCAGCGTGCAAGTCAACAATGTCACCATTACTTCAAATTCTGTTAACAAGGACATCAAACAAGTTCGTAAACAGGTTGGTTTGGTGTTTCAATTTGCTGAAAGTCAGGTTTTTGATGAGACTGTTTTGAAAGACGTGGCCTTTGGTCCGCAAAATTTTGGGGTCTCTAAAGAAGAAGCCGAGGATTTAGCGCGTGAAAAATTAAGCCTTGTCGGCATTTCTGAAGAATTGTTTAGCCGCAGTCCTTTTGAACTTTCTGGCGGGCAGATGAGAAGGGTTGCCATTGCCGGAATCCTAGCAATGGAACCTGACATCTTGGTTTTGGATGAGCCAACGGCCGGACTTGATCCAGCAGGACGCAAGGAATTGATGGGACTCTTTAAAAAACTGCATCAAGCTGGAATGACCATTGTTCTTGTAACCCATTTAATGGATGATGTAGCAAATTTTGCTGATACGGTCTATGTTTTGGAGAAGGGGCGTGTCGTCAAAAGCGGCCAGCCTGCTCAGGTTTTTCAAGATGTCGATTTTATGGAAAAGATTCAGCTAGGGGTTCCTAAAATCACAAAATTTGCCCATGAATTAGCTGAAAAAGGAATGAAATTTTCTCATTATCCAATTACAATTGAGGAATTTAAGGAGATGATACATGGATAAATTGATTTTAGGACGGTATATCCCAGGAAATTCAGTCATCCATCGATTGGATCCGCGCAGTAAATTAGTGGCCATGTTCTTCTTTATCTTATTAATTTTCTGGGCCAACAATCTCATCACTAATTTGCTGCTATTTGCTTTCGTTTTTACTCTGTTTTTTCTCTCAAAAGTTCCTTTGACCTTCTTTCTAAAGGGCATTCAATCAATGGTGTTCATTATTGCCTTTACTACCCTCTTCCAGCTCTTTCTGACGGGGGGAGGCAAGGTACTTTTCCAGTTTGGTTTCATTAAAATTACGGAATTTGGTCTTTCTCAAGCGGGGATTATCTTTAGCCGTTTTGTTTTGATTATCTTCTTTTCAACTCTGTTGACCTTAACCACAACACCACTCAGCCTTTCAGATGCAGTAGAAGCTCTACTAAAGCCACTCAAAGTCTTTAGAGTTCCTACGCATGAAATTGGCCTCATGCTCTCTATGAGCCTGCGTTTCGTACCAACCTTAATGGATGACACCACGAGAATTATGAACGCTCAAAGGGCTCGCGGAGTTGATTTTGGCGAAGGAACGATTGTTCAAAAGGTTAAATCAATCATTCCAATCTTAATTCCCTTATTTGCTTCTAGTTTCAAGCGGGCAGACGCCTTAGCTATCGCAATGGAAGCGCGTGGCTATAGTGGTGGTGAAGGAAGAAGCCGCTATCGACAACTTTCTTGGAAAATGATTGACAATCTGGCTCTTCTCTCTATTTTCCTGATTGGTATCTTGCTCTTTATCTTAAAAAAATAAAGAATAGTATAAGTTTGATAGCAATATTTTTGTTAGAGATCTAATGAAATAGACTAAAAATCCTTTTAAAATAATATTTTTATGTGTAAATCTCAATATTTTTGTAACATTCGCACTTAAAATGTAATCTTTTAGTAATATTTAATGTATATGATAGTATTATAACTAAAGGAGAAAACTTTTAAAATGAGTATGAAAGTGAAAAAATTGACTTTAGCAGGAACGATTGCTACAGCAACACTATTTGCATCAACTATTGTTGCTAGTGCTGAATCTTATACAGTAAAAGCTGGAGATACCTTATCAGAAATCGCTGAAAGTAAAAAAACAACTGTTGAACGTTTGGTAGAATTAAATAAAATTTCAAATCCAGATTTTATCATGACTGGACAAGTTTTGGAATTGGGTGATTTGAAAGATGTTGCAAAACAAACAACATCAGCACCTGCTGTCTCACCAGCGACACCAGCAGTCCCAGCTCCAGTAACTCCAGCTGCCCCAGTAGCTACGGAAACTCCAGTAACGACAGAAACTCCTGCAGTTGCTGCAACTTCAGACTACTCTGCCTATTCATCAAACGTCGTACTCGCAAATGGTAATACTCCAGGTGCTGTAGGTTCTTACGCAGCTGCTCGTATGGCTGAAATGACAGGAGTGTCTGCATCTACATGGGAAAATATTATTGCTCGCGAATCTAACGGACAAGTCGATGCCTACAACCCATCAGGAGCAAGTGGTCTTTTCCAAACAATGCCAGGTTGGGGATCTACTGCAACTGTTGAAGATCAAATTCAAGCAGCTTACCGTGCTTACAGTGCACAAGGACTATCTGCTTGGGCTTACTAAAATAATAAAAAAATGGCTAGAATATCTAGTCATTTTTTCTTGCTCAAAGATACTTATTTATTCTCCAAAAATTTCTTTTGAAAGTCTGCGGCCGGTAGGAGTTGTAGCTAGCCCTCCTTCAGCCGTTTCCCTGAAAGCAGTAGGCAGGCTAGAGCCTACTTGGTACATGGCATCAATGACTTCGTCAACAGGGATTTTAGACTCGATTCCAGCCAGAGCCATATCCGCTGCGATAAAAGCATAGCTAGCTCCCATGGCATTTCGCTTGACACAAGGAACTTCTACCAAACCAGCTACTGGGTCACAGATCAAGCCCAGCATATTTTTAATGACAAAACAGATAGCTTGACTCGCCTGAAAAGCAGAGCCACCAGCAGCCAAAACCAGGGCAGCTGCGCTCATAGCAGAAGCGGAGCCCACTTCAGCTTGACAGCCCCCTTCTGCGCCGGAAATAGAAGCGTTATTGGCAATAACCAAGCCAAAAGCGCCAGCAGCCAGCAAAAATTCTAATTGCTGTTCCTCTGTCAAATCTAATTTTTCAATCGCTGATGTAAGGACTGCTGGCAGACAGCCAGCACTGCCTGCCGTAGGAGTTGCACAAACCAGCCCCATTTTAGCGTTGTGTTCATTGACAGCAATGGCATTTTTTGCAGCAGTCAGCACAGTATAATCTGACAAGGCCTTCCCCGACTGGATATAGTGGTGCAGCTTGGCTGCGTCTCCACCGGTCAATCCGCTGCGAGACTTACTCTCGTCAAGCCCAAGAAGGACTGAGGCTTTCATCACCTCAAGATTTCGACTCATCAGACGTAAAACTTCGTCTCTTTCCCGACCCGTCAATTCATATTCGGTCGCAATCATTAATTCAGCAACATTGCCATTAAAATCTAAATCAGCCTGCTCAACTAATTCTTTTATTGAATAAAACATCTCTTCTCCTATTTAAAGAAATTGACATTATGGAGATAGGGGATTTTCCGAATCTCTTCGATAGCCTCTTCGCAACTACGACTATCCACCTCAATGATCATAATCGCTTTCTCGCCCGCTTTTTCTCTAGTCACCGTCATTTGAGCAATATTGATATTGTAGCGTGATAGAGCCTCCGTTACATGGGCAATCATACCTGGAACATCTTGGTGGACGATGATAATGGTTGGCGTATTCATGCTGAGAGAGACTGAGAAGCCATTTAACTCGGTCACCTGAATATTTCCACCACCGATAGACACACCCGTTACACTGATGCTTTTATGGGCGTTTTTAACCGTGATTTTTGTCGTATTTGGATGAGGAGCATTGCTATCTTTCTGAATAGTCCAGACAATCTTGATACCGCGTTTATGGGCAATTTCAAGGCTGTTAGGAATTTCAGGATCATCCGTATCCATTCCTAAAATACCTGCTACCAGAGCCAAATCTGTTCCATGCCCGCGATAAGTCTTTGCAAAGGAATTAAAAAGCTGGAATTCAACCTCGGTTGGTATATCATCAAAAATAGAGGATACGATCTTACCGATACGCACAGCCCCTGCAGTATGACTACTGGAAGGGCCAATCATGACAGGACCGATAATGTCAAAAACAGATTGAAATTTTAATGATTTCATAAGAAACCTCTTGAACATATTTTCTAAAATTATTATATCAAACTTATCAAATTTCTGCCTGATATCATACAAAAAAAGAGGACAATTGTCCTCTCTTCATTATTGGTAATTCGCATACCTGAAACTCTCTTACTCCGCCAGTAGGACTCGAACCTACGACATCATGATTAACAGTCATGCGCTACTACCAACTGAGCTATGGCGGATAAAATAGTCCGTACGGGATTCGAACCCGTGTTACCGCCGTGAAAAGGCGGTGTCTTAACCCCTTGACCAACGGACCATCTATGTTCTTTTCAGAACATATTCTATTATATCAGGTTTTGAATCTTTGTCAACAGTTTTTTATTTATTTTTTAAAATTTCTTTTAAATGTTTTGTTCTTAGCCTAGAAACAGGGCAACGACGGCCTTCATAAAATATAATTTCCTTTGTTTTCTTATCATAATCACAGATATTATCGATATTGACTAAGAAAGATTTATGGGAAGCAAAGAAACGTTGGGTTTTCTCATCCTGCTCTTGAACACTGGCAATCGTTCCATAAAATTCTTTTATAAAGTTTTTTCCGACCATCCGTAACTTATGGGAGGAGCTTGAGGTTTCGATATACAAAATATCATTAAATGGCACGCGCACATCATTGCCTCGATAGCTGTATTCAAAGTAATCAACCATATTGGTGTTTGTAATTAAGGTGTTTTTCGTATAAATGATACAATCTTTTATACGTTTTTTAAACGAATCATCGTTAATATCCTTGTCAATAAAATCAAGAGCTGATACCTTGTATTTGAAAGTCATGGTCGCAAACTCTGATTTTGAAGTTACAAAGACAATAATAGCATATGGATTATGATGACGAATAAAACGAGCGACCTCCAGCCCTTTGGTCTCTTCCCCTTTAATATCTATATCTAGAAAATAAATCTGATTGACATCTTCATTTTCGACGTAGTCCTTAAATTCCTGAATTTTTCCTGTGATTTTTACCTGGATATCGAGCCCCATTTCTTCAGCAATCTCTGCTAAAGTTTTTTCCATGCGGACTTGGTGCGCTAAAGTATCTTCTAATGCTAAGATTCTCATAAACTATTCCTTCTTTTAATTGTTAATACTTGTGTGAAATCATACTTACTTATTTCTGTATCTAGCATGATATATTCATAATTCTCTAAAATTTCTTTCAGATTATTTAAACCTAGGCCTCTTCGATAACCTTTCGTTGAGAACTCTGGTTCATAAATTTCTTCTAAATCTAATTTCCTTTGCTTGCGGGAATTTTTTACAACAAAAATAATCTCCGTATCGAGTTGAACTAAAGTCACATGAATCATTTTTTCATAGCTTTCGATTGCGCCTTCAACAGCATTGTTTAGTAATATACTAGCCATTCTTACCACATCTAATAGCTTAATCGGTAATTTCTCAACAGGATCTTTGACTTCGAATGTCAAATCAATCTGGTGTTCACGCGCCTTGAATAAAGTCTCCGTCATAACGCTTCGGAGAGCTGAGTCGCCAACATTATTCAAATCAAAATAAGTGTATTTATCCGAGCGTAATTTTAAATTTGCATCAACTAAAACTTCTTGATATATTTTTTCAATTTCCTTGATATCTTGAGTATTGATGGCCGTCTGAAAGCTAGTCAGCATGCCAGCATAATCATGGCGAAAGCCACGAATTTCATTATAGAGAGAAACAATTTCATCTGTATACTGCTGCAGCTGCAACTGTTCCAATTCTCTTTGTCGAATCTCCTCTTCTTTTTCATACTTTTCCCGAATCGCTTTCAAATAGAAAAGAGTCGTCATAAAGATCAAGAAACAAATAGTCGCTAGCATACTGCTAAAACTATTAAAATGCTCGTCTTCACTTAACCAATGCGAAACATTTAAAATGAAAATATCTATAACATAAAAAATATTAATTCTCTTAATTGTCTTTTTAAAGACCTCCTCTTTAAAATCACATGCGTAAAATGGTAAGTAGTCGATAAACTTAAGCATAAATAAAACAGAGATACTGTTTATCATGATATAAAAGACAGCCCAATTATCTTTTACAAATGAATCCCCTGTAATTGAGGAAATAATGACGGAAAAAAAGGTAGTAGAAGCCTGGACTGTTAAATAAAGGAGAAGAGATAGAAATATAGAGAAAAGAGTTGATAACTTCTCTTTTTTATAAAAATACCTGTAGAAAAAAAGAGGATAAATCAGTAGTAAAAGAAAATATAGAACATGCCTTGACAAAGAAAATATAGATTCTAAATTTAATATGAGTAATGGTAATAAAATTAAGACTATAGCACACAGAAAAGTAAAGTAAAAACTAGATTTTACTTTATTGATCTTTTCATATATAACAATAGTGAAATATACTTCAATGGCAGCTTGCAATATCCAAAAAAATAATTCAAACATAATTCCATTTCCTCATTTATCAATGTTATTTTTTCTTAAATTTAATTTTTAAGAAGATATTTCTTAAATCTCCTCCAAGAACTTCTTTAAGTTCTATTTCATTCAAGACCGGGAATTGAGCGATTGTTTTAAAGTTTTTCTGAGTATTTGTCATAATAGATTCTCCTAAAAATTTTTTCGTAAGTGTTACCTTACAAGATCTATTATAAATAAAATTTCAAATAATCTGTCATCTTTCCCTGAAATGTCATTTTTTATTCCTGAAATGTCGTTTTCTCAAAAATATAATAAAAAAACACGAAATTTTTCGTGTCTGAATAGTATATATTATGATCCCAGCAGGATTCGAACCTGCGACCGTTCGCTTAGAAGGCGAATGCTCTATCCAGCTGAGCTATGAGACCGATACCTTTTCATTCTATCAGAAAAATCTTCTATCGTCAAGATTTACTTATGGTAGGGACTCCCCTGTTGAATCATGAAAGCCCGGTAAATCTGCTCTACCAAAACAAGACGCATCAATTGATGAGGAAGGGTCAATTTTCCAAAACTCATTAGTAGATTAGCTCTTTTTTTGACAGCAGGAGATAGACCCAAGCTGCCGCCAATCACAAAAGTAATATCGGAAAAGCCACGGACTGTGATGTCGCTCAAGATCGAACTAAACTCTTCTGAAGGAAATTGCTTTCCTTCAATAGCTAAAGCAACCACGAATTCTCGTTCAGAGACTTTTGCTAAAATCCGACTTCCTTCTTTTTCGAGGATTTGCTGATTTTCTAGCTCACTGGCCCTATCTGGTGTTTTTTCGTCTGCTAATTCTACAATTTCTAACTTAGAAAATCGACTCAGGCGTTTGGCATATTCAGCAATTCCATCCTTAAGATACTTTTCTTTTAATTTTCCAACGGTTACAAGCTTTATTTTCATATTTCCATTCTATCATATCCACATGGATTTCACACTTTATTCACATCAGTTTTTTATGGAAAACTGGTTGAATCTATGTATTTTCTAACCTCTATCAACATTTTTTATAAGTTTTCCACAAGTTGTGGAAAACTTGTGAATTTTAAGTTATAATTAAGAATAGATTTCTATAATTTCATCAATTGTAATCAAGGAGGAAAATATGAAAAACGCTTCAAATTTCTTTAAAAAATCTTTGTTGCTTTTTATTGTTTTAGTTGTAGGATTTATCGGCGGAAGCCTAGGGAATTTAGCCACCGCATTTCTTAATAATAAAATGGCTAATATCAGTCCTTCTAGCTCAAAGACCACTGTATCAACGTCTTATAAAAACACAACTGACACCACAAAGGCTGTAAAAAAGGTACAAAATGCAGTTGTATCGGTGATTACTTATACCGGTTCTAATCAGGAAGGAGTGATCAATAATGAATCAACCAGTGATCCTCAAGTAGCTAGTGAGGGATCTGGTGTCATTTATAAGAAGGAAGGAAAATATGCCTACCTTGTTACCAATACTCACGTGCTAAATGGAGCAAAAAATCCCGATATTCTACTAGCAGATGGTAGTAAGGTTCCTGGTGAAGTAGTGGGATCAGATGTTTATTCTGATATTTCTGTAGTAAGAATTAGCTCTGAAAAGGTGAAAGATGTAGCTGAATTTGGAGATTCAAATTCCCTGACAGTAGGAGAAACTGCTATTGCTATCGGAAGCCCTCTCGGAACAGAATACGCTAACTCTGTTACACAGGGAATCATCTCTAGTTTGGGTAGAAATGTAACTTTGCAATCTGAAGACGGCCAAAATATCTCGACAACTGCCTTGCAAACAGATGCTGCTATCAACCCTGGTAACTCTGGTGGCCCACTCATCAATATCCAAGGGCAAGTTATTGGTATTACGTCCAGCAAAATCTCTCACAATGGTCAAACTGCTGTAGAAGGCATGGGCTTTGCAATTCCATCAAACGATGTTGTCAATATCATCAAGCAATTAGAGAAAACTGGAACAGTCACTCGTCCTGCTCTGGGTATCCAAATGCTCGATTTATCTAATATCGCCACTTCTGACTTAGCAAAATTACGTCTGCCTTCATCGGTAAAATCAGGTATCCTTGTCCGCTCTGTACAAGAAGGAATGCCTGCTGAAAATAAACTTCAGAAATACGATGTCATCACAAAAGTTGACGATAAGGATGTTGAGTCAACCAGTGATTTACAATCTGCTCTCTACAGACACTCTCTGGGAGATGAGTTGAAAGTGACTTACTTTAGAGATGGTAAAGAAGCTACTACAACCATTAAATTGACCAAATCAACCCAGGACTTAAGTGACAACTAATCCTTTACATAATTGTCAACACACCTTTACACGATCGTAAAGGTGTGTTATGCTATATACAAATGGAAAATTATCAATACATACCACTAAAAGACATTCGAACCAATCCTTATCAGCCTAGAAAAAGCTTTTCTCAAGAAAAAATAAATGAATTGGCAGCTTCTATTAAAGAAAATGGAATTATTCAGCCCATTATTTTGAGAAAATCTTCCTTATTTGGTTACGAAATTTTAGCAGGTGAAAGACGATTCAGAGCTGCTAAAATTGCTGGCTTAGAAAACATTCCTGCCCTTATTAAAGACTTATCTGACGATGATATGATGAAGCAAGCCATCATCGAGAATTTGCAAAGGGAAGACCTCAATCCGATTGAAGAAGCGGAATCCTATCAGCATCTGATTGAGAAAGGTCTGACCCATGAAGAAATTGCAAAAATCATGGGAAAATCTCGGCCTTACATCAGTAATCTTGTCCGCTTGTTACAGCTACCAGCTTTTATGCTGGACGCTGTCAAAGAGGAAATGATTTCGCAAGGGCACGCTCGTCTCCTCATCCCACTCAAAAAGGAAGAGCAAGTTTTTTGGCTGGACAGAATCATTCAAGATAATTTATCCGTTCGTGCTCTTGAACTTTCATTACAAAAGAAAAAAAAGTCAAAGAACAGAAAGAACAAAGAAATTTTCTCCCATTCGGAAGAAGAAATATTGAAAAAAATCCTTGGACTCAATGTCTCCATTCAATTAAAAAATTCTTCAAAAGGAAAGATCATTATTCCTTTTGAAAACGAGGAAGAGTATCAAAGAATTATAAACAGCCTGAAATAGGGCTGTTATTTTCTTTTTTCAAACTAACAGACTTTTCCACCTTTAAAAGTAGCTTAAAATGTTGAAAAATAGGGATTTTACCTGTAATCCACAATCTGTGGATAAGTCTTATAAACATTGTTAATTTTTCTCCACAAGTTGTGGAAAACTTGGTCATTTTATGTTAAAATGAGAGTCGGCATAGAGAATAATTTTTTGAAAAGGAGGAGGCAATGACCAAAGAGCAAGAATTTTGGCGAAGAATTTTAGAACTTTCCGCTGCTCAGCTAAAACAGACAACCTATGATTTTTTTGTTGCAGAAGCAAAATTGATAGCCATTGAAAATAATCAGGCCACTATCTTTCTTGATAGCCCAGTCAAACAGCTATTTTGGGAACAAAACTTAGTGGGCGTTATTCTCACAGCTGGCTTTGAAATTTTCAACGATCAAATCACGGCCAAATACGTCTTTGAAGAAGCAGGACATGACAGTATTTCTAAATATCAGCTGGAAGAACTTCCTGAAAAAGCTCCATTTCGGCCAAGTTTGCCACCAATTGATACTGGATTAAAAGCTAAATATACATTTGATAATTTTGTACAAGGGGACGGGAATATCTGGGCTAAAGCAGCAGCCTTGGCTGTGTCTGAAAATCTAGCAACTACCTATAATCCCCTATTTATCTATGGCGGACCAGGGCTAGGCAAAACGCATTTACTAAATGCTATTGGCAATCAAATTTTAGAAAATATTCCTGATGCGCGTGTAAAATATATTCCAGCGGAAACCTTTATCAATGACTTTCTGGAGCATCTGAGGCTCGGTGACATGGATAATTTCAAAAAAATCTATCGAAGTTTGGATTTGCTCTTGATTGATGATATCCAGTCTCTTGGCGGAAAAAAAGTCTCTACCCAGGAAGAATTTTTCAATACTTTTAACGCCCTGCACGGCGATAACAAGCAGATTGTGCTGACCAGCGATCGCAGTCCAGATCATCTTGATAATTTGGAAGAACGCTTGGTCACGCGCTTCAAATGGGGGCTCACTCAAAATATTACGCCACCTGATTTTGAAACGCGGATTGCCATCCTCCGGAACAAAATCGAAAATCTGGACTATATTTTCCCTAATGATACTTTGGAGTACCTCGCCGGACAATTTGACTCGAATGTCCGTGACCTAGAAGGAGCGCTCAATGATATTACGCTCATTGCAAGAGTCCGCAATCTCAAGGAAATTACGATTGACATCGCTGCTGAAGCCATTCGAGCTCGCAAGCAGGACTCTAGTCAAGTGACCGTTATTCCGATTGAAAAAATCCAGTCTGAGGTCGGCAATTTCTATGGCGTTAGTGTCAAGGAAATGAAGGGAAGTCGTCGAGTCCAGAATATCGTTTTGGCTAGACAGGTAGCCATGTATCTAGCTCGCGAACTAACAGACAATAGCCTACCAAAAATCGGGCGAGAATTTGGCGGCAAAGACCATACAACAGTCATTCACGCGCATGGAAAAATCAAAAATCGACTCGAAACTGACGATAGCCTGCGACTTGAAATCGAAAATATCAAAAACAAGATAAAATAAGGGTGTGGAAAAGATTGAGCTAATCTGAAGTTTTTTCCACAGGTTGTGAACAAGTCTTAAAACTTGATTTTAGATACTTTGCTCCATTTTTCCACAGCTTCCACAAGAACTACTATTACTATTAACTTAATAATCATAAATAATAAAAGGAGTCCCTATGATTCACTTCTCTATTAATAAAAATTTATTCCTACAAGCTTTGAACACAACTAAAAGAGCTATTAGTACAAAAAACGCTATTCCAATTTTATCAACGGTTAAAATTGATGTGACAAAAGAAGGCATTACCTTGATTGGTTCAAATGGCCAAATTTCCATTGAAAACTTCATTTCAGTGCAAAATGAGAATGCCGGACTCTTGATTACTTCACCAGGTTCTATCCTCCTTGAAGCAAATTTCTTTATCAATGTCATTTCTAGCTTGCCAGATATCGTGCTTGATTTCAAAGAAATTGAGCAAAAACAAATCGTCCTTACCAGCGGCAAATCAGAAATTACGCTAAAAGGAAAAGATGCTGATCAATATCCACGTATCCAAGAAGTCTCTACTAGCAATCCTTTGGTTTTAGAAACAAAAGTCCTTAAAAATATCATCAATGAGACAGCTTTTGCTGCTAGTACGCAAGAAAGCCGTCCTATTTTGACGGGTGTTCATTTTGTCTTGACAGATAATCAATCCCTCAAAACAGTTGCGACAGACTCTCACCGGATGAGCCAAAAGAAAATTACTTTGGATAAGAAGGGGGATGACTTCGATGTGGTAATTCCTAGCCGTTCTCTGCGTGAATTTACAGCTGTTTTCACAGACGAAATTGAAACAGTAGAGGTTTTCTTTGCCAATAATCAACTTCTCTTTAGAAGTGAAAATATCAGCTTCTATACACGCCTGCTGGAAGGAAACTATCCTGACACAGACCGCCTGATTCCGACAGAATTTTCAAGCGTTGTGACCTTTAATACCAATAATTTACGTCATGCCATGGAACGGTCTCGTCTTCTGTCCAATGCGACTCAAAACGGAACAGTGAAACTAGAAATTGTGAAGGGCATTGTCAGCGCTCATGTCCATTCACCAGAAGTTGGACGCGTGAATGAAGAAATTGATACAGAAAGTGTGTCAGGAGAAGATTTGAGCATCAGCTTCAATCCTACCTACCTGATCGAAGCGCTAAAGGCAGTCGATAGTGAGAAGGTGACCATCAGCTTTATTTCAGCTGTTCGGCCTTTCACCTTGGTGCCAAGCGAAGATGCTGAAAACTTTATCCAGCTGATCACGCCAGTCCGTACTAATTAGAAGATAAGATTTAAGACAAGGTTGAATCGATCCGCCTTGTCTTATTTTGATCATTTACAAGCCAGCTGACTCTAAACTTGTGGTATAATACAGCTAGGATGGAGAAAAGCGTCAATCTGTATTTTTAAGATAATAAAAAAAGATTGTCAAAAGGAGAGAAGATGTACGAACTTGGAACTTTTGTAGAAATGAAAAAGCCCCATGCCTGTACCATTAAGTCAACGGGCAAAAAGGCTAATCGTTGGGAAGTCGTCCGCATGGGAGCAGATATCAAGATTCGCTGTAGCAACTGCGAACACGTTGTCATGATGAGCAGATATGATTTTGAAAGAAAAATGAAGAAGGTCATTGAATAGTCTATATTTTTGACTTATCCCAATTTTGAATGACCTACCTCATCAACAAAGAACGGATAAGACTTTCTTGGTCTTATCCGTTTTCTGCTTTTATTTAAGATCTTCAAATTTGCCGTCTTTGACTTCTTTATAGCCAGAAGCTTCAAGAGATTTTACCGTTTCTTTATAACTGATATAATTAGCTTTTTGGTCTCCATCTGTTTGGATAAGTTGTTTGCTTTTCAGTTCTGAAATATCTGCCTTGCTAAAATCCATCGTCATCTTTTGCGTCAAATGATCGTCTTTATACTCGATTTTATTAGTAAGTCCTTTAATATTTTCCAGAGTTTTCATGTAGCCTCCAATTTGTTCTTTGGCGGTATCTTTTGTCAATCCGATAGGCTCATAATAGAAAACATTGCTGGTTTCATTGTTCAGCAAATCATCGCCCTTATACTCAAGAGTGATCCGGCTGTCTTGCTTGGTCTTTTGATCAATCAACTGAAAATAGGCTTTTTTAGGACTGCTACTGCAGGCAGCTAAAAAAAGTAAAGTAAACATCGTCAAGAAAGAAAGAACAAAAGTTTTAATTGTCATTTTTTTCATGGTTAACTCCTTTTATCAAAATATTAACTATATTATATCATTTTTTGCAGAAATATTTTCTATTTCTATCCCGAAAGCAGGAAATTTTTCATTCAAATCCGCTGTTTAGGATAAGGATTTATGGTATAATGGTTTGGATTGAAAAGATG
>ERZ773005.544-NODE-544-length-27844-cov-98.366152_pt1 | contig 27844 bp, 22 predicted proteins | sample MGYA00580666_ERZ773005 | MGnify/ENA primary metagenome ERZ773005 (study PRJEB29015, sample SAMEA2737999) | human oral metagenome | biome: human oral; feature: human-associated habitat; material: dental | place: China | collected 2061 ...
TGATTGATTTGGGGGTGTCGTCACCACAGCTTGATAGGGCTGAGCGAGGATTTTCTTTTTCGCATAGCGGTCCGCTGGATATGCGGATGGATCGGCGGCAAGCTTTAACTGCAGAGCAGGTGGTTAACACCTATTCGCAGGGCGAGCTGGAGCGGATTATTCGCGATTACGGCGAAGAGCGGCCAAATATTGCGCGGCGTTATGCTGCTGCGATTATTAAGGCTAGACCGCTGGCGACAACTGAAGATTTAGCATCGGCTATCTTGAGGGCGCACGTCGGACGGCGCCAGCGAACGCATCCGGCGACACGTACTTTTCAGGCGATTCGGATTTTTGTAAACGATGAGCTTGAGCAAGTACGAGCGATTATGCCATTATTACCCGAGCTGTTGTCGCAGGGCGGGCGAGTCGGTGTAATTAGCTTTCATAGCCTGGAGGATCGTATCGTTAAGCGATACTTTGCCGAACAGGCCGAAAACGGCTACGAGGCGGAGCTTCGTATCATTACGAAGCATCCTGTCGATGGAGCCACTAAAGATGTTCACAATCCGCGCTCGCGAAGTGCTAAACTTCGTGTCGCTGTGAAAATATAAAAACAGAAAGGAAGATGTAGCATGACTCGCCGCATCCAAGTACAAGTCCAAGCCGACGTTCAGCATGACATCACTGTCGTGCGCCGCGCCGCTTAGGTAAAAATAACACAACTCTATAGGGTAGAGGAGCGTAATTTTGGTTTTTCTCCTAACGCTCCTCTAGCTTTTGAGTATCAAAATAAATAACAAAAAACCAATCCACCACATGTCATATTCACGAACTACACAATTTAATAGCCGGCGCCAAGGTAATTATGGGCGCAACCGCAATACAGTTGCTTTTGCATCGGCTATCAAACTCGGCCCGATTTCTAACGCGATTATTATTGCACTTCTCCTGACGCTGCTAGGTCTGCTATACTTAACACAAGCGGGGAGTGTTTCGGGCTATGATTATGAGTCAAATGACGTCAGCAATAAGATTTCGACGTTGACCGAGCAGAAGAGCGATTTGGCGGTTGAGAATGCTCGCCTAACAGCTCTGCAATCGGTCAAAGACAGCAGTGTTGCTCAAAGGATGACTACCCCGGCTGATACTCAGTATGTAAGCAAATAGGAGTTTTAGGATAATGAGCGTATCGCCAACTCGTTTTATTAGACGCTCGAGAGTTGGCTTTTTGTTTGGTGTAGTTCTGGTCGTCTCGGCCATTTTTGTAGTGCAGCTTTTCGTAGTGCAGGTAGTGCGGCATGATTACTATGTGAAGCAGGCCGATAATGAGCAGATTAAGAAGTTCACGCTCAAAGCGCAGCGCGGCGAGATTTACTCTATGGACGGCAGTGACCTGAAGCCGCTGGTGATGAACGAGACAGTCTATAAAGTTTGGGCTGATCCAACACAAGTATCTGATAAGCAGGCGGTGGTAGATACGCTGAATAGCGTTGCTGGCGGCAACGTAGTTGATGGTTTCGCGAAGTTGATTGATAAAAAACCTAGCCGCTACCAAATTTTGACGAAATATATTACGCGGACGCAGGCTGAATTAATCAAGAAGAAAAAGCTAGCAGGCATTGGCTTTGAAGTTGGAACGCGCCGGGTCTATCCTGAAGGACGATTGGCTAGCCAGGTTTTGGGTTTTGTTAATCACGAGGGTAAAGGAGTATATGGCTTCGAGCAAGCTAATAACCGAGCTTTGTCTGGGCGCGACGGTATGCTCAAGACAGTGACAGACGCGCGCGACGTACCGCTGACAATTGGTGATAAGAATGTCCGCCAGCCGGCAGTAAATGGCCAGAGTATTGTTTTGACGATTGATCGCAATATTCAGACACAAGTCGAGTCGGCTCTAGAGGCTGGTGCTAAGCGTAGTAAAGCCACTAGAGCAAGCGCTATCGTCATGGAGCCAAGTACTGGTAAAGTGCTGGCAATGGCTAATATGCCGACGTATGATCCATCGAATATCAATACTTCTGACGTGTCGGTCTTTAACAACGATACGATTTCACATCCGTACGAAGCGGGCTCTGATGTCAAGACTTTCACGGTAGCGACCGGAATCGACAAAGGTGTTATCTCGCCGCAGAGTACTTACAACAATACTGGCAAAATCAAGGTAGAAGATATCACGATCAATAACGCTTCTAAAAACAGCTTCTTGAACGGCGACATCACTATGCAGACAGCGCTGAACTGGTCGCTGAATACTGGTATGGTAACGATTGCGCAGCGGCTGGGAAATGGTTCTTATATTACTCGCGGCGCGCGTGATACGATTTATGATTACTTTTATAATCGTTTCCGGCTGGGGCAGCTGACTGGTATTGAGCTGGCGAATGAGGCGGGCGGCACAGTTATTTCGCCAGCACAGCAAGAAGGTAATGCCGTGCGTTACAGTAATATGGTGTTTGGCCAGGGTATGAATGTGACAATGCTGCAGGTGGCAAGCGGCTTTTGTTCGGTAGTTAATGGCGGCATATATCACGCGCCAACGATTATTAACGGCACAATGGGCGATGGTGGCAAATTTGCGGCTACAGCGGCGAAGACCAGCGCTCGTGCTATCAGCGAAGCTTCGTCGCAGACAGTGCGCGAAATGGTGCATCAGGCTCATTATGCGACATATAAGCCGCATGACGACTCAGAACGCTGGCTAGTCGGCGGCAAGACCGGTACTTCGCAGGTGATTGTTAACGGCAAGTACGATGATAACGAGACGATTGGTACCTATCTGGGTTTTGGCGGCGAATACGGTAAAATTCCACGTTACGTTATCATGGTAGAGATAGCGGCAGACGGCCGCGGTATGGGCGGCGGCTCGGATGCCAAGCCTATTTTCAACGAGATATCCAACTGGATGATAAAATACTTAAAATTAGCCCCGAGAGAGTAGGGTAGGGAGTATAATGGTAATATGTCGATTGTAACTTTTGGAAACGAATTGAACTCGGTTTTTCTAATGAGCTTAATGGCATTTCTACTGGCGATGCTGCTAACGCCAGTATATACATATTTTGCTTACAAATATAAATTCTGGAAAACACAGCGTACGGCAGCGGTAACTGGCGAAAAACTCAAGATTTTTAACTTATTACATAAGAAGAAAATCGAGCGGCATATTCCGACGATGGCGGGAATAATTGCCGTATTGGCGATTGTGGCGGTGACGCTGGCCTTTAATCTTGATCGGGCGCAGACGTGGTTGCCACTAGCGGCGCTGATGGGCGGCGCGGCGATTGGTTTGATTGATGATATTTTGAATGTTTTTGGCTCTAACCGCAAGGATGCTGGCTTGCGCAGCTGGGTGAAATTTGCCATGATTATCGGTGTCGGGCTGGTGCTGGGCTGGTTTTTCTTCTGTAAGCTCGGCTACTCGTCGGTGCATATCCCATACGTTGGCGATTGGCAAATGGGCGCGTGGATTGTCGGATTGTTTGTGTTTGCGGTGGTAGCAACGGGTAACGCAGTCAATATAAGTGACGGCCTGGACGGTTTGGCGGGCGGTTTGCTGGTAATGTCATTTTCGGCATTTGGTGTGATTGCGCTACTGCAAGGCCATTTGAAATTAGCAGCGTTCTGCTTCACGGTGGTCGGCGCGTTGCTGAGTTATCTGTGGTTCAATATCTTTCCGGCGCGATTCTTTATGGGCGACGTTGGCAGCTTTGCTTTTGGGACGAGCTTGGGTGTGGTAGCGATGATGACCAACACGCTGTTTTTGCTGCCGATTATCGGTATATTGTTCGTGGTCGAGGCTGGGTCGAGCTTGTTGCAGATGACCAGCAAGAAATTATTCCATTGCAAGATATTTCTGTCGGCGCCGATTCATCATCATCTGGAGGCATCAGGCTGGCCAGAGGCTAAAGTGACGATGCGTTTTTGGGTGATTGCTGGCGTGGCGGCGTTTGTGGGGATGTCGATGGCGATGACCGGGGGGCACATTGCTCCGTGATTGGCGCTCGGCACCGCGACAGGTACGTACAATTTACCGATGGCAAAATCCAGCGTAAACACCGGCCCGATTATTGGTTGGTGTTATGTGCGGCGTTGTTGATGCTGGTAGGAATGATAATTGTTTATTCGGTCGGGCCGCAGTATGCTAATTTGCAGAATAGTGCTTATGGCAGCGATTATTCTAGTACGTATTTCTTTTTCAAACAGCTTATGGGTATTAGCCTGGCAGTTAGTGGTTTTGTACTGTTAATATTGGTACCGTTTGATTATCTCAAGAAGTATATTTTTCAGTTAATGATGATTGGAATTGGCTTATCGTTTTTGCTCTTTTTGATTGGAAATATTCTGCATGTTGATGCAATAGCGCAAAATACGCTAGGCGCTTATCGCTGGTTTCACTTGGGGCCAGTTAATTTTCAGCCGTCCGAGCTGCTAAAATTAGCAATGACTTTGTATATGGCGGTGTTTTTAGGTAAACGCTACCAAGAGGGTAAGATAAACGACTTGAAAGAAACGGTCTACCCAGCAGCGGCGCTGGTCGGCTTTTTGTTATTTATTGTCGTAGTGTTGCAAAAAGATATGGGCTCGGGGGTAGCGATAGCGGCGGCTGCGGCGTCGATATTTATGGTGAGTACGATAAGAATGAAAACTCTGATGCAAATTGCACTAGTGGGCTTGCTGTTTTTGGGGCTCACGGCAGTAACGGCGCCGCACCGGTTGGAACGGATTACGACGTTTTTCGGAGCGAGTAAATCAGCTTCGCAAGACGATAACGATTATCATATCAAAAACGCAATGATTGCGTTGGGGACAGGCGGGTTAACTGGCCGCGGTATCGGCAAGAGTATTCAATCGACAGGCTACTTGCCAGAGGCAATTAACGATTCGATTTTTGCTGTAATTGGCGAGATTTTTGGTTTTGCCGGGACGGTATTGGTAGTAGTGCTGTTTGCAGCTTTGTTGCTGCGGGTTTTGCGAGTTGCTGAATACTCGCCAGATATGACCAGGCGATTGGTAGTGGCGGGTATTTTTGGCTGGTTATTTGCGCACTTTTTCATGAATATTGCATCAATGATTCATTTAGCGCCGTTAACAGGTATAACGCTGCCGTTCTTGAGTGCTGGCGGCAGTAGTATGCTGTTTTCGGGCGCGGCTTTGGGGATTGTTTTCCAGTTATCGCGATATACTGCACATAAACCAATAGATATAGGAGGCCAAGATGCGGATATTAGCCGTAGGCGGCGGCTCGGGGGGTCACGTTACTCCAGTCGTCGCCGTGTTGCGAGAAGTTAAAAAACAGCAGCCAGATGCAGAACTACGGTTTTGGGTTGACCGCAAATTTAGCAAGCAAGCGCGCAATGTTATGGCTAGCTTTGACAACTCGGTGCGCGTAGATGTCATTGCTAGCGGTAAATTACGCCGCTATCATAATCTTAGCGTTGTGCGTCAGCTGTTACGCTTACGGACAATTGTGTGGCCAAATTTTGTTGATGCGCTAAAGGTATGCGTGGGCTTTGTCCAGAGCCTAGTGAAGCTGATTGCCTGGCGTCCAGACGTGATATTCACGAAAGGAGGCTACGTTTGCATGCCAGTCGGCTTGGCGGCGCATGTACTGCGTATTCCGCTGGTAATTCACGACTCAGACGCTCATCCAGGGTTAACTAATCGCGTATTGGCACGTTGGGCTGATCGCATTGGCACTGGCGCTCCGCTAGAATATTATCCGTACCCCAAGGCGATTAGTCGTTACGTTGGCGTACCGATCCGCGAGGGATTTAAGCCGTATAGCAAGCAGCAGCGCCGCGTGGTTAAGGAAAAACTAGGATTTCCAAGTAACAGGCCGTTAGTGTTGGTTACTGGTGGCGGTTTGGGCGCGGAACGGTTGAATAATGCTGTGGCAGATACTATTAGCGAACTTACACAGTTCACTAGCGTAATTTTAATAACTGGTACTGGCCAGTATGCCGAGATTCGGCGGCGATTGCCAGAGGATACAGATCAAGTTAAAGTCTATGACTTTGTTAGCGATGGCATGATTGATATGCTTGGTGCGGCTGATGTTGTGGTAGCACGAGCTGGTGCGACCACAATTCTCGAGCTGGCAGCGCTAGCCAAGCCAACGATTCTAGTGCCGAACGGCTTTTTGACCGGCGGTCATCAAATTAAAAATGCTAAGGTGTATGAAGATAAAGGCGCTGTCAAAGTCATCGACGAAATGCAAATGGAAAAAACGCCGCAGTTGCTCGTCGACGAGATAAAAAACGTTATTGACGATCCCGTAGAAGCACGGCGAATGGGGCAGGCTTTTCTGTCGTTTGCGCACCCTGGTGCTGCTAAAGATATGGCTGATATGATTCTAGATGCTGCTAATAGCCGCCGAACAAACCCTGATAGCGCTGCAAAATGATATAATTAATACCACAAGCATGTTTGGTATGAGATCGAAAAAATCTAAATCACGCCGCGCCGCACAGCCTGTGCGGCGCCGTGCTGTGGTTGATGATAGCTCGCCTAGTGCGGGAACACTATTTCGGCGTAATCGTACCTTGACTGGTAGCCTCATTTCCTCGGTGCCTAGTCCTAATGAGCAATCGGCTAGCTTGCAATCACCGCGCGTGCAGGCGCACAACCTGAAGCGCAAACGCCGCTCTATCCGCTTAGCGTTGATTAGCGCATTAGTGCTAATTGCTGGTTTGGGGTGGCTGCTTACTCAGATTATTGTCGAGCCGAAAGTGCAAATTGTCGGCACCAGTAACGATCCAGAAGTACAAACTGCCGCCCGCGATTATGTAGCAGCAATTCAAGATTACCTCTCTGCTAATCCGCTCGAGCGGCTGGCTGTAAATATCAATGCTAATAATCTTAGCCGAGCCATTCAAAGTAGATACCCAGAGGTGTCTAGTGTGTCGCCGCCAGCTAAAGGTGCTCTCTGGTCGGCCGATTTTTCGGTTAATTTGCGCTCGCCAGTGGTTTATTGGCAGTCTGGTAACATGAAAGCTTATGTTGATAGTACAGGTGTAGTATTTGAACGTAATATCCTTGGCGCGTCAGTTATCGCCGTCGAGGATCAAACTGGAATTCGTGCAAGCGTTGGCAATTCAGTAATTAGCGGCCGTTTCCTGCAGTTTATCGGTAAGGTTGTGGGGCATTTCAAAGAAAACAATCTTACTGTTAATAAAATGATTCTGCCAGCTAGTACTACTCGCCAGGTGCTAGTCAGCCTCGACGGGGTGGGGTATTCGATTAAAATGACAGTTGACCGCCCAGCGGCTGGCCAAGTCGAAGACGCGGTGCGTGCCATCCGCTATTTAACGAACAGAGGAATAACTGCAGGGTATATTGATGTGCGGGTGAGTAGGCGGGCTTTTTATAAATGAGAAAGAGGCTTTAGATAGAAGGCTACCCCTGCACTGGTGGGCCATGTTCTACTTTTGTTCTATTAAACAGCCAAAAAGGCTAGGTGAAAAAACTATATTAAAATATTGAAAATGCAAAAAGTCAAATAAAGCAGGTGGGGCGGGAAAAGTAGTAGGGGACAATATTTTTGAAAAAATGCAAATTTATTCTCATAGCGCTGAGATTTTTTCTGTGGATAACTTAAGTCTATAAACATGTGCTAATTACTACAATTTAAATTTCGAGTTTGTTCGGGTGCGTGGATTTATATCTATAGAACTGCTGGTTGGCGGTATTTTTTGTATAGCGAATAAATATAAAAGTAAAAGATGACTCTAGTAGCGTGACTAAAGCTCCCCATTTATAGACCAAGATTAATAAGCTATTAATCATCCTGACAACATAGATTATAAGACGTAAAACGGACATTGTGCGACGTTAAGTCTATGTGTAAAACGTGGTTTCTCTATTGTCTTTTATTTTAAATTAGATTATGTTGTTTTTGTAATTAATTTAATTTTGGAGGCAATTATGTCATTACCAACTACTGCTCTGTCAGGAACCTTAGATAATTTAAAATCGCGTATTTCTCGTCTTTATTTTGACGAGCGTCAATTTAAAGATGATTCTGGAAAAGTTGTTAAATATGATCGTTTAGTTTTAGAGCTTTTAATTAAAGGTGAAGTTTTTACCATTGAGTTTAAGCCTGAGAAAAAAGATAAAGCAATACTTATGCTTGCTGATGATTTAACGCAACCCGTTACATTTGCTCAATAGAACAAAGTGCGAACTAGATAGTAATTTAAAAGTTATAGTTCCCTAACAATTTAGATATTTGGTGACCAACTAGCGATGTCGAAAAACTCAAGCGGGTTATAAATTTAAGGGGGTATAAAATGCCAGAAAGTTTGGTATTTTTTGACGCTACTACTGCAGGTGCTGTTTTTAAAAGTGCTTGGGGTGTAATCTCGTCAAATTTTGCCGGTGTTGCGATTCTGCTTGGCGCAATGATTGGGCTTGGTATTGCTGGTCGTGCTATCAATGCTGCTGTGCGCGGTAAGGTAAAGGTTAAATAGCCGGTTGGGGAGGATTCCCCCTCCCCTTTATAGTTTATGGAAAATTTATCAGTTTTAGCTATTAGTAATGAGATTTTAAAGATGGTGAGAGAGCTACTTATCGCTTATGCTCCATTGATTGGCCTACTTGGTGGTTTGAAGTTTATTCTCGATTATTTACATAAAATTCTTTTTGGTAAAAAAGTATGATGTCTGAATTTTTAATTAAATTAAGTGCCTTTTGGTTATTTTGTATAATTGCTATTTACGCGATTTATTGGCTTAGCGGTGTGCGTCGAGGCGAAAGATGAAGCATTATTATTTAACTTTTATTTTAGTTCTAGTAATGTTTTTCGTTTTCGTTCTTCCACCACCGGCGCACGCCGTTGAACCAATAAATTTTAAGCGTGGTTCTTGGCGTGTAAAAAATCCGCCTTATGATGTTAATTTTGTTTTCGATAAGAAAAAGATTAAACGTGATAGGTCTCTTTCTAAGCAGGTTTATGAGCGTTATATTCAATTTGTAGAAAATGGTATTAGAAATGATTCGTTTTTTGTAGTTCGTAATAACTCAAATGCTGACGAAACGTCTCATATTGAGTTTATTTTTATTGATAAAGATTCAGATATTGAATTAAAATATGATAAACAGACAAACTATTATTATTTCGATTTTATACGTACTGCGAGAATGTCGTTTGGTGTTTATAAATGTGGTGATAATTTAACTTTGTCTTTATGTCTTTCAGATTATTCTGATGTTAGTACATATAAATTTCAGTTATCTGCGCAATATTATTCGATTGTTGGTCTTTATACTAAAAAACGTGTAATTTTTCCTGAAGATTATCATGGTGATAATTTTTCTGGTGGTACTGTTCCGGTGGGCGATTCTGTTCAGCGCTGCCAGTTTCATGATATTGGTTGTTGGATTGGTAATATTTTTGATGGTTTTAAGAATACGGTAGAGGGTTTATTCCATGGTATTGTTTCTGTTTTTGAAAGACTTTTAGAATTTTTAAGCCATATATTTATTCCAGGAGATGACAATATTTTTAAAAAAGCCTATGACGATTTGTCAGTGACTTTGACGAAAAAATTAGGTTTTTTATTATTTCCGTTTGAGTTTTTTTCAAAAACTCTTGGTGCGTTTTCTGGTTTTATTAGTGCTGATGATATGAGTGAATGGCACTGTACCTTTAATTCAAATAATAAGTTTTGTGAGGGTGTTTGTGTTTCAAATTTAATTGCACAAAATAGCGTTTGTTTGCGTATTGGTGCTCTTGAAGAGTCTGCGCCTTTGATTTGGAATACGGTTATGCCAGTTGCGCGTGTAGGTTTTGTTTTATCGTTGGTTTATTTATTAAAGCAAAAATTTAATGAGGTTGTGGAAGCATGATCGTTTGGATTTTAACGGCTGGTGTTGCGTTAATCCTTGCTATTTTCTTAGTTATGCCAGATTTACCAGCGACCCCTCAGGTTCTGATTGATTCTACAGATTTATTGGTTAATATTTTAAGTCAATTTGTAGGCGTTTATAAGTATATTATGTCTCCGTCTTTAGCTTTCATTTCCGTAACCATGATTATTGCAATATTTGCATTTGAGCCGATTTATAAAATAGCACTTTGGGTTTTGCGTAAAATTCCAGTTTTTGGAGTTAAGTAATGATAATTGATTGGAAATCTTTTATTAAACATTACACGAGGCCTGAAAAGGGTTTGTTCCCAGTTGGTAGTCGTGTTTTTATTGGTCGTCAAGGAAAAGGAAAAACGTTATCAATGGTTAAATATGCTTATGATTTAAAATCTGAATATCCTACATGCGCAATTTTTTCGAACGTTAAATTAAATGATATTACTTATGTTTTTTTGGAGAATGACGAACGGGTTTCGCAAGCACTTGAATTTCAGAATGGTAAAAACGGAGTTTTAGTGATTTTAGACGAGGCTCATTTAATGTTTAATTCAAAAACTGGAATACCAATTGATGTTTTAGCTTCAATTTCTCAGCAGCGAAAGGATCGGCGTCGTATTATTTTTTCAAGTCAAATATGGAATGAATTAGATATTTCAATACGCAAACAGGTACAAGAGGTTGTAAGCTGTCGGAATATTGGAAGAATTCAAGTTAATACGATTTATGACGGTGAGAGTATCAGGTTAGATAAATCTGATTATACATATCAGATGGATAAAATTCGGACAGAGATATTTAAACATAACGATGTTTATTATTCACGATATGATACTTATCAGAAGATTTTACGTAATTATGAATATAATCGTCAATCAAATCAGAATGTTAACTATATTATTAATCAGCAAAAAAGGAGGTGGCGTAAATGATTTAATTAACTGAGCCGACACCGCTTGTCGCGTGTGTCGGCTGGCACGCGCAGCGGGCAAATCATTAGGCCCTGGCAAGCGTGCCTAGCCGTTTAAAATTATATTTTTGTGCGGGAGCCCGCGCAGCGGGCTACTCGATAATAGGACATTTAACATACTTTTATAGGGGTGTAACGTGAATGATAGTTTTATTAATAATATCGTAAAGGAATATCCTTCAATGTATAAATTAACTGTTTTTAAATTTCCTAAAGCACGCTATTCTACTACTTCTAGTAAAAAAGGTAAAGATAATCGCTCTCAGGAGCTTGATATCGCACGCTCTGTGCGTCGTAGCCGTATGATGGTTTCTGATTATATTTTATCGAACGATTTTGATATGTTTGTTACTTTTACTTTTAACCCTAAAAAAGTTAACCGTTATGATTTAAATGCATGTTATTTTAAAATGCAGTCATGGCTGTCTCGTCAGCAACGAAAATCTGAGAATATGATGAAATACGTTATAGTTCCAGAAAAACATAAAGATGGCGCTATACATTTTCATGCTGTTATATCAAATTATCCAGGTTTGATAAAGAAAACTAACGTTATTCAGAATAATCGACGTGTTTATAATTTGACATCGTTTCGTTTTGGCTTTACCAATATGCAATATTTAGATGACGATAAACAAAAAGTTGCAGCTTATGTTTGTAAGTATATTACGAAAGATATGGTTACTGTCTCTAATCGCCGGCGCTATTGGGCGTCAAAAAATTTGCAAAAGCCAGTTAAGTATTATAATGAAGCTAATAACTTGTCTCTTGATCCTGATTTGCATTCTTTGACTTTTGAAAATCAGTATTTACAGATGCATGAGTTTGAAAAACTTGAGCAACTTTTTGCTTGATAATTTTGTCGTTCCATTTATTTGCTTCAAATCGTAATAAAGCTATGTCTGCGTTGTTTAGAATTGAATTAACAAACATATCTCGTTTTTGTCGGTTAGGGCTGTTGTGAGTGCTGTCATCAAGTTCTATGGCCATTATAGGTTTCATGCTGTTGCTGCAGATAAGAAAATCTACTGATTTGCCATTAATTTTTGAAAATGCTCCGCTCCAGCTTTGACCTCTTACTTTGTGATTTAAAAACATGCTTAGATGTGCTTGAGGTATAATTTTGCAGCCGTCTACTGCTTTGCATAGAGTTTCATAAAAATTTAACTCATTTTGTGTCATTACGCATTCTTTTTTTATATATTTATATTTATTTGTGTAGTTTTCGGCGGTATTTTTATTTGTTTTAATTATGATTATTGTTATTGTAATAATCAAAAATACTATTATTATTTCCATAAGCATAGTATACTATAGTTTATTCTACAACATTATTTTTTATGAATATTATGCGACGCTTTTCTTTTAGTTTATATCTGTTATACGACATTAAATATTTTTGTACCGGACATTGTGCGACGTTAAGTCTATGTGTAAAATATAAATGAGAGATTGCGTCCCTTTTGTTACTGTTTGATTGATTCCAAAGGTTTATTGCCTCACGACTTTTAGTTATTTTATGTTTGCCCCGCCTTTTATGTACGTATGAGATTTTGTCTTTGTGCACGTATTTGTTTGTATTTTGCCATCTTTATGCTAGTTTTTCTCAAACTTATTTTATTAGATTTCACTATGTATATATTTATTGTAACTACTTATATCTACAGAAATCCAAGCTTTTTGCATTTGAGCTTTCTGAGTAAATCATTAAAATGTTCTATATTTGTTCTAAACCTGTTGATTGCTGGACAAAATACAGATAGGTAGGGCTAGTCCTTTTCTCTGCTTGAATTTAGCCTTTGCAATGGCAGTATCGAGCTTGCCTTTTGCTAAATGTGCCTAGGTCAGCAAATAACACCGTAGTATCCGCCCATAACCTCACGTAGCGATTGATTAGGGGCTTGGCATAGGGCATAGCACCGTTAAAACTACACTACATCCTAATATCTCAAAGGCCGCTCAAATTAAAGTGTTATAGCTACACCGGAGATGCAGAGTTATATACAGCCAGCATGTTCATGGTAAAAACTTTGCTTCTGACGGGAGGTATAGCTATCGAAACAGCTATGCAGCTATGGCTTAACTCGCTACCTCACAAATCCGCTATTCTAGATTCAAAATACACATACACAGGCGTTGGCATATCTGGCGGTAAAGTTGTTGTTCAGTGGTTTTGCGCAGCACGCTAAATTGTTTGTCAGTAACTCAATAAGTCAAGTATTGCGAGCAAACCCTGCTTGCATCGTAAGAATTACCGCCTTGTGTGGTTATATTTCTAACACACTGGTTATACTTTTCTTGTGCCATATTTTTTCTCCATCTTTCTTGCTGCTGTCTCGCTAACTCCTGAGCTTCCTGTTGCTTCCTCTGCTCCTCTGCACGATCTTTAGTACCTATTCTTACAATCTTATCTATACGTTGAAATTTATGGTCTCTAACTCCAGCGCCACAATGAAGAACGAACCCATCGCTGCCTACAGACTCAGACCTTTCATCTGTGTACATGTAGGATACATACTCATAAACTGTCTTATATGAATCTACATTTATCTTCGTACAGCTACCATCATTAGCGGGCGTAGTGTTCGCAGGATGGGATTGAGCGTTGGTTTGACTGTTTGATAGTTGCTGTGATTTATCACTGACCCATGCAGATTCTTGTTGATTGGTTTTGTCTCTAGTATTGTTTTCGCTTCCAATATACGGAACGTTATTATTTTCTGTAGGTTTTCGTTCAGAAATTATCTGTGAAGACGTAATAGCACAAAGTATCATAATGAAAGGCACTGATACTGCATATGTAGCTCTTATAAACTTCCCTGCTTTTGTTTTAACCCTCTTGATGTTGTATATCGCAAGCACAAAGGCAGCTATACTAAACAGGACAGACATAATAGAGATACAAATAGTTAATGTACTCTCACTAGAATGATTATTTAGAACAGAGTTAAACATCATCAGATTACAAGCTATAAACAACACATACAGACTAGACCGTTTATGCGTTATAGTTTTGGAGCTGATATATTTCAGTTTTCTAAAAAGAATCGTAACTTTAGTAGAGTCTCGCTTACTCATGCAAGAATATTATACACCACAAATACCAAATCTCTCAGCAACACTCCAAATTAGGTATAATAGACCTCAGTAAAACAGTAATGTTTTTGCGTTATAGTTCCCTAACAATTTAGATATTGGTATAATTGTTCGCCTTTCTTCCAAGCAAAAGCAGGGGTTATAGTTCCCTAACAATTTAGATATTGGTATAATTCGCGTGTACTGATGATGCATCAAGTCTATGTTATAGTTCCCTAACAATTTAGATATTGGTATAATTTGACGTAATTCTGGAAGGTTCGGTAGTAAGTTATAGTTCCCTAACAATTTAGATATTGGTATAATTTATCAAGAGGACCAACCGAGAAATCTCCGGTTATAGTTCCCTAACAATTTAGATATTGGTATAATTCAAACTGAGAACGAAGCGTCTGCAAGTTAGTTATAGTTCCCTAACAATTTAGATATTGGTATAATAGCATCTGTCGTGGTTGACGAGTGAGCTGGGTTATAGTTCCCTAACAATTTAGATATTGGTATAATGATGATACTGCTCAGATAACGATTGATGACGTTATAGTTCCCTAACAATTTAGATATTGGTATAATTAGCGACACCAGAGCCATCGTGAGAGACGAGTTATAGTTCCCTAACAATTTAGATATTGGTATAATTGCGCTTTTTATCTAGCACAACACTGCCAAGTTATAGTTCCCTAACAATTTAGATATTGGTATAATAGCCGCAAGATTGACAACACCATCGCCGACGTTATAGTTCCCTAACAATTTAGATATTGGTATAATCAACTGCTCGGGCGCTTCTTCAAATGCGTTGTTATAGTTCCCTAACAATTTAGATATTGGTATAATGGTCTTATGCTTGCAGCTAAGCTTATTAATGTTATAGTTCCCTAACAATTTAGATATTGGTATAATGGATAAATCCATACCTGGCCGCGTCCTCGTGTTATAGTTCCCTAACAATTTAGATATTGGTATAATGGTAGAGGTAAAACTTTATCTATGATTAAAGTTATAGTTCCCTAACAATTTAGATATTGGTATAATCTTTGCCGCTAAACGTTACTACAAACATATGTTATAGTTCCCTAACAATTTAGATATTGGTATAATTACTTTTCAAGTCGTCATAATCCGCGTATTGTTATAGTTCCCTAACAATTTAGATATTGGTATAATACTACGCTATCGCTATCAAGCGTAAATGTCGTTATAGTTCCCTAACAATTTAGATATTGGTATAATGAAATTCAAGCTTATAATCGAAAGGCTGAAGTTATAGTTCCCTAACAATTTAGATATTGGTATAATCAAGCCGTCGACCACAGCGGCCGTTGAGTGGTTATAGTTCCCTAACAATTTAGATATTGGTATAATGATAATTTCAGTTTTTGTTTTAATGCCTGAGTTATAGTTCCCTAACAATTTAGATATTGGTATAATCTCGTAAATATCGACATACTGGCACTTATGGTTATAGTTCCCTAACAATTTAGATATTGGTATAATCCTGAAACTTTGCAGGTGCAGCCAGGCAACGTTATAGTTCCCTAACAATTTAGATATTGGTATAATTGATCGGCATGTACGTCGCCGCCAAAGCGGGTTATAGTTCCCTAACAATTTAGATATTGGTATAATTCAAAGCTGGCGAAACCGTAGAAGTCCCAGGTTATAGTTCCCTAACAATTTAGATATTGGTATAATACTTCCTCAAATCCCCCTCTGTTACGAGGAGGATTTTTGGTTAGAAAAATGCTAATTGACCAGCGGGTATGTTCTTTTCCTGGACAGTTTTTTCGCCGACGATGACGTGCATGTGTGTGAATTGATGTTCGGTCAAATATAATAATCGTACTGATCCGCTATCTGGTGCGTGGCGTTTAACGCGTATCATGTGCTTTTCAGCAAAGTCGCGGTTTGGACACAGTCTCGAGTATACGCTATATTGCAACATATCGAAGCCGTCATCTAGCAAGAACTTACGAAATTGCGTAGCAGCTCTACGCTCAGCTTTAGTATTGGTCGGCAAATCGAAAAATACCGCGACCCTCATGATTTTATATGACATCCCTTCCCTGTTAGGAGGCGATTTTTGGTAAAAGAAGCTTACGCGCCTCCCTTACCTCAATACATTCGATAAAGCTTTCAACCGTTCGCTCAACCGCATGTTTTATAGTAAACTTCTTATCGTTCATTATAACACAATAATTTAATATGTCAATGATGAGTTGACGGTCATGCTTGGTGAGGCTAGCGTCGCGGTCGCCGACGTGAAGCGGGGCGACTTTTTCTAGTACATATAAATCAACGGCAGCGCGGTACGGTTCGATCAAATCATCGGCTAGATTGAAACTATTGAGCTCATTGTGATGAAAAATCCCTTGCGAAGCGACTAGCCCGCGGGCAGCAATGTGCCGAGCGATATGACTGCGGACCATCGCGTAGCCATAGTTCAGCGCGGCATTGTGCCAAATTGGCTTGCGGCGTGTGGCGTCGTCGAGTAACTGGTCGAAATATATGCGAGCAGCTAGCGACTCGCGATTACTAGTGTCGCCTGATTTGACATCGCTAATATGGGTACGTAAGGCAGCATCATCTAGCCCGATAGACCGCAAGACATCGGCTTGGTTGGTGATTTTGCTGATGATAATTTGTTGCCACAGCTGCTTTTTGAGCGGCTGGCTCATGGCGAGTTGCTGACGTGAGACTTTAGCTTGGCGTGAGTGCTGCGAATACGGCAGGAGCACGCTAGCCGGTAGGTGCTTTTCGTCACAGATGACAGTCGTCGTACCCTTGATCGCCAGTGCTGTGAGTAGATTTGCAGTTGTGGTAATACCATAGCCGTCCAGAATGAGCGAGTCGATATCCTCGACTGGTAAAGTTGCCTCGACATCTTGCGCAATTACTAGCTGGTTGTCGCGCAAACTCAGTCTTGCAGGATTTTCGATAGCTACGACGCGCCAGGCCATTTATAGCCACCTGTAATTGTCGCCAAGGACGGAGATGTCGTAACGCTCGATGAGATTTGCAGAGCGGGGTGAAATACGGTGCCGGTTTATACCTTCTTTATTTGGGGAGGCCGCATCTATGATAGTTATTCGCCCAGATCCAGAATCGTAGGCTATATAATAACCTTCCTCAATAGTATTGCCAAAGTAACACCTCACATAATCATTCGGATACAATGAATAAACCTTAGTGAATGTTTCGTCTACATCAGTGAACCCTTTGGGTGCTGGCAGTATCTTTGTTGGTGTGGGCTTATTTTTGCCAACTTGATGTGCGTAAACTGGCACGAAGAAGTGCTCAATCTTACCTTTCTTGTTTGGTTTTTGATATACATCAAGGCGCACCATAGACCCGTTGTTTACAAAAGCTTTGCTGTCGTTGATATAAAAGCCACTCGGTTGCGTTGAATATACTTTGATGGTCGAAACTGGCGATAGTTTTTTGCTGTTTTTGTCAAACCTTTTATCATTTTTGTAAATAGGCTCGGCGAAAGCTTTCTCTGGATTGTTATCGTGAGCGTCTAGTCTTTCGAGTAGTTTTTTGTACAACCATTTGTCAGATTCTTTGAGTACGGAATTCTCAACGTCTTTTCGCTTAATTTTGTTTAGTGGCATTCTTACGGTTCGCTGATCGCCATCTTTAACCTTTGGTGAGCGAATAGTCTCCTTGTGTGCTTTGGCGGTGGCTTTGCGACGTGGCATACGAGAAACGAAGATCGGTTTTACGTTTAGGCGAAAATCTTCATCGTAATTATCAAGTCCACGTAGCTCATTTTGTAGTGTGTTTATATCGGTGTTGAGTGTGCGTTTCATGACTTCTTTGCCGAAATTATCCCATGGTTGCGGAAAGTACTTCGAGGATAGTACGATCGCCGCATCCTTGCGTCGCTGAGCCTTGTCAAATTCGTCTTCATCGACAATCTCTCCGGTCAGCTTGTCGGTCTTTTCTTCCATCGTTTTTGCAGCTGATAGCAGGGCGGCTATTTCACCACGTTTCGCAAATAGATTAGCTTGCCTTACTATGCTCTGATCAATTGCCGCTACAACTGCTGCGTCTTTGGCGTGATGTAATACGTCCTCAGCGCGATCTTTAGCTAGTCCCCAGCGTTTGCGTAAATATGCTGTTGTCGTACCGTTTGGTGCTATTACACGCTGTTTTTCTTCGCCTTCAGCAAAGTCAACCATTTGGCGTAAGTAATTTTGGATAAACCGCGTGATATATCGCGTGTCATTTAGGGCACGCACATTCCAGCTGTCATTTTTGTAATCTTGAAGCAATAAGTTTTGCTTCTTTTTCATGGCATAGCCGTTGTATTTGTAATTGATGGCGTTTGTGGCTTTGTCAGATGTTTTAATATCGCGTGTTTTATATATTGATTCTACTCGAGCAGCAAATTCTTTCCAGCGTTTTTCATCTGCACCAAAATATTCAAATGGTGTTTGATCGCCCTTCTTTTGATTCTCCTCTGTTAATACCAGAGTTTTGTTAGTTATTCCGTCGTTGTTGGAGCGTGAAAACGGCACAATGTGATCAACTTGATAGGCGTTGTCGTCGCGCAGCATCGTCTCAAAATCAATTGACTTTCCGGAGTATAGACAGACACCGTTTTGTTCACGATAGAGCTTGACTTTAATTATCTGCTGACCGGTTGGAGTCACGATGCCGTTCTCGTTTAGTGTCTGAATGATACTTTGGTTGCGCGCTTGATTTTCCTTATTCTCATTTTCAATTGCTTTACGATCTTTGAAATTTTTTGCCAAGTCGCGAGCGGTTTCAACTTTGATGAAATATGGCTTACCATATTTACGCTCAATGGCGCGAACAATCTTTAGTGTCTGGGTGATGGCACGCTTGACGACAGGGTTGGTGATTTGCTCTAGGCTGGCAGATTGCTTTTTGAAGTCGTAGCCAGCTGCCTCGCAGGCTTTGTCGTAAGTTATGCCCTCGAGGATGTGTGGCGTGATTTTTTGTAAAGCCTTTATTGATAAATGTCCGAATGCTTTGAAGTTGGTTGGCTTAATTTTGACAATAGCCTCTTTGGCTTTGTCAGAAAGCGGCAGTGAATCTAGTTCAGCTTGAATGCCCTCGTCGGCTTTTTGCGTAGTGAGGATGTAGGCGATTTGATTGATCGCCGATTCATTATCAATTTTCGCCCAATCTTCTGGTAAATCTTTCAGCGCTAACCTGATGTCGCTATACGCTTTTAGGCCGCCAAAAGTATTGTCTTCGCCGAATTCGTCACCCTCTTTCTTCTTACCGCGTACATCTTTTGGCACGTAGTATTCACTAATTCCTGCGGTACTACGCACCTTTTTGTAGGTTAAGCTCTTTTGGCTTTTGGCTACGTCGATAACTTTACTGATTTGCTCTGAAGATAGTCTTATTTCTAGATTCTCGCGCTTAGCCTGGCGTTTACTGGCGTTGCGAGGAATGAATACGAGGTGCGACAAATCGCTTGCCAGGCGAAATACCTCAAAACTGTAGCTGGCTTTTGGTGCCCGTTTTTCGTCTTTTTCAAACGTACAGTCGCCAACCATCTTTTCGATTAGCTCTTTAGTCATAAATGGACGCTGGTACATGATGGCGCTTACGTTAGTGACCTGTCCATCGTCAATGCCATAAATTAATTCGTTGATAGCTTGTTTGGGAATATTTTTCAGGGCATAGCTTCGCTGAGTTTTGATTATCGCCTCTAGTTCGCGCAAAAAGTCGTCGCGGGCAAAACTATTGGTATAGTCGTCGCGTTTATTGCGCTTGTGCGGAGCGAATTTTTCATCGCGACTCAGCGCGACGCCGACAGTCGTGTAATTGTTGTCGGCGAGGAATTTCTCGTTGGTCTTGAGCGCGCTAGTGACGCGGCCGCCTTCTTTGTCTGATTCTTCCACGACCTTGCGGTTCGACTTGAAGCCGCGTCGTTTGGCGATTTGATATAAAACTTTGAGTAATTCTTCGGGCGATAATTCCTCGGCGAGTGCTTTTGAACGCAGCTCATATACGTCTAATTTGTTGAAATCAGACTTGTAGTTCAACACCTCCTCGACTTGATCTTTCATGAGAATATTTTGGTCGACGAAAAATTGTTTCAGGTGATTGAGACGTTGGCGACGGCGTTTCAGACGGCGACGAGCTGAACGTGCGTCGCGGCGAGGCTTGGCGAGTGAGTCGCCATTTTGCGGGTCTTCTGGCCGCTCAAATATCCTCACTCCCAAATCGTGAATACGCTCCTTGTCTAGATCCAGTACTGCCCAGCCGATTGAGCTCGTGCCGATATCCAACCCCAGCGAGTATTTTTTTTGGTGAATATGAAGATTTTTGCGTCATTGAGAAGTCCTTTTTATAGTATCATTAGCATAATTATACAACCAAAAAGCGATAATTAAAATTACGTGGCGCTAAATCGCAACGCAAAAGATAATCCGCCCAACGAGTGAGCGGATTAGAGCTTTGCTCCAGTATTTCGTATACTTTACAGCGGATTTTTACCGCCAGATTATTATAGAAACCTAGAACAATTTAGATATTGGTACAATCCTTAATTAAGGGACTGTAACCTTATGATACGACACTTTTTATCCTTCTGCAATACTTTTTATACCGCAAAAACAAAACCCCGCCCTCACTCTCTTCCATGCGACTGTAATAGAAACCATTTTTTGCTAAGAAGCTCTGTAGGTCTGGCATTTTCTGGGGTGCTTGTGCTTGTAGTTGGATTGCGCCGAATAATCTCGCTTCTTCCTCGACTATTTTCATCAGCTGCGTGCCTACTTGCCGGAGTCGATATTTTTCTCGTACGACGATTAGTTCCAAATTTGCTATTTTAGGATCGTTTGAGTCCTGGCTATAGATAATTGTGCCAACTGGTTTGATGGTATTGCTGCTTTCATCGATGTATCTGGCCAGTGCAGCGGCGTACTCACCCAAGTATAAACGCTGCGTTAGGTCGGTAGCTGCTTTCATGAAAGCAGCTCGGCCTAGTATGTCTGAAATTGGGCCGCAGATGCTGGGCTTACATAATAGATCGATAATCTCGCCAACTTGAGCGTCATGAGCATGCGGCGTGGTGGCTATTTCTAACGGTAGAGGCATAGCAATAGTTGATTACGAATTGGAAGTAGCTGCCGCTGGAGTTTTGCGCCGGCGGCTGCGAGTGCGTTTGCGTTTTGGCTTGTCGCTAGTAGCTGTGTCTAATTTCTCTGTTTCTTCATTGGTGGCGGGTTTAGCTGCTGCACTTATTTTTGCGGTGTCATTATCCTTTGCGGCCTTTGAGGTGTCTTTATTGTTTTGACCGTGGTCTATTTGTAGTAAACCAACAGCGCCTTTGTCAAGTTTGACCGATGGTTGTTTGGCAATTGGTTGGGTCTGGTCTTGCGGCTGCTTAGCAACTTGGCGCGCGGCGCGATCGGCGGCTCGCTGTTCGGGTGTTTTTGGCGGCGTATAGGCGGGACCAGGTTTTTTGACGACTAGGTTTTCTGGCGGCAGGATTCGATTGGCGATATCGGCTTCAATATCGCTGCGGTTGCGGCTATAATTATCGCGCGTCCATTGGATAATCCGGCCGGTGTTGTCGTCTTGCGCGGCTGGCAGATTAAGCGTCTTGGCACTAAAAGCTGGAGCCTTCTCGCCGTTGATGACCATGTTGATGATAAAGTTACGATTGTGCATCTGTAGCAGGTCATTCGGCTCGAATTGCGGCTCGAATTGCTTGGCGAGAATCGGACTATCATCAGCAGAAACACGGAAGCTAATTACGGTACCGACGTTGCCGAAAACAGCATCGCGAACAGTTTCTTCCATCTGGCTAATGTACTGATTGGCGACGGTCAGGTTGAGACCGTATTTGCGCGCCTCGGATAGGATCGTAGCGAATGAGTCAGTAGCAAAGTTTTGAAACTCGTCAACATATAGATAAAAAGGCCGGCGATCCTTGATATCAGGGATGTCAGAGCGGCTCATGGCGGCGAGCTGAATTTTGGTGACCAGAAACGAGCCGAGAATACCGGCGTTATCCTCGCCGATTAGACCCTTGCTCAAATTGACGACAAGAATCTTGCCTTCATCCATAATCTGTCGGATGTTAAAAGTCGATTTCGGTTGGCCGATAATGTTGCGGATGACTGGATTAGCGGTGAAGGCGCCGACTTTATTGAGGACTGGCGCGATGGCTTCAGCTTGGAATTTATCGGTCCAGCTAGCAAACTCGACATTCCAAAATTGCAGTACCACGGTGTCTTTACAGTAGCTGAGCGTGTCTTTGCGAAACTTTTTGTCAGTGAGCATGCGAGTAATATCGAGCATGGTAGTCTCGGGCCGGTCTAGTAGCGCTAGAATGGTGTAACGCAAAATGTACTCGAGCCGTGGACCCCAAGAGTCGCCGAACATACGCTTCAGCACGCCGATAACTTCTGATGAGATATTAGTTTTTTGTGAAGGATTAGTGACCTCTAATGGGTTGAAACCAAGCGGGTATTGCGTGTCCGCTGGGTTGAAATAAACAACATCCTGCAGCCGTGAGCCTGGGATAAAGCGCATATTATTGATAGCGAAGTCGCCATGCGGGTCGATAATGGCGTAGCCCTGCCCATGGAAAATATCGCTCAAGGCAAATAACTCCAGTAAGCCGCTCTTCCCTGCTCCCGTCTGGCCGATGATGTAAACATGGCGCGAGCGGTCGTAGCGCAGCATACCGAATTGATGGTTGATACCGCGAAAATTAGTCATGCCAAAGGCCGAGATATTCTCATCATGCGCTGGATCGCCAGTTAGGACTGGCAACTTCGGCGGCGGTTCGGCGGTTTTGGTGCTAGCCCAGACAATGTTCGGTGTTTCGACGTTAGTGTGCGGTAAATGGTAAACACTGGCGACCTCCTCAATGTTCATTAGATAACCGCGGTCGGCGAAGAGTCGGGTTTTGTATTTAGCGAGCGCCTCTTTGGCGAAGCTATCGTTCGACATCTTGAAGCCGTTGAGGTTAGTTGAATTAAACTGCTTGAAGGTACCGATGATGCCTTGCATACGTAATTTGGCGTCGCTAGTGCGCTCGCCCAGGTAAGCGACGCGGACTTTGACCTGATAGCCAAGTTTGGTCGCCTTTTTTTCAGCTTCAGATATGCGAGTCTTGTCGCGTTCTGATAATTCTGGACCGCCGCTGGCGCCTGCTTGCTCAGGCGGTTGCCACAGGGCAGAAAATAGGCCGGCAATCCACTTGCCTATGCCATCAGTACCGAAGAGGTTGAAGCCGCCTGCTTTGACCGATTGAATCCAGGCGTCGGCTTCTTTGTGCCAGCTGTCGGCGACCGGGCGCACTAGCATTTGTATCCAAATTTCTTCGTCGGTATCTTCGAGCTTGGCGAGCGTGCCAGTGATACCAGCTAGTGGGTCAACTTCAAAACTCTGAAAGGTTTTGATCGGTAAAAATTCCTTGTCGGTTAAGGTAACTTCTGAAGTATAGACTACGCTGTGGTGGCGTTCGTGAGCGACATAATCTTCTTCGGCCTTATGGATTTGTACTTGCGGGTATTGGGCGTAAATCTGCCCTTCGACAAAGCTTTGCAGCGATTTCGGCGTCCAAACGTAGAATTGAATCCGCCCGCCCACCGAGGCAATCTCGAAGCTTAGGTGCTCCTGATAGCCATTGTTAGCTTTCAGCTCGCGGGCATCGCGCAAAATACCATGGAGGCTAGCGAACATTTGCTCGGCGGCCAGCTCAGACTTATCGTTGGTTTTTGGAATCTCGAGGGTTAACAAGACGCTCTCAACGTTCTTTATTACATCAATACTGCGATAATTGCGCCAAGTTAGATATAACAGCACAATAACCAACGGCCCCCAGACATACCATTGCAACAATAGAGCAATAACAGAAGTGATAAATGACATAGCTATACTTTCATTATATCATACCTCTGTTATTTTTGCAAGATTAAGCGGATTGAAACAAAGAATTAGCGGGTTAGCCGGGCGCGTTTTTCTAAGACTGGCAAAGCCAAATTAGTCACTAGGTTAAGTAGCGAGGCTGGGTGTATTATTGCTGCGGTTCGGCGATGGTGTAAGTCGCTTTGGCGACGCGCTTGAACATCGATTTGCTCTGTAAATTGAGCAGAATAGTTGTTTCTTTGACTTGGCGGCTCTTGAGTACGCGCCTGACAATTTCGTCGCGGTGAAGCGGCTCGCCTGCCTTGCGTAAAATGTCGGCGATAATGTCTGAAACGGTGCCTTTGCTATAGCCCCAGCTGTCGAGGGCGTAAATGCCGCGGCCGATTAAGACAAAGCGTTTGTCTTTGATAAGTTCGTTGTGGATAGCTTGAGTGGTAACGTTTCTGCGCTTGAAGTCGCTTTCCTTGATGGCTTTAGAAATGTCGGAGAAGTGCATCGGCTTGCCATTGCCTGCCAAAATGACGTAGATTTTATCGCGGATGTTTTTAGGATTGACAGTCGGCCACTTGGCCAGACCCCAAACGTCTTTGAGGTTGGCTAGTTTTTTGGATAAGCTGGCCAGGCCGCGGATCTGGGACGGACTTTCGAAAGTCAACATGCCGTGCAGGCTCTCGATGTCGATTGGCTGGCCGTGGTTTTTGATGGTTTTAACAATGCTATCGATGTCGCCGCGGATTTTCTTCTCATTACCGTTTTCGGCGATACTGATACCCTGGTGGTAATTGTCAGTTTCGTTGATTATAACGAAGCGCGGCGATAACTCGCCGATAAAGGCAACGTGAGATCGGGTGTTATTGGAAGCTTTGTCTTTCGAGAGGCGGTTGGCGACGTCTTGGACGCGGCCGACGCGGCCGTTTTCGGAAAGGTCGCGGATAATCAGGCGCTCGGCGTCGCTAATGGCGGGGATTTTGCCGTCGGCGGCGGCGCTTTTGAGGCGGGCTAAGATGGCTTTTTCGAGTTGGCGGACACGTTCGCGAGTGATGCCGAGCAGCTCGCCGATTTGCTCAAGCGTTTCCCGGCGTTCATATAGGCCGAAACGGCGCGTGATGATTTCGCGTTCGCGTTCTTGGTCTATGGTCTTAAGAATATCCTCAATTGCTGTCTTGATAGTCTCCACAGCAGGTGTACCGGTAGTTTCGGTCATGCGATCCTTATCCTTTTATCTCCACTCCCCGCCCCTCGAGAGTGATTTTAGTTTGATATCGTAATTTCGTATCTGATTATAATACATAGTAGTTAGATTGTCAAATCAAATACTAACTAGTTATATTGTATCACAATATAGACGCTTATGGTAAATACTTTTTTGCTACTTTTTTTAATAAAGAATAATGTCTAGGCTAACAATAATACTTATTTTTGTCAAAGTTTAAGGTGTTAAAGCTGTACCGATGCTGGTTAATTTAACGGTTTATCACAAAATATAATTGTTTATTGAGCAAAGCTTATTCAAAACACCAATGAATAATTAGCTGATTAAACAGCTTAATCATTGTCTAATAATATCTGGACTTTTTCTGGCGTGGTTTGCGCCTGAGTCTCTGACTGGTCGCTGTTGATATGCTTGAGGGCGAATAGCGTAAGTGTGCGGCGAATTTCATCGCTGGTCGGTTTGGTACTGCGTCCACTGTCGTCGAAGCCGTGGCCGGCATTGGCAACGCGAATAAAGCGGCTGCTCGGCTGGTAGGCCAAGATACGCTGGTAGAACTTGTAAGCCTGCTCAATCGACACAATACTGTCTTTGGTGCCGTGGAAAAACAAAAACGGCGGTGGCGTTTTGGTAATCGGTTGGTACAGCGGGCTGGCAACGCGGGCAGTATCGACATTGCGGGTGCCGAGGAATTTGTAAGCATTTGGGTTGCGCTTGGTGCGCTGTAATTGGTTGACCAGGTCGGTGGTGCCATAAAAGCTGATTACGCCGCGGACAGTAATCGGGCTGTCTTGGTGAGTCAGAATATAATCGCTAGCCAAGAGCCCGCCAGCGCTGTCGCCAAAAAGAATTACATTGTTGGTGTCGATGTCATAAGAGCTGGCGAGTTTGGCGATGGTATCGATAGCGCAGGCAACGTCGTTATTTTGTGTTGGATAGTGGTATTTGGGCGCTAGGCGGTAGTTGACCGAGGCGACCGCAAAACCAGCCGCTGTCAAACTAGAACCGTAATAGTCAAGCAGCGAATTGCGCTTATCACCCTTATGCCAGCCGCCGCCGTGGATATAAATAACTAGCGGGTACGGTGTCGTATGAGTATTGAGTAGGCTGTTGATCGGCGTGTACAAATCAAACTTCTGCTTGTCTTGACCAGCGCAATACGGGATATCAGAGTCGACATTAGCGACATTGCCCAGGCGTGGATGATTATCGGTGCGGTACGACCTGTGAACATTTAGCGAGAAGACAACGATAACTATTACTACGAGCAGCAAAATCATCATCCAGCGGCGGACACGTCGGACTTGTTGGAGCTTGATTGTCATGCTTACTTCTTTCGCCGTATTTGGCGTCGCGCGGTCCTTTTTTGCGGGGCGTTAGCGAGCAATTCTACTGCTTGGTCGCGAGTGATGGTTTTGGGGTCGGTGTCTTTGGGGATTTTGGCGTTTTTGCTGCCGTCGGTAATGTATGGCCCGAAACGGCCGTTGAGTACCTTGATGCCGTCGCCAAAGTCGGCGATGTTCTTCTCGGCCTCGGCTTTGAGCTTGGCGGCGTATAGTTCGCGCGCTTGCTCTTGGGTGACTTCGCGCGGGTCGATATCTTTCAGGCTGACGTAGAGTTTACCGATTTGAATATATGGCCCGAAGCGGCCGACGTTAGCCTTGATATCTTGCCCGTCCTCGGTTTGGCCGACTAAGCGCGGTAGCTCAAAGGCATGCAAAGCTTGCTCTAGAGTGACGGTTTCGATCTTGGCGCCTTTAGGCAGCGGCGCGAATTGCGGTTTGTCGGCTTTGTCGTCGCTTGATCCTAGCTGCAGCATTGGTCCGAAGCGGCCAAAGCGAGCAATAATTGGTTTGCCAGATTTCGGATCAATACCAACTTCCCTGTTGGCGCCGACAGTTCGGCGGTCAATATTACCGGATTGCTCAATTAGTGCGTGGAATGGCGCGTAGAATTTCTCGAGCATAGTGTTGCGCGCCAAGCGGTCACCGGCAATGTCGTCGAAGTCTTTCTCGACGTCGGCGGTGAAACCATAATCAACGACGCGGTCGAAATGGTCAGTCAAAAAGCCGCTAATCAGCTCGCCGGCGGGCGTCGGCACGAGCTTGCCTTTGTTGGAGCCAGTCTTTTCTTGGGTGATTTCGCGCTCGACCTTATTGTCGATAAGTTGCAATAAGACAACATCGCGCGGTACGCCTTCGGAATCGCCTTTTTCGGCGTAGCCGCGGGTTTGAATGGTATTCATGATAGTAGCGTAGGTGCTTGGCCGGCCGATACCGAGCTCTTCAAGTTTTTTGACTAGCGTACCTTCGGTATAACGGGCTGGCGGCCGGGCGAAAACTTGGCGGGCTTCGACGCTGTGGCGCTGGAGTTGGTCGCCAGATTTGACATTTGGCAAAATTGTGTCATCTTTACCGCCGCCATAAACGCGTAGGAAACCGTCGAACAGGACGACTTGACCCTTGGCCTCAAAGACGAGCTTGTCGTTGGTTTTACTTGAGTTATTTTGCTTTCCCCCGTCGTTAATACTAATTGTAATTGTCGTGTTCTCTAGCTTGGCTGGCGCCATTTGGCTGGCTAGCGTGCGGCGGCGGATGAGGTCGTATAGACGCTGGTCATAGTCGCTGCCGCTGACTGATTCGCGGGTAATATCGGTCGGGCGAATTGCTTCGTGGGCTTCTTGGGCGCCAGCAGATTTAGTTTTGAACTTGCGGACATGCGAGTATTCAATGCCGTATAAGCGTTTGATGTAATCGGCGCTGGCGGCGATAGCTTGGCTTGACAAGTTGACACTATCAGTACGCATGTAAGTAATGCGGCCCTCTTGATATAGTTTTTGGGCGCTGGCCATGG
>ERZ773005.550-NODE-550-length-27628-cov-10.928444_pt1 | contig 27628 bp, 18 predicted proteins | sample MGYA00580666_ERZ773005 | MGnify/ENA primary metagenome ERZ773005 (study PRJEB29015, sample SAMEA2737999) | human oral metagenome | biome: human oral; feature: human-associated habitat; material: dental | place: China | collected 2061 ...
CCTACCTGATCCAGATGAGTAAAAACGCCGACAAAACCCAAGCCAAACTTGAAATAGTCAGCGAGCGCGAGCGCATCGCCCACGATGTGCATGATGTGCTCGGGCACTCCCTGACCGTGATCACGCTTAAAGCCGATTTGGCGCGTAAACTTCTGCACGCCGACCCTGACCGTGCCGATGCGGAGCTTGAAGCGATCGCCCAGCTGTCTCGGTCGTCACTGGCGGAGGTTCGTTCGACGGTGACGCGGCTGCGCATCCCGGACTTTTCGGGCGAAATTCAGGCGTCGGAGCGTGCTCTGCAGACGGCCTCAGTTACCGCGAAACTGCCCGATGCGGAACGTGCCCTCTCAGCGGTTGGGGTGAATTCTTCGCTTTTCTCGTGGGTGCTGCGTGAGGCTGTGACAAATATTGTGCGGCACTCACAGGCCGGTTTCTGTGAGGTGCGGGTGAGCAATACCGGGCTTGAAATTCTTGATAATGGGGTGGGCGTTCCCGCCGAGTACGCCACCGGAAGCGGTATTAAGGGCATGAAGAGCCGAGTGGAGTCTGCGGGCGGAACCCTTATTATTGAGGACGCTCCGGCGCGCTGGCTGCGGGCGCATCCTGCCGCTTCCGGGACGGCGGACGTTCGCGGCACACGGCTGCGGGTTAGTATGGACGGTAATACCGCCGAAATTGAGCCTTCGGGAGAGACAGATGATTAAGATTATGCTCGCCGATGACCAGCAGCTGGTGCGTGAGGCGCTGGCCGCGCTGCTGGGGCTTGAACACGATATTGAGGTGGTCGCGCAGGTTGGTGGCGGTGACGAGGTTCTTCCGGCGATCCACCGGTACCACCCGGATGTGGTGCTTCTCGATATTGAAATGCCCGGTTCTGAGCTCTCCAGCGGTATTGATGTGGCAGCCGCGATCCGGGACGCGAAACTAGTAGCGCTCACCGGCGAGCCGGTGCGTTCGCTGATCCTGACGACCTTCGGCAGACCGGGGTACCTGCGGCGCGCTCTAGGTGCCGGGGCGAGCGGGTTTATGGTGAAGGATACGAGCGCATCCCAGCTGGCGGAGGGTATTCGGCGCGTCAATATGGGGCTGACCGTGGTGGACCCGTCGCTGGCGGCGGATTCGCTGCTGCACGGCGAGTCGCCGCTGACCGAGAGGGAAACCGAGATTCTGCGGGCAACCCGTGATGGGGCAACAGCCCGCCAGATCGGCGCGACGCTGTTCCTCTCCCCCGGCACGGTGCGCAACCACTTGTCTTCCGCGATGGCGAAACTTAACGCCTCGAACCGGCAAGAAGCACTCAATATTGCCGCCGACAACGGCTGGTTATAGCCACCCGTTGTCGCGGGCGATGCGCACCGCCTCATGCCGGTTAATGGCGTCGATCTTCGCCATAGCCGCCGAGAGGTGGTTGCGTACCGTCCCTGAAGACAGCCCGAGCATGCCCGCAATTTCTTTGACGCTCCCGGCGGTCTCGGCGGCGCGAAGAACCTCGGTCTCACGCCCGGTCAGTGGTGAAGAACCCTGCCATTTTGCCTCTTCAGCCAGCACCGAATCGACCACGCGCAACCCCGCCGCAGTACGGCGAACCGCCTGCGCCAGCTGCGATGCCGTACCGTCTTTCACCACAAACCCGCTCGCCCCTGCCTCCAGGGCGCGGCGTAAATACCCGGGACGGCGAAAAGTTGTCAGAATAAGCGAACGAACCGGCGCGCCCGTCTGCGATGTCAGGCCCGAACGGGCAAGTTCGGCGGCAGCTTCAATCCCGGTGGCGCCGGGCATTTCAATATCGAGAAGCGCCACATCCGGACGGGTTTCACGCACGGCAGGCAGCACCTCATCACCGCGGCCCACCTGCTTGACCACCTCAAGATCAATTTCAAGATCGAGAATCATGGCAAGCGCTTCACGAATCATCTGCTGATCGTCGGCAAGAAGTATTCTCAGCGGCACGGCTACCCCATAATCTCGTCGGTCTTCTCGTCCATGCTGATGCGGATGCGGCACCCACCCCCCACACCTGACACAGGCGTCTGCTGCAGCCAGTGTTCGGGTGCGTTCCCGAGTGTGAGGATGCCGCCTGCGTCTTCGATGCGGGTGCGCAGACCGGTGAGCCCGCTCTTACACGGGGCCTCACCAATCCCTATGCCGTTGTCGATAACCTCCAACCCGGTGGGGTTCAGTCGCACGGTGGCGTAGGTGGCGCGGGAGTGCCTTACGATATTGGTAACGGTCTCGCGCAGCGCCCAACTGAACAGGGAAGAGTTCATGCCCGCAATGTTCGCGGCGGTTGTCGCATCGGGCAGGTTCGCCTGTATTCCGGCGGTTTCCAGGGCGCGCGAGGACGCCAGAATCTCACCTTCAAGGTCGGGAACGCGCAAACGGGTGACGGTGGAATGCACCTCCGCGAGGGCTTGGCGGGAGAGCTGGGCGACCTGCCGCATCTGCTCCTGCGCGGCGGGGGCGTTGGTTTCCACGAGTTTTGTGGCCAGCTCGGCTTTGAGGTTCACGATCGTGAGGGAATGCCCCAAAACATCGTGCACATCGCGGGCGATGCGTTCGCGTTCGCTGAGGATACCGAGTTCTTTTTCAATGGCCTTGTGTTCCCGGCTCTTGTGCATACTGCGGCCCACGAAGTAGGCGATAATGTGGAACGTGGTGACAATATCGAAAATGAAGAACCCGTTGAGGGTTTTATCGCCGGAAACGACTGGGAACGGGGCAGTGGGTGAGTTATCGAAATACCCCTGCCCCACCACGCCAACAAAGTAGTTAGTGGTGAAGACTACGGCGATTGCAACGGCTGTTTTTACCCCCAGTTTGAAGGGTATGTGCAGGTTCATCAGCCACAGCGCCACCCACAGGGGAGATATGGTGTAGAGCATCCCGGCGATACCCTGCGGGTATAAGGCAATAATGTAACCGATAGGTACCGTCACCAGAACACACCATAAGGCTGTACGCAGTACTGTGTTTTTCACGGGTATAAGCGAAGGCATCGTATGCGCCACGAAGAACAGCGCTGCACATGTCTGATACAACAGTGTGCACAGGTCCATGTTGTTTTTGACGAGTTCAGCTTCAGCTGATCCGCTAAGACCAATAATAATAAAACTGCTGGAGGAAATGTTGAGGCAGCTTCCCCAGACGAGGCTCCGCACAATACCCGATTTATCGAAGAATGGGACATCTGCGGTACCTGGCTGAAGACGGCGGTTCTCCGGCGTACCCGCATCGTACTGAGAGACATGCGGTGTGCGCGTCATTGTCATGCTCGCTCCGTTGGTACTCGCTGCCGAATAATGTATCCCTATCATAAATGAGGCTCTTTGAGCATACACCGGCGAACGGAAGGCGCCTATGTTAAATGTCATGGATTGCCGAACCGGTTTCAAGGTCGAATTTTTTTGACGCGAGGATGCCCTAGCCTGCATCCCTGACGAATGTCACGGGTACGCCGAAAAAACGGGGATACGCTATTGCATATTCGGTGTTCACGACAAGAGCATAAGGCAGGTTGAAGCACCTATGGCAGGTATCTCTGGTTCCTCCTTATCCGGGGGTGTGTCCGCGGCGAAAGCAAAGGGCGGTCTTATCATCACGGGGTTATGCAAGTCATTCGGCAAAACCCGTGCGAATGACGATATTAGTGTGCGGCTTATACCCGGGGAGGTAACGGCGCTGATCGGTCACAACGGTGCCGGGAAAACAACGTTTCTTCACCAAATTGTGGGGCTAACAAAACCGGATGCGGGTAGCATCATGCACGACGGCACCGACCTCATTGCCCACCCGGCGCAAGCCCGGCAGGTATGCGCGATCATGCCGCAGGTCGCATCGTCCCTGGAGGGGGTGACCCCGCGCCAGGCGATTGCGACGGCGGTTCGCATTCGCGGGTTGAAGTCGAAGCAAGCACAACGGGCGGTTCAGGAAACTCTCGATACTCTCGATTTAGGGGATTGGGCGGACAGGCCGGGGCATAAGCTCTCGGGCGGTATCAAGCGCCTGACCTCATTCGGTATGGCGGTTACCGCGCCCGCCCCCATCTATCTCTTCGACGAGCCCACGAACGATGTTGATCCGGTGCGCCGTGAACTGCTGTGGAGGATGCTGCGGATGCGCGCCGAGCAGGGTGCCACGGTGCTGATCGTGACTCATAACCTCCTGGAGGTAGAGCGCCATGCCGATAGGTACCTGCTGTTTAATAAGGGGCTGCTAGTTCGTGATGAACCGACAAGCGCGCTGGGTTTGGAGGAAGCAAAAAGTACGCTCTCGATCACGGCTACCCCGGAGTTCCTTCAAGAACTTAGCAGCGTGCTAGATGTAAAAACATCATCCTCACTAGGGAATATGCCAGATACGGAATATATCGAAAAGCGCATAGAAGACGATTCTTCCATCCCTCGGGAGTTTACCGTCACCCTGAGTACCGATGCGCTTGAGCTGGCCTTACCCCATGTGCTTTCAGGAATTCGTGCGGGATGCGTCGAAAGCTACCGCATAGGCTCGGCGTCTTTGGCCGATAACTATGAGGAGATGATTAACCATGACTAGCACCCTCGTGCCCTCACGAATTTCGACGGTACGTGCCACGGTCGAGCTAATCCGCTGGTCACTGATTCGTAACGCCATCAACGCGCCGCTTTTTGCGGTGGTGCAGGTCCTTTTAGCCTTTGCACTTCTTTACGGTATCTCGGTCTTCATGCCGCATCTTGACCGGAATTCTGCAGAATATCTGGCGTCCGGTGCGGTAACGGTGAACTTCATTTCTATGGGGTGTGTAATAGCTCCGCAATTTATTGCTACCGCTAAGACGAACGGTATGTTCGACTATCAGCGGTCCCTTCCGGTGCCGCGCCTGGCGATTCTGGCGGCAGATGTACTCGTTTGGGCGGTTCTCGCTCTTCCCGGCATTATTGCGGGCGGTGTAGCCGCGAAGCTCAAATTTGGTTTTGATGTGAACCTGAATATCGGCGCTATTGCCGTTGTATTCGCGCTCCAAGTTGTTATGGCGGTGTTAGGGTTTATGCTTGCGTACTGGGTTCCAGCGTCACTTCTGACTATCGTGACGCAGTCGATTACCTTCATGGTTTTGCTGTTTGCGCCGATTAACTACCCGCCCGAGCGGCTGCCCGACTGGTACGTGCACATTCAGCAGTTCCTGCCGTTCGTACCTGCAGCAAACCTTGTGCGAGCCGCCCTCTTCGACATCGGCCAGATACAGATCCTGGACGTAATAGTCGTCGGTTTTTGGGGGCTTCTGGGATGCGCATCCGCACTGTGGGCGCTTGCCCGCAGGGACTAACACGATGTGAATATTCTCCACGCTCAGGGTCTGCTCGAAGGCACAGGCACTATTTCTGCGATAAAAGCAATTAATCCATATGCGAAATATTCGAAATTTGTTTTCTTTTATTTCATTTATTCCTGTAGACTGTAGAGCACATGCCCCGATGTTGCAGATGCGCTGAACCGAATGTAAGCGCATGCGGGGTACCTGTACGTGACATCTAACAGCGAGGTACATCATGACCACTTCAACGCTGACCCGTGCGGATTTAAACGACCCGCAGCTACGCGAAGAAGTACAGAAGCTCATCCCCGGTACTCGTAATGAGCATGGAGATACCACTGAAGTTTCGTTTTTTCTGCAAGTACAGGGGAAGGACTCGGAGGAACTTGGACCTAAACTATCGGGGCTGATTCGCGAACTGATTACGGCAGTTAGCTCCGGTGAGGATCTGGCTATAGTCTCCCAGGCGCGAGTATTCACCACGACCGCCGCCGCGAAAGAACTGGGTATATCCCGACCGACTCTCGTAAAAATGATCCGTAACGGAGAAATTCCTGCACATAAGGTAGGCTCGCATTTCCGCATTATGCGCGAAGATCTGGAATCATACCAGCGCGCCCAATTGGAGCGTCAGAAACAGGCGCTCATGAAGATCTGGGATATAGAGGCAGAACTCGGAATTCGTGAATAATTCAGATGTACGCCCCGTTACTTTGCTATATATCCCACCCGACACTTCTGTAGACACTCTGATATTTTCTCTCGTTCGTTAAAACTAACAAGAAGATCCTTTTCAGCGCACTAAAAAGAACCAAAATCAACAGGTAAGGGTTGAAGATGAGTATTGCGGAGCACTATGAAGCATTAGGATCTGGAATCCAGGAACAATTAGCATGTTGTTTATAAATATTATCTGGGTAAACAGAGGGTTTTTTCTTCAACAAAAGGCGTCCAATTTCATATAAAACACCTATATAGAATTCATCCTTAGAAGACTCATGTTCGTGACTGAAGACATACTCTTCCCAATTTGGGAAAAGTCTCTGATTTTCGCTGTCTGTATCAATTCTATAAGAGTCTCCATCGAACTTTAAGTATTTATACAATTTAGATATATCAAAAATTCTTTCTACATAGCTCGTACCTTCATCCTGAAGAATTGCAGAGAATTGTGAATGATTTCCATTAGTCGCTGCCATAAACCCCAAAGGATATATATAAGTATTCTTTATATTATCGATTGGATGTAATATATTATTTACATTTATATTGATGATATTTTCAATAATCCGTGAAGAATTCCAAGATGCAACTAATACTGGAATGGAATTTATCTTAAAATTGGGAGAATTTATAGCAAATTCTACCTTGTCCCCATAAGAGAGTTTATGTGCTTCCATATTCTGTATATCAACATCAAAGTATATATATTTACATAAATTTCCATTTGGTTCAAGAAGACTTTCAATGTTTTTACAAATTTTATAAAAATTATCAGGGATTTCATTGTAGAAGGTTTTACCGCGTTGTGAAATTTTTTCTAAAGAACCGAGAGCAAGGTCTATATTCATTTCTGTTATAATTGCATGTATATATTTTTGGATTGTTTCAGGGTTCTCAGAATTAAGTATTTCCTTTGCATTTTTAAGATGAGTATCCAATTTATCTTTATTTGATTTTTCATGGTCATCTAATTCTTGAATTCCAAAAAATTTATCAATTATTCCCAAGGTATACTCCTGTATCGTAATGAAATGTAATTCTCTACATAGGTAATATACTCTACAACCGATAGAAGCCTTCCACCGCGCGGGTCAGGTATGCCATATCGTGAACGTGGCACATTTCGCGCATCGAGTGCATCGACAGTAGTCCAATCCCCACGTCGATGGTGCGCATTCCCAGCCGGGTGGCGGTGATAGGCCCGATCGTGGAACCGCAGGGCATATTGTTATTCGACACGAACTCCTGATAGGGAACGCCCGCCGCCTTGCACGCCGCCGCGAAAATACCGGCACCCACCGCATCGGTTGCATATCGCTGATTCGCGTTGATCTTCAGCAGCGGTCCAGCACCGGGAAGCGGGCGCACCGTCGGGTCATGATGCCCCTGGTAGTTCGGGTTCACCAGATGCCCGGCATCCGCCGAAAGGCACACCGAATCGGCGAGCGAGCGGCGGTATTCGTCCTGGCTCTCCCCGCGAGCCTGCGAGAGCCGCGCCAGCACATCCTCTAAGAACGGACCGGCGGCACCGCTGCGGGTTTCAGAACCGATCTCTTCGTGGTCGAATCCCGCAAGCATCACGGTATGCGCCGAGTCTTCGTCAGCATTCTCGGCCACATAGCGCTCTAAGGCACACAATCCAGCATGAACCGACGAGAGATTATCCAACCTGCCCGAAGCGAAAAACTCTCCGTCTCGCCCGAAACGGCGAGGTTCTTGCGCATCCGCAAAGAGCACATCATAACCGACGATCTGCTCCGGATCCACCGGACCACCCTCGTCGATGGTCTGCTGCGCCAAATAAGCGAGCACATCGTTCTCGGTATCATCCACGCCCCAAATGGGGTACATATTGAACTGTTTATCGAGAGTCAGCTCATTACGTTTATGGTCCAGATGAGGAGCCAGCTGCGGCACACGCGCCAACGGTCCAGTCACCACATAGCGATCCTGAAGGGTGCCGTCTTCCCGAAGTACCGTCAGGCGCCCGGCGGCGCGCAGCTCACGATCCAAAAAGGAATTAAGCAGTGCGCCACCGTAATTTTCGACGCCCATTTGATGCCATCCTGCCGCCGTCACCGATGAACTCGGCTTGAGCTTAAGCGACGGCGAATCCGTATGCGCACCCAGCACCCGGTAACCGCTCGCCTTCTGCGCCCGCCGACCGCCAGCCCAAGCGATAATCGCGCCGTCACGCATCACAAAATGCCTGCCGACGGCAACCTCATTCTGCCACGGCTCGGTTTCGTTCAGCTCGGTAAACCCCGCCGCCTGCAGGCGCCGTGCTACGGTTCGCGCCGCCAGATATGAGACGGGCGAATCGCAGACGAACTGGGCGAGGTCTTCGATATTTTTGACGGCATCAACGGTCATACTATGCGCCTACTTCTTGGGTTTGGGAATGACGGGGAACGCCGAGGTCCACGGTGAAGCGTCTGTTGATCCCTGCTTATGCGATTGTGCGGCTTCCGGCGAGATTTTCGGAATCGGAGCGGTAGCCCAGGGAACCTCTGAGGTGTTCTGGGATGCCTCCCGCTGAGCCCGCGAGGTCTGCGAAACTGCAGCCGAGCCGTCCGCAGCCGCATTCTTAGCGGATGCGCCCTGCCCGCTTTCCTTCTGCCGGGCAGCTTCTTTCTGTTGAGCAAGGGCCTGAGCCTTGGCACGCTCATAGGCCGACAAGGCATTTTGCACGGGAATGCTCATTGTGGAGGTATCCGGCGCGTAGTTCTTCGAGGAAGGGTTCTTCGTATCGTCTGTCTGAGCGGCGGATGCGCTAGCGGTTCCCTTCTGCGGCGCGGCTGCATTCGACGCATACCCCTGTGCCCCGGAGGCACGCACCGAAGAATCGGCCTGATTCGAGCCCTGCTGAGCCTTCCGCGTGGATGCGCGTGCAGCTTTCTGCGCCGCATCCAGATCTATGCCTGACGGAGCCTTTTCCGCTGCTGCGGGAGCAACCACGGCAGGCTTGAGCTCGTCGGCGATAGTCCTCGCCTGTGCAGACTGCGCGGGTTTATCGGCAGCAGGCGCTTCTTTCCCGGTCGCGCGGGCGGCAGTATTCGCGGCCGTCGGACGCTCAGCCTGAGCTGATTCATTAGTGTGTACCGGCTTTTGAGGCTGAGTCGATTCATGAGCCTGTGCCGGTTTGGTAGTTTGCGCCGGTTTCTGGGACTGGGCTGACTCATGAGTCGGCACAGATTCCTTGGCTGGCGCAGGCTTACCGATCGGGGCAGGCTTATTAGCCGGTGCCGAACGCTCGGGCTGCGCGGGGGCAGAAGCCTTGGCCGACGTATCATTCTGCTCGCTCTTACGAGCGCCTTCCACAGGCTTCGCGGCGGGTGCCTGTGCAGCCGGTTTCTCCGCGATATTCCGCTCGGACGCACGATGCTCTTCAGCCGTTTGTGGGCTGGCGGGGGCAGCCGAAGACGCCGATTTTACCGAAGCATTATCCTGTGCGGGCTTGGCGTTCCCCGCCACAGAGGCAGCAGGTTGTACAGGTTGTGATTGTACCGGCGCCTGCGATCCTTGCGTTGCAGAAGCAGAAGTATCAGCAGCAGGTGAAGAAGCAGCATTTTTCACGGACATACCGGGCTGTGTGGCCGCGTGCGCAGCACCCGAAGCCGGTGCTGCGGCTGGCGCATCCGAGGAAGAAGCGTGCGGTTCCACGCCCATTGACGCACCCTCAGCCGAGGAGGCGGCAGCCGCATCCTGCCCCTGGTTCAGAGCGGCTTTCCTCTTTTGCCGGTAGGTGTACATGCACACGAGCCCGGCGAAGGCAAGCTGCAGAATAAGGGCCTGCACAAAGTCAAGCGCCTGAGCCTCATGATTCGCGTCAAAGGGGTCAGCCAGACCCAGCAGCCCAAAGATAAAAATCGAAACATTATTCGCAATATGCAGGCCGATACCGGCTTCAAGACCGCCGGTGTACCAGCACAAGAACCCGGCGATCAGAGCCATTGTAAGCACCGAAAGCAGACCCCACAGTCCGTAACCATGCAGCACCATGAAGATAGGCGCTGGAATAATAATTGCCCAAGCGGGGTTCTTCAGCCACCGGCCCACGGTCTGCATGAGATAACCGCGGAAGAGCAGTTCCTCGGCGTAGCACTGGAACGGAACTATCAACAGAATAAGCACAATGTACAGCCAGAACATGCCGGAATTCAGCGGATGCACGCTGTTCTGCGTGGTCAAAGAACCAGCCAGAACCAAGTTCCCCACATTGTAAAGACCGAAAATGAGGAACCCAAAGCCTAGGAAAACACTCAAATAGGACCACCGCATGCGGCCCGCAATGGAGTGAATTAGACCTAAGGGTTTGAAGTTAGTAATCAGGCGCGCAATGAAAATCGCCGGAATCACCGGAATGATGGTAATAAGAAGCGCAACAAAAACAAGCGGGGTCTTAAAAACGTTCGCGTAAATACGCTGCAGATCGGTCAGGTAATCGTAAGGGACGCGCAGCATCACGGCGAATGCCAGCAGCGCAAAGCTCACAATCAGCAGGAGCACAAAATAGATGCCGGCAATCAGCAAACCCTCAAGAACCGGGGTGAACCAACGGGCACGCGGGTTCACATGCGATAACCGGTGATAGGGCAGCTCGCTGGCGCGTTCCAGAAGTTCCTTACGGGTAAGGCGGTTACTCCTGTAATACTCAGCGGAGGCGAAGGTAGACTCAGCGCCGTACCCGTAACTTTCTGCCTGATGCGGGCTCAGCATCGTGGGCATATTTTGGGTATTAGTGACTGCGCCAGGTGGTTGGTTTGTTGGAATGAACTCAGAACCGTGATGTCCGGGTTCCTGCTGGTGATTAGTGCTCATAGTATCCATAATAGAGGGGACCCTCCCCCGAATGTCACACCGGGGCCATCTGTGCAGGTTGCCTTACGGTGTAATAATTTACCTGCCTATGAACTTTTCGGGCTTATATTTTATGGGAAATATGCCATAATTTGAGGGTTACCGTAGTTTAAAATTTGAGGCTACTCGTGCCTACGCTTCCGGGTGTTTTTGGCGCCAGTAGTGAAGGAAGGTTCAGATGGCTCTCGTCTTCAATCCGCCCCCAAATTGGCCCAAACCGCCTGCCGGGTGGTCTCCTACCCCGACGTGGCGGCCCGATCCCGCATGGGGTCCTGTTCCCGAAGGTTGGCAGCTGTGGATTGAGGAGCCCGAGCCTGAGAATGAGCAGGCACCCTCGACGGCGGAGTCTTCATCTGCCGCATCGGGCTCTTCTGAGGGTTCTTCCAGCGCGAAGCCCTCGCCATCGTCAAGCTCTGAGCAGAGCGGTGAGTCTGCGCAGGCTTCCGCCCCGAAGCAGCGTACCGCGCCGACCATTTCCGAACAGTTTGCCGAGCAGAAAACTTCCCATCAGCAGACCCCTGAGCAGAAGACTCAGGCGGAGTCTGCCCACGCTCAGGATGCGGCGCCAGCCGGTTCCGAGTCGCGCGAGGTCGCGGGTGAGCGTGCGGGCGCATCCGGTTCCGGTGCAGCGGCAGGCTCTTCGGCCGAGTCGCAGGTGCGTTCTGAGCAGAGCGTTTCTGAGGCTCCCGTAAACCGTCAGAGCGGCACCGCCGAGGCTTCAAAGCCTCAGGTTTCGGAGCCTACCCGCGAGACCGCTCGCGATACCCACAATGCCCCGTCCGCGCCGGAGGCAAGCGCACAGCAGCCGGGAGTCGCGCAGGGTTCGGGTGTTTCTTACGATGCGCGAGAGCCCCTCAGCGACGCACAGGATTCTCAGGGGTCCGCAAGTTCTGCCGCTGCAGCAGGTGCCGAACGGCCCGAGGCTGCACGACAGGAGTCTGTATCTTCAGAATCCACACAGCAGCAGGTTCCTTCACGCGAGTCGCGCCCCGAGCAGTCTTCGGGTCAGTCTCAGGGTGAGCCTACGGATGCACGCGATTCGGCTGATGCGCGCGGTGCCGAGGCTCAGGCATCTTCCCGACCGGCTACTCCCCCGCGCGGCACTTCCCAGGTTCCTCCCACGCAGCAGCGTTTTGAGGGGCAGCCTCAGACTCCCGTGAATCAGCAGCAGTCGGGCTTTGCCGCGCAGAGTTCTCAGGAGCAGAACGCTCAGAACCGGGGGCAGCAGGCTCAGCCTCAGCAGCCCGCACAGTCTCAACACGTTACTCAGACCCAACAGCCCGGGCAATCTCAGCAGCCGCAGTCTTTTGAGGCTCAGCGCCAGCAAGAATTTGCCCAGCGCCAGCAGCAGGATTCTACACAGCGCCAGCAAAGCTTCAATCAGCAGCAGGACTCTGGCTCTGAGCAGCGTCAGCAGGATTTTGCGCAGCGTCAGTCGAGTTCAACCATTTCACAGTCTCAGACGCCGGGAAGCGGGTCTCAGCAGCAGGGATTTGCATCGCAGGATTCCCAGCAGAATTTTGGTGCTCAGTCTCAGCAGGCCGCACAGTCACAGCAGAGCTTTGGCGGTCAGGATCAGCAGAATCGGGCGCCTCAAGCCCAGGGTTCTCAGAACCAGCATCAGCCTCGCGGGTTCGATGCGCAGGCTCCTCAGCCTTGGCAGAATCAGCCCGGTCAGCAGCAGTTCAGCCAGTCCCGTGAGCAGAATCAGGCTCAGCCGCAGCAGCCCGCACAGTCTCAGCAGGGTCAGCAGCCGCGGTCTTTTGAGGCCCAGCGTCAGCAGCAGGATTCTACACAGCGCCAGCAGAGCTTCAACCAGCAACAGCAGGGCTCTGATCAGCATCAAGGTTTTGCGCAGCAGAACCAGGGTTCCGAGCAGCAGGGCTTAAGCGCCCAGCCTCAGCAGCAGCAGGGATTTGCCGGGCAGAACGCTCAGGAGCGAAGCGCTCAGGCGCAGGATCCGCGAAGCCAGAGCCCCCAAAGCCAGGGCGCTCAGAACCGAGACACCCAGGGTCAGAGTGCCCCGAACCAGAGTTCGCAGGCACAGCAGTCCCAGAGTCGAGAGCAGCAGAGCCAGCAGGGATTCGCTCAGCCGCAGTCTCAGCAGCAGCAATCCGGCCAGGTGCGGCCCGGACAATCCCAGTCAGGATATTCTCAGTCCGGTCAGCCTCAGCAGGGACAGGGTCAGTCCGGTCAGTCGTACCAGGGACAACAGCCTCAGCAGGGGCAGGATCGGTCACGCTCGGGCTTTGGTGCGGGTGCCGCCGCTGGTGCTGTCGCAGGCGCCGCAGCGGGCGCGGGTGCAGCGGCCTCCTCCGGGGCGGGCGCATCCGGCGCTTCGGCTCAGCAGCAGGGTTCTCAGAGCCAAAATACGCAGAGTCAGAATGCCCAACAGGATCAGAGCTCTCAGTCGGGACAGAATCAGCAGCACTCGGTGCAGAACGCTTCGAACCAGCAGGGTAACCAGTTCCAGGGGCAGGGTCAGCCCAACCAATTCCAGGGCTCGCAGTCGCAGCAGAACCAGCCTCAGCAGGGTCAGTACCAGGCCGGTCAATCGCAGCAGTTCCAGCAGCAGAACGGTGCTCAGAATAATAACGTTCAGAACAGCGGTTTTGCTCAGGGTTCGTACAATCAGAACCAGTCGAACCAGAATCAGCAATACTCCGAGTCAAACACCTCGGATGCGCTCAACGGGTTCACTGCGGCGGCAGCATCCGGGTTCAGCGATTCACCGTATGCAAACGGTCAGACTCCCTTCAACCAGCCCGAGAAGCCGAAGCGCCCGTTCTTTGCGACTCCCGCCGGGTGGAGCGTCATCGCCGGTGCTGTGGCGCTGTTGATTATTATCATTCTGGTACTGATTTTCACCCTGCCGCGCGGATCTTCCAATGCAGCAGCATCGGAAAGCCCCGCCGAGTCATCATCGGCAGCCTCGGCATCGTCAGAGAGCTCGGCAAGCTCATCGCCCGCCGAGCTGAAGAATGTTGAAGCGAAACTGCCCAGCGGCGATTTCAAGGAGTACAAGGGCAAAGATAAGCAGACCATCGATATCGAGAAGCCCAAGGGCAACGATTCGAAGGCTATCGTCTACTATGAGTTCACCCCCTCCAAAGAATCCAATTCGCGCCACTCCTTGGAGGGGCGCACGGGGGACGATAAAACTTCCAGCTTCGCTCTGTACACCTCCGCGCTGACCAAAGATAAAATCTCGGGCACCCTGTGGATGGACTTGAAGACTTCCAGCCCCACCCGCAAGGTGAATGTCGATAGTGAGGGCGAGTGGCTTATTCGCGTCTACGATGCTTCCTCCGCACCCAAGATTTCTAAGGGTGAGAAGATCAGCGCCGCGTTCAACTCCTACGCCGTGGTCTACTCGGGCGGCTCGGGCACCTTGGAGGCTGGCTACGAGCGCAGGCCGGTAATGAACCTGCGCGTGATGGATGCGGCCCGCTCGAACGATGTCATCTTGGAATCCAGCACCTCAGAGTTCCAGGGCACCGCGAAGTTTGACGCCTCCGAAGATGTTTACTTGGCAATTAACTCCTTCCAGGGCACCTGGAACGTCGGTATTCGCTAGGTAGCCGATAACTTCTTGGTCTAAACCGGATAGAGAAGACCCCCGCATCGTGATCAACGATGCGGGGGTCTTCTGCGCGGTTCGCAAGGCTATGCCGAGTTCGGGGCGTTTGCCGACTCTGCTGCAGGTTTGACCGAAGCGCTGCGTGCTTTCGGGGTGAGGGCCGCCCACCCCCACAGCAGAACGGTCACGATAAAGAGGCACACGATCGGCGTGCCGCCCAGCGCAACACCCGGCGCCGCCAAGAATTCGAGCCCGTTCATATTCCACTGGGTCATGCCGCCGAGCACGCGCGGGGAAATATAGAGCCCCACAACGCCGGCCCAGGTCAGGATGCGCGCCACAGTCATCGCAGCGGGCGGCAGGTATGTGAAGAAGTCGCCGAATGCATCCACAATAAGCACGAGAACCAGAAGCGGCAGAAGCACGTTATGATGCGACCAGCTGATCGGCGAGAGGCTGACCATGAGGAACCCGGTCACGGCAACCTGGGCGAGAACCTTGTTGCGGCGTTCGAGCTGATAGAGAATCGCGGCGGTGAGCACGACGGAGAGCACCGCCAGCAGGTAGAAACAGAGCTTGGCGGCGGTTCCGTTCAGCCCATAGTGCATGAGCCAGCCCTGAATCGAAATATTATCGACGAAGTTAATATCGCCCACACGCGAAGGATCTGAAACCGCGTGGAACCAGTACTGCGGGGCTTCTTGCGGCAGTAGCACAAAGCCGAGGGCAATGGTGGCGAGGAAGGTTGCACCGAGGGTGATAATGCCCTTCCAGTCGCGGCGCACCAGCAGAATAAGTCCGAATACGAGCGGGGTCAGTTTCAAACCGCCAGCGATACCGATAAGTACTCCGCGCGGCACACGTGTTGCCGGGCGCAGAAAATCGGCAAGAATTAGCACCATAATGATGGGGTTAATCTGCATAAGGTCGAAGGTACGCCGCCAGGGGCCGCAGAGCATTACCACTATGGTGAGTGCGGCGATCGTGCCGTAACGCCCGAGCTTATCCTGAAGCGGTAAGGGTCGGTTATTCGCATTGGCATAGGAGTACATGATGCTGGAGAGCCACCAGGCGGCGGCGGTCGTCATAAGCACCATAATCGCCATACCTACCTTGAGCGGTATGAAGGCGAACGGCAGGAAGACTAGCACCGCAAAGGGCGGGTAGGTGAACGGCAAATCCAGCACGCCGATGCTCACCATAGCGCGCCCATAAAGTTCTTTGTCAAAGCCTTCATTATCGAAAATGGTCATGGCACCCATGCGGTAGATCGAAAAATCCAGACCGCCGTAGGTGTTCACGAAGGCTTCAAAAATATAGCCGCCCACCACCATGAGGATGAGCGCCGCTACTGCAAGTTTGCCCAGAACCGGAGTCTGGGCGCGGGATTCAGTCATGGCGTATTAGTACCTGTCTTACTGAGCTGAAGTTCTCGCCCTTTAGTGTAGCGTGGATATTCTGTTCGCCGAAAGATTATATTCCCCTTCGGGCATATACCCAGATGAGAGCCTGTCTTTCTGGGATGACATATGCTTGCGTTAAATATGTTGATTAGGTCGCGGGATGCACACGCCAATCGCTGATGTGCAGCGAATACGGTTCCTCACCCTATGCGAACAAGCCACCCACGTTATATTCTAAATACAAAATATATACTAGTCAGAAGTCTTTTCCGAAGATTTTTCGGGCTCAGATTTCGTGCTGTCGTGAGTCTTACCCTGAGAACTCTGCCCGGAAGACTCAGCGCCTTCACGCGGCTTCACCTTCGCCACCAAGTGCGTACCGCGTTGAGCTCGGGCACGCCGCAGTCCATGACCTGCCGATTTTGTTGCCGCCGAAGATTTCGCCGCAGGTTTTTCATCGGTTTTTACGGAGGCGGTATCATCGCTGCCCTCGGCGGGCGCATCCTGATCGGAAGATTCGGGGTCTTCGCTATCGCCCTGAACCTTCGCCTTCTTGGGCATCTCGGCGATGCGCACCGCAACCTCTAAGGCAAGCACCGCGAACGACGCATAGTAGACGATAATCGAGGGGTACAGATAAGGATTTTTCTGATTTACCCCCACCATCGTGACGGCGAAAACTGCCAGCTCAAGGACCACCACCACAAGCTGTTTGGCAGACCCGCCCGGATTCCTCATCATCAGGTACAACGCCATCAGCGTAAAGAGAACGGGAAAGAAGATCTGCCCCGCCACCGCCATTCCATCTTGGTCGTAAGCGTAAATAGCGAGCGCTTGCATTACGGCGGAAACGGCGGCGAGGGGGGCGAGAGTCAGATACTTCATAGGGCTATTCTAGCGTTTACCACTCGCCGGTACCGTACTGTATGACGGCTCACGCAAAGCCAAAATTCGCATGATTCGGGCAATATAATGGAACTATATGCACTGTGACTAAAAGCGATCGAAAGACAACACCGTGAGCGAGAATCCCCATAACCCCACTCCCTCGGGTTCTGACTCAGAAGGATCAACAGGCCGCGATACCGGTCGTGGCGGCGCATCCTCAAAGCCGAGCGCGGCGCAAAGTTCTGCACGGTCCGGGGCCGATGTTTCAGGTTCCGGCAACGATGGACTCACGATTGGGATGCGCCCCACCGAACTCCCCGGCGCCTCGCTAACGCCCGAGGAGATTGCTAAGCGTGCCTCCGGTCGGGGTAGTTGGCACCGCCGCGCATCGAAACCGGTATCGTACTGGATGTTTGGCGTTATTATCGCAATTCTGGTGCATCGCTTTATCCCCAAGGGCGGCTGGCTGATTGTGCATATGGTGACTTTGGGGCTGATTACGAATTCGATTCTGATCTGGAGCCAGCACTTCACCGAAGCGCTCATGAAGATTAAGATTCCTGATTCGGCTCGCGGTATTCAGGTCACACGTATTTTTGCGCTTAACGGCGGCATTGTGCTGCTGATGGCGGGCATGATTCTGCAGGATCTTATGCCGCAGTTTTATCCCCTGACGGTTGTCGGGGCGCTGGTGGTGGGCGCTATGGTCGCCTGGCATGGTTATGCGCTTCTTCGCCAGGTCAAACAGGCGCTTCCCTCGCGGTTTGGCGCCACGATTCGTTTCTATATCGCTGCAGCGTTCCTGCTTCCCGTCGGTGCTGTGCTGGGCGCGATGACGGCCCTGCCTGGTTTGCGGGGCACGCTGCATTCGCAGTTTATGCTCGCGCATGAGGCCGTGAATGTTCTCGGGTTCGTGGGTATTACGGTGGTTGGTACCCTGATTACGTTCTGGCCTACGATGCTGCGCACCAAGATGGTCGAAAACGCTTTGGGAACCAGCGTGCGCGCCCTCATTCTGATGTGTGTGGGCGTTGGGGTTACCACGCTCGCTTCACTCTTCGGGATGCGCCCCCTCGCGGGCGCGGGCCTGCTCGTGTATCTGCTGGGGCTGCTGATCGTGGCGTGGGTGATGGTGCGAACCCTTCGTACGAAGCGTCCCACAGAGTTCCCACCAATGTCGGTGGGTGCAGGTTTTATCTGGCTTATTATCGGCGTGGTGTGGACTGCTGGCTTGGTGTTTACCACCCCGTTTGAGGAGCTTCGCATGAGCGAGGTTACCCCCATTTTCGTGGCGGGTTTCCTGCTTCAGGTGCTTCTAGGGGCTATGAGTTACCTGCTTCCCCAGCGTATGGGCGGCGGTCCCGCCGTGGTGCGCGCATCCAATAAGGAGTTTAGTAGGCTTGCCGCTGGGCGTGTGACGGTTGTGAACTTGAGCCTTATTATTTTCATGCTGCCCAATGCGCTTACGGGTTCTTGGGTGAAGGTCGCGGTCTCTGCCGTGGGTGCGCTCGGTCTGGCTTCGTTCCTGCCTTTTATGGTGCGCGGCGTTAAGGCTTCGGTCAATACCCGTAAAGAGATGATGGCGGCGCGGGCGCGCGGTGAGAAGCCTGCCCCTGTCACGGAGGTCAAACAGGAACCTGTGAATCATACCCGGCAGACCCTTTTCGGCGCGCTTGCTGTGATTCTGGCGCTGACCTTGGGTATTGCGGCCGATCCCAGCTCGGTAGGCTTCAACTTTATAGGTGGTTCTACGGCGACCGGCACGGGGCAGACCACAACGCTCAAGGTCAAGGCAACCTCAAACTACCGGTTTACGCCCGATACCGCACAGGTTCCGGTGGGTAACCGCCTGGTGATTGAGGTGACGAACGACGATCAGGGCATGACCCACGACCTCACCTTCGCCAACGGCGCGAAGACCGGAACGCTGAACCCCGGCGAGACTAAGAGCGTGGATGTTGGCGTGGTGACCTCCGACCTTGAGGGCTGGTGCTCGGTTGCCGGGCACCGCCAGCAGGGCATGGTATTTCACGTGAAAACCACCGGCAATAACCTGCAGGCGAACGGGCATCACGGGGGTGGTTCCGGCGGTAATAACGGGTCAAATGGCTCGGGCACAAATACGAACCTGCTGACCGCGCAGAACGCGAATATTGATATGCACGCATCCCCCGGCAAGGACCATGAGCGCCGTGACCCGGTGCTGCGTCCCGTGCCTGCGGGCGAGAAACGTGACGGTAAGACCGTGCACAAGATGACCATGGATGTGCAGGAGCTCGACCGTGAAATTGCACCCGGGCTTGATGTGAAGGCATGGACATTCAACGGTTCGTATATGGGCCCGGTGCTGCACGGTAAGCTGGGCGATGTCTTCGAGATTACCCTGGAGAACAACGGTTCGATGGGGCATTCGCTCGACTTCCACGCGGGCATGGTTTCGCCCGATAACACGATGAAAACCATCGCCCCGGGCGAGAAGCTGACCTACCGTTTTGAGGCTACCGGCTCTGGTATTTGGCTGTACCATTGCTCGACCGCGCCCATGAGTCTGCATATGGCGGCGGGCATGTACGGTGCCGTGATTATCGACCCGCCGAATCTGGAACCGGTAGATCATGAGTATGTGATGGTTCAGAATGAAACATACCTGACCGATACGGGGCAGACTGCGGCTGACGGTAATAAACTCGCCGAAGTTTCCTCTGACGGCATTGCGGCGGGTACTCCTTCGCTCACTATGTTCAACGGGCACGCCACCCAGTATGTGAATCAGCCTTTGGAGGTGAAAACCGGCGAGCGCGTGCGCATCTGGCTGCTGGCTGCGGGACCGTCGAAGGGCATGAGTTTCCACGTGGTCGGCTCGCAATTTGACACCGTTTATAAGGAAGGCGGCTACCTGCTGCGGGACGGCAGAGATCCATACGGGGAAACCGGAGGTCACTCGCAGGCGCTCGATCTGGACTCGGCGCAGGGCGGGTTCGTTGAGATGCAGTTCCGCGAGCCCGGCACGTACACGTTCGTGAACCACCGGTTTGCCGAAATGGAACGCGGCGCCATGGGCAAGATCAAGGTGACAGATAAGTAGTCCGGGCAGTCGGGGAGGCGGGATTATATCTGTCGACTCCCTGCCCCCCCTTACTGCCTTCCTAGACTTTTGCCATGGTTGTGGTCCTTTTCAAAGCACAACCATGACAAAAGTCTGGGCTCAGCGGTACTAGCTAGCTGCCGAGTCCTTCCACCGGCGACATCCGAGCCGACCGTGCCGCCGGCAGAGCGGATGCAACCAGCGCCGAAGCAAGACCTACCAGCAATATCAACGCCAGACCCAGATACGGCAGATCCGGCACGAACTCCACCTTTTGGTCTGTTGCAGCAAGCACCACCTTTGCGCTCACGCTACCGATAAAGACGCCCCCAAGGATACCCAACGCCACCGCGCCGAGGGTGATCAGTACCGCCTCCGCCGAAATCATGCGGCGCAGCTGCTTGCGGGAGAGCCCCAACGCGCGCAGCATCGCATTCTCGCGGCGGCGTTCATTGACCGAGAGAGTCATCGTATTTGCCACGCCGATCACCGAGATCACCACGGCGAGGGCGAGAAGACCCAGGGTAATCCCCAGCATGATCGTCAGAACCTGATCGAGCTGACCGCGCTGTTGTAGACCGCCGGTGAATTCGTTGCCGTCATTAGCCTTATTAAGCTGATCCTGTAGCGCGGAGTTCTCAGTAGCGGTCAGCGGGGATTTAGCGTGTACCAGCACCATAGTCTCCGCCCCGGCTGAGGGATTCATACCCCCTGGGGCAGCGGATGCGCCCCGCTGCCCCTGCGCGGCTGAGCCTTGGGGCTGTTCCCCAGCTTCTCCAGGCTGCTGCAGAGTCAAGGGCTGCGGGTTATCCGGGTTCTGCAGTTTAGCACCGGTGGCTGGGTTCACCACGTACAGATTCGCGATCTTACTGGTCGACTTAATAGGCTTGAGTTCAATCTCTCCCAAGGGTCCGCGTGCCTTCAGGCGGGTGGAATCGTCAAAGCCTGCATCGTTATACAGAGATTCGGGCACAAGCACCGTGTTATCTTCAGTCGGGTACTTGCCCTCAGCCGGAATAACCTTGGCGAAGTCTTCCTGGCTAAGCGCCACCATACTCGCGGTGCTACTCATTGACTGGCTGCCGTCTTTCGACGTGAGGGTGTACTCTAGGGCACCAGCGGCTGGAGCCACCGCAACGCTTTCGACATTCTTAATCCCCTGCACTTTATCGGCAACCGAGTGCGCCTTAGCAAGGCTCTCAGCTCCCGTGCCGCCACCGGTCCCGTAGGTTGCCGTCGCCGAGACGGGATAGGCACGTTCCATGGACTTCGCCGTCGATGCAGTCATGATGGAGTACCCGCTCAGTACTGCAGACACCACGAGCACACCCACCAATACGGCACGCCCGGTCGAAACCGTGCGCTTAGGCGAACGCAGCGCGTTAGCGACTGCCAGATTCCCGGTCTGGGAGCGAATCACCGAACCAAACACGCGAATCAGCGGCGGCAACAACCACGGCAGGAGTAAGAACACGGCAACGCCCAAAAGCAACGCCGCAACCATGACCAACAGCACCCCAGCGCTGCTTTGCTGCGCACCTGCATCCGGGGCACTGGTCAGACTCAGCGACTGCCACACTGCTGCTGCCCCTGCCACGGCGGCAATCAGGCCCAGGATCAGACCCGCAATGCCCGGCTTCTTCACGGCTTGGGCGGTACCCTCCCCCAAGGCGCTGATGGGCGAAATATTCAGGGCGCTACGTGCCGGGGCGAGCGATGCAACAACCGTTACGAGCGTGCAGACCACCACACCCACCACGAACGCCAGCGGGTTATACGAGACCATGAAATCTTTAAACAGCACACCGACGAGCGCTGCGACTGGGTAGACGAGCGCAGCGCCGATAGCGGAGAAAATAACCCCCACCACGAGCGCCTCAACTAAGAGCATGCGCACCAGGGATTTCCCGTGCGCCCCCAGGGTGCGCAGTAGCGCCAACTCGCGGATGCGTTGGCCGACCAGCACTGCGAACGTATTCGAGATAACGAAAGATGAGACCAGCAGGGCGAGTGCCGCGAACGCCCCTAGAATCACACCGATAAAGGCAAAGAATTGTGAGGTTTCTTCTTTGAGATCCTGCAGGTATTCCCCGCCTGACTTCACCACGGGTTCGGTATTCTGATCACCGGTAGCCAGCTTTTTCTGTAGCTCGGTGCGTGCGTGGGCATCATCGTCGACTTTGAACTGGACGAACGTCATGCTAGGGTGCGGTAGCTGTGCCGCCTCCATAGATTTCGGGTCAAGCTGTTTGAGCGCCTCATCTGCCGCGTTCTGATAGGAGGTACCACCAATATAAACGTTATCGTTTGAGAATGAGCCGGAGAATCCGGTGTCGAAAATGCCAGCAATGGTGTATTCCTTGGTGGCACCGGTGTTGGGGTCGGTAATAGCTGCCACAACATCCGGCGAGGTCACCGTTGAGCCAAGATGCAGATTGTGTTTTTCGGCGAATTCTTTTGAGATCAACAGCTCGGTGTCTGTCCCCGGCAGTTTGCCGTCAATGGGGAAGGGGAAGAGCTCGGTGTCGGTGGGAGCCGGTGTATACCGCACCTTTGCTGAGTTTTCTCCGGTGCCGAGTTTACCCTGCCCGTCATATATGACCCAGGTGCGTTGAACCGAAGGGTCGTTGGTGATCGTGTCGAGATTTTCGGGCGTGAGGTAATGGTTCGCCGTGTAATTATTTGGGTTGTTAGTTCCAGCCGAGAGGACCACGTTATCGTCCTCTGAGAGCGCATCCCCTATCGCGGCATCTATAGTTCCTTGCAGCGAGCCGAGGAGCACAATAATGGCGGCAATAAAGAATGAGGCAACCGCTATGCCGATGCCGGTCAGAACGTATTTACCTTTAGAAGCGCGCAGGTTAGAGCGCGCCACCGTATTCAGAGATGTATTAGTTCGTTTAGACATAGTAGACATGCGGCTATTTCCCCTCCTGTTAGATGTGCGGATGCTTTACCCTTCCAGCTGTCCCATCGCCTGCAGCACAGCATCATGCGTAGGATTCAGCATCTCCCCAGCAATCGCACCATCCTTTAAAAACACCACACGATCAGCATACGAAGCAGCATGCGCATCATGGGTGACCATCAGAATCGTCTGTTTCTGCTCAGTGGCGGCATCCCGCAATAGCCTGAGCACCTCGGCACCCGAATTTGAGTCGAGGTTACCGGTGGGCTCATCAGCAAACACCACCTCCGGGCGCGACAACAGCGCACGTACAATAGCAACACGCTGCTGCTGACCGCCTGAAAGCTGTTCGGGGCGATGACCCAACCGGTCTGACAGACCGAGGGTTTTAACCAGGTATTCACGCCAGGTCGGATCCGGCTTCTTGCCCGCCAACCCCAGCGGTAAATCAATATTCTGCCCGGCGGTCAGGGTAGGCACCAGGTTAAACGCCTGGAAGATAAACCCCACGTGCTCACGCCGGAACTCGGTCAGCTGGTTATCCTTCTGCCCGTACAGTTCGGTGGTACCAATACGGATGCTGGTCTCTGGAGTATGGTCGGGAGTATCCAGTGTGGCGAGGGTTTGCATCAGTGTTGATTTACCCGAACCTGAAGGTCCCATAATTGCGGTGAACTTACCCCGCTCAAAATCAATAGTGACATTATTCAGGGCGTGTACAGTTGCCTCACCCCGACCGTAGGTTTTGAACAGGTTTTTGGTGGATACCGCTGGAGTTTCAGCGGTGGTTTCTGCAGTAGTCATATTCTTAATTGTTACAGTCACCCACCGCAAAACCCTGTATTTATACCGGAAGGGAAAACCCCTATATATTTATAGTTTCCACGGATACCATTAAAGAAAAACCCTCAGTGCTTACACCGATGGCGAGGTTGACTCCGTGGCAAAATTTCGTAAATACGCTCTCATAGCACTAGCGATTGTGGCGTTCTTGATCCTGATGTTCCTGCTTTATAAAGGCACACAGCGGAACGAGGCTACACCCAACAGAACGGCGACGCCCAGCGTATCCACAAGTTCCGCGCCGGTATCGAGCGCCCCGGTACAGACCCCGCAGGTTTCTGAGCAGAGCGCGCAGGCGGCACCCACACCGGAACAGCCACAGCAGTCGCAGGGAGCGCAGGATTCGCCCTCGGAATCTGCTTCGCCCTCCGCAACAGATACCGCCAAACCGTCGCCGAGCACTTCATCTGACGCTGGGCAGGAACAGCATAAAGCCGATGCTACAAGCGCCGCCCCCAGTGCCAGTGGGTCTGCCAGCGCATCCTCGGGGAAAGAGCCTACATGCCCGGAGGACGTCTCCTACCAGCAGGTGGCAGATGGAGAGGCTGACTGCACGTTCGACTATTCTAAGGTGCGCCTGAAGACCATGCAGGAGGCGGAGCAGTACGCGCGTAAATGGCTCTACCCCGAACCCGGCACCTATATTCAGGTGCGGGATTACCGCGAAGCTAAGGTCAGGATTCCGGGTATGGATAAGCCACAGAGCGTGTTTGTTGTTCGCGCGGTTGCGCGTTCTTCAGGGGATCAAGGCGGCAGCGGAGCCGTCACCTGGAGCGTTATCTGGCCCAACGGCTACTATCTCACCAGCGATGACCTCCCCGACGGTATTGAGGCTCGGTAGGTTCTGGCATATCGGTTCTTGCGGTGCGCATGCACTCTCGTGTTAAAATTTAAGCGGTAGCTAGAGGTGAGCGATTCTTCGCAAAAGTCTTCCGAGCGCCAACTCTTGAAGCCACACTCAGGTGTGGCTTCTCGTATTTAGTCTGAGGAGCGAAGCAACCATGTACCTTGCATATATTGATGAAATCGGGGAACCCGGACCATTCGCCTCATTCGAGGATAAACGTTTCAACACCAGCCCAGCTTTCGGATATGCGGGATTTGTTATCCCTGAATCCGAAGCTCGTTGGTTTGGTGCATTCTTCACTAGACTCAAACGTGGTATGTTCCCGGATCGTACTGAAGAGAACCCTTTATTCGAAGCAAAAGGTGCCGATGTTTTCTACAAGAATTCACCTCACGACCACCCATGGCGCATCGTAAAATACAACCTTTTGATGCGTGAACTTAAACGACGCGGTGGTCGGGTTTTCTTCTACGCCGACGAGAAGCCAAGAGGTACATATAAACAACGCAGAGCTATGCACGAGGGTGATGAATCCAAGGTGCAGCCAGAGTATGTAGAAGCAGCCGCTATGAGAGAAACCCTTAACCGCCTTGCCATGTACGCTGAAAAACAAGGCAGACATAATATTCTGGTCATGATTGATCAAGTCACCGAAAAGACTCGTAAAGAACGGTTGCATCGTATGTATGCGCATGTTTATGGTCGTTCCGATGAGTTCCCAGAGATGCGTAGAATCATCGAACCCCCTATGCATATCGATAGCGAGTTATCGGCAAATATACAATGTGCCGATTGGATTGCGGCATTCCTCAGCCGAGTTATTGCATACCAGCTTGTCAAAGAATCACATGCTTTCAAGTGGGAATCCGCTCTTGAAACAAACAATAATATTATTGGGGATCGCGATTTATACACCTGGGATTCTAAAGTCCACTTGTGGAATAAATCAGCCTCCGACTTGCATGGTCCGCAGGTAACTCATCGAGCACGCCCGCTCCATGACATATCCCCTGCCGGAGAAGCGCTCCAACAGATGGCTAAAAAAATGGGACTTTGTTAGTTCGGACTTAACCAAGGAGTTAAAAACAGAAAACTTGAAGCACCCAATGCTGCGCATCAAGATTTTCATCTAGAGAGCTATGTATACCTGTAATCTTGTGATATTCTATAACTGGTAGCTAGAGGTGAGCGATTCTTCGCAAAAGTCTTCCGAGCGCCAACTCTTGAAGCCACACTCAGGTGTGGCTTCTCGTATTTAACAGCTTCCCTCTGAATAAGCCGCAGTACGCCTATAAGCCATACATAATTCTGCACATCTAATTTTCGCCGAAATTATAGCTTTCCGATCCGTGAAAACCGCGCCAGTCGGGCTTGCTGGGGTGCTAGGCTAGAGGAATGGCGAAGAAGAGCTCACTCAAAACCGCATCCGGCAAGAACATCTTCACGAAAGTGACCGCCGGGGCGCTGGCGCATTGGCAGATTATTGCCTCCGCGCTGCTCCTGGGTACGGGTGTGGTGGGGCTCGCCGCCACCTACGACGACTACTGCGGTATGACCGACTTGACCTACGCACCGGAAGAGGTGCACGAGGATCTCCGCAAGGCCGGTCAGACGGCAAATATCCGCCCGGGTGTGATCGCGGCGCAGCTTGAAACTGAGAGCCACTGGCGCATCAATGCTGCTTCGAGCGCGGGTGCCCGAGGCGTAGCCCAGTTCACCGATGAGGCTTGGAAGGATTGGGGTAACGGCGGCGATATCCTTGATCCGCACAATTCGATTGATGCGCAGGGCCGGTACCTGGAATCGCTCAAGAAACGGCTGGGCAAATACGCCCACAATGATGACGAGGCACTCGACCTGGCGCTAGCCGGGTACAACGCTGGCCCCGGGGCGGTCGAAAAGTACAAGGGCATTCCGCCCTTCCCCGAGACCCAGAACTATGTGCAGAAGATTCGCGATCTTTCCGAGACAAAATATAAGCTGACCTGCACGCCGGATCACAGGTTTAAACAGTCGCAGATTGTGCGCATTGAAGCTCAGGCTTCCGAGCAAGACTCCACCACTCCGGATGCTCTCGCCGCAGGCTCTATGCATGCCGTAGTGCCGTCTTCGCGCACCGGGTCTAAGGAAAGCTAAAACCGCAAGATTCTTATTCATAGATTTTGCGGAAGAATTCCGCCGCCCAGCAGGCTTAGGCTAAAGTACCTGCGGCGCGCGAAGGCAGGGTTTGGGGATGCTTTGTCGAGCCTCGTAGCAGGGAGTATCACCGGATTGAGCAATCACCGGAATCGAAGGGCGACCATCTCCGACCGTGGCAGTGACCATAAAAATTTTTCATGCACTAGATATGTCTATCGGCGTGTCACTGACCTGCATGTACCCACTAGCCACCAGATTACGAGGCATACAGCCGTCCGCGTGGAGAGCTAGAATCCTCCACCTTCTATGCACTGGGCATTGCATCAACTGGTGCGTGTACGTAGTACCAATCGACCGACCGACCCGACCGACCGGGCTGTCGCTTTCTGATTTGTAGAAGCCTTAAAGTGCTTTATTTAAATCCTGCGTGGTGTATCTAAAGTGCTTTAAGGCTTCCGCTTCTCTCCCTTCCCTCCCCTCTCTCCCAGGCTGAGTCGAGGTCAAGACCTTGTGAAGTACATGGAGAGAAGCGGAATATAAAGAGAGTCCGAGCGATAGCGAAGTCCACTTAAGCAGACTTAAAAATGAAAAATGAAGCTGCTAGATAGAATAAAAAAGCGGATACACACAGAGGTAAGGCAAATGGGAAATCGCACTGACGCCAGCTTCGGGGGCAAGCCCGAGGTATCACCTCGCAAAAAAGGGCGATCGCCCGGAGAAAGCGAGTTGAAGAGAAGGCTTGAGCTAACGGATTCAAAAAGTGGTGGGTTGCTGGGCATGCTAGTTCACATCCACTACGGGGAGACCTGCCCACTACAGCAAACGTGGTTGAATGGCAAAACGCAATTCAGCCCCTAGTTGAAGAAGTTATCTCTGAGATAGGAATGGTCAGCTCCTCCGTTCGGATGTAGACGTTCCTACAAACGGACAATATACAAATGTTTTCCTTACCCCTATATTTAAGAATGAAAGCTTTTTCATAAGGAAGGTAGGCATCATGAAAACCAAAAAATCGAAAGAAATTTTCTGGAGCATCATCTCAATTCTCGTAGGCGGAGGAGC
>ERZ773005.551-NODE-551-length-27625-cov-3.679724_pt1 | contig 27625 bp, 17 predicted proteins | sample MGYA00580666_ERZ773005 | MGnify/ENA primary metagenome ERZ773005 (study PRJEB29015, sample SAMEA2737999) | human oral metagenome | biome: human oral; feature: human-associated habitat; material: dental | place: China | collected 2061 ...
TCTCGAAGGATCACACGGTGACCGCACCCATAACAAGCAACAGGCCGACCACCACGCGGTTACACCACTATGCGGGACGCTACTTGAGGAGATCCTCCTCCTGGCGCGCCTGCCCTCTCCCACGCCGCTCCTGCGCCGCTCTCGCAACTGCCCGATGACGCCGACCCAAAGCCCAGCGCCAGCCGAAACCTCAGCGCAAGTCAATGATCTCGAGCCCAAATCTCAACGCAAACCCAAAACCCAGCGCCAGCCCAAACCCAGGCGCAAGTCCAAACCTCAATGCACGCGCACGATCGCGAGCCGATACAGCTCCACAGAAGTCATCATGTCTGGGCTGCAGTGCCCGGAAAATGCTCTGGCCCGCACAGTAAGTTCTTGCTGGTGTGCGGGCCAGAGTATTTTTCAGAGCTTATTTGGAGCAGCTGAGCCCATTTTGCGGAACAGTACCATCAAGCAGATAACCCTCAACCGCGCCGACGACGCAGGAACCAGCGTCCTTCGAATATGCGGTATGCCCCCAGCCGTCATAGGTGACAAGCACGCCCGCGTCGAGCTGACTCGCAAGCCTTTGCGCCATCACATAGGGGGTTGCCGGATCATGCGTCGTACCGACCACGACGATCGGCTGGGAACCCTTCGCGTGGATCTCTTGGCGCTGAGCATGGCTCGTGGGCCAAGTGTCGAGGCCTGCAGAGGCGTATCCCGCCCAGGTGCCGAAAACAGGCAGTTCCCTCTTCAGGAGCTCAGCGTCTCGCTCCCACTCCTCGATCGTGCCTGCGGCCTCGTAATCAAGGTTGTTGATCGCGATGAGAGCCTCCGTACCATTCGAAGAATAAGAGCCATCATCCTCTCGGTCGTTGAGAATGTCCGCGATGTAGAGCAGCTGCGAACCATCATCATCTTTCAGGGCCGAAGAGAGAGCCTGAGTGAGAACCGGATAGGTGTCCTCCGAGTACATTGTGCCGATCACTGCTCCCAGCGCGAGATTCATGGTGAGGGGACGCTTTCGGTCATAGGTGGGAAGCGGCTCCTCATCAAGGCCGAGGAGAAAGTCCTTCAACTGTTTGAGTGCCGCACTCCGATCCCCTGTGAAGGGACAGGACTTCGAGGCCAGGCAGATGTCCATCCAATGCCCGATGGAGTCTTCAAAACCGCGCATCTGCAGATCCGACACCTCATTGACGCTCATCGAAGGGTCAATCGCACCATCAAGGACCATCCGGCCCGTCTTCGCGGGGAAAAGCTCCGCATAGGTCGCACCGAGGAAGGTCCCGTAGGAGTAGCCGAGGTAGTTGAAGTTCGGCTGGTCGAGCACCTCTCTGACCATATCGAAGTCTTTCGCAGCGGAAACAGTGTCGATGTGCGCGAACAGGTCACCCGATCGATGTTCACAGTGATCGGCAAGGAAAGTCAGCTCACGAGTGCTCGACTCAACGATCTCCTGGGGGGTCTCCTCCTCACGCTTGGAGTTCACTCCAAAAAAGGAGCCGGTCGCATTGTAGGTATCAAGCTCAGCATCGCTCAGACACTTCAGTGGAGTGGATTCGCCAACACCACGAGGGTCGAGGGCGACAATGTCGTATTTTTGGACGAGGTCTTTGCCGAGGCTATCCTCAACCTGATACGTAATGGAGTTCACAGACGCGCCGCCGGGGCCGCCGAGGTTGAAGAAGAGGGCGGGCGCTCCTTCACTACCTGAACGGTGGATCGCGAGGCTCAAGGTGATCTGTTCTCCCGCAGGCTCTTCCCAGTCAAGGGGCGCATACAAGCGCGCGCACTGATACTCGGAAAGAGAACTCTTCGAAGCAGAGCCACCATCGGTGATTTGATCGGCCCTGCAACTGCCCCAGTGAATATTCTGGGCGTAGAAATCCTCGGCATTTGACGCTGTCACCGGATCCGGTTCTGTGTAGTGCTCCGACTCTGCCCACGAGCGATCGGGATTGCTTCCTCCAGCGTTCACGATGCTTTGCGCACTCCAGACGGTCACCACAAGAATCGTGGTCGCCATAAAAACAGCGAAGACCACCGCTATGACAGAGGCGATGAGAGCGGGTTTCGAGTACTTCATGGCCCCTAGACTAGGGGAGTCAGACGAAGAACTGCAGGCCCGGTTCACTCCCGGTGTGGATCGAAGCGGCGTGGTTCGAAGGACGCTCTCCTTGCACGCCTTCAGGCCCACGGGCGCAGAGACACTGTCATCGCTTCGAGGACGAGTTGCGCCTGACCATTGCCGAGGAGTCGGCGGCGCGCCTGCTCAATCGCGGAGACTCGCGCCATTGTCTGGCGTGGTGTTGATTCTTGGGCGAGCTCGTGCACGAGATCCGCCAGATCTGAGTTGATGAGCTCCTGATCGGCGTTCAACTGGATCATCAAGACGTCCCGGTAGATGGAGAGCAGATCCACGAGGGCCCGGTCGAGTTCATCGGTGAGCGCCCGGCGTGAGCGTCGTTTCTGCTCCTCTTCGAGTTGGCGGAGCTGCGCCCTGGCGATGCGCGTCGATTGAGCGGATTCTTCCAGGCCGAGCACCCGCAACAGTTCAGCACGCTCACGCGCATCGGTTTCTTTCGTGCGAGCGTCCGCATCAGCCTTCGCGGTTTTCCAGAGATTCTCTGCGGCAAACACCGCCTCACCGACGGAACGTACTTTCGCGGGTGCGGTGATGATGTCTCGGCGATGTCGACGGGCCTCGGGGTCCTTGGCCAGTCCACGAGCCCTCCCTATATGCGATTGGGCTGCGCGCGCAGCTTCGAGGGCGGTCGCCTCGTCCGCAATGCCCTCCTGCATGAGGAGCTTGGCGACGGCGTGAACCGAGGGGATCCTCAACACCAAGTGTCGGCATCGCGAACGAATCGTTTGGATCATGTCTTCTGAGCTTGGGGCGCACAGCAGCCACACGGTCCGCTCAGGCGGTTCTTCAATGGCTTTAAGCAGAGCGTTCGCGGCTTGCTCATTGAGACGGTCGGCGTCCTCGATGAGGATGACTCGCCAGCGCCCCTGCGAGGGTGAGGCCTGCGCTCGATTGACGAGGCCCCGAGCGGAATCCACGGAGATGATGGTCTTTTGCGTGCGCACGAAGTGCACATCGCCGTTCGTTTCGAGCATGGTCGTCCGGCATCCCGGGCATACTCCGCATCCGGGTTCCTCGCCGACGCACTGCAAAGCGGCAGCGAAGGCTTTCGCAGCATTGGAGCGCCCCGAACCGGGTGGACCCGTGATGAGCCAGGCGTGGCTCATGGCGCTACGGTCCGCGTCAATGCGCTCAGCGCCCGTTCCTTGCGCGGCGAGGATCCTCCTCGCGCTCCTCGCCGCGTCGCTAAGTTTCGCGACGGCAACTTCCTGACCGATGAGGCTCTTCCACACCGGTTGGGCCTGGTTCACAAGAGCACGTCCTCTTCTTCGCAGGCCCATAGGGTTTCCTGGCTGCCCAGAAGAGAAAGGAGAGAGGGCGCTGCACTGTCCGTGCTCGACGAGGACGCAGGCTTAGCCACAGGGGTGGGGTCGCTCGTGGCAGTGGGACTCGACTCAAGCTTGGCCACAGGCCCGGGCTTGGGCGCAGCGCTCGACTCAGGTTCGGCGTCAGAGCCCGATGCGAGCTTGGCAGCAGGGCCATACGCAGCAGCAGTATCTGGGGCAGCGGCCCCATCCACCTCGGTCGGACAAGGCGTTTCATCGCTCATGCAGGGGGCTTCACCCATACAAGGGGTTTCACCCGTTAACGCGGATGGTGCACTATGCGGATAGCGTTCCTCCAAAACACCACGAATCTCCGAGAAGACCTCGTCGGGCGTGCCCACGGCATCAATCACGATGATCCGATCCGGCTCCGCATCAGCCAAGCGCAAATACTCGTGCCGGACCCGCTCATGAAACTCCATGGACTCACGTTCAAGACGGTCAGGAGCGTTCGTCCGACGACGCGCCCCGACCTCGGGAGGAAGATCGAGGAGGAAAGTGAGTTCAGGGTTGAGCCCCTGGGTTGCCCACACTGAGAGCGAACGGATTTCATCGACGCCCAGAGAGCGCGCGGCCCCCTGGTAGGCGACTGAGGAATCAATGTAGCGATCCGCGAGAACAACTTCCCCACGTGCAAGGGCAGGACGAATCCTCGTCGCGACGTGATAAGCGCGATCAGCCGCATACAGCAGAGCCTCTGATCGCGGATCAACATCCTCCGGTCCGTTCTGGACGAGCCGCCGGATTTCCTTGCCAAGCTCCGTCCCACCGGGTTCACGAGTCACGCTGACCTGTCGCCCCTGTGATTCGAACCAGTCTCGAACACGCTGAATCTGAGTCGACTTGCCTGAGCCATCACCGCCTTCGAAGGTGATGAACACGCCTTCTGCCATCGCAGCCTCGTTCGCAGTCCCTCGCTCCATGCCTCATATCCTCGCATGCCCCAGGGGCATCTTCGTTCCAGCCCTCGAAAGAAGAAGATGGAGCGCCGCTTCCGCCGCGTCAAGGCACAAGCGCCGCCACTTCCGCTCACACATCAAGAGGGCGAAACACCGGAGGATCGTGTCTGCACCTTGAGAGGAGACAAGCCGTGATCTCTCACCTCTCCTCCGGCGCGCTGGCCCAGCCCCACAAAAAACACGACCAAGATCAGCCACAACGAACCCCCTACACAAAGACTCCGTTGCAAGCACCACTAGAACCTAGCGCCCACACCTCAAAACGCGAGCCAGCCTCGAAACCCAGGGAACGGGCGAGTCCCCCAGGACACGAACACGCCCACACCTCAAGACGCGGGTAAAGTTCGAAACTCAGAGCGTGGGCGAGCCCTGCGAGTCACTTCGTAGAAGCCTTCTTCGTACTCGTCTTCTTGCTCGCAGTCTTCTTCGCCGTAGTCTTGCGCGTCGTCCTCGTCGCTTTCTTCGGGGCCGGGCCCTTCGTTCGCTTATCCGCCAGAAGCTCGAAAGCACGCTCCTGCGTCAGATCCTCAACGCTCTCCGCACGCGGCACGGTCACATTGGTTTCACCATCAGTGACATAGGGGCCGAAACGCCCGTCCTTTACCACGACCTTCTTACCGGACACCGGATCCGCATCGAACTCACGAAGCGGAGGCTTGGCCGCGCCACGCCCTCGTGTCTTCGGTTGCGCGTAAATCGCGAGCGCCTCATCCAAAGTGATCGACAAGAGCTGTTCTTCACTCGACAGGGTACGCGAGTCCGACCCCTTCTTCAGGTAGGGGCCGTAACGACCGTTCTGCGCGGTAATGACCTCGCCGCTCGCCGGATCGACACCGAGCTCACGAGGAAGGGACAAGAGCTCAAGGGCCTGCTCCAAGGTGACCGTCCTCAGGTCCATCGACTTGAAGAGCGATGCGGTACGCGGCTTAGGCGCTGCAGCTTTCTTCTTTCCCTTCCCACTCGTCGTGGGCTCCTCCTCTTCTGGGAGGATCTCCGTAATGTAGGGGCCAAATCGGCCGTTTTTCGCGATGAGGGTGTGCCCCGTTGCCGGATCGATGCCGAGCTCTCGTCCATCATCAGCGGCGAGGGCGAAAAGCTCCTCGATCTTCTTCGCGTCGACCTCGTCGGGCGCGACATCCTCGGGAAGATTCGCGCGTGTGCCGTCAGCCTTCTCCAGGTAGGGCCCGTATCGGCCGACCCGTACGACGACGCCCTCGCCCACCTCCTGCGAGTTCACGGCCCGCGCATCAATGTCATCGCCAAGGGATTCGACCTGGAACTTCAAGCCGTCTGCATCGCCCTCGCCATTGGCTCCGAGATAGAAGAGAGACAGGAACTCTTCACCCGACTCTTCACCTGCGGCGATACGGTCGAGGTCCGTCTCCATTGAAGCGGTGAAGTCGTAGTCGACCAGATTGGAGAGGTTCTCCTCCAAAAGACGTGTCACAGAGAAGGCGAGCCAGGTCGGCACCAGGTACTGCCCGCGGTGGACGATATAACCCCGGTCTCCAATCGTCTGGATCGTCGCCGCATAGGTGGAGGGTCGGCCGATGCCGCGCTCCTCCATCGTCTTCACGAGAGTCGCCTCCGTGTAGCGCCCAGGAGGCTGAGTCTCGTGCCCTTCGGGCTTCGCCTCGACGACATCAGCGTCTTCGCCCTCGGAAACATTCGGCAAAACCTTCTCCGAGCCCGAGTCCTTCTCCTGGTCGTATCGGCCTTTATCGCGGCCTTCCTGGTACGCCTGACGGAAACCCGGGTGGGTGATCACCGTGCCCGAAGCGGAAGAAATGACATCGTGACGCTCGCCTTCGACCGAAATCCCTGTCAGCACGCGGATCGTCGCAGTAAAGCCCAGCGTATCCGTCATCTGTGAAGCGAGCGTGCGCTTCCAGATCAAGTCGTAGAGTGCGAGCTGCTGCTTGCTGAGGAGTGGCGCAACCTCCGCCGGAGTGCGGAAATGATCACCTGCCGGGCGAATCGCCTCATGCGCCTCCTGCGCGCCCTTTGAAACATTCCCATAAAAACGAGGCTTCTCCGGCACTGAATCGGCACCGTAGAGCTCCGCTGCTTGAGCGCGCGCCGCCTGAATCGCCTGGGAAGACAGGGCGGTTGAATCGGTTCGCATGTAGGTGATGTATCCCGACTCGTACAAGGACTGGGCCGTGCGCATCGTCGAAGACGCATTCCAATGCAGCTTGCGCGAAGCCTCCTGCTGGAGCGTCGAGGTCGTGAAGGGTGCAGCCGGGCGACGACGATAGGGCTTTTGCGTCACCGATTCAATGATCGACGAGGGCGAGGCCTCCAAAGCCTGGGCGATGGATGCGGCGAAAGCCTCATCCAGGTGGAGCACCCCCGCCTTTTCTGCCTTCTCCTTCAAAACCCCCTTCTCGGAGAAGTCCGAGCCTGCGGCGACGGCGCGACCATCAACGTGGGTGACGCGCGCGTCGAAGGATTCAGCCCCGGCCTCGATGCGAGTAGAGATGGAACAGTATGAAGCGGAAACATGCGCCATGCGGTCGCGTTCGCGGTCCACCACGAGGCGTGTGGCGACCGACTGGACTCGTCCAGCCGACAAGGAGGGGCGGATCTTGCGCCACAGGAGCGGCGAAACCTCATAGCCGTAGAGGCGGTCAAGGACGCGGCGGGTCTCTTGAGCATCAACCAAAGCGGTATCGAGCTCACGAGTGTTCTCCAGGGCGCGAGTGATCGCTTCCTTCGTGATCTCGTGAAAGACCATTCGCTTAACGGGGACCTTCGGCTTGAGGACTTGGAGGAGATGCCAGGCGATCGCCTCTCCTTCGCGGTCCTCATCAGTTGCGAGGAAAAGCTCGTCAGATTCCTTCAGGGCCTTCCTCAGCTCCGCGACCTTCTTCTTCTTATCCGGGTTCACCGCGTAATAGGGAATGAAACCGTGCTCGACATCAACGGCGAATCGCCCGTAGGGGCCCTTCTTCATTTCTGTCGGGAGGTCTTTCGGCTGCGGGAGGTCACGTATATGGCCGATTGAGGCGGTGACATGGTAGTCGGGACCGAGGTATCCCTCGATAGTCGCTGCCTTCGCGGGAGACTCCACGATGACCAGCTTCGACGCCCCCATGTTCCACCCTTTCCGCGTATTACCTCCACGAGTCTGTTTTTGACCCGCAGGGTGACCTTACAACGCCGGGCCCTCGTTTCCGGCTTCGTCCACATCCGTGCGGGGTGTCGACCCATGATGAGGTCAGATGCTCTCCTTGTCTCTCACCCCGTGTGTTCGCACTGTCATGACCGAGCTCAGCTCGCATTTGCGCTGCCTATTCTGCCAATCCCTGCCCGCACCCGTGTGACGTGGGCGCGGATTCAGGGGTTGCGGGGTGTTTCGCCAACCCCCGCCCGCACACGTGTGACCCGCGCAATCCCCACCCGCACACGTGTGAGAGGCGTCGACTCCTGGCGAGTTTGGCGTTCAGAGGAGGGGTTCACGACAAGTGGAGGGGATATAACCCCTCCACACTCCGCCATCCCCTCCATTAGCTGCACAACGAGCGAGTTCAGACCAGCACGAGGCCCGTCATTGCTCCACGATCTTCAGCATTCCCGCACGGAGGAGCTCTCGCAGCGGCTCATCAACCTCCTGGGTGATCTCAGCTGCGTCACGCTCGGTCAGCAAAGCCACCGCAGCCACGATCTGCCCGACCTCGAGCTCCCCATCGGATGCGCCCACGATCGCCGAGGTCGCCGTCCCCACCCGGATCGAGCGCCCCAATCCAGCGCCCTGATGAAGGATGAGGATCATCGGGTCGGCAGAACCCGGAACATAGTGGCGTTCCTCGGTCACATCATCGGCGCGCACGAGCCTGAGCCCAGATAAATCCTCCGGCAGGCGCAGCGCATCAAGGGTTCGGCGCACGTCCTCGCCTCGAGGTCGAGCCCCCGCGAGCCCAAGGTCGAAGCGGATGACACCTTCAGCCTCGTCGCCCACATGCTTGCGCACCGCGATGAAGCCCATGCCGACACCACCAACGCCCGCAGCGTCGAAATCGGCGAGCCATGTCCGGTAGGCATGCTCTCGTAAGGCACGTTTCGACAACGCCCGCTCAGGTGAAGAATGCCCACTCAACGCTTTCTCCAGCAGGCCTCGCTCGCTCGAAGAATGCCTACTCGCGTCCCGCTCGCTCGAAGAATGCTCACTCGGGTCCCATGCCCCGACCTCGTCATTCGGGTCCGCGTCCTGCAGCCACATCTCCACGTATTGCGCGGTATCGAGAACGTCACGCTGAACGACCCAAGCATCAACGGGAAGGCCCTCGAACCAGGATTCGAGGCGCTTCGACCACTCGGCATCGGGGTCGACGCCCTCGGGGATCTCCCAGTTGCCGATCATCTGCAGGACGCCACCCGACTTGAGGCACTCGGGCCCTTCACGCACGACCCTGCGCACGAGCTCATCGCGACGCATCCCACCGTCGCGGTATTCGAGGAGCCCATCGCCGCGCAGGAGCTCCGGGGTGATGACGAAAGGCGGATTGGTCACGACGAGGTCGAAGGCCTCACCCGCGACAGGTTCGAAAAGAGAGCCCTCACGAACCTCGATGTCGAGCCTGTTCAAGGCTGCGTTGAAGCGTGTGTATTCGCAGGCTCTGGGCGAAAGATCCGTTGCGACAACCCTGTTGGCGTGAGTCTTCAGGTGCATCGCCTGAATGCCGCAGCCGCACCCCATGTCGAGGGCGGAGTCGATCGGCTCGCGGATCGTCATTTCCAGCAGGCTTGTCGACGCGCCTCCCACACCGAGCACATGATCCGCAGGCAGTGCGCACCCACTTTGCATACTCGTGCGATCCGAGGCGATCCACCAGTTGAGCTCGCGAGTTCCCTCTTCGGGATCTCCGTCGGCATCAGTATCGACGTGAGTATCAGTATCAGAGTCGACGTAGCTGTCGGCGTGAGCATCAGTACCGGCGTCGGGCGCGATCACGACATGAGGACGCAGATCCACGAGGGCAATGAAACACCCCGCAGCCCCTGAATCCCCGCCCACTTCCTCGACGAGGGCGAGTTCCTTCGCACCTTCAATGCCGAGCGTCGGCAGCGCGGCCTCGAGCTCCTCCGCGTTCACTTCATCGCCAAGGACGAAGAGTCTGGTGAGAATTGACGCAGCATCACTGCGCCCTTCGAGTTCCACGAGCGCTGGAATCCTCTGATCGCGTGCGAGCGCGCTACGGGCTCGATCCGACAGGAGAACATCCAGTGTGTCGAGGGTCCACGAAGCGGCCTCGAAATCAGCGCGCGCCCGCACTAGAAGCGCTGGCTCCGTCTTCGGCGTGGAACGCGTCTTTGGCGTGGAAGGAAGTTCAGGGGTCGTCATGGCGACAAGACTACAAAAGCGAAGAGAGGATGAACGCCGACGAAAGACGCCCATGCAACTGAACGCTTTATGTTCGAGCGCGGGGTTTCGAGGCGAGCGATGAAGGGTCTCGCGGAACAGGTCTCCCGTACGGCTGTCCGAGGTGACTCTCCCGGGCAAGCGCGAGTCGGTCGGGGCTTCGCGTCGAAACTCCACTGGGAAACTTCATACGAGGACCTGGATCGAAGGCACCTAACACCGGTGTTTAGGCAAGACCGCCTCCAGTTTGACACCCCTCGAGCAGGAGACGATCATGTGACCTTAGCGATACAAACAGCCTCATCCTCTGTTACCAAACAGTGCCTCAGACTCACATCCCTCATCTAGCGAGACACACCATGTATAACAATGCTCACCGCGACTCTCGCGCAGACCGTTCATCACAATCCCCCCTCTCGACTCGGCTGATGCGTGGGACAACCGGAAGGGCCACCCGCACCCTTAAGAACTGGCATGCGGACTCGTCTGCGACCGCCCTCCCCGACTCCGCACCGAGAGCTCAGTCTCGACAGGAGGGAACGGGCCGACGCACGACGAGTGTCAGGGTTCTGCTCTCTCTTCTCCTCGCGAGTGCACTGGTCCCGGCATTAGCCTCATGTGCAAGCCCGAATGCGGATGCTGTCAGGCAATCCCCTCCTTCCTCGGGTCAGTCTCAGTCGGCCAACACGAATCAGAAACGCCTAGAGGAAGAAGAACAGAAACGGCAGCAGGAAGCAGCCGAACGCGCGGCTGCCGAGCAAGCCGCAGCAGAAGCCGCTGCCGCAGAACAGGCTGCCGCCGAGGAAGCCTTACGACAGCAGCAGGCCAGAAATTCGGCACCTTCCTCCGTCTACTACGCCAACTGCAAGGAAGCGCGCAATGCAGGGGCTGCGCCGCTGCATTCCGGGGATCCGGGATACCGTGCAGGACTTGATCGAGATCACGACGGGATCGCCTGCGAGTAAACCCCGGAGTTTGACTCCTTCTGAGAGAGCCAATCTCTAAGAGCGCCAGCGGATTTCACGATTCCGCTCTCGACAAGAGTGAAGCAGTTGACGCTTTTGGTGGCGTGTTCGCCCGAAAGGATCGTTCATAAGGAGGGAGCACGGGTAGATCGTGCCCGGGCGCTTCGATCAAGAAGATCGGGCAGTACAAGACCGGGCACGGCGGGCTTGCTGAGCGGGCTCTCCGGACTCATTCAAGCTAGGCGGGATGCTTCCATATCGGGAGTGGACGGGCAGAAGAGTGCACGGGCAGAGTCACGTCGATGGAGAACACCCGGTAACCAGGCGTCCCCAGCTCGTCGACTTGGCGCGCATCCCTCGCCTCGTTGCCTCCCCGTCCTCGAGAGAACACCCCTCCTTGAGAAAAACCCTTGCCTGCCCCCAAGAACAGCACGCACCTTCTTGCGAAGCCCCTCCTCCAGAAGAGCACTCCCCTCTTCGCCTGGCATGATTAACCCTGGCGCGCAGCGCGCCCTCGCCCTCGGAATTTAGGACGGTCATGTCCGGCGGACTCATCGCTCTCCTCGACGACATCGCAACCCTCGCAAAAGCGACAGCCTCCTCCCTCGACGACATCGCTGCGGGCGCGACGAAAGCCTCCTCGAAAGCCGTGGGCGTCGTCATTGACGACACCGCCGTCACTCCTCAATACGTGGCGGGACTAGACCCGAGCCGGGAACTGCCGATCATTCAGAAGATCGCGCGAGCCTCTCTCATCAACAAGCTCGCCATCATCTTGCCGCTCGCACTACTGCTGACCTGGCTCGCACCGTGGATGCTGCCGACCCTGCTCCTCCTCGGCGGTTCTTTCCTCTCTTTCGAGGGCGCCGAAAAGCTCCTTGTGAAGCTCCACCTCCTGCCCGAACACAGCCACGAGAATGCGCCTGCAGCGACGAGCGCGGAAGAACTTGAAAAGGGCATCGTCTCCTCCGCAAGTCGAACCGATCTGATCCTTTCCGCTGAGATCATTTTGATCTCCCTCGCGAACGTCAACGCTGATTCGAATACCGTACGAATCGGCATCATGATCGCCGTCGCCTTCTTCATGACTTTCTTCGTGTACGGCCTTGTGGCGCTCCTCGTGAAGATGGATGACTTCGGCCTTCACCTCTCCAAACGCCAAGGGCCGCTGGCTGCGCTGGGCCGTGGGATCGTCACCGTCATGCCGAAGGTCTTTTCGATCATCGGCATTGTCGGTACGGTCGCAATGCTCTGGGTTGGCGGGCACATCGTCATCACTTCTGTGTCGGATCTGGGATTGAGCTTCCTGCACGAGCTCGTCGAACACGCCATGACCGCAGTCGAGCGTTTCGGCGGCGCAGCGACGTGGACGATGGAAACAGCGCTCTCGGGCGTTTTCGGCCTCGCCTGGGGTGCGCTCGTCGCTTATGCCTGGCTCGGCATATCCCTTTTGATCCCCAAAAGGCACGCTCCGATCAACGAGGACGAGGGCGCGAATGCGAGCCGCTGAAGGCTGAGGCGGCTGAGGAATACCGATTGAAGGCGGCTTCTTGCAAGAAGGTCCTTGTGCGCGGCTCGATTGTTTGGGGGCTGTTTGCTACGTGCTCTCTTTGTTACGGGCCCGCTTGTTTCAGGGAGGCAATGGGGGTTTTTCTACACGCCCCGTTCAGAGGCGCAAACTGTTGAAGGCGTGCCAGTGCTTGAGATGCACGCTTGCGTGAGGTGCGGCCCACTAATGCCGAGTGCTGCCCGGGGAAGCTAGGAAGAACAGCGTGAGGGCAAGAGCCTGGCACGGACAACGGCTCGCGCTTAAAAGGTCTGCCCACGCAAAAGGCCTGGTCAGGAGAGGCCTGCGGGGACTGATCGCGTGCCTGCCTAGAAAAGAGCCTGAAAACGCCTTGAAAGTCACGCACCATCCCCTCGCACGTTAGGACTAAGGGCCTGTAATCTCGGTGTTGTGAGGCCCGCTGGGGCCGCCGATCGACACCATTGAGGAGTGACCATGGCCGTCTACACCCTTCCCGATCTTCCCTACGATTACGCCGCCCTCGAGCCGTACATCTCCGGCACGATCATGGAACTGCACCACGACAAGCACCACGCGAACTATGTTGGCGGTGCGAACGCTGCTTTGGAGAAGCTTGAAGCGGCCCGCGAATCCGGCGATTTCGCCGCCATTAACCTCTACGAGAAGAACCTCGCGTTCAACCTCGGCGGCCACACGAACCACACGATCTTCTGGCAGAACATAACCCCTGACGCCCAGGAGCGTCCGGAAGGTGAACTCGCAGCAGCCATTGACGAGTATTTCGGCTCCTTCGAGAAGTTCCAGGGCCAGTTCGCCGCGGCCGCCCTCGGACTTCAGGGCTCGGGCTGGGGTGTCCTCGCTTGGGATGCGCTGTCCAAGCGTCTCGTGACCTTCCAGCTCACCGATCAGCAGGGCAACATCCCCGTCGCGACCGTTCCCCTCCTCATGCTCGACATGTGGGAGCACGCCTTTTACCTCGACTACCAGAACGTCAAGGCGGACTACGTTAAGGCCTGGTGGAACGTCGTGAACTGGGCCGATGTCGCCGCCCGCTTCGAGCGCGCCCGCACCCAGTACACGGGTCTCGTCCTCGCCTGATTCTTGAGCGGGTGAGCGTTCGCACTCTATCGCTGGGCACTTAGCGGGCTTGTCCGCATGTGCCTTGGCCGCGAGTGGCCCTGCGAGTCTTGAGTGCAGGTCGGCCCGCGAAGCTTGAGTACAGGCTGGCCCGTGAAGCTTGAGTACAGGCCGGCCCGCGAGCCTTGAGCACGAACCTCACTACGAGGCTCCTACACGAGTGGAGGGTTTGACGAATTCAGGAGGGGTTATATCCCCTCCACATATCGTCAAACCCTCCACTAGCTGTTACCCCTCCTGGGGAAGCATCCACAAGCCCGATGCGAGGATTCGAGGAAAACGGGCCACCCACCGGCCTCAGCAAGGCGAGCAGCCCGGCCTCGGCAAGGCCAGCGACCCCACCTTCAGCAAGGCGAGCAGCCCGGCCTCAACAAAACCAGCAGCCCAGCTTCGCCACGTATTGTCGGCCTCATCCCCAAAATGCCGCCTCGTAAAAAGGAATCCGCCCGGCTGGAGGACCAGCCGGGCGGAGAACGTCGAACACCTGAAAGCCTTACTCAGCTCCCTTCACCAAGCGAAGCATCACAAGGGAAACCTCGCAGGTGAAGCTCCAGGTGAACGCTCGTGCTTCCTCGAAGGAACACCTGCCTATTCGCAGCAGCTGCCCTCTTCGGCGCCGCACCTGTCTACTCAGAGTAGCGCCTGCATCGCGGGCGCGACGAGCTTGAGGACATTGTTGCGCCCCTCCTCAGGAGTCGGAGCATCGACCGCGAAGGCTGCCATCTGCTGACATGTCGCCAGATCATGCATGCGCAGGCCCGCACGCACAGCGCGAACCTTCGAAGGAGCCATCGACAGCGAAGCGACACCAAGGCCCGTGAGGACGAGGGCGAGAAGCGGATCTCCGCCTGCCTCGCCGCACACACCGACCGGCTTGCCGGTGGCACGGCCCCCTTCACACGCGAACTTGATCATCTGGAGAACCGCGGGCTGCCATGCGTTGAGCAGCGGTGCGAGTTCACCGTCCATACGGTCCGCGGCCATCGTGTACTGCGTGAGATCGTTCGTACCGATCGAAGCGAAGTCCACGACCGAGAGCATCTGGTCTGCACGGATCGCGGCAGCCGGAATCTCAATCATGATGCCAACCTTCGGCAGGCCAGCGGCGCGCGCCTTCTCGGCGAACCATTCGGCCTCTTCAAGGGTCGCCACCATCGGAGCCATGACCCACAGTTCAGCCTTCGTTTTCGCATGCGCGGCAGCGAGGGCGGCAAGCTGCGTATCGATAAGGTCCTCACGGACTTGGCACAGGCGAAGACCCCTTCGCCCAAGCGCAGGGTTCTCCTCCTCACCAAGGTTCGCGAAGGACAGAGGCTTATCAGCGCCCGCATCGAGGGTGCGCACAACAACGCGCCGCTCCCCAAAGGCCTCGAGGACCTTCGTGTAGGTGTCGGTCTGCTCCTCCAAAGAAGGCGCCTCCGCCCGATCGAGGAAGAGGAACTCCGTGCGGAACAGGCCCGCACCCTCAAGATCGACCTCGGCAGCCCTCTTCGCATCATCGACGGTGCCGATATTTGCGAGGAGCTTGACCCGGTGGCCGTCGTAAGTGGCGCCTTCACCGGAGGAACCGGCGAGAGCAAGGGCACGACGACGTGAACGCTCTTCGAGGAGTTCAACCTCTTCAGCGGTCGGGGAGACCACGACCTCGCCGACACCGCCGTCCAGAGCGAGGAGATCACCCTCGTTCACCTCGAGGATTCCGGCGACCTTGACGATTGCCGGGATGCCGAGCTGGGCGGCGAGGATCGCGGTGTGCGAAGTCGGACCGCCGACCTCGGTAATGATGCCCTTAACCGTTTCAGGATCAAGAGTGGCCGTCTCCGCAGGCGCGAGATCGCGTGCGACGAGGACAACGGGCTCCTCGAAGGTGGGGACACCGGGAGCGGGAAGTCCGCGGAGCTCGCAGATCGCGCGATCGCGCACGTCGTAAAGGTCCGTGGCGCGCTCGGCCATGTAGCCGCCGAGGCCGCGAAGCATCTCCGCATACTCTTCGACTGCGGCGTGGACCGCCTGGGTCACGCCAAGCCCCTTCTTCAGCTTCTTATCGATCGCTTTAGCGAGGCCACGGTCAGCCGCGAGTTGGGCGGTTGCCTTTAGGATCGGAGCTGACTCTTCGGGAGCATTCTTGGCCCGTTCCTTCAGGCTTGCGGACACGACGGCGAGGGCGCCGCGAACGCGCTCGCCCTCAGCTACCGGATCGGTGCAGGGGGCTTCGTTCTCGTCAACGCCGGGGGCGGGGCGAACAATGGCGGCCTTCGCTGCTGCGGTTCCAGCAGAAACACCGATGCCGTGAAGAACTGCGTGTGGGCTTGCCATGCTCACTCCTTGTCGAGGTCTCGCGAGAGCAGCTCGACAAGGGAGTCGAGGACCGCACCGGCATTGTCGTCGTCGGTTGAGAGAGTGACCTCATCTCCGTGGCCAACTCCGAGGGTCATGATTTCGAGAAGTGAAGCGGCGTCTGCTTCTTCGCCGTCGAAAGCAATGGTGACGTCGACGCCGGAGTCGTCAACGGCCTCTGCGAGGAGGGCGGCGGGGCGGGCGTGGAGGCCGACAGACGAGGCAACGACGACAGTGCGGGAGATCATGAAGGTTCCTTCCAGTTGAACCCATACCACGGTGGATGGGCGACCTTGGTGTCATGCTAATCGTTGAGCACCTGTATGGGGAGGGGTATTGGGCAGACGCACGAATCTTCACTTGTTCGCCATCTCGCGACGCGGATGAGCGTTCTCCCGAGAATTCAGGGGGTAGTCCTTCACAAAACTGTCCTGTCTCAAGAAGTGCCCTCTCCTCGGCTTCTTCAGGGCAGAGGCTTCTCATCTTGAGAGATGAACGCATCGAGGATGAACGCACTCTCCCCCTGGGGCGCGGCCGCATCGTTCCGCACACTACGTCGCCAGCGCAAGCCACAGCACTCTCCCCCTGGGGCGCGAGCTCATCATCTTCAAGGCAGATCCTCCACTTTCTTCAAGAAAAACCCTCTCGTACCTCGTTTGAGCACTGTGTCAGCGCAGCCTGAACCTCTGCTTCTTCAGGGTGGTACCTCCTCAGGATCAGGCAGAACGAATTAAAGTAAGTTAACTGTTCATGCCTGTTGCCTCAGTCATTCGAAAGGAGGGTGCGTGGACCGCCGTCTTGAGCCCACTCTTGCCGATGTTGCCAAAGAGGCTGGAGTCTCTCTTACAACCGTCTCCAGAGTCCTCAACAATCGCGGTTACCTTTCGCAGGCCACAAAGGATAAGGTCGCCCGAGCGATCAAAACCTTGGGCTACCGGCCGAACCAAGTCGCCCGAGCCTTACATGGCAAGCGGACCTACACGATCGGATTGATTGTTCCGACAGTCGCCCTTCCCTTCTTCGGCGAGATCGCCGTCGCTGTTGAGAACGCGCTCGCAGAATCCGGCTACCGAGTACTGATCTGCAACTCTCTGGGTCGCTCGGACCGCGAGCGCGACTATCTCAATCTCCTCATCGGCAACCGCGTTGACGGCATCATTTCCGGTGCTCACAACGAGGATCTCGAGGAATACCAATCGATCCGCATGCCGATCGTGACGATCGACCGTTCCTTGTCCCCTCGTATTCCGAATGTGCGCTGTGATAACGAGGCCGGGGGCAGGCTCGCAACCGAGCGACTCCTCGCAGGCGGCTCACGACGCCCAGCTCTTCTCACCTCTCGTTCTCATGGTCTGAACCTGCGTGAGCGGGGCTATCGCATCACCTGCGAAGCGGCGGGCATCGAGCCCATTGTTTTCGAGGTTCCCTTCCACACAGCTCCTGCGGATCGTCCGGCCCTCATGGCTCAGTGTTTGGATGGTGCCGTCGGGATGATCGACTCCGTGTTCGCGACGGATGATCTGGCCGCAGCGGAGGTCCTCGAGTGGGCTCGTCAGCGTGATCTTTTGGTGCCCGAGCAGCTTCGAGTGATCGGTTTTGATGGGACTGTGGCGGTGCGTCGTGCTCTTCCCACGTTGACGACGATTCGCCAGCCGATCGAGGACATGGCGCGCGAGGCCGTGCGTCTGCTTTTGGGCAGAATCGATGCGGTGAACTCTGCGCCGCTCGAGGGCGGAGCGGATATCCCTGAGATCGGGGAGATCGTGGAGTTCCCCGTGGAACTCCTCGAGGGCTCGACGGCCTGAGTCACGGAGCTCGACTTTTCCAAGCTGAGGGCGCGAGGCCGTGACTTTTCCACGCCTGGGGCTTGACGGTCTGAGTCGCCGAGCCCGCCCTTTCCACCCCCGGGCTCGGCCCCTAGATCCGAGCGCGAGAATGAGCTCGGCGCTGCGGCTGGGATGATCGGCCTCGCCTCCTAGATCAGTGAGCCCGAGGCCGCGACTTTTCCAACCCGGGGGTTCAGCCCCCTTGAGTCCTGGGCCCGGGGCCCCAAGACCTAGGAATCCACCGCCCGACTCCAGCAGCTCAACGCTCTACAGCACGGCCTCTGCGCGTCACAGGGCCCCGAACCGCTCTGGCGGTTCGGAGCCCAGCGAGTGATCCTCCGGCTCAGGCCTTCGGAGTGACCTCGACGATCACATCTCCGAAGGAGACATGACCCGAAGCGGCGGGAGTGACGGCCTCGAACTTCTTCTTGTTCGTCACAACGATCGGGGTGATCGTGTCGTAGCCAGCCTCGCGGATGACATCCCAGTCGACCTCAGCGAGGACATCGCCGCGGCGCACCATATCGCCCTTGGCGACACGAGGCGTGAAGCCCTTCCCCTTGAGTTCGACCGTGTCCATACCGATGTGGATAAGGATTTGGACACCGGATGCGGTCTTAAGACCGTAGGCGTGACCGGTCGCGAAGGCAACTGTCACTTCACCGTCGACCGGCGAGACGACCTGGCCTCCAGTGGGCGCAATCGCAATGCCCGGACCGAGCATCCCACGAGCGAAGGACTCGTCCTTCACCTGCTCAAGAGGAACGATCTGGCCATCAAGGGGTGCGGTGATCGAGTAATCAGTGGCATCGCCGATGATCGCAGGCTTTGGCGCGGGAGCTGCGGCAGGGGCGGGAGCAGCAGCTCCAGCAGCAACCGGAACTGCAGTGGGCTCTGCGACGTGCGCCGGGACAGCGCCTGCGTCTCCAGCAGCGGCGGGACGAGCCTCCATATCGGCCTTGCCACGAGTCGAAGCGTAAACGAAGGTGGCGCCGAAGGAGAGCGCGAAGACGATGACCTCAAGGAGGAGGTACTTCGGGATGTCAGCGGTACGGATCGACACGAAGCCGACAAAGCCTGCGGCTCCCAGGGCAGCGCCTCGAACATTGAGGAGTGCGACGCCCGCCGAGCCGATCGCCGCAGCACCCATGCCGACGAAGAAGGGCCACTTGAGTCGGAGGTTGACACCGAAGATCGCGGGCTCGGTAATACCGAAGACAGCGGATGCGCCACCAGCACCAGCCAGGCCCTTGAGCTTGGCATCGCGAGTCTTCGCGAAGACCGCGAGGGCCGCAGCGCCCTGAGCGACATTCGCCATGGAGGCGATCGGGAAGATGAAGTCGCCGGGGCCGCCGTTTTGGGGCAGAAGGGGGATCTCCACTGCGGGGAAAGACTGGTGCAGACCGGTGACAACGATCGGGCTGTAGAAGAAGCCGAAGATCAAGCCGCCGAAGACTCCGAGGGTGTTGTAGGTCCAGTCGAGCCCATTGGTGAGCAGCACCGAGAGCTGACGGGTGACAGGGCCGACGAGGACGAAGGTCAAGAAGCCGGTGATCAGCATGGTGATGAGCGGCGTCAACAGGAAGTCGGCAGTACCGGAGAGGCGCTTGTGCAGCCACTTCTCAATGGTGGACAGAATCCACGCGACGCACAGCACCGGGATGACCATCGCCTGGTAGCCGATCTTGTCGACCTCGAGGCCGAAGAGGTGCCACGTGGGGTTGGCGCCAGTAAAGGCCCAGAAGGCGTCAGCAGCGTCCTGATCGGTCATCGAGTAGGCGGACAGCAGGGAGCCGGAGACCATGGCTGCGCCCATCGCAGCACCCAGGTACACATTGCCCCCGAACCTCTTGGTTGCGGAGAAGCCGACGAGGATGGGGAGGAAGGCGAAGGCTGCGGCTGAGACCAGGTTGATGAGGCTCGCATAGTCGGCCACAGCCGGGTACATGTCGATGATCGACTTGCCGCTAAAGAATCCGGCCTGGAGGACGTTGTTCAGGGCCATCATGAGGCCACCGGCGATAAGGGCCGGCAGAACCGGGACGAAAATGTCGGCGATCATCTTGATGAAGCGGGAGAAGAGATTGCCGCCCTGTTCGGCTTCTTCCTTCGCCTCGTCCTTGGAGACCTCGCGGACACCATGGTCGCTCACCATGCGCTGGTAGACGACGTCGACATCACCGGGGCCGACGATGATCTGGAACATTCCTCCGGCGGCGAAGGTTCCCTTCAGGTCGTCCACGGCGTCGAGGGCCGCTTGGTCGACCTTGGTTTCATCCGCGAGGACGAGCCTCAGGCGGGTGGCGCAGTGAGCTGCGGCGTTGATATTTGATGCCCCTCCGACGGCCTTGACGACCTCGGACGCCACCTTGGCGTGATCCATTGCCATCCACGTTCCTTTCTCGGTGGACCCCGGGTGCTGGGCAACGGTGTTACCAGTGCAGCCCGGGCTCTATAGCAATCGTTTGACATACTACGGACGCCTCGGAAGTCCACGCAAGGGTTTGAACATCACGATTTGACTGACTTTTCGCGCTTTTCAGGGGGTGAAACAGCCCAGTGCACCCGGATCCACAATGCGCTCACCACGGGGCGTGAAGCGTCACGGCGCCTGAGCTGCACATTCAGTCAAGACGCGCCGAAACGAAGTCCTTGAGAGCCGCATCCCCCTCTACACGGACCCGAAGGCCCGAGCTTCCAGCATTCAAGAAAGAACGGAAGGTGAAAGCCAAGCGTCCATCCCCACAGAACACCTCAGTCAAGGAACGGTCGTGCACAATCTCGATCGAATTGGCGTCTCCCGCTTCGAGAGTCACGACGCGACTTCCCCCGTGCGGGTAACGCGAAGCAGAGCGGTCGACGAGCAGACGATTGGCCTCGATCCGGATTGTGAGGCCACAATCCTCGCCCATATCGAACTCGAGGGCCCCGCCCTCGTCGATCGTGGCGCAAGTCTTCACTCTCCACGAGCGCGAGCCGGACAGGGCTTCGATCTCCTTGAAATCGCACGCAGGCTTTGCGTTGTACGAGGCCGAAGCAGGTTCGCAGTTGGTAGCGGATGGAACTATCCCACAATCGAGGTCGGCCCTCGCACCCGTGGCGGCCTTCTCTTCGAGCGGAAGGCCGGGTAGGAGGGGCCTTTGAATCAGACGTCCAGCGCGCAGGCTCAGGGCTCGCGGGCTGGTGAGGGCATGAACCCAGCCGCCCGTCGCGATGGAGGGCTGGTCGTCTTCGCTCGCATTACCTGCCCAGCCGAGGAGAAGGTTCTCTTCGTCTTCCGCATTGCGACCCCAGCCGCTGGCGCGGCGCGCGTAGGCCTGGGGGGCGTAGAACTCGAAGCCTCGGTCGACCTCTTCGAAGGAACCGTCGGCGCTGCGAAACTCGGTTCCGACGAGTGAGCCGACGATGTACACGCAGGGGAAGATGTTCTCGAAGCCCTCGCGCTCGGGCGCAATCCCCTGGGGGCAGAAGATGAGGACGTCAGAAGTCTCGCCGCTTTCTTCGTCGCGCAGGCGAAGAAGGTTGGGACACTCCCACATGTAGCCGAAGGAATCGAAGGTTCCCCCGGCATCGGGGAAGGTCATTTCACCTTCCAAGTCCCAGTGACGCCGGTCGCTTGAGCGGTACAAGAGGATCGTTCCGCTGAGGTCCTCGCGCTGGACGCCGAGCATCATGCGATACGAACCAGCGGGGTCGTCAGGATCTTGCCAAACTTGCGGATCGCGGAAGTGGGCGGTGTAGCCTTCGGGCTGGCGAGCGATGATCGGGCCGACGGTCTTGTGGAAACTCTTCAGGTCACTCGTTTCGACGAGGCACTGGGTCGCTTCACGTTCACCACTTTCGGGGTCTTTGTAATTCCCCGTGTACCAAAGTTCAACACCTCCCTCGACGCCGATCGCGGTGCCCGAATAAGCACCGTTCGCGTCCTGGTGACAATCCGGCAGAATTGCGGGCTCCAGGTAGTCCCAATGGACGAGATCGCGGGAGACTGCGTGGCCCCAGTAGACGAGTTTCTTAGGGAACTCGGGGGTGTACTGGAAGAAGGCGTGGTAGGCGTCGCCGTCGACAATGAGGCCGTTTGGATCATTGAGGCGCCCGACCGGCGGGACGACGTGGAAGATCGGGTAGTCGGCGTCTTCGCGGGCACGAGAGTCACGTTCGGCAGCGCGGGCGAGCGCAAGGAAATCCTCAGTCATGTTTGGAGCATAGCGGCTCTGTCATTCGTTTGACAGAGTTTCGAGGAGCTCACCCCTCGGAGGCAAGAGCCCCATGGAACGCCACGGGGGTGTCGCCACTCCTGGCGACACCCCCGGCGATCTTCAAAGACCCTCCACCTCAGCGGCGACGGCGCTTGAGGGCGAGAGCGCCGCAGGCCGCCAAGATTGCAGCGATACCGACCCGGGAAGTGGTATCCGCACCGGTCGCCGCAAGAACCGCTCGCGCAGCCTTACCGGCGACCGTTGACTGCGCCGGGGCAGGATCCGGAGTCGGTTCGGGCGTCGGCGCGGGCTTGTACTTCACTGTGAAGGAGATGCCCTCGTCGTTCGCGGCGTCGGTCCCATCCGGATCCTTGCGCTGAACGCCGTTCCAGACGAATTTGAAGTCCACGATCTTCGCGCCACCGGACTTCGACGCCGTCGCATTGAAATGCCCCGACACCTCGCCCTTGACCGTGTAGTTCGTGTCTGCAGCGGAGTCGTCAGTGAAGGTGACGCCCGGAACGGAGACCTGCAGACCATCCGGGGAAATAGCATCGACGGCGGCCTTCAGAGCCGCGTAGTTCGTGATCGCCTTCTTCGCCGCCGACGTCATATCGAACGTCACCGTCACGACGCCGTCCTTCGCGATCGCGGAGGTCACTTCGAACTGATCCGAACCAGTCAAGTGCACGCCGGGAATCTTCTCGCTGTTCGGGATCGACATCCCTGCGGGCAGGGTGAAGGAGGCCGTGAAACCGAAACCGATGTTCGACAAGGCGATGCCCCCGAACTGATCCGAGACCTGGTTGTAGTACTGCTCGGCCTGCGCCATCTGGTCCTTCACCGTCTTAGCATCCACCAGACCTGTCAGGGTCAGGCTCGCATTCTTGCCCGAGGCCACGAACACCGCGTCGTGCTCGGTGTCAGGAGCGCCCGACTCGGCGCCGAGCATGTCCGCGGGAAGATCCGTCGTCTGCTCGTAGGGCTGGGGCGCGGGGGCCGTGTACCTGGTGGTGAAGGTGATGCCCGGCTGGGTCTTCGCGTCCGCGAGGCCCTCCTTCTGCTTACCCGTCCAGGTGAGGTCGAAGCGAACGTCCCTTCCGCCGGTCGCGGCGGCCTTCGACGCCAGCGCGCCGAAGGAACCCGAGACCTCGCCCACCACGGTGTAGTCCGTGTCGGGAGTCGAAGTCTGGGAGAAAGTCGCTCCCGAAACCGTGACCGTGAGCGGCGAGCTCATCGCGTCGATGACGTCCTTCAGGGCCTGATACGTCGTGATCTTCGCCTTCGCATCGTCCGTGAGGGCGAAGTCGACCGTCGCGGTCCGATCGGCGACCTCGACGTTCGAGACGGCGAAATCGGTCGAACCGGCGAGCTTCACCGAGTTCTTCGTGATCGACTCGGGGCTCATGAACTCCATGCCCTCAGGAAGCTTCAAGACGGCCTTGAAGGCGTAGGAGACATCGCTCAGAGCGATATTCGGAAAATCCGGGTTCGACTGGGTGAACTGGTTCTCGAAGACAGCCATCTGGTCCTTGACCGGATCCGGGTACACGGCGCCGGTCAGCGACAGGTTCGCGCTCTTGCCCGAGGCCTGGAACACCGAGTTCTGCTCGGAATCGGGAGCGCCCGTCCCCTCGGCGCCCGCCAGGTCGGCGGGGACGGTGAGAGCCTGCTTCACCGAGAGCGGCTCGTCGGCAGGTGCGGGCTCGGGCGCCGGGCCGGGGTTCGGATTCGGATCCGGATCCGGGGTGAAACAACTCGCGAGATCCTTGGTGTACGGGACCGAGGCGGTATCGGCGTTGAAGGTCGTCTTGTACGACCAGAAGCTGCGGCCCGTGTAGAAGGTGAACGATCCATTCCCCGCGATCGTCGAACCATCAGCGGCCTGCGCCTCAGCGAGAGAGTTCGCCGTCACGGTGTAGGGGATCGTCAGTGTCACGGTGGGCAGCGGAGACTTCGCCTTGTCCGTGTTGTAGGCGCTGAGAATCCCCGCCCAGTTCTGATCCGTGAGCCTCATGTCGAAATCGACCTTCGTATCCGAGGTCAACGACGTGATTCCACCTGCGGGAACCACGGTCGAGGTCGAAGCCGTGGTCACCGCGCCGATCTGGGCCGAGGCCGGCAGGTCGAGCGCGTACTTGATGGAGGCAATATGACTCTTGGTCTCATCCCAGGGGTAGGCGTTCAGCTCAGCCATAGTCGCCATATCCGACTCGTGGCCCTTGAGAATCTCGGTCATCGGCACATCCGCCGTGAGCACACCGTTGTAGGTGCCACTCGTATGATCCTCTGCGCAGTTGAGGCTCCCCGTGCTGCTCACGTACTGGGCGACGGGGAGATCACCCCCCGCAGCGAATGCGGGAGCGGCACCGCCGACGATGATCCCTCCCACGGCCAGAGCGCTCGCCGAAACGAGGGAAACGAGGGTCGATTTTCTTCGATACGTCACGAAGTTCTCCGATTGATGGGGCAGCCTTTTTCAAGCACTCTATCACTGGCACTACCGAAGAAAAATCAAAGTTTTCAAGACCGCGAACCTGTTGATCGCGGCGCGTTAGCCATGGTCAGAGCGCATTACTCGCCGCCCGGCCAGGCGAAGGGATACCGCTCGTATTCCGCAGGACGGTCCCCGACGATGTTCCGCATGACGCTCCGCGATTCCGGAAGGCGATCCGATTCGAGCCGCGTCGGCAGTCGACGAAACCCCCGGTCTTCCGTTTTCCTTGGAATCCCGGGGGTTTCGGTGGCGGTAGCGCTGGGATTTGAACCCAGGGTGGCTGTGACACCACACAGCATTTCGAGTGCTGCACCTTCGGCCGCTCGGACACGCTACCAGTGCAAAAAAGTATAGCCCGACTCAGGCTGGCGCTGGCAACTCATCATGGCACTGTGCGATCCGTTCCACATGAGCACGCACTAGTGAAAATGGGGGAACAGCATCAATCGGCGTCATCGATCAGTGTCTTGTGGTGTTCGATCTGGACATCAGTAGACATGACTTTTGAGCGCCCCTTCTACGGAACCAGTCCTGAGCGGAAAGCCACTGCCCGACGAGGAGGAACACCGAGCATACCGAGCGAGACAGGCTGAACGCGCTCAAAACTCCATACCAGTCCTACAAGCACGGGCGCACGCGACCACCGGCCCACCCCAGACCCGCAACACCGCACATTCAACGGAAGGCCACTCCCCGACGAGGAGGAACACCAGGCATACCGAGCGAGACAGGCTGAGCGCGTTCAAATCCCTCAGCCCCAGACCCAGTCCCGCTGCAAGAGCGTGCGACCTCGCCCTCAGCGCCCACAGAACTACCACAAGCAGAACTGCCACACGCAGAAGCTGCACCCGCAGAACTGCCACACGCACACGCGCCAAGAGGAAGCCCCTCAGCCCCGAACCCTTCCTCGGACTCAAAGTCGATGCCCCGCAATTCGAGCACCTCAGAGGCCTCACCACTGTCCTTCCGCCGTTCGATCGCGGTAGAGAGCATGAGCTTGATGCGGTTGAGCTGATTAACCTCGGAAGCGCCCGGATCGTAATCGACGGCGACGATATTCGCCTCCGGGTAGCGGCTGCGCAGAGCGCGGAACATGCCCTTGCCGACGATGTGGTTCGGCAAACAGGCGAAAGGCTGGACGCAGATGATGTTCGGACAACCGTGCTCGATCATGTCGACCATCTCAGCCGTGAGGTACCAGCCCTCACCGGCCTGATTTCCGAGCCTAGCGATGTCCTGGGAGCGCGCCGCCATGTCGTGAACATCCCTGGGGACCTCGAACTTCCCCTTAGTCTTCGCGAAAGCCTTGCGCATGGGGCGCTCGTACTGTTTCATCGCCCATAGCGCGATGGGCATGAGGCGATTGCCTCGGCCCTCGATGCCGAGATTCTCACGATCCCACTGCGAAGTCGCCGCCGAATTGTGGAAGAACTGCATGAGCCCCGGCAATACGGCCTCGCAGCCCTCGGCCTCGATCACATCGACGGCGTGGTTATTCGCATCCGGGTGGAACTTCACGAGGATCTCGCCGACGAGGCCGACCCTGGGCTTGCGTTCAATGTCGCGCAGTTCGAGAGCGTCGAACTCGCGCACGCATTCGGCGATGAGCTTCGAGTAGGAGAGGCGCTTGCCGAAAGTCGTGGAGCGGCCCGTCGAGAACCACTCCGTGCAGATCTCATTCCACCGCTCGTACAGTCTCATCGCTGAGCCGGGCACAGCCTCGTAGGGGCGCACGCGCAAAAGCATTGACTGAATTGCATCCCCCACGACAATCGCCTGGAGGGTCTTGTGGATCATCGGCGTGGTCATCGCGAAGCCGGGATTGTCCTCATAGCCCTGGACGGACACGGCGATGACGGGGACCTGCGGGTACCCGGCATCGCGCAGGCCCTTGCGCAGCAGGGAGGCGTAGTTCGTCGCACGGCACATGCCGCCCGTTTGTGTGATGGCGACAGCGGTCTTATCCGGGTCGGAGCGCCCTGAGACGAACTCGTCGAGGAGCTGGCCGATGACGACGATCGCCGGATAGCAGGAGTCGTTATTGACGAATTTCAGTCCCGTCTCCATCGTCTCCCGGTTCGTATGCTCAAGCAGGCGCACATTGAGCCCCGCTCGGCGCAGCACCGGCATGACGAGTCGGAACTGGATGGGCGCCATCTGCGGGGCGAGAATCTCGTAGCCTTCTTCGCGCATTTTCTCGGTGAAGACCGCGCGCTCGACGATGTGCCCTGCGGCGATTTGGGCCCGCTCTTCAGCGGCAGCTTTCTCCGAGGGGTCGACGAGGCTCGTGTCAATGGTCGCCGAAGACTCGGCGCGCTCGGCAACCGCCGCGTCGAGGGAGCGCAAACGGATTTTCGCAGCCCCCAGGTTGGAGACCTCGTCGATCTTCAACACCGTGTGGATATCGCCGCGGCTTTCCAAGATCTCCTGGACCTGGTCGGCGGTGATGGCATCGAGGCCGCAGCCGAAAGAATTGAGTTGGACGAGTTGGAGATCCGGCTCGTCGCCGACTCGGGCGGCTGCCTCGTAGAGGCGCGAGTGGTAGGACCACTTGTCGCGCACGCGCAGGGGCCGTTCGAGGCGTCCATCGGCGACAGAGTCCTCGGTGAGCACTCCCATTCCCAGGCCGACAATGACCTCGGGGATCCCGTGGTTGATCTCCGGGTCGAGGTGGTAGGGCCGCCCCGCAAGGACGATGCCTCTCACCCCGTGCTCGCGCATCCACGCGATTGATTCGGTGCCTTTGTCCTTGATCTCGCGTTTCACGGCGGCGTCCTCGTCCCATGCCGCATCCAGGGCGGCGCGCATCTCCTCGACGCTGATGTCGTAGCCGAACTCTTTGAACGCCTTGGACAGGTGGGCGGGAAGGTAGTCGCGATTGGCGAGGTTGACGAAGGGGCTGATGAACTTCACGCCCTCCTCTGAGAGGCGCTCCATGTTGTTACGGATGACCTCGGGATAGGTGGCGACGACCGGGCAGTTGAAGTGGTTGTCCGCGCCCTCGATCTTCTGCTCGAAATCGACGCAGGGGTAGAAGATCGTCGTGATCCCCTTGTCGAGCAGGGATTCGATGTGCCCGTGGACGAGTTTGGCCGGGTAGCACACGTTCTCCGAGGGAATCGACTCCATGCCCGCTTCGAAGAGCTCATGGTTCGAGCGGCCCGAGATCATGACGCGAAACCCCAGTTCACTGAGCATTGTGAACCAAAAGGGGTAGTTCTCGTACATGCCGAGCACGCGCGGCACTCCGATATCGCCCCGGTGGGCCTTGTCCTCAGTGAGGCGCCGGTAGCCGAAGATCCTCTTGTACTTCCAGTCATACATGTTCGGCAGCGCGGACTTCTTGGGGACCCTTTCGA
>ERZ773005.553-NODE-553-length-27577-cov-6.692464_pt1 | contig 27577 bp, 17 predicted proteins | sample MGYA00580666_ERZ773005 | MGnify/ENA primary metagenome ERZ773005 (study PRJEB29015, sample SAMEA2737999) | human oral metagenome | biome: human oral; feature: human-associated habitat; material: dental | place: China | collected 2061 ...
AACTCCTCTACCATACAGGCATGAGAATCAGTGAAGCAATGGGGCTTACATGGGAAGACATTGACCTCAAGACGGGAAAAATCAGCGTCTTGAGGCAGCGCATCAAAAGCTACTTTGAAACGCCAAAGACCGAGAGCAGCACGCGAACCTTCTATGCCGATGCCGCGCTCCTCGCCTATTTGCGTTCCTTAAAGATGGCGCAAGCCCGAGACGAAATGCGCTTGGGCGAAGCCTATCAAGTCACCTACGAGGACAAGCCGCATGATCGCGCCGTCGTCGTACTGCCGAAGAAGCTGCTGCCCGCGCCCACCCTTGAGCGACGGATGCTCTTGTGCATCAAAGAGAACGGCACGCCGATTCCCGGCGATTCTTTCAAAAAGATGTTGCAAAAGCATGGACTCAATGCGCACAGCTTTCGCCACACGCACGCAACACAGCTTGTCGAAGCGGGCGCAAAACCCGTGGACGTAGCTGCCCGCCTTGGGCACAAAGACGCGACCATCACGCAAAACCTCTACACCCACGACACCGAGGAGATGCAGCAGGAAACGGCACGCATCTTCGGCGAGATTGTAGGCAAATGATTTTGTAGGCAAATTGTAGACAAATGAACAACCAGCCGAGGCAAACCCTTAATATATCAAGGGTTATTGATGTTTTTCCCTGTTTTCTGATATAATAGAGTATCACGACAAAAACAGCCGCGCTTCTATAAGAGCGCCAGCTTGATTCGGAGAGGATGAACTATGACGATGCGACAGATCTCGCCGGGACAGGAGCGTTGGGCGCTCTTTATCATGGCGATCCTTTTTGCGCTTGCCGCACCGTTCCTGCCGGTTCTTGGCGTGGTCTTTCTTCTGGGCTGGACAGCGCCGCTGGTCGTCTTGATCCGGCGACATGGCTACGGCTGCGCCGTGCCCGGCGTCGTCCTTGCGGCGGCCTTCTACTACGCTGTGCTCGGCGCTCTGGGGGCGCTGCACACGCTCTTTCTCGTCGTGCCGCTGGCGTTCTTCTTGGGATTTGGCCTGCGCCGCAAGTGGGAAGCGGTGCGTCTCGTCAAGTGGGGGCTGGCGATCTCTCTTTCGGGCACGATCGTCTCGCTGCTCCTTGCGGCGCTCATCTTCGGCGTCGACCCTTTGACTCCCTTCATCGAAGCCGTGCGCGAGTCGTACCAGGGGCTTGGCTCTGCCATGCAATCGAGCGGCAATCTCACGCCGGCCGAGACGCAGGCTTTGGAGAAGCAGGTCGCATCTCTCGTCGAAACGGTCTCTTTGATCGCGCCGACGATCTTCGTCGTGGAATCGGCGCTCGCCGTCCTCGTGAACTTCGTCGCGGCAGGCGTCCTGCTCTCGCGCGTCGGAGAGAGGATGCCGGCATTGCCGCCGTTTCGCGAGTGGCGCTTTTCCGTCTACTTCCTCTTCCTCTTCGGCTTTTCCCTCGTGGGGCTTTACTGGGGCGGCACGCGCCACATCCCGCTCCTCTACGAAGCATCTCTCAACGGCGACATCATCGCGACGTTCGCGGGACTCATCCAAGGCTTTTCACTCCTCTGGTATGTGGCCGATCACTGGAACATCGGCCGCTTCTGGCGCTGGGTGCTCGTCGCCTTCGCCGTCCTGAGCGCCTTCATGATGCAGCTCATCGCCTTTACCGGGCTTTTCGATATGTACTTCGACTACCGCCGCCGCTTCAGTCGTCGGCGCTAGGAGGCGCCGCAGCGGGCGGCACTTCCCAAAATCTCATATAGGAGGTGGCTTTCTTGCCTCGAAATCTGTCGGCTTGGGTGGACGCCTGCGTCCATCTCGCCGCTCTGCTGGCACTCGTCCTCGTGCTGTCGTATTACAACGCTTATGTCGCGTCCATCGCTTTCGTCGTCTGGCTGCTCGTCGCGCTCTTCGCACGCGAGCGCTGCCGTGCGCGTCACTCTGCCTTCGACTCCTACTGCCGCGACGTCGTGCGCAACGTCAGCGAGGTGACGAACTTCGCGATCGAGCGACTGCCGCAGGCAGTCGTCATCGTCAACCCCGAGGGGCGCATCGCTTGGACGAACAGTATCGCCAAAGAGTATCTGGGGGAGAATCCCGAACCAGGGCTTTCCCTCAAGGATTTCTGGCCAAGCGTCATCTTAGAGCCAATCTGGGGCGCGTCGGGCGAGTATGTGTTCGCCCATGAAGCGCACTATTACAAGGTGCGCTACCGCCCCATCGTGACGTCGGACGACATCCAGGGCCTCATGGCGCTCTACGTGGAAGACTGGACGGAATACGAGGAGATGCGCATCTTCTTCAAGAACAGCCGCGCCGTACTCGCCTACATCCAAATCGACAATTTCGACGAGGTCATGCAGGGACTTTCCGAGGCGGAGCGCACGGCGCTGCTCTTCGAGGCGAACCGCCGTCTCGACGAATGGCTCAAGGGGCTCGGCGGCTTCATGCGCCGCGTGAGCGACGATCTCTACGTCGCCGTGCTGGAGCGAAAATCCCTCGACCGCGCGATCGAGGAACACTTCGACATTCTCGACCGCGTGCGCAACCTGCAGAGCACGAACCGCCTGCCGCTGACGCTTTCTATGGGGCTTGCCGTCGCGGAAGAGCAGTCGATGGAAGAGCTTGGCCGAGAAGCACAGGCGGGACTCGACCTCGCGCTCGGGCGCGGCGGCGACCAGGTCGCCGTGCGCATGGGCGGCAAGAACCAGTTCTTCGGCGGCAAGGCGAAGGCGGTCGAGAAGCATACGCGCGTCAAGGCGCGCGTCGTCGCCCATGCCGTGCGCGAGATCATCGAGAACGCCGACGAAGTCTTCATCATGGGACATCACAACGAGGACTTCGACTGCTTCGGCGCGGCGATCGGCGTGGCGAAGATGGCGCACGAGGTCAAGAAGCCCGTCCATATCGTCTTGAGCGACATGAACGAGGGCATCGACAAGCTCACCGATCTTTTGCGGGACGCGCCCGAATACGAAGGGCTGCTCGTTCGTGCCGAGGACTTGGAGACGATCGATTCCCTAAATCCCGTGCTCTTCGTCGTCGACACGCACATCCCGCACCTCGTCGCCGCGCCCGTGCTCTTGGAGCGCATCGCGCAGGTCATCGTCATCGACCACCACAGGCGTTCGGGCGAGAGCTTCATCAAGTCGCCGCTGCTCGTCTACATCGAGCCGGCGTCCAGCTCGACGAGCGAACTGGTGACGGAGCTTTTGATGTACTTCAGCGACGACCTCGTGCTCTCGCGCCTCGCGGCGACAGCGCTCTATTCGGGCATCGTCGTCGATACGAAAAACTTTACCGTGCAGACGGGCATCCGCACCTTCGAGGCGGCGGCTTATCTTCGGCGCGGCGGCGCCGATCCCGTCGTCGTGCGCCATCTTTTCCGCGCGGACTTCGAGACGGAGAAGGCGCTGTCTGCGGCGAAAGCGGGAGCGCGTCTTTTCCCCGGCGGACTCATCACGGCACGATTCCCCGCCGTCATCCCGAACGTGCAGGCGATTGCAGGCCAGGTCGCCGACGCGCTCCTTCGCATCGAGGGCGTGCGCATGAGCCTCGTCTTCTTCCAGCTCGACGCCGACACCGTCGGCATCAGCGCCCGCTCGACGGGCGAGCTGAACATGCAGGTCATCATGGAAAGCTTCGGCGGCGGCGGTCATCAGAACGTCGCGGGCGCACAGGTCAAGGGCGAGCCGCTCGCCTCGATCGAGGAACGCGCCATCGCCATCAGTGAGAAACATATAGAGGAGAATGATAAAGATGAAAGTGATATTGCAGCAGGACGTCAAGAAGGTCGGAAGCAAGGGTGACGTCGTCGAGGTTTCGGAAGGCTACGGCAGGAACTTCCTGCTGCCCAAGAAGCTCGCCGTCGAAGCGACGGCAGCGAACCTTGAGACGGCGAAGCAGAAGGCGAATTCCGCCGCAAGGAAGAAGCAGCAGGCGACCGACGAGGCGCGTCTTCTGGCCGCGCAGCTCGAAAAGGTCAGCGTCAAGGTCGCCGTACGCATCGGCGAAGGCGGCAAGCTCTTCGGCTCGGTCACGGGAAAAGACGTCGCCGACGCGCTCGCCAAGGAGCACGGCATCGACGTCGACCGCCGCAAGATTTCGCTGAAGAGCGAGGTCACAGGCGCGGGCGAGTACGAGGCAGTGATCAAGGTGCATCCCGAGATCCAGAGCACGATCCGCGTTCTCGTCGTTGCCGAATGAAGAGGAAAGAGGTATCATGCTGAAATTTTTCAAGCGTCTTTTCTCAAGCCCTGCAGCGCCCGCGCCTGAACCTCAAGCCGACGCGGCGGCAGAGCGCCTTGACCGCGAGATCGACGCGCTCTATTCGATCCTCGCCGACGAGGCGGGATCGGACAGGCTCGTCATCAAGGCGGGCAAGATGGACGCCATGCGCCTCATGCGCTCGCCCGTTCGCGGCGAGCGCGTTCTTGCACTTGAGCGCATCGTCTACGAGAATCCGACAATCGAGCGCGTGCCGTCGGAGTCGGAGATCCCCGCCATCCTCGTCGAGCTTTCCGAGCGCATCGCCGACATCATGGCGCGGCGCAGCATGGAGGACAAGATCGAGCAGAAGATTCAGGAAAAGCTCGAAGAGAACCATCAGGACTATGTGCAGGACATCCGCATGCAGGTCCTGAAGGACGAGAAGAGCGCGATTGAGTCGCCGCAAGCGGCGAAGAAGCGCGAGGAACTCGAAGCGCTCGAAAAGGTGCATCTCACGCAGTCCGTCATGGAACTCCTGCGCCCCAAAACGCTCGAAGAGATCGTCGGCCAGGAGCGTGCCGTCAAGGCGCTCGCCTCGAAGCTCGCCTCGCCCTACCCGCAGCACCTCCTGCTCTACGGGCCTCCGGGCGTCGGCAAGACGACGGCGGCACGCATCGTCCTCGAAGCCGTCAAGAAGGAGGCGCACTCGCCTTTTGCCGAGAACGCGCCCTTCGTCGAAACGGACGGCACGACGCTGCGCTGGGATTCGCGCGACATGACGAACCCGCTCTTAGGCTCGGTGCACGACCCGATCTATCAGGGCGCGCGCCGCGACCTCGCCGACGGCGGCATCCCCGAGCCGAAGCCCGGCATGGTCACGGAAGCGCACGGCGGCATCCTCTTCATCGACGAGATCGGCGAGATGGACGAAATGCTGCAGAACAAGCTCCTGAAGGTGCTCGAAGACAAGCGTGCCTTCTTCGAGTCCGCCTACTACGACCATACGGACGAGAAGGTGCCGCCCTACATTCGGAAGCTCTTCGAGGAGGGCGCACCGGCCGACTTCGTGCTCATCGGCGCGACGACGCGCGACGCCTCGCACATCAACCCCGCGCTTCGCTCGCGCTGCGCGGAAATCTACTTCGAGCCTCTGACGCCCAAGCACATCGAGGAGATCGTGCAGAATGCGGCGAAGAAGCTCAAAGTCGAGGTCGCAGAGGAAGTCGTGCGCCTCATCAGCGAGTATACGACGGAAGGCCGCAAGGCGATCAACATCCTCGCCGACGCCTACAGCCTCGCGCTCTCGCGCACGAAAGAAGGCGAAGACGTCAAGATCTCCAAGGCAGACATCTACGAGGTCGCACAGGTCAGCCGTCTCTACCAGTTCGTGACGAAGAAGGCTTCGAAGAAGCCCGAGGTCGGGCACGTCTTCGGACTCGGCGTCGCGGGATTCCTAGGCTCCGTCATCGAGATCGAGGCCGTCGTCTTCCCCGCCGAGGAAAAGGGCAAGGGACAGGTGCGCTTCAACGAGACGGCGGGCAGCATGGCGAAGGACTCCGTCTTCAACGCGGCCTCCGTGCTGCGCCGTCTGACGGGCAAGAGCATCCACGACTACGACGTGCACATCAACGTCGTCGGCGGCGGCAATATCGACGGCCCGAGCGCGGGCACGGCGATCCTCGCGGCGCTCGTCAGCGCCGTGACGAAGAAGCCACTCAGGCAGGATGTCGCCGTCACGGGCGAGATCTCGCTCGCCGGACGCGTGCGCCCCGTCGGCGGCGTCTTTGAAAAGGCGTACGGCGCGAAGCAAGCGGGCATCCGGACGCTCGTCATCCCGAAGGAGAACGACAAGGACATCCCCGAGGGGCACTTGGGGCTTGACATCCATGCCGTCGAGACGGCGGAGGAAGCCTTCGCCGTGCTGTTTGCACCCGAAGCGGACGGCGAGCCGCTGCTTCTGCATTTGGAAAAGCCCGCGAGCAACGAAAAAGCCGACGAGGGCGGAAAAGTCGCCGACGGCAAAAAAGCCGACAGCAATCCCCTCGATGCCGAGGACTTTTCCAAAGCATCGCTCGAAAAGCCAAAGGAGGCCGTCTGAAATGGATCGCATGCCGCCCGCGAGCGTCGAGGCCGAGCAGGCCGTTCTCGGCGCAATGCTCCTAAAGCCCGACGCCGTGACGACCGCCGCCGAGGAATTGACGGCGGACGACTTCTATCGCGAGACGCACCGCCTGATCTTCGAAGCCATGATGGAACTCAAGGAGCGCACGGAGCCTGTCGACCTCGTGACCTTGACCGAGCAGCTCAAGAAGGCGGACAAGCTCGCGAAGATCGGCGGCATCCCCGCGCTGTCTCTGATCGCGAACTCCGTGCCGACGGCGGCGAACGTGCATTACCACGCACGCATCGTGCATGAGAAGGCGCAGCTTCGCTCGCTGATCAACGCCGCGACGGAGATTGCGGGCGCCGCCTATGAGAGTGCCGACGAAGTCGAGGACATCATGGACAGCGCGGAAAAGCGCATTCTGTCTGTCGCTTCGGGCAAGCGCAGCAAGGACTTCGTGCCGCTGCAGGACATCCTTCTCGACACCTTGGAGCAAATCGATCTGCGCTACAACAACAAGGGCAGCATCACGGGACTGCCGACGGGCTTCACGGAGCTTGACCATCTGACGGCGGGTCTGCAGAAGTCCGACCTCATCCTCGTCGCCGCACGCCCCTCGATGGGCAAGACGGCATTCACGCTCAACATCGCGGCGCACGTCGTGCTGCGCGCGAAAGAGCCCGTCGCCTTCTTTTCCCTGGAAATGAGCAAGGAGCAGCTCGTGCAGCGTCTCCTGTGCTCGGAAGGGCGCATCGACTCGCAGCGTCTGCGCGTCGGCGAGCTGGAGGAAAAGGAATGGGGCGACCTCATCGACACGGCGAACCGGCTTTCCGCCGCGCCGCTCTACATCGACGACACGCCGGGCATCACCGTCATGGAACTGCGCTCGAAAGCGCGCCGCCTGAAGGCCGAGCACGGGCTTTCGCTCATCGTCATCGACTATCTGCAGCTCATGCAGGGGCGCACGAGCAAGAGCGGCGACAACCGCCAGCAGGAGATCTCGGAGATCTCGCGCTCCTTAAAGGCGCTCGCACGCGAACTCGATGTGCCCGTCATCGCCCTCTCGCAGCTGTCGAGAAGCGTCGAGTCGCGCCAGATCAAGCGTCCGATGCTCTCCGATCTGCGCGAGTCCGGCTCCTTGGAGCAAGACGCCGACATCGTCATGTTCCTCTATCGCGAGGACTACTACGATCCCGAGACGGAGAACAAGAACATCACGGAAGTCATCATCGCCAAGCACAGGAACGGCCCCGTCGACACTGTCGATCTCACGTTCCTCAAGCAGTTTACGAAGTTCGGCAATCTCTCACGCATGCAATAGACCTAGGAGGCAACGATGGAATACGACAAGAAGGAACTTGACGCCCGCTTGAAGGACGAGCTGCACCATGCGGGTCACCGCTGGCGCAACCGCTTTCATCTGGAGCTGCCGTTCGGCTTCACGGGCAGTGTGAAGGGACTCGTTTTCTTTCAGGGCGAGTACCATCTCTTCTGCCAGTGGAATCCCTTTTCGACCGAGGACAAGAACAAGGGCTGGGTCGAATTCAAGACGCGCGATTTCGTCTACTGGACCGATCCGAAGCTCGTCCTGTGGCCGACGGGAGACGACGATAAGGGCGGCTGCGGCTCCGGCTGCGCCTTCATCAACGGCGGCAACCTGCGCGTCCTCTACACGGGCAGGCGCGAGGAAAACGGGAAAAGGGCAAACCGCCAGATCCTCGGCACGATGACAAAGGAAGGCGTCATCCGTAAGGACATGACGCTCATCAAGGAGCAGCCCGAAGGCTATACCGACCTCTTCCAAGGGCCGCACTTCTTCGTGCGCGGCAGCCACGCCTACGCGCTCCTCGGCGCACAGGCGGCGCCCGCAGAAGACGCGCGAGGCTGCCTCCTCCTCTATCGCGAGGAGAAAGGGCTGTTCCACTTTGCCGGCGAGCTGAAGACGCAGCTCGGCTTCTTCGGCAAGGTCTGGGAATGCCCGGCGCTCCTCTCCTTCGGCAAGCACGACGTGCTCTTCTTCTCGCCGCGCGGCCTCTCTGATCGCGAGTTCGACTGGCAGAACCTCTTCCAATCGGGCTACATCGTGGGGCATCTGTCTCTTGCGGGACGCGAGATGATCCACGGCAAGTTCCACGAGCTCGATCGCGGCTTCGACTTCTTCGCGCCGCATGTGGGCGTGCACGAGGGGCGTGCGCTGCTCTTCGGCTGGCTGAGCATGCCGCACAAGGACGAGGACTATCCAACGGGAGAGCACGGCTGGATGCATGCCTTGACCCTGCCGCGCGTCCTGACGCTCAAACAGGGCAAGCTCCTCTCAAGACCCGCACCCGAACTCAAAGCGCTCCGCGTGGCGAGAAGCGCGCGCGAGCTTTCGGGACGCGCCGTGCCGTCCCTCAAAACGGAACTTGCCTACTGCTCGGAGATCCTCTTGAACATCGTCCTGGGCGTCGCCCAGCGCATCAAGATCGAGCTTCGCTACGGCAGGGAAAAGGTGAAGATTGGCTACAACCGCGAGACGGACGTCGTCGAAATCAACCGCGAGGGCATGAAGCTCGGCGGCCGCGGCGTGCGGAGCTTCAAGCTCTACACCTACCACTCGCTCGTCATGAACATCTTCATCGACCGCACAGCCGTCGAGATCTTCTTCCAGAACGGCGAGGAAGTCGCCTCCTTTCTCGTCTTCCCCGAAGAAGACGTCGCGCCTGTCTTCTCCATCGAGGCCGACGCCCCGATGGAAAAGGTCATGGGCTCGATCTGGGACCTCGACCGACTGCGTTACGGCGAGCTCAAGCAGCAGAAGAGAAAGTACAGGTTTTAGGAAATGGGCAAAAAGAAGCCGCAGTCCACGCAATTTTGCGTCGGCTGCGGCTTTTTCCATGCGTCAGGCGCTTGGTCAATTCATGCGTTCGCTTCTTCCTGTTCGATCAGGTCGAGGATCTGCGAGATGTTCTTCTTGCCGAAGTAGAACTTCGCGTCGTCGTCGATGAAGAAGCACGGCACGCTCATGATGTTGTACTGTTCCTTGATCTCGGGGAAGAGGCTCAAGTCGTAGACGTCCGTCTTGACATGCGGGTTGAGCGTCGCGATGCGCTGGGCGCTCGTGACAAGCTCGGGGCACATCGTGCACGAGAGGCTGACCATGATGGTGATATGGTGATCGTCCTTGATCTTCTCGATGCGTGCGAGATCCTCGTCGGCGACCTTCTGTCCTGCGCTCGAAGCGTTGTAGAGGCCGAGCACAAAGCTCGTGAACTCGTGTCCGCCAGGGACGCCGTGGAAGGCGAGTCCCGCCCAGCTGCCGTCTGCATTGTAGAGGCGCACGTTCGGCACGCCCGTGCCGCCCGTGATCTCGACGGACAGCTTGTCCGTCATCGCCGCAAGCTGCGTCATGAAGTCGAGAAGCTCGCTGGAGCGCGGGTCGTCGCTCAGGGAAACCTCCAGACGCAGCGGACGCTCCATTCGCTCGAACACCGTTGCGAGCTGCTTCTTCATGTCCGCCGTGAAGGGGCCGCTCGTCGAGGGCGCCGCCTCGCCCTTCCCCGTGTCCTTCGCCGTATGCTGCACGGCGCGGCACACCTTGCGGTGCGCCTTCCTGCCCGTCTTTTCCTCCATCTTCATCGCGTACTTTTCCATCTCGGTCGCGGCGAGAGCGCCGTCGCCCGTCGCCGTCACGACCTGGCGCAGAGGCTTGATGCAGACGTCGCCCGCCGCATAGAGTCCCTCGACCGTCGTCCTTTGCTGGCGGTCGGTCACGATGTAGCCGTGCTCATCAAGCTCCGCCATTCCCTTGACGAGGTCGGTCGACGGCAGATAGCCCGCAAACACGAACACCCCGAAGGAGTCTCCGCCTTCGGGTGTGAACACCGTGCGCTCGCCCGTGGCGAGGTTCTTCCATGTGAGCTTGCGCGGCAGGGCGTCGCCCTCGACCGACTCGACTTCCGTCTGAAAATGAATCGAAATCTTTTCGTTGTCGCGTGCGGGCTGCGCCGTCGCCGGAGCGCATGTGAAGTCCTCCTCGCGCACGAGGATCGTCACATGCTTCGCATACTTCGTGAGGAAGACGCTCTCCTCCGCAGCCGCAAAGCCGCCGCCGATGACGAAGACGTCCTTGCCCGTGAAGAATTCGCCGTCGCACGTCGCACAGTAGGCGACGCCGTGCCCGCGAAATTCCTTCTCGCCCGCGAAGCCGATCTGGCGCGGATGTGCGCCCGTCGCGAGCAGTACGGTGAACGTCTCATAGTCGCCGCGGCTCGTATGCACATGCCAAGTGTCGCCTTTCTTTTCGAGTGAGGCGACCTCGGCGAGCAGGAACTCCGCGCCGAACCCCTCCGCCTGACGGTGCATCTTCGCCGTGAGGTCGGCGCCGCTCGTAGGCTCGCTGCCCGGATAGTTCACGACCTCCGCCGTCAGGGCGATCTGACCGCCGAATTTTTCCTTTTCCACCACGAGCACACGGCAGCAGGCTCTTGCCAAGTAAAGCGCGGCGGTCAGCCCCGCAGGGCCGCCGCCGATCACTACTGCATCATAAAGCTCGTTTTTCTCCGCCGCCATCTCAGAGCGCTCCCACGAGGTCGAGCGTCGGCTTCAGCGTCTTGGCGCCCGGCTGCCACTTCGCCGGGCAAACCTCGTCGCCGTGCTCTGCGACGAACTTGCAGGCCTGAAGCTTTCGCAGAAGCTCGTCGGCGTTGCGGCCGACGTTGCCCGCGTTCACCTCGTAGGCGACGATCTTGCCCTCGGGATTCACGATAAACGTGCCGCGCTCGGAAAGGCCGGCGTCCTCGATGAGCACGTCGAAATCGCGTGCGAGGATATGCGTCGGATCGGCGAGCATCGGATAGGTGATCTTCTTGATGCGCTCGGAATGGTCGTGCCATGCCTTGTGCACGAAGTGCGTGTCACACGAGACGGAGTAGACCTCGCAGCCCGCTTCCTTGAACTTCGCGTAGTTGTTCTCCAAGTCTTCCAGCTCCGTCGGGCAAACGAACGTGAAGTCTGCCGGATAAAAGAAGAACACGCTCCACTTGCCGAGCACGTCCGCCTTCGTCACCGTGCGGAACGCCTCGTTCTGGTAAGCCTGCACAGAAAAATCTCCGATTTCCTTGTTGATTAACGACATCTTCAATCACTCCTAGAGAATAATAGTTATCTGTTAGCGGTTGAGTAAAGAATAACACAGAACACGGCGGCTGTCAAGGATTTTTTTGAAATAAATTTTCATTCACGACAGCAGCTCTTTCCTGCGTGCTCCTTGCTGTCCGGAAAGTTCGACCCGCTCTTTCCCTCAAGGACAGCGCACGATGTCCGCGAAGCGAGGCCTGCGCGTATGGCCGCTTCTTCCATCGCCTCACCTCTTAAAATTCGCTAAGGTTCAGCAATATTCCTTCCTGCGGGCAAAAAAAGTTACGATGCGAAGTCCTAGGCTCTCCGCCAGATCTTGCGCCTCGCAAAAGGCGAAAGCGACGGCACAGGCGTCGTGCGCGTCCGAGCCGAGCGTGACCTCGCGTCCGCCCAGCTCGCGGTAACGGCGGAAGATCGGCACGAGCGACGCTTTGCCCTGCGGCGCGTCGAAGCGACGCGTGTTCAGCTCAAGCACGGTGTCCGTCTCGATGAGCGCTGCGAGCACTTCGTCGATTTCTTCGCCGTAGACCGCATACGTCAGTTCCGCATCGCGGTAGGCGGCGTAGCGTGCGATGTAGTCGATGTGCGCGAGGATGTCGATGAAGGCGCCGTGCGAGCGCACGCAGCTTGCCATCGCCCTGAGGTAGAGGCGGTAGACCTCGTCCTTTTCGCGCCCCTCGTAGAGAGTCTCATAGTAGAGGTCGAATCCCAGGAGCGTATGAATCGAGCCAATGACCTGATCGAAGGGCGCTTTCTTAACGAAGGCGCGGTTCTTCTCGGCAAGCCCTTCCTGCATGCCGAGTTCGACGCCGAGCCGAAGCCGTTCTCCCTCGCCGCGGAGCGCCTCGTACTTCTTCCAGTAGTCTTCGGGCGAAAAAGTGAAGTCCTTCTCGCCCGGAAAGTCCATGTCCTCGTGTTCGGTGAATACCGCGCCGACGCCGAGCTTTGCAGCTCTTTCGAGCGCGTCAGCCGCCTTCATCGCGGAGTCGGCGGAAACTTCCGTGTGCATGTGGCTGTCGAATATCATCGTTCTCCCTCCGTTTGCATGGCAGAAAAGACGTTGGCAAGGCGCGCGAACTCGGCAAGACTCAGCGTCTCGCCGCGCCTCTTCGCGTCGATCGCGGCCGCGTCCAGCGCAAGGCGCACAATCTCCTTCGACGCTCCCGTGCCGAGGAGCGCATTGGCGAGCGTCTTGCGTCTCTGCCCGAAGGAGGCGCGTGCGACGCGGAAGAACATGCGCTCGTCGGTCACGTCTACGGGCGGCTTCTCGCGCCTCCTGCACGCGATGACGGCGGAGGCGACCTCGGGCGCGGGGATGAAGGAGCGCGGCGCGACCTCGCGCACGATGCGCGGCTCCGTATGGTACTGCACGGCGACGGAGAGCGCACCGTAGATCTTCGAGCCGGGCGCGGCGATCATGCGCTCCGCCACTTCCTTCTGCACCATGGTCACGATGTGCGTGATGGGAAGATGCTGCTCCAAGAGCGCGAGGAGAATCGGCGTCGTGATGTAGTAGGGCAGATTCGCCGCGACCTTGAACGGCTGATTTTCCATGAGGGCGTGAATGTCCGTCTTCAGGATGTCGCCGGGCACGATGCACAGATGAGCATAGGCGGCGAGCGTCTCGGCGAGGACGGCGGGCAGCTTCTTGTCCAGCTCGACGGCGGTGACGTGCGCACCGGCTTCGAGAAGCCCCTGCGTCAGCGTGCCGATGCCCGGGCCAATCTCCAAGACGCGGTCGCCTTCTTCAATTTCCGCCGCCGCCACGATGTCCTTGACGACAGAGCCGTCGACGAGGAAGTTCTGCCCGAGCCGCTTCGAGGCGCGAAGGCCGAAGGCCTTCAGGATGTGGCGCGTGACAGCGGGGCTGGCGATCTCGGGGGCGATCATAGTCCGCCTCCTTTCGCAGGGGCTTTTGGCGCACTGCTTTGCACGGCAACCGCCTCAGCGCCGCTCGCCACCTTTCGCACGGCAGCCGCCTCAGCGCCGCTCTCTGCGTTCTGCACGGCAGCCGCCTCAGCGTCATCCTCCAATGCCATCAGCGCTGCTTCGAACTCCTCGCGCGTCACGCCGTAGCTGTTGAGCCGCTTGCAAAAGGTGCGTGCGTTCGCCCAGCCGATGCCGAGCCGTTCGCCGAGCCGTGCGCGTCGTCGGCTTGCATCCTCGCCGCCCGACAGCCCTGCAAGCAGCAAATCGCAGCTCGTAAAGACTTCGCGCGGTGCGATCGTACATGTGCGCACCTTGGCGAGTGCGCGGCGGATCGATTCGGGCGAGGCTTGCTCGACGCCGATGTCGTCATGCGCCGTCGCCTCCTCCTTCGGGATGAAGGCATGACCCGCCTCGGGGAATCTCTTCGCGAGGAAACGCCGTATGCGCTCGCCCGCAGAATCCGGATCGGTGAGGATGATGATGCCGCGCCTTTTGTACGCAGCCTCGATGTCGGCGAGCGCACGCCTGCCCAGCGAGAAGCCGCCCGTCACGATGCAGTCGGCGTCGAGCGCCTTGCGGACGGCGACGACGTCCATCTTTCCTTCCACCACAAGAACTTCTTTCAGCATATCTTTCCCTTCCGCAAAGGAGCTGTGCATAAGCCCGATTCGACTTATGCACAGCCCTCGTTCACTGCAAATCATATTCCGCCTTCCACGGGGGCGGTTTTGCGAGCGGTGCGCAATGTCCGCAAAATGGACGTTTGTGCGTGTATTCCTCAAAGGATGCGCCGCACCGCTTCGTAGATTTCTTCATGCACCGCCTCGCGCGAAAGCGGCTCGCCCGCCTCGCTGCAGCGGATGCGCTGCCAGCCGCAGCGCATGGCAAGATGAACCGACGCCCGATGGCAGCGCACGAGATAGTCCTCGTCGCGCTCGTGGATGTCGCGCACCGCGCCGCCGGTCGCTGCCCGCGCCGCGATGAGGCGGCGGCTCACGGCAGGATCCATGTCGAGGAAGAGGACGAGATCGGGGCGCGGCAGCGCGAGCTTTCCGTACTCGAAATCCTCCAGCCACGCGAGGAAAGCCTCGCGCTCGGCCGCATTCTCGATCTTCACGGCCTGATGCACCATGTTCGCCGTCGTGTAGCGATCGGCGAGGACGATCGCGCCCGACTCCAAATCCGCACGCCACTTCGTCTGAAACGAAGCGTAGCGGTCAACGGCGAAGAAGGCGGATGCGGCGTAGGCATTGACCTCGGACGCACGCTCGCCGAAGTCGCCGCCGAGGTACATGCGCACGAGCGCCGACGACGGCGACTCGTAGTCGGGGAACTCGACCTGCCGCACGCGGCGGCCTTCGGCGGCGAGTCTCTCCTCGAGCATCTTCGTCTGCGTCGCCTTGCCCGAGCCGTCGCCCGCCTCCAAGACGAGAAGCTTTCCCTTTGTCTGCAAGACTGCAGCCTCCTTTGCGCTCTTCACGCTTTTTGCCCGCAAGGCAACGCTTGCGCTCACTCCACGCACGGCACATGGAGGATGAACTTCGTGCCCTTGCCGAGATCGCTGACCAGCTCGATGCCGATCGCGTGCTGCTCGGCGATCCAGCGTGCGATCGAAAGGCCGAGCCCCGTGCCGCCCGGCGCGTCCTTGCCGCGCGTGCGCGCGGAATCGACGCGATAGAAGCGCTCGAAAACTTTTTTCTGATGCTCCTTCGCAATGCCGATGCCGTTGTCGGCAAGCGTCAGAAGCATCTCGCCCGCGCCGCGGCGCAGTTCGATGGTGATGCGTCCGCCCTTGGGCGTGTACTTCATGCTGTTTTCGAGGATGATGCGCATCATGTGCTTCATGAGCAGAGGATCGACGTAGACCGCGCCCGGCTCGCTGGCAAGAAGCTCGACTTCGTGCCGCGTCGCGATGAGCGCCATCTTCTTCGCGACGTCCTCGACCAGCGGCGCAAGCTCCAGCCGTTCTTTGTGCATGGCAAGCCGCTTCTGATCGGCGCGTGCGAGGAACAGGAGCTTCTCGATCAGTCCCTGCATGTCCTCGGCCTCCGAGCGTATGGCGGTCAGCCCTTCTTCGAGCGTCTCGGGATCGCTCGCACCCCAGCGGCTCAGCATGTCCGAATAGCCGCGGATGACCGTCACGGGCGTCCGAAGCTCGTGCGAGGCGTCGGACACGAAGCGCCTCTGCTGCTCGAAGCCCGCCTGTATGCGATCGAGCATACGGTTGAACGTCTCGGCAAGCTCCGCCAGCTCGTCCTTGACGGGCGGCACGACGATGCGCCGCCCGAGGTCGGTGATTTCAAGAGAGCGCGCTGCCTGCGTCATCGTGCGGATCGGGCGCAGGATGCGGCAACTGATGAAGTAGCCGGCGACGAGCGCCAGGACGATGCCCGCAAGGTTCGTGATGGTCAGCACCTTCTGCAGTGTCGTGAGGAAGTGGCTCTCCGCCGTGATCGTGCGGAAGAAATGCAGCACATAGGTGTGCCCGCTCTGATTGATGATGACCTTGTGATAGTAGATGTGCGTGTTGCCGATGGTCGAAACGTACATGGCCGCATTTGCCCAAAGGGGCGGATGTTGGTCGATATGCGACTCGACGAGGCTGATCGACGGGTAGTGCGTATCCGATTCGTAGACGACGGGGCCGTCCGCGCCCTCCGTCACGCGCAGCACGACGCCGGGCATCAGGAGATCCTCCTCGTAGACGGCGAAGGCGAGCGGGTAGCGGTGGCGCATGTCGGGCGCAGTCTCATTAAAGACTTCCGTGCCGCGCTCAATCGCGGCGAGCACATGCTCCTGCGAGCGTATGAGCTCGATCTCCGCCTGATGGTAGAGGGAATAGTAGATGCCGATGGCGGAGACGATGCTCGTGAACACGAGCACGAAGACAAGCACCGCCGCATAGACAAGCGTCAGCCACGTCGATATGCGCATGTGCCGCGAGGAGCGCAGACGGGAAAGTGCACGCCAGAGCCGCCTATCCCTTGACCGCATAGCCGACGCCCCGCACCGTATAGATGTACTTGTCGTCGAACCGTTCGTCGATCTTCGCACGCAGGTAGCGGATGTAGACATCGACCACATTCGTGTCGCCTACGTAGTCATAGCCCCAGACCTCCTGCAGGATCTGGTCGCGCGTCAGGACATTGGGCTTGTTGCGCAGCATGTACTCAAGGAGCGAATACTCCTTCTTCGTCAGCTCGACAAGCTCGCCCTTGACGCGCACCTCGTAGCGTCCCGGATAGAGCACGAGATCCTTGACCGCGAGCACGCGTTCGTTGCGATTGCCGTCCTCGTTCGCCTTGTGCACGCGGATCGCCGCACGCACGCGAGCCAAAAGCTCCTGAATGGCGAAGGGCTTCGTAATGTAGTCGTCGGCGCCAATGTCGAGACCGTTGACCTTGTCCTCGACATCGTCCTTCGCCGTCAGCATGATGATCGGCACGTCGCTGATCTCGCGCACGCGGCGGCAGACCTCGAGGCCGTCCATATCGGGCAGCATGATGTCCAAGAGCACGAGATCGTACTGCTCCTGCACGATGCGCTCGTAGGCGCGGCGTCCGTTCTCCTCCGTCTCCGTCTCGAAGCCCTCGTGCTCCAGCTCCATCTGCAGGAAGCGTGCGATGCGTCTCTCGTCCTCGACGATCATGATCTTCTTCGCCGCTTCCGCCGCCTCTGCCGCGCTCACCGACTCCGTCGTCATGCTTTTCTTCTCTTTTGTTGCTTTTTCTGCTTTTGCTGCTCTCGGCATGCTGTATCCTCCTGTTCTTCACTGCGTCCTGCACGCTTGCGTGCGGACGCTCCATCTCATCACTCTCAGCTTCCTGTCAAAAGGCGCTCGCGAAGGAGCGCCAAGAAGCTCGAAGCCGCCGCTGAAAGCGGTCGGTCGCGCTTCCACGCGATCACCGTATGCGTCAAGATCTCCGGCTCGACGATCCGCTTGCAGACCATTGCCGTGTCCGTCAAGAGACTCTTCGCCGACTGCGGCAGGATCGCCGCGCCCAGTCCCGCCTTCGCCGCCAGGACGTCCTGCACGATGCTGTCGCTCAGGCACAGGATGCGCGGCTCGAAACCTGCCTTCCGGCAGGCGGCGAGGAACACGCCCTGCCAGCGAAGCGGGATGATGATCGACGGCTCGGCAAGCTCTTCGAGCCGCACGCGATCTTCTGCCGCACCGCAGGACGAGGCGCGATTCATCATCGCGGCCAGCGGTTCGTTCGCGAGCACGATGGAATCATAGCTCTCGCGCTCAACCTCCGTGCGCGTGACGGCGATCTCGACGAGGCGGTTGTCGAGCATGTCGAGGACGCGTGCGCCCTCGGCCTCGAAAATCTGGAACGTCACGCGCGGATGCGCCTCGTGAAACGCCGCCAGAAGCCCCGGCACGAGATTTGCGCCCGAGCTGGTGATCGTGCCGATGCGCACCTCGCCGGCCGTGCCTTCGCCCACATCCCGAATCTCGCGCACCGTGCCGTCGACGAGTCCCAAGATCTGTTCGACGCGCACCTTGAGGACGCGCCCCGCCTCCGTCAGCCGGATGCGGCGGCTGCCGCGCTCGAAGAGCTTCACGCCGAGCGCACTTTCCAGCCGCTTCATCTGCCTCGACAGCGCGGGCTGCGCCATGGCGAGCCGCCCTGCAGCGTGGCTGATATTGCCCTCCTCCACGATCGCATAAAAGGCACGCATGTCCTTGATGTCCATTCTTCCGTCTCCCCTTCGGCGCCAAAGCGCCCGTGCAGCATCCAGCCGCCGCACATTGTATACGCCTTTTATTATATGGGGGAATCTTTCCCAAGGCAAGTGAATTTCCGATGAAAGTCCAGGAAGCCAAGCCCGAATGGCGCAGACGGATAACAATTATATTTTTTTAATTGATAAAACTCTAATTTTGTAATTGTATTCATTTTTATTTTCTTTTATAATAGAGACCGCAATTCATTTCATACTCACCAAGGAGGAAACAGCATGGCAAGGAAGAGATTCCGTCTTCGCGATTACAAGCTGCTCTCGCTGGGCGTAGCGCTTTGGCTGGCGGCGCCTTTGAGTGCGGCTCACGCGGAAGATGCCCCCCCCCAGGAGACACAGCGCATCCAGACGGAGGCCGTTGACGTCGAGGCGCAGGCGGCGCAGGAAGAAGCGAAGTACGAGTCGCAGCAGAAGACGATCATCACGAAGGAGGACATCGAGAAGAAGCAGGCGAAAGCCGTTGAAGACATCATCTTCTCCGAGACGGGCGTCTCGCGCACGGTCGACGCCATGGGGCGTGTCGGCATCTCGATTCGCGGAGCAGAGCCGCGCCACACATTGATTCTCGTGGACGGACAGCCCGTCTTGGGAGATCTTGCGAAATATTCGGGCGCGGCGGACGAAGTCATGCGTCTCGGCACGGAGAACGTCGAGCGCATCGAGATCATCCAAGGCGCAGCGAGCGCGAAATACGGCTCGGACGCCATCGGCGGCGTCGTCAACATCATCACGAAGAAGGCGCAGCATGAGCCGGGCGTGCAGTTCAACGTCGAGAGCATGCGCCGTGCCGACGACGAGCACACGATCCCCTATACGAACTTCTTCCTGCGCGCCGACTCAGGCGACATGGGCAAGTTCCGTATCGGCCTTTCGGGCAGCAAGCGCGAGATCATGCCTGTGTATGCGAGCGTGCATCGAAAGAACGCTACGCTTCCGGAATTGCAAGGTGCAGAGTGGAACAAGGTAAAGGATTGGCTGCCGACGGCGCTGCGCTACTACGGCGATACGGCGACGGTCGGACTTGTCGGCACCTACGACGCCAACAAGAACAACTCCTTCGAGTTCCGCGTCGATCACTACGCCGAGGATCTCCTTCGCGACGTCAAGCGCACGGATTCCGACCTTGAGCCGCAGCAGCATTTCAAGCGCAAGACCGACCGCAATTCTTACAATCTCGGTTGGCGCGGCATGAACAAAATCAGCGACTGGAACGTCGAGCTGAACTATACGAGCATCAAGGAAGACGATGTGTCGCTGATCAACTATGCAGGCAAGACGACATACGAGGGGAAAAACGAGCTGCGCTATGTCGATGACGTCGATCACAGCCAATTTGACCTCAAGGCGTCGGCAAATACGCAGCTTGACAGCAAGCATCTCATCAGCTACGGCTTTGGCTATACAAGAGAGTCCGGCGAAGGCAGCCGTTTGAAAAACTCGCCGAACACCTCAACGCGCAACATCAGCGCATGGGATTACGATAAAAGTCTGCTGATAGAAAAGCAGGATCGCTTGATTCGCGGTGACGATAACAAGCATTATATTTGGTCGCATATCCACGACTATAAGTTCAGCGGGAATGAGGCGAACGGACTTCCTCATTGGGATATCGACTACGAATATTATTACTATGATAAGAACAAAGCAGGTTCTTTTCTGCCCGGCATTGATTATGAAAAATATGACAAGTACCTGAAAGGCAAGACACAGGTGGATGAAAGACCCTCATGGTATCCTCCCAGTTGGCCATGGCAGGCGCATTGGCCGGATGGCTCGGATATGGATGACAAGGATTACAAATCCTATATGGAGCTTAGGGATCGGCTGCGGTCAGAAAATCCTTCCTATCCCTCAGGCGCAAACATCGTTGAAGAATATTTCAAGCGGGGCAAGGATCAAGATCCGAATGCGCCCAAGCTCAACGGAAAAGCATTCCTCGAAGAATACTGGAGCCGCGATCAGCGCATCACGGTGGGCAGCGGTACGATTCAGCGCTACAATCTTTTCGTCGGCGATACATGGCAGATGTCGAAAAACACGATCTTCTCGCCGATTCTGCGCCTCGATCACAGCAGTCTCTTTGGCACGAATATCTCGGGCAACCTCGGCATCACGCACAACATCGGCGGCAATCCGCATCGTCGCTTCAAGGCGAACATCGGCACGGGCTATACGGAGCCGGGCATGGGCGAGCTTTGGTACAACTGGGAGATGTACGGCAGCAATCCCGTCGGCATCGGCGTCGCGAAGATGGGATGGTGGTGGGAAGGCAATCCCGAACTCAAACCGGAGAAGTCCTTCAATATCGACATGAGCATCGAAGGAGAGTCGAAGGATACTACTGCACGTCTCGGCATCTTCCACAACCGCATTCGCGACTATATGAGCGTCTACTTTACGGGCAGATATATGGATTTTGCGCCGCAGCTTGGCGAAAGTGCCAAATGGATGCGCGCGCCCGATATGATTTACAGCTTCAAGAACATCGGGCAGGCGGAGATCACAGGACTTGAGGCGGAAGTGCGTCACCAGATCAGTCCCTTCTGGAATGTGAAGCTCGGCTATACATGGCTTCATGCCATCAACAAGTCCGACCCCTTGATGCCCGATCGCCTCATTGATCGCCCGAAGCATAAGATCGACATCGGCTTCTCCTATGAAAACAAGCAGTACGGTTGGAGCGGTCAGATCTGGGGCGACTATTACATTGACATGCTCGACAGCAATACGCTTGCAAACAGTGCGAATTATTACCCCGTAGAGCCGAACGCTGCCGTCAACTCCAATAAAATCTATCAGAGCAAGACTTTCGGAATATGGAATCTGATGATCCAGAAGCAGCTTTCGCCCGATGCTATGGTTTACTTCGGCATCAACAATCTCTTCAATCATCGTGACGACGACCGCGCGACACAGGAGCGCGTCTATCGCTTCGGCGCGAACTTCAAGTTCGATACGGCATGGAAGAAGAAGGTCAGAAAGGCGACAGGCTCACCCGTCGCGCTCAACGAGACGGCAGAGGACGAAGTGCCGCGCCTGCAGGGCTTCCTGCTCAAAGACTTCGATGAGAGACGCAAGGAAGGCGTCGAATTCTTCGGCGACTATCAGATGCGTTGGAACGCGCACAACGGCACGAATCGGCCGCAGTCAACGTATACGGAGAATTCTTCCGTCAGCGAGGCGGCGCAGAAGAATATGCTTGATGCGGACGGTCATGCGTTCGAGCAGCGCGTGCGCGTCGGCGCAAGCGCACGTCTCGGCGAGAACACCGATCTCACCGTCATCGGCAACCTGTCGGGCAGAGGCGACGTCGATACGGCACAAAGCCTGCCCGATAGCAAAGGCTTGCACGAAGCACGACTGGAGCGTGCGGCTCTGACGCACAAGGCGAAGGATTGGACCTTTGCGCTCGGCCGCATCCAAGAGCCGATGGGCGTCACGGGCTATTGGTTCGGCAAGGAGTACGACGGTGTGCGTGCCGTCTATACAAACACTGCGAAGGATATGCAGGTGCGCTTGGGCTTCGGTACATTCAAGCACTCGACGGGCGTTTCGGACACAGCATATACGCATGTGACAAATCAGACGTTCTATCGGCCGCCGACGATGGCGGAGTTCCTCGGGCTTGATCGGGATGTGACGGATTCGGCGCATGCAGCTGATGCCGGCGATCAAGCGTATGCTGCTGCAAAGGCGGCAGGCGATACAGCGCAAACGCAGAATCTATACTTCTATCAGCAGCTCAAGGATGCTCCGACGATTGCGGACAAAATGGAAGTATTGAAGCGGATGCAGTCCATCGTCAATCAGGCGTATGGCAGCGATCTTGCGAAGAAAACCATTCCGCTCAGTCCGCCGACGTTTGGTTCCTATGTCTATTATAGGATCAAAGATTCGCATGGCAATGTAAAGATCAAGCGGAGGCAAGTAGATTTTAACGGCCCTGATGGAGAAACTACCCCGGAAGGCAAGGCATGGGCTAGGGATATGGAAAAGAAATTTTCCATCAAGCCGACCGATCCCGACGCATTGCAGTCCGATGGGTCGTATTTCCAGAAGCATTCTGCGGAAGTGGAAAGCACCTACAAGGAGCTTGCGGAATATAGGGCACGGGAAGACTGGCGAAATTACAAATTTGACTCCGAAGGACGTCCAAAAAGCGAGTCCTTGGGCGAGGTTTGGGAGATGTCTTCCGGGCGAGGGAAATCCTCAACCGATTACGTGACGAAATCCGATGATTATACATTTGACGGCGTAGTTGGTACTTACAGTCATCAATATGAGTGGAGTGAACCCAGCCCGTACAAGTATAAGCTTACGGAGATCGATGTCCTAAAGTTCTTCAAAGAGGAACTTTACCAAAAACCTTCTGCAGATGCGAACAGCAATTACGGCCTATCCAATATGAGCCAGATGGGCTATGAGTATCTTCGACTTCTTGATAAGATCGTATCGGAAGCTGAATCCGGCAACAAGCTGCCTCGCGCTTCTTTGGGCAATGTCGTCGGCAACCTCATCAAGACGACGGGCGTCGTCCTCGAAAAAGATGACATCCCGCCGATCGACAAGGCGTTCTACCTGCAGGTCAGAAAAGAGCTTGCGCCGAATCTCGGCGTGACGGCATGGTATCTGCGCTCCGTCGGCGATAAGAGGCATACGATTCTTGCAGCGAACGGCAAGGGCAATGACGAGCATACGTTTGACCAACTCGCCAACGTCATCGGCGTCGGCGCCAAGTGGCAGATCGGCAAGAAGACCGCCGTTTCCTTCGACTACGGGCAGAATCGCTCCGCATTCGGCAAGTATATGAACGGTCGTTCGACCTTCGATCATCCCGTGCGTACTGACATCTTCACGCCGCGCGGACGCCAGGACGGCTCTGTGCCGACCTTCTGGACGGCGCGTCTTGACATCGGCGAAGCCGATATGGACAAGCCAGGCACATGGAATGCGTTCGTGGACTACAAGCATTTCGAGCACGGCTCCTTCTTCGGCGGCAACGGTACGGACTACCTGCCCGACCGCTATCTCGACGGCATCGAAAGCTTCTCCATCGGCGGCGGCTACGTCCCCGCGAAGAATTGGCTCTTGGAGCTTTTCTACACCTTCGACGCCAAGAGCACAAACCAGCGCGACACCCTGCACGGCCCCGAAACCTTCAAGCTCGGCAACTTCGCAAGGGCGCAGGTCACCTACCGATTCTAAAATCCGGCTTAGCAAGCAGCTTCACAAAAAGCGAGCAAAAAACAGGAGCGCAGCCCCCGAGGGGGTTGCGCTCCTGTTTTTTTATTGCCGTACATCCTGCCCTACAAAGCGCCGTCGCGATGCAGCTTGAGCCTGCCGTCGAGGAAGATGTAGTCGCTGTCGTCGCCTTGGATGCGCCAGTCGAGCTGCATCATGCGCTCGCCTTCCTCTTCGACGATCCAGAATACCGTCGTGCCCAGTGTCGAGCGGTCGACGAGGTCTTCGTACTTCGTGATCTCGCAGCCGTTGATCTTCTGCCCTTGAATCTCCAAGATGAGCGTTCCCTTTGGACTGAGCCAGTCTCCTCGAAGAAGCTTCAGCCGCGCCTCCATGCCGGCCGCAGGCGCAGCGTCGGGCGGCGAGACTGCAGCAGCTTCCGCCCCCGCCAAGCTTGCCGGCAGAAGCAGCAGGGCGCAAACGATGCACAAGAAGATTTTCCGCATGATCCATCCCTCCCAATACAGGTTTCCCGCAAGATCTTTCTACTGTCTGGATTCTCTAAAAGAATGCTTTTCCCTGCTCGAAAAACGAATTTTTCGGCTAGGCGGCATGAATTTGCAGTGAGATGCCGCCCGATACAGAGAGCCAGCCAACCGGCCTGCGTCTGCGGCTCGCCCCCTTGGATTTCATGATCCTCTCACGCGGGAAGTCAGAATGTCCATTGAACGGAAACGCCGCCGCTGAATCCTTTGCGCTTTCCCTGCCAGCCATTGATGTGGAAATCATAGCTAATGCGACTATTTTGCGGCAGGAAGCGATAGCCGAGTTCGAGCATATAGCTCGATCCCTTGAGACTCGGGCTGGGCGCAGCGTCGCCGCCGACGCTCGCGCTCGCCTCGCCGCCGAATTCATGCTCCCAGGCCAGCCCGGCGTAGCATTCGCCCGCGCTCCTGTCCTTCCTGCTGTAGCGCAGGCCGAGGCGCAGGCGATGCGAGTCGACGTCGGCGAAGTCGTAATCGTCGCCCGAGCCGCGCAATTTCACCGACATACCGCCCTGGTGCGACCAGAAATAGCGCACATAGGCATCGAGGGAGGCGCTTTCCGACAGTGTGAAAGTCTTGCCAATGCCGAGGTGGAGGCCGTAGTAAGCATTCGAGCCGTCATATCCGGCATTCTCGCCGTGCAGGCTGTAGTCGCTCTTGGCGCGGCCTGCGCGTGCGGAGGCTTCGAGCCACAGGCCGTCCTGCTGCGTCAGCTTGCCTAGGACGCCGAGGCCGAGATAGCTGATCTTGCCGCTGCCGTGTGCGCCGTTGTCGAGATAGGAATCGTAGGTGCCGCATCCGTATTCGACAAAGGGGCTGAAGAGTCGCTTCGTGCCGTCCTTCACCGCATCTTCACGTGCCCAGCCAACGCCGAGATTCCAACCCTTGGAGTCGACATGGGAGCCGCTCTCCACGCGCATGCTGTTGGCTCCTGCGCCCGCCCACAGATGGTAGGACACCGTGTCCGATGCAATCGTCTTGCGCTGCATCGCCATAGCGGACTCACGAGGCTCTGCCGGATTGTCGGCGCTCGCTTTTGCCGCGCCGCTTTCGGCAGACAGTTCAGCGGCGGTAAAACCGCTCTCCACAAGATAGTCCGCGCCTTGGTTGACGAAGTTCGCGAGACCCGCACGCGTCTCCACGGGGGATTTCGCCGTCTCGCCAACCCCCGTCTTGGTGACGGTCGCCCGGAGTCTCTCAGGATGCGCCTTGTCGGGCGCAATCGCAAAGAGGCAGTCGTGTGCGATGCCGTCTGTTCCCTTCATCGTGACACCTTCGCCAACGGTGATCTTGCCGCTCGTGTTCTCCAGCAGTGTGAATGAATCGCCTGCCTGAAGCTTCCTTGCGGCGCCGCTGCGACGGAAGTCGAGCGTCATGTTCGTGAGGTTCTTGCTGCCGCCGCTGACATTCGTGAGCTTGAGCAAGGTGTGCGCCGTGCCGTCGGTCGGGGCGTCCTCGACATCGAGTCGGAGGTTCTCGATCCCCTTGAAATCATGGATCGAGGATGTGCCTGCACTGTAGTAGACGGCGAGCGTGTTGCCCACGCCGCCCGGCGCCGTGCCGCCCGTGACGATGCCGTTGACGACAGTGTTTCGCAGCTGGATGAGGTTGCCGCTCGCCACCGTGCCATAGCCGCCCATGACATTGCCGTTGATGTGCGCAGCGCTGAGGTTCACGATGTTGCCATTCGACGCCGCGCCTCTGCCGCCTGTGACATTGCCATTGACCGTCGCGTTCTGCAAATTTACGGTATTGCCGTTGCCCTCTGCCGTGCCATGACCGCCCGTGACCGCGCCGTTGACGGTTGCGTCCTGCAAGTCGACGATATTGCCGGTTGCCGCCGTGCCTTTGCCGCCTATGACGTCCTGCGTGACGGCCGTGCCGTCGAGGCGGACGGTGTTGCCCTCTGCCGTCGTCCCAGCATCGCCGCCCGTGACGGAGACGACCGTGACATTGCCGAGGTTCACGATGTTGTTCGACGCCGCTCCCATGGATCTGCCGCCCGTGACGGCTGCGGCGTTCGCACGGACGTTCACGGTGTTGCCCGTCGCTTCGCCCGCGCCTTCGCCGCCGACGACGTCGTGCACGGCGCTCTCAATCGTGACGGCATTGCCCCGCGCCTTGCCGCCTGCGGCGGCGGTGAAGCCGCCGTAGACCGTGCCCGTGACATTTGCCGTGCCTTTGACGGCGATCTTGTTGGCGATGCTGTCGCCGAGCTTGTCGGCGGCGGCGCGAGAGCCTGTGCCGCTCGTCCAGCCGCCATAGGCGTTCGCGTAGCTGCCGCTTGCGAGCGCGATGTCGTTTTCGCGCGTCGAATTGCCGGCCTTGGAGCGGCCGCCGTAGGCGTCTTCCCCGTCTCGCCGTGCCTGCGTCTCGCCCTTGAAGCGATAGCCCTCGTAGGTGATGGCGGTGATGCGTGCGCCCGTCTTGCGAACGTCGATGTTCGTCTCCGTCTCGTCGCCCGTCTCGGACTTCGCCGCGCCCGTGTAGTGCGCGAGGTTGATGCCGCTCGCATTCTTGAGGAGCGTGAGAGGCTGCGCCGCCGTGCCCGTCGCCGTGAGGGTCTGCCAGTCGACCGTGGTCTCTCCCGCGCCCGTGACTTCGAGCATCGTGTCGCCCTTGGCAAGGCCCGCGGCGTCAAACGTCATCTTCTGGAAGCCGGCAATCGCGCCCGCCGCATTGCCCTTGCCCTTGACACTGAGCGCATTGCCCGTGCCGCTTGCCTGCGAGCCGCCTTTGAGTGCGCCTGTGACTCGCGCATTGCCGTTGAGACGGACTTCGTTGTTGTTTGTCGTCGTGCCTTCGCCGCCCGTGACGAAGGCGACCGTGACATTGCCGAGGTTCACGATGTTGTTCGACGCCGCTCCCATGGATCTGCCGCCCGTGACGGCTGCGGCGTTCGCACGGACGTTCACGGTGTTGCCCGTCGCTTCGCCCGCGCCTTCGCCGCCGACGACGTCGTGCACGGCGCTCTCAATCGTGACGGCATTGCCCCGCGCCTTGCCGCCTGCGGCGGCGGTGAAGCCGCCGTAGACCGTGCCCGTGACATTTGCCGTGCCTTTGACGGCGATCTTGTTGGCGATGCTGTCGCCGAGCTTGTCGGCAGCGGCGTCCGATCCTGCGCCGCTCGTCCAGCCGCCGTAGGCGCTCGCATAGCTGCCGCTTGCGAGCGCGACGTCGTTGCCCGTCGTCGTGTTGCCGATCGCAGAGCGGCCGCCCCAGATATGCGTGCCGTCGCTCTCAGCCGTCGTCGCGCCCTTGAAGATCAGGCGCGAATAGAGAATCTTCCTGCCCGTCGCATCCTTTTCCAGCGTGACTTCTGCCGTATCGCCCGTTCGGACGGCAGTGTTCACGCCGTCGCGCACGACGATGCCGCCCGACGTGCTGTTCTCGATCAGCGTGCCCGCAGGAGCGCTCGGCGAGCCATAGACGGTGATGTCCTTGAGACTCTTGAACTTCGTTCCCGTCGAATCGCGCAGCGTGAGGCTCGGCTGCAGCGTATCGGTAAAATAAAAGTTGACCTTGTTGAAATTGACGATGTTCTTCGCCCGTGCGCTCGCCTTGACATTGAGCGTATTGCCCGCATAGGACGCACGATTGCCGCCCGATGCGCCGAAGATGTACTTCGCGATCCGATAGCCCGCCTTCATCTCGTTTTTCCCGTCGCCGAGGTTGACGACGTTGTCCTTGATTTCGCTGACATTGCCGGCGGACATCGCGGCATAGACGCTGTTCCGCCGCCCGTGATGGTTACGATATTC